>Ga0207997_1000039_pt1 | contig 53029 bp, 80 predicted proteins | sample AntAceMetag02UKN_FD_184777 | JGI IMG/M metagenome (GOLD analysis project Ga0207997, IMG submission 184777) | Saline lake microbial communities from Ace Lake, Antarctica - Antarctic Ace Lake Metagenome 02UKN (SPAdes) (version 2) | ecosystem: Environmental > Aquatic > Non-marine Saline and... | reverse complement strand
AAAAGATATATATGGTTAATACAGAAGGATATTGCACTCAAGAGAAGTTATATTGGGATTTTATTAAGTCTATGAATCTTGATAAAGAGTATAAGTTATGGCATACTGCTATTGTTGAGAAAAGTATTGAAGTACATGATTGAATGATTATGTGCATGGCAAGAGGGAATAAGGGATAGGGTTGGCTTTCGAGCCTTCCTAAGTTTCATAGCACCCTATACAAAGCTATGATATTCCCTGCTAAATGCACTTTATGATGGTACTGTGCAGGGCAACAGGTGTATGTTCCAGACAGAAACAATTCAAAGTTTTTGACTAGGATTTCAACGACAGGGATATACATCTGTCCTAGATGCACAATATGATATATAAAGGAAAAGGAGAGATAAGATGAATAGAGAAAACCATAAAGGAATAACCCTTGAAAAAATGAATGCTGAATGGGATGCACTAACTCCTGAAGAACAAGAGGAGAGATTAGAAGAACAATCATTAAGCCTATCAAAGAAGGAGAGGAAGATTTTACAAACTATAAGACAGATAGCAATAGAAAGAATGAATAAAGCAGAGGGAGGAGAAGATGACTAAAGATTTATGTGAATGTGGTTATTTCAAATATGATTGTGAATGTTGTAGTGAAGGAAAAGTTTGTCCAGTATGTGGTGGCGTTTTTAGGACACGGATAGATGAAGGTAAGAAATAATGGCAGAATATTGAACCAGAAACATTTAAGGAGGATAAAGAATGGAAATAGATTGGGATACACCATTTGGGCTTTGTATAGGAGTTTTTTTATTTCTTTGTTTAGTTGGCTTAGTTATTGGAATTGTTGCAATACCTGTAAACATCTCTAATAACTTTAATGCTATGGCTTCTGAACAAGCACAAAATGATTGTGAACGCAGAGGATTTGATGTATATACAGGATTTAACAGGAAGTTTTTGGATTCAAAGGCTCTTGGAATAACTTGTGGATATGTTAGTTATGAAAGAAAACAGTCAAATGTAGATACGACTGAAGGAAATAGTGAAATACCCACAGTAATTGTGGTAGGAGGATAAAGAATGACAGAAACAAAAACAGTAGGCATGCAACTTCAGCTTGGAACTGCAATATTAGAAACATTGTTTGCAATACCTGTAGTAGGTGCAATGATTATTATAGGAGGATTATGGATTCCACTTGCTGTGGGATTAGTAGCTCATATATTAACATTAGTATTTACAATACAGATGGGCGGAAGAAAGTTAGGTCCTATCATGGGAATAATAGCATGCACAGTAGGAATCATTCCATTTGTAGGATGGGTCTTGCACATATTTGCAGCTATCTTCAACTGGATAGGAGCATTTAAGGAATAAGATGACAACTGACCAAGAATCAGAAATAATGTATGTGGTATCTATAGTAATACTCTTGGTCCTTGTTATTTTATATTTAATATTGAGTGGAGGCTGAAGAAGATGGATATAATTAACTCCATTAAAGATACAAAACCACCTAGAGATGAGCAATATAAGGGTTATACTGTCCATTTTATTAGACTAATCTCTAATCTAAAAGGATACACTTTTATTCCACAGATCTTAGCATATATCAATAAAGAGAAACCATCATTTAAGAAAGCTTGGATCCAATCAAGAACGTGCACAAGCAAATATAAAGCTTTCGCTGACATTAAAAAGAAGATAGATAAGATGGCAAATAATTCATAAAAATTGAACTAGGATAAATAATTGGAGAGGATGATTTGAATATAAAGCAAGAATTCAAAGACAATATATATGAAGGAGCAATAGATTACTATAAAAATAAAATGAATCATTCAAAAGCATTAGACTATATCGTGCAACATTTCTTTGCGATAGGAGAAGATCCGAGGAATATCAACTGGGTCATGCGTGAAGGGATTTGGATGCCTAAGAACACTGACTATTTAGTATTTCCAGATTTCATATTAGGGTTTGCAAATAAGCAAGCAGTTCCAGTTGAATATAAATCAATGAAGAGTCATAAAGATCATGCGCTTATTCAATTAGAATCAGGCAAGAGGTTCATCAAAGATGTATTGGGGTATGATGTCCCATATAGTAAATTTGTATGGCCTGTTGGGAATAAGTATAAGTTTGAGGTAATCAAGTGATAGAAAGCTGCAAGAAATGTAATGGAAGTGGAGACTTATTCCTGGCTATACATAAAGAAACTGGTCAGATAAAGAAAACTAAGTATAGCAGATTAATAAGCGTTTCTTGGAGAATATTGCGTATTGTTAGATGTGACGAGTGTAATTGAAAGATGATAACGAAAAGAAATAGTTAATGAAGGGGAAGAAGAATGATGAAAGGAATAGCTTGTGTATTGATTATATTCACTATAATAAGTGGATTGATCGCAGTATGTTTTGTATATACAGTTCCAGCATATGAGGACAAATGCAAATTGTATATAGAGAATAAGCATAATATAGATATAACTGATAGTGTTTTTGCTAGTGAGCAAATATCATGCCAAAATTATTTTGATGGGCATTATATCGCTGAGTATTGGTCATGGTATATAGCAATAGAAGCTGTATTGATTATAGTACTATTAGTTATTATATTTGCATTAGTAGTTGGTTAACGAGGAGGAGGAATGAAAAATGAAAAAATTCAGAAAGAAACCAGTAGTAATTAATGCAGTGCAATTTACAAAAAATAATTTTCAAGAATGTTGTGATTTTATTGGAAAAGAAAATCTTAATGATGGAACTAGTGAAGAAGAGAAATATATAGGCATTCATACATTAGAAGGGGATATGAGTGTATCTTTGTATGATTGGATAATCAAAGGAGTGAAAGGAGAATTCTATCCTTGTAAGCCTGATATCTTTGATGAGACTTATGAAGAAGTAAAAGAATAAACAATGTCAAAATATTATGCATACCAATGCAAGAAGTGTAAAAGATTTTATATGAGCACAAGCAAGAAGTACTCTAAATGTGCCTATTGCGGATCAAGCAGTGCTGAGTTTTATAAAGAAGGCAAGCCTAAAGATATTACAGTATTTGTGCAGCAACATAATGCTATGCCTTACATAAGGAGGAGAATAGATGAAAAAGAAATATGCGATAGTAAATGACAATAGGGTTGTGCTAACAAACAAACCACCCCATAGCCGTTGGAGAAGATGTTTAGAAAACCCTAAGATCAAAATAAAGAATAACTTATTACATATATCAGGAGAAGAGATAATCTATAACAGCAGAAAAAAAAATAGGGGGATATTTGAATGAAGCTAATTAATTTTACTTGTGTGGAAATATTACAATCACTTTTATCAAAAAAGAAAGCACAGACCATCAGGAAAGCGTGGCTAATAATTACAAGAGAAGAGGTTGATATAGAACTGAAAAAAAGACTTTATAATCTTGATGAGTCTTATACAGAAATAGAAAAAGAAGTAATCAAACGTGTTCCTGAAGCATATCATGAGTACAAAAGGAGACGAGACGACATAATAAAGGCAACATATAAAGAGTTTGATTATATTAACTTAGTTGATAAGCCTGCAAAGTATAGTGTAGGAGAGAAAGTAGAGCTTGTATGGGATGAAGATTCAGAATATGAATGGTTTTTTAAAAAGAATGGAGAACCACTCCAATTTACAGGAGGACATGAAGAAGATAAAATATTCCATAAAAATCTTTGCACTGTAGAGATAACTGAAGTGTTCCAGATTGGGATGGCAAAACTATCAACAAGTTATATTTATATTGAATTTCCTGAAAATAATAAATCATATTTAGATAAAAGTTGTAAAGAAGAAGATTTAGCAAAGAAAGATGGCTTCAAATCAGCAGAAGATATGTTCAAATGGTTTGATAAGCATTATGATTTAAGCACACCTAAGAAATTTCATGTTTACCGTTGGCGGTGGCTTTAATGGGAAGAAAAGCAAGACAAGGTAGACAAATTGAACAAATTGAACAAGAAATTGCAGAGGCAACTCCATGAATAAACTAATAGAAATTTTTGTCAGAGCGATGCGTAAAGGGGGATGTACTGATATAAAGATTCCAGAAGAAGATGAAAAACCAGAGGCTAAAAAGTGAGAACTGCCATAATAACCTACTTAGATAAGAATTTCTATGATCAGTTAACACAAGATTTTATTCCGACATTGTTTGAAGATGCAGCATACTCTGGAGAATTATTTATAGTGGATCTTGGGCTTACACAAAACCAATTAAAGGAATTAAGCAAGAACACAAGAATCATAATAGTTAAGAATAAGATGCCTAAGACAGAGAGCAAGGGATGGTCAGAAGAAATTTCAAATGCAAGGATTGAGCCTATATTAAATTTGATAACTCACAAGCTTAGAGAGTATACACATATAATGACCATTGATGCTGGCGATGTATGGTTCCAGGATAACTTTGAAGAAGTGTTCGAGTTATGTTCAACAAAGATAGGGTTTGTGGAAGAAAACGAGAAATGGACCCAGGGATGGTCACAACAAGTTATGAAGAAAATACCGCAACCTAAAAGGAAATCTTTCCAAGATATTGTTAAAGATAATAATATAATCGGTAGTGGGATGATATGTGGACCAAGGCACAAGATGATATCATTATTTGATAAATGGTTAACTTATCTTAATATGTTGGATAAGCATTTCGGTATTGACCAGCTCGCTCTTAACTGTGCAGTGCATAACATAGGCTACAAAAACTTTCTGCCTTTACCACACACATATGATTTTGTAATGATACTAAAACTTAACTGGTTTGGTATAACTCCAGCAGGAACAATACTGGATAATAAAAATAATAAAGTAAAGATAGTACATTGTGCAGGAGGACAGAACAGGTTATTCAATAGCAGGAAAGAGATGATGGATAAAATCAAAAATAAACTGCCAGGAAAACATAACACAAAAGGAAATACAGGAGGATTAAAATGACCTATATAGTGCTGTTCATAGAAAAAGAATACAATCATCTGATGGATGCTGCAGATTTAACAGACGGTGGAACAAAGGTTTTTGGTGATATTGTTATTGCAGAAACTGAAAAGGAAGGAGATGTTAAGAAGCTAATCAAAGATAGAATTGTTGCAGCATATTGTAATGGAAACGTAGCAATAAAAAAAGGAATCAAGAGCCTGAGTAATGGTGAAACTTTCATGACAGCTAACTATTTTAAAGAATATTCCCGACTAATAACTGAAACTAAAGATGCAAGAGATAGATGGTTAATATAAGGAGGAAAATACAATGGGTACACCTATACAAGATGCAATAAAGAATGATTTTTATAGATTGAAAAACTGGATAAAAAACCATGTTAAAGACAAACCCGTGATACAAAAATTATTAATACACCCATCATTGCAATTCAAACTATTGAAAGAAGAATACTTCGATGAATATTTTTACTTGCCACCATATCGTGCTTCTAAGAATACATGGAAGATTTTTTGTTTAAATGGGATTTCGGTAAAGGTTCAAATGAACCCCATGATGTCAGTTGATAGTTATTGCTTTGTAGTTGATGATATTAAAAAAAGAGGTTAAAAAACCAGGAAAAATGTTGGAGTCGCCTTAAACACCGAAATGTTTAAATATAAGTTATATTTATAATATCCAGATTATACCATGGCAAAAACTAAGAAATCAACTGAAAAACAGAAAACCCTCCATATCAAGGTTCATAAGCTAGTACCAGACATAATGGATGAATATTGCGAGGCAATAGGTATGAGTCCACAGGAAATTGGTTACTGCACTGGATACATTATGAGCCTTAAAAATGATGTGGCTACACCATTAGTTAAACTTAACCAGCATTTCTTTTTCGCTGGAGTATATTATGCTCACAAGTATAAAGGCAAATATGAATTTGATTCAAACATATCTAAAGAAGATAAAATAGAGCTTATTAATAAAGTAAACGAGCTCAGAACAAAAGATAATAAATCTGATTATATAGGGTGATAAAATATGGCAAATGAAAAAAAAACAATAGATGCGTCAGGCACAGTAGAAAACGTTGAAGAAGGAAAGACGTCTCGTGGTGATACTTATTACAAGTTCACAATAGATGGTCAACAGTATACTCTGTTTGATGATGATAACAGAGAATTACAGAAAGGGGATGCAGTAGTATTCAACTTTTATGAGACAGCTAAAGGAACAAAGATCTACAGAAATTTGAACGCTATAAGGAGACAAGGCACAAATGAAGAACAAATACCTGCAGCACCGAAAGCACCTAGCCCAGACTCACAGAGTACAATGGGTGATTACCAAGCAAAAGATGCAGACAAGTTTGAGCTTGGCATGTCAAAGAACAATGCAATATTGCTTATGTCAAAGAAACTTGAGAAACTTGACTCAGCAGCACAGATCGACGAATACCTAAAAGGCGCAGGACCTGAATTCAAAAAGATTACAGAAGAATTGTTCAAGGTCGGGAAAGAAATAAGAAAAGATATTTTAGGCTACTAAGCTGGAGGGGTGAAACATGGCAGATGAAGAAGAAACAACGAAAGCAGAAGTAATGCCTTCAGAGTATAATATTGTTGATGCTGAGATTATTAAAGAAGGAAGTTGGAAAGAGGAAAAAGGGATTGCAGCAACGCAAAAACACCGTGCAGAAGAAGAACTTGTACCAGGGAAAGATACTGTTATTGTGAACACAGACACAACATTAGGCAAGCACGAGATGGATAAGATAGTAAATAAGATAGTAAGTAAATGGAATGAGATAATCAAAGGATTTGAGAATACCACTATAACTTTATGTCTTATGGTGAAAGAGATGCTCAATGAGTATCCAGATGCTACAATCAAAGACATAATGAAAGAGGTTAGAGCACACCCAGATATCAAACGGTTTGTCTCATTAGACAGGATCTGGCAAGGGATGAGGTTAGTCAAAAACAAACCTGACTTGATTGAGTATCATAAGAAAACAACAGAAGAAAAAGCTAAAGTTCCAGAAGAAGATAAGCCCTACCTAAAACAAGATGGTGAAGTATTCTGGGAATTTTATTTTGAGCTTGAGAAAAGACCATTATCATCAGGAGTGAAAGTCATGCTTGAAAAAGAAGGTAAAGATGAGAAATGGAGCTGGCGTAAACTTAAAGATAAATTGTATGATTACAAAGATGAGATGGATAATCCGGGAGAATTTGAAGTAAGGAAACATCACAAAGCAGAACAGATCAAGAACATTATTAATGTTTGCAAGAAAATGAATTTAGAAAATGTTAAAAAAGTTCTGGACTATGCAAGAAATTTACAGTTAAAAGCATTCCAGAAACCAGGAGAGTAAACAGTTTACATTAAAGGCATAAGAGGTTCCTATTAAACTATGCTGGGCTTCGGCTCAGCACACCACGAAAATACCTCTCGCCTTCATATTTAAGGCACAGAAGGTTCCTAGACAACCCTTATTGGTAATTTACCTTCCGCCTTACTTACATTCATAATATTCATAATAAGGGCATAGGAAGTTCCTATTCATGGCTTATAACCAGGTGGTTGTGGGTTCAAATCCCACCAGGAGGTTCGCCTCTTGTAGCTCAACCTGGTAGAGCGCCTAAATACTTCCCGCCTTTTTTTAATAAGGAGGAAAAGAAGAAAATGATATCAACGATAAGATTATTCAAAGCTGTTCCAATAACAGTAAAAAGAAAAAAGAAAGCTAACAAAGCTTTACTAGAAAAGACTATAAAAAAAGGGTTTGTTTTTTCTCCTGAAGTAATTTATAATTATTCAGCTACTGAACTTGATGAATTAATTGGTATGGTAGAGAAAGAATTAGGCTTAACAGCAAAACAAATGAATAATTCTTTTCATAAATCATGGAAGAAAGTCAAAGAAGCTACTGATGAACAGTTGATAATGGAACAGATAATACATTATATCACTACTTATGGGTTTGAAGCAATGGGCATTTATAATGAAGATTCTGTTTATATCCCTAATGAGAAATTAGAGATCCCCCATATAGAAGAAATCAAGCTTACAGCAATCAAAGGATACACTAAAAAGGAACTGAAAGAAAAATTGCTTGGTATCCTTGATTCAGGTATTGCTTTAAAAGAAGATACAATAGTAGATCTCATTGACGTTGCTAACTTTGTTGTGCTAAATGAAACAGAAATAATAAACATTAAAAACAAAGAAGTTAAGACAAGGTTATATCTTGATCTAGGTTTGGTCCCAGAAAAGCCAGTAGAATTTTTAAGGTTTGTTCTGTATGTGATTACAGGGAAATCCCTTATAATAAAAAACCCTGCGTTAATAGCAGAACTTAAAGAAAATTCTAAGCTATCGGTGAATGGACTTTTTATCAAATACAAAAAAGAACATGGATTGGAAAAATTAGCTGAGATATTCTATAGGTTCAAACCACTTTTCTTAGCTTTGAAAACAAACCCACAGATGAAACAAATAATAAACAGAATAAGGAAATTGGCTAAGAAGAATCATAAGCCAATGAAAGAAGATTATCTTAATGAGATCACTGCTAAGCTAAAGAAAGGTCAAATGCTTACAGAAGTAAAACTGAAAGAAGAACTTAGCAAGGTCAACACGTTCAGAAAAATTAGATTAGCCTATGCTCTAAAATTCAGAACAAAAGATGTTAATGCAATCTTATACAGGATCAGGAACGGTAAAGGCTATGCTACAAAGTTTAATTTCACAAATAAAGGAGAAGCTAAAAGGATTCTTGCGATTGTCCTGGATTCAATCACTGCTGATATCAAGAAGAATGTAAAAGGAAAGAAAATCTATATCCCTAAGCATATTACTTATGCTCTTCCAGCAACAGAGAAACAATTTACAGGAGATTTCCCTTCTGGCACTTATGTTACTGTAGATAAAGATATGGTGTTTGGTATTCATTGGGATAATGTAGACTCACACAGGATTGATCTAGATTTGTCTTTGATAAATTGTACTGGGAAAATTGGTTGGGATGCAGGGTATAGGTCCTCTGATAAAAGTATTCTCTTTTCAGGAGATATAACAGCTCCACCAAAAAACGGAGCATCAGAACTGTTTTATGTGCAGAGACAAGCTAAAGAAGCACACATAATGATGGTTAATTATTACAATTATGATGAGGCTATTGATGTTCCATTTAAAATCCTTATAGCTAAAGAACAAGTAAGCAATTTGGGTAAAAACTACACGGTAGATCCAAACAAGGTGTTATCAATAGCTAAGACAAAGATTAACAAAAGGCAGATGATCTTAGGATTGGTAGTGACTACAACTAAGGAATGTAGATTTTATTTTGCTGAGTCAGCTATTGGCAATACAATATCATCATCAGGAAAAGATTATGTTGAACATAGTAAACAATATTTATTTGATTTCTACGGAAATACAATAAATCTTAACACGCTTCTAGTGGAAGCAGGAGCTAAACTTGTTGATGATAAAGAGAAATGTGATATTGATTTATCACCAGAAGAATTACAAAAAGATAGTATATTAAATTTAATTAAGGCAAAAAATGGAAGATGAACCAATAATGGACAAACCAGAATACTTAGCATTAGTTAATGAATTAAAATCATTACACAAGTTAAGAGCTGAAGAAGCAGTAGCACAAGAAAAATATGAAACAGTTATGCAGAAATTCCAAGAAGATAATGCTGAAACCATTATCAAAATTAAAACTATCAAAGAAGCTAAACTCAAAGCAAGAGAGACAATAAAAAAGCTTGGTGGTGACGAGTTTAGGATAACAGGAAAGAAACACCTCATTGGTGGTATAGCTATAAAGATGATGAAGAAGTTAGAGTATGACCCAGACGCTGCATTAATATGGGCAAAGGATCATGATTTAGCTTTAAGTCTTGATAAAAGACGTTTTGAACAACTTGCAAAAACAGAAAATATAGATTTTGTTAAAATTGTGGAAACACCACAGGTAACAATCCCATCAATAATCAAATTCATATAAATGGAGGGCATCCTGATGATAGAAACAGAAACCTTAGTGTGCCCTTATTGTGGGCGAGCAGATTTTAAAAATAGAAAATCTTTGAGCAACCATGCTCGTTATCATAAAGGATTTAAACCCAATTGTAAAGGAAAAAATAACAATAACTGGAAAGGAGGAAAAAGAAAAAGAGACGGATACATTTTAATTTATAAACCAACCCACCCTTTTAGTATGCTTAGTGGTTATATATATGAGCACAGACTAATAATGGAACAAAAATTAAATCGCTATTTAACAAAAAAAGAAGTTATTCACCATATAGATAATAACAAAGAAAACAATGCCCCTAAAAATTTACAATTATTTAAAAATAAAGTACAACATTCAAGATATCATGCTTATCAATTTAAGAAATAGGAGGAATAGAAAAAATGGCTGAATCACAAAGCAGATACGGTATTATGGAGCAACTTAATAACCGTAAAATAAAAGAGAAAGAGAAGTTAACAAACATTGAGAAGGAAGGTGAATCTTATATTTATACAACTGAGAGAACGCTGGAATTAGCAAAGAAAGAAATAGTTGACAAAGAAGGCAACTATGAGATGAACCACAAAGACAAAATTAGGGAACTTACTGTAACTCTAAAGATGCTTGAGAAAGATACAAAACGACAACTTGATGCTCTTCAAGCTAGCATAGATGAGGAGAACAAGTCATACAAAGAGAAATTCAAAACCTGGAAAACAGAAAAGCAAACAACCATTGATGCAGACGCTGCAACATTGAAGAGATACAAGGTGCTTCACAACAAGAAAGTAACTGACAAAAGGGCAGTAATTATAGAGATTGAATCAGGTATCAAGGATTTGAAAGAAGTAAGCAAAGATCAAGCATAATCCTCAAGGCAAGGATGGAGAGTTTTGGTGGTTGTACTTTACCAAAAGCCTAAAAACAATCACCACTTTATGCCCCTGGAGCAGCATGAAAAACGAGAATGCCATGTGCAGCTGTTTTCAATATTATCAACCGACCTTCGGAAGTCTGAGACTTCCAACCTTTATGGTGTAATTTGGTTAACACCACGAACTCTGGATTCGTGTCTCTCAGTTCAAATCTGAGTGAAGGAAGCGTGTCGGTTAGCTTTGAAAACGAAACATAATTGAAACCACTCCTGCAAAGGTGGATAGAGCCTGAAAGGGTAACTAATGTGGAGGAATATTGTTTGGTGTTGAAACGGGAGAAATCTCGACGGGGGCACCATTTTTTAATAATGGAAGTGAGGGCTTTTAGTTGCCCTGGTAGATAAGGCATGGGTAAAATGGATAACCTATACCTGTGTTACTATCTATGGTGAAACACCTGAAAAGTTATCTAAAGTAAGGCAAAGTAGTGTTGGTTAAAATCCAACCACTTCCACCATTTATAATCAAGGAGGTAAGAAAATGTCAAAACAAAAAGAAATAGTTAACGAAGAAGGCAGCGATGTCTTACTTTCACCATCTATAATAATTTGATGGGATTTTTATATAATCTAAATAAAAGAAGGAGGTTAAGACAATGGCAAAACAAAAAGAAATCAATGTAAGTATTTTAGGGAAAGGCGAAGAGAAAGTTAGCATTGAGAAAGCTCAAACTGTAGGAGATCTTAGAACGCTATTAGCTTTAGATCCTGATGTTCAAGCTTCTGATGCAGAAGGTAATGAACTTAGCGATGCTGACGTAATTGATGGTAACATTGACTTCACACCTAATGTAGAAGGCGGCCAATAAAAAATTGAGCACGGAAGAGATTATGACAGAAGAGACCAGTGAACCCGCTAGAGGCAATATTAGATATAATGGGGGTCACGTAGAGATTTATAATGGCACAGCATGGGGTTTGTTAGGTGCAAGACAAGCCTTTGGCAATATGCTTGAAATTAGGGGTTTCTTAGATTTGAATGGCGAACAACTAATTACGCAACAAGACACAAGTGGGAATACAACAACAATTCTAACATCAAGAACACCACAAGGAATAATAATTACTAGAGAAGTAATCAGTTCTTATGGTGTATATTATTTTAATAATGTTATAATAGAAATTCCTCAAGATCGTTTTGAGCGTGTGTTTACATTAGGTGGAGAACATTTAGATTTACCATTACATGATGGCTCAACCACTATCCAACTCGATGGCCATGGAAGAGTAATTCCTGGGATTAGAACACATGCAGAATTTGTAAGAGATCTTTCTGGAACTACTCCATCAATACCTATGGTAGATTATTCAGCATCAGAATCAGATAATCAACCTGTATTGGAAATTAGACAAGATGGAAATGGTGTGTATCTAAATAGAAATGGTGTGTATAATGGGCTTGATCGGTATGGGCTTGATCGCATTGAACCTAAACAAACCAGTTTCAAGGGGGTATTTGAGATTGATAATGAAGATGAGCTAAGAGAATTTAAGAAAAGTAAAGGCCTATTCAAACGAGGAATAAAGAAATTCCAAGCATTACCTTTCGATGAACAAGTGACAAAGATAAACAAGATGATCAAAGTCGTCAAGTTCAATGAAGAAAATAAGTCTGTTAAGCTAGAACTTGGTTGGGCAGGAAGGTATGAAGTATGGTTAAAGTCGCCACCAATAGCTGAGAGGATAGAAAAAAAGAACAAAAGATCAGACAGGAACCCTTTTCTTAGCGATGGTGATTTATGTTTAGGTAATATGAAATCAACATATAATAAATGTTTTGAGAATGGAAATTTCTTGGAAGCATTGAAATTAGTTATTTCAGTCTTAATATGTAAAAAAGATTCAAAAGGATATAAAAGGTGGTCAGCTTGCAAATTAAAAAAATAGTATGTTAGTGGGGGAATCAATATGAAATTAAACAAAGAGATAATTCCTAAAATTATACAAGAAGAAGAAAAATGGCCCAATTTAGAATTTGGTGGGTGGGTAATAGTAAACAAAGATAAAAATCTTGTGGAAGATATAATCTTTGATACTAAAAATTGTAGTGAGGGTTATGTCAAGGTTGGCTCTAAAAAGATAAGGGAGTTACCAAAAAAGACCAAAAAGAAAGTAAGAGGGTTTTTCCATAAACACCCTATTGAAGGATTAAGTCAATTAGATATGAGGACTATAGCAAGACTAACAAAGTTTTGGGGAGAGTGTTATACTTTAGTTCTCCAATCTAATGGTAAGTTACTACTCATAAAGACTGTATTTGGCAGAGATTTCCTAACCCAATACCCAATTTATGCAGAAACGTTTAGGGAGGAACTTCCATATAGATGACTATAAACCAAAGAGTTGATGCAAGAAGAATATTAGAAGAAATGCACAGAGCTGATGCAAGAAGGGCATTAGAAGAAATGCTTCGGCGATTTACTAGGTTTGAAGCACAAATGCCGGATTTAGATGAACCAAAGGAAATAAACATGGCAGACAGATTCAGAAACCAAACAGACATCATAGACATAAATGAATATGATTATTTGAAGATTGGTGTAGCTGGTGCAGGAAGCATTGGAAGTTTCCTTACATTAGCATTGAGCAAGCTAGGATTCAATAATATCATAGTAATTGATGATGATAAGGTTGAACCACACAATACTGCTACACAGTTCTATAAAATGCGTGATAATGGCTACAAGAAAGTTGAAGCATTAAGGAGAGAAATAGGTAACAATATTAAAGCATATCCTATCAGGGTACGACCAAATCATAAAATTAAAGCTGATGCTTTGTTCATGTGCGTTGATAGTCTTGCTCAAAGAAAAGTTATCCTGAAAGCTGCATTAGACAGTTATGCCCAATTCAAGAAACCAAAAGTGATAATAGATGGTAGGATGCACAGGTTAGTATTCAGGGTATTCACAATACCATTAAATAATCAGGAGCTATTGAACAAATACACTAAAGGTCTAATGGGGCAAGAGTTTAAAGGTAAATGCACAGAGAAAGGTATTATCCAGAACGCTTTCGCTGTAGTATCTGTCATGGTTGAGCAGCTCAAGAAAGTTATCAATGGTGAATCTTATTATGCAGTATTAAATTGTGACTTTGAACATTATATGTTTCAGAAGCAGATGAAGATAGAATGAAGGTGATATAGATGACAATAATGAAAGATCACATTTGAATATAATAAACATATTACATGTGTCTATGACACAAAAGAAGAAGCTGAGAAAGAACGCAATAAAATAATAAAGGAGATGAAGAAATGAAATTTATTATACTCGGTGAACCATTACAAAAACAATCTGCAAGGTTTGCTAAGGTAGGAAAATTCATGCGAAGTTATCAGCCTAAAAAGCTTAATAACTGGATAGCACAAGCAAAAATACAAATCATTAATCAACTACCAGAACCATGGGTCCCTATTGAAGGACCAGTGGTTATAAAGAAACTTACCTTCGTATTCTCTCCATTGAAAAGCTGGAGCAAGAAGAAAAAGTTAGCTTTAGAAAACGGATCAACAATATTCAAAGATAAAAAGCCTGACCTTGACAATTTACAGAAATCATTTTTTGACGTTTGTAATACTATAATCTGGCTTGATGATGCTCAGATTGTAAGAATAGAAAGTATGGAAAAGATTCATGGCACTCAACCCAGAATTGAGATGGTGATAGAGAATGCATGATGTATGTCCATTTTTGAAGGATGCATGTATAAAAAACAAATGCGTTATGTGGACAACAAACTCAAATGAGCTTGGCAAATGTTGTCTAAGAGTGATGGCTGAGAGAGTCTACCTAGGGGGAGTAAAGAAAAAATGAGATTCCGATGCTTTTTAGGGATACATGAATATGAAAATACATGGGAAGAAGATATAGAACGTTGTGTTCATTGTGGACAAATCCATCGTAAAGGGTTTGTTTTTGGTATTAAATTGATGTTAAAATATAAAAAGTGATAAACAGGTTTATACAGGGTCCCATTCCTAAAATAGGTTACACACCTACCTTGTATTGTAATAGAGGTTTCTGGGCTTTTCCTCTTCCTGGTCATAACCTACGGAGGACAAAATGTTAGATGGCTATATTTATGGTGCATGGCTAGGTGTTGAAACCTATGCAGAAGAAAATGATGGTGAGGATGATGACGATGAGTAGGTATGGTATTGGTAGAAGGGATCCTGTTACAGGAAGAAAAACAGGAGGTCGTCCATTGAACAGGAAAAAATTAAAACCACAAGATTTAGATGATTATATGATGGGTGAAGATGACGAAGATGATGAAGGAGAAAATGCAGAAACGGATTGAGAAAGCTAAACTTGCTAAGCAGAAATCATATGAGAGACATTTGAACAGACTAAAATCTAGCACAGAATATAGAAAGAAAGATGCATTAGAAGAAATCAGGTTCAGTAATAAAACAGGTTCACACATAAATTGTTTTAGGGGATCTCCTAGAGAAAAACGTGGTGGAGAATCTGATGAACATATTGACATGAAATATCAAGTATGGAAACAACTCAGGAAATGGAAACACGATTGTATTGTAGAACCTATCTTTGAGAACTATCCTGGGCGTTGTGATGTGCTTGATTTAAATACATGTATTATATATGAAGTTGTAAGATCAGAGACAGAGAAAAGGCTTGCAGCTAAAGATGATTATTATCCACCATTGTTTGAGATAAGGAAAGTTGATGCTAATAAGCCATTCAATGAGAAGATGCTACAATGAGCTTGGATATAAAGAAAATGAAAAAGGATTGTATATATTTCCTTCCTAATTTTTATTGTAGCAAAAAGAAAACAACATTGATAGTAACTAATCATTGCAAAGGATGTAAAGAATATACAGTTAAAAAAGAAAAAAAGAAGAAGGGAACTGATGAAATATGATCTCAGAAAAACGAAGGAAAAAAACCAAAAGAATAATAAATAAAAGGCTTAAACAAATAAGAGATATGAATCAAGGGATGCAAGGTATTGATTATATTCATTCAGATAATAAAGATGTTCAGCAACCACATAGATTAGCTAAGAAGAAAGCTTTTGGTTGTCATAGAAGTCAATGCAGATGTTGTCATGCAGAGAAAATAGATGATAAAATACCGGAAACGCACCCTAACGTAGACGAAGAATGTACTAAGAAAAAACAAGGTGATAATTGTGTGTGACAAAAGAAACTCAACAAAAGTTCCATTATGCAAGCCAAGAAGAAATAGCAAGCTCAAGTATGCAAAGGTTGATGCATGTATTGCTCCGTTGGTAGCTGCATTAAATGTGTTCGGTATTGAAACCATGGGTGCTTGTTGTGGGCATGGAAAATATAACCCCTCTATAATAATCCAAGGTAAAGGGAAAAAGTTTGATTTATTCAGTGGGAAAACAATACTCAGAAAAAGCAGATTTTATAGAAAAAATAGCAAAGGCTATTACTATATACCAGAGTGTGTGAAATGAATGAATGTTGTAAAGGGTGCGAGTTATGGAAACAGTTTGGGAAAAAATGTTATTACTGGTGGGATTTGAAAAAGTTTTGTCCTTCCAAAGTAGGAGGAATGAATAAAAATGGAAGATAACACAAGCATAATAGTTGGTGTAGTACTGGGTTTGTTGTGTTTAATACTTGTTTTTGCAACAATATCTTTTGGTGTGTATAAATATAAAGAACTAGAGATAAACAATTTTCAAGTAACAATAGATAATTTATCTGATGAACAGAAATGTTTACATATTTGTGGATTTGAGTTCAGGGGTTCTGCATATTATGATAACTATAAATTCTGTGTAGAGAAATGTGATAGGATATCAGAACGAAGTATAGCTAAAGGGGGATAAATAAAAATGTTATGGAAAAAGCTGAAAAGATTATTGAGAAAGAATAAACCTGCTTACTTGAGTATGGCTGGAAGCTTTCATAGTATCATAAGTTTGGGGCATGGGACTTGGGCAGTCAGCGAAGATAAGCCAATACCAAAACCAAGAAAAATAGTGAAACCAATAGAAGTGTTTAAGTCTATCCTACGAGAAACGCCTAGTATAGATTTAACAGACCTTGATAAAAAAATAAGGGTTGTTAAGAGTAGGATGAAGGCATTGAAAGACCACATGGGTCAGACCACCATGGATGATGAACTCATAGCATTACAATATCTCACAGCAAGAAAGAAGTTTGTAAAAAATCATAAATTGTTTAATTGGCCTACAACAACTAGCGAGATAATCAATAAGCTATGTGAAAAATATGAATTGAAAATGTCAGAGATGAGGTTATATTATAAGACTGTACCCCAAGAAGGTGTTGACGAGATGACTACCTTTGCAAAAGCATTTGAGAAAATTACAGGAGCAGACCCAATATTCAAGATTATTGTTGACGATGATGGTGAAGAAAATAAGAAAGATCCTATCCTATTAGCTGAATCACCTTTCGGAAGGTGGTATTATGTGTTAGGGGCTTGGGATAAGGAAGTGGAAATTGTAGATGACATAATCTATAAGGGAAAATGAATAATGGTGAAGAATCATACTTGGGTAACTTGCCCATATTGCAAACAAGGATATTGGTTAAATAATATCTGGCTGGATGAACCAGAAGACAGGGTAGAGAAACTAAAGAAATTATACTGCCCTAATAATGCAGGCCATATAAAAATAATGCAAGATGATAGATTTAATTCAGTAACACAAGAGAAGAGACAAGAAATACTTTCCTCATTCAAATCAGGTATTTGTGTAGGGGATGTTGCTAAGAAACATAATGTTGAATCATCTGTTGTTGCAGAAATAATTTGTAGAAATATTCAAACAGCCAGTTATTTGAGAACTGAATCATTATAAATGGGGGTGGAACAATGAAAATAAAAGGAGATTTGATCATTAGAAAAGGTAGCAAGATAACAGTCAACGGCGAAGAAGTAGAACCAAAAGAATTTGGAGAGAAGCTTAAAAGAGAAGGTAAACTTGGTGGAGATGTAATAGTAGAAGAGGAAGAAACGAGAGAATGAAAAAAGAAAAAGTCGATGAAATCATGGACAAGGTTATAGCAGAATGGGAAAAGCAAATACCGGAAGGTGCTGTCTTAAATAAGCAGCAGCTTGATGGAATGAGAATCATTCTCCTGGGATCACCGCATAATGATGGTTGCCAAAGAGTAAAAATCTTATTAGAAAATGGAAAAAGCAGTACACATTTAGTGCCTTTTGAGGATATGATCTTGAAAGGTTTAACAGGTAAACAAATGACAGAATATCCCCAGGTGATAAATAATGGATGATGAAAACAGAATTGATGTTAATGGAAAGGTAATAAGGTTTAGAGTGGCTCCTTATCCTGCAAGGCTTACAGAAGGCGTGTATTCCAAAAAAATTAGAGATTCCTTTGCTAAGATTGGAATTGAAGCACCTTATTTAGATATTAAATGTGGTGGTGGAAAAGGCACATGGAGCACAGATGGTTGGGCTGAAGTAATATGGCAAGTGAATGATGTTGAACATAGTTACAAATGTGACAAGTTAGGGAATGCAATGAATAATCTTGCAGCAATAGCTCAGATGATTGAAGCAGAATGTAAAGCTATAAGGCGAGGATTGAAAACATTTGGACAAGTAATGAATCAATTCAGACTTGGTTATGATCCTACAACAGGAGAAAAGATATTTTCTCCACGACAAATATTAGGGATCCCTGATGAGATTAATGATATTGATTTCGTGACATATAAATATAAAAAACTTGTAAAGGAAGCACACCCAGACAATGGCGGTGATGCTAACAAATTCAAAGAAATCAACGAAGCGTATACACAATTAAAAAAGGAGCTAGAACAAGATGATATATGAAGTTGCAATAGCAAATTTGGAAGCAATAAAAAAGGTATATTTAAAATTGAAACCTGGTAAAATATTAGATGTTGGTGGTGGGGATCAACCAATAAAAATGGCAACACATGTAGTAGATATTCAATCTTATGAAGAACGAGGCAGGACATGTAAGGCTATGGGCAGAGTAGACGAAGAAGAACAGTTCACTAAAGAGACATGGATACAGCTCAACATATGCGATTATCCGTGGCCATTCAAAGATAATGAATTTGATTTTGTTTGGTGTAGCCAAACATTGGAAGATATAAGAGATCCTATTGGGGTATGCAGAGAGATGATGCGTGTAGGGAAAGCAGGATATATCAACTGCCCAGCTAAAGTATCAGAACTTATTAGAGGAGTTAAGGCAGGGGAAGAGAAAGCATCATGGGAAATAAGAAATCCAACAACATCTACCGTGAAGAAAAAAGATATAGCAAAACCTTCTGTAGCAGATCATAATGGTTTCTGGCATCACAGATGGTTAGTGAGTTTAGAAGGGAACAAATTAATATTTGAACAGAAAAATGCTTATGCTTGTATAATGAATTTCACTACAGACAAGCTGAAACAAATCCTAGTTCAACATCCAGATTTGGGTAGGATAGAATTAGGGTGGGAAGGAGGGTTTGAAGTAGAAGAAAAGTTTGAACTTGATGCAGCTACTGCAGTAAAATCATTGAAAGATTATATGGTTAATCTTAACAATAAATTCAAACCAGTGCCTTATGCTAAACAAGAAGCAAAGTATATGGGCAGAACATACTATGTAAACGAAAGTGTGCTCATTCCAAGATCTACAATATCATTCTATATCAAAGACAGATTCAAGAATCTTAACATCAATCCAAAAAACATACTAGATTTATGCACAGGTTCTGGCTGTATTGGTATTGAAACAGGTTTAGAATTTCCTGAAGCTTCTGTAACAGTATCAGACATATCAAAAGAAGCTATTGATGTTGCAAATAAAAATATTTTATTGCATAAAGCCACCAATGTTAAAGCTATAATGTCTAACTTGTTTGAAAATATACCGGGCAGGTTTGATTTGATACTTTCTAACCCACCATACATAACAGACAGTGATATGGATTCGTGGAGTGAATGGGGTTGTATTGATGAACCAGAGATAGCTTTGCGAGGAGGGAAAGAAGGATTCGATGTGATAGATAAAATGTTGGCTGACATCACAAATCACCTAACACCAGACGGTATGTTGGTGCTGGAAACAACACATACTATGAAACAATTAACAGAAAGGTATCCTAAGTTTGATTTTAACCAACCAATAAAAGAAGCACAATTCATTTATGTTGTGGAGGAAAAATGACGAATAAAAATAAATTACAAATAGGAGTTTATGTTGCAGGGGTAGATCTTGCATTAGGACCAATAATGGTTGCCTCTGTTGGAGTTGACTCTAACTTTTTCAGGAGATATGGCATGCTTATTAAATCTCAAGATGAAAGACACATAACCTTAATGCAGAAACACCTAACCCATCTTAACGTAAATCACATAAATCCAGAAGGCTTAAAGAGAATGCCTATCCTTGACTTAATACCTAATGCAGTTATAGGATCTTTAAATACTTTTAAAGATTTCTGGATGCATGATATAAAACTTCAGCTATGGAACAGTGATAAAGAAGATTGTGAAATAAGATTATTGCAACAGTTACCATTAAACCTAAGAAATCTTAATTTAGGGAGAAGTATTAATATAGGAATTAACAACTGGCAATTTGAAATTAATAACAAAAGTAAAGTTATACAACTTGCTGCAACAGTAGCTAATCATTATCTTACTAAAGAATTGCAAGACATAAGAAATGTTTACGGTGATTTTGGCACAGGCCAAGTCACAGATCAAAAAACAATGGATTTCCTTGAGAATAATAAGGATTGCCCACATATAAGGAGGTTGGTATAAAATGCCAGAAAAGAAAATAGATATAATAAAAATTTTGGAAGAGATATCAGAGAAATGCGGTTACAAGTTACAGAAGAAAGAAACAGAACGGAAAATCCCTGAATTGCCGCCAACAACAAAACAGTTTGAGGAGATGCCAGCTAAAGAACTTTCAAGCGAAATCAGAGAGCTTGACACAGAGATTCAGAAAATGGAAGTAATAAGCACTAGAGTCAGAGAAGGTGTAGTGAACTTCATGAACAATGAACAAGCTAATGAAGTAACTAAGACTGTGTTTGAAGGAACAAGGTTTGAAGATAGAAGATTACAGATAACAGATAAAAACATGATCTTGAAAAAGAATCTGAAAAGTTATCTACAAAGTTTGTTGAAGAGAGCATTTGAAAAAGAGATGGCACACAAACTTGTTCAATTAACACCCGATCTAAAAGGTATCGTGAAAGATATGACTGTTAAACAAACTGCATCAGGACATGCATTGATTGTCACTATTGGTAAGATTAAAGAACAAACGCTTGATTCATTCGCTCTTAAAGATGAACAGAAGAGGTTAGCTGAAGACGCAAAACGGAAAGGAGTAACAACAACAGAATCAATCAATATGGCAGGCAGATATTGACCAAGCATAGAAGTAAATATAAATTAATTGCAGAGTTTGATTTGGATTCTGCAATTATTCATTATTTACGTGAAAGTAGCTCAGGCAAGAATTGTCAGATGATTTGTAAAGAATTAACAATTTGTATGGACACATCAGTTAAGCATACCAATAAACTATTGAATGAAAATAAAATAAAGAAAATGCCGATAGGTAATAGGAACATCTTTTACGTTGATTAATTTCCATAGTTATACAACCAGGGAAAAGGAGGAGGTATTGTTATCTCTCATTAGACAACATAAATATGGTTTAACTCAACAAAGAATGAGAGAACTACTAGATAAGAGAAATAGTGGAAATTCATTCTATTCAATCAAAAAGTTAATAAATAACCTAGTAAATAAAGGTGAGATTGAGATGATTAATTATCAGCACGTATATGTATATAAGGTGAAAGTATAATGCAGATTGGAGATCAATTAAGAGAAACACACGTTTTAGCAAAATTAGGCGAATGGAGGTCTGCGGAAATTTCGTGGGTAACAATCCAAGAAAACCTTAAAAGTGAATTTAATTTGGAAGCGTCAGTACCTGTTATCCAAAATGCATATAGTACATATTCTGCACGAAGCGCTGAAATCATTGCAGGAGATGAGATGCTTAAAGGCACATTGAAACGTGCAGTAGTAAAAGCAGCAGATACACTTTCTATGATCCATGCAAGAGTAACAGACATTCTAATAAGATCAGAAGATGAAAATAATGTGTTAGGTGCAGCAGATAGGTTAATGAAATTTCTTGAATTACAAAAAAAGCTATTAGAACATATGAGGGAAGGATTCGACTTGGATAAAGTGAACTCTATCGAATATGTGAAAGTTAGCAGAGATAATCTAAGCGAACTGGCTAAAGCAGGATATATAAAGATATTAAGAAGACCAGGAGAACCATTCGATAAGAATGCTAAGGAGACAGTGAAAATAACACAACAACATATCAAAGAACTTAACCAATTTGGTGAAGCACATACAGAAATTTATAGGCTGCTCCTTGCAGATAAAGATATCAAAGAAGCAGAAATTGTTTCGGAAGAAAAGACTGGGGGGGAAATAAAAGATGAAGAAAAAGAAAATTGAAATTGAAAAAGGCTATGTATATTATGGGCTAAGGATATCGTTTTGGATTATGATACTATGTTGGATTCTTGCCACTATAAATGTAATGGTCCAAGATGATGTAGTTATGATATTAGCTTTAATATGGATAACAGCGACAATACATACGTTTATTGTGAGCATAATACACTTAACAAAACATAAAAATAAAGGCTTAGCAATAACTGCATTAATAATAAGCGCATTCCTTACCCTATTATTTTTTATGGGATTCATGGCAGCTATGTTAATGGAGTTAACAATTTAGGAGGTAAAAGAACAATGGAAGGAACAGTAAAATTCTTCAATGTGAAGAAAGGATTTGGTTTTATAACAGGAGACAATGGTACAGATTATTTCACGCATGTTAGTTTCCTAACAGACCAAAACACGCCGTTGAGAGATAACGCAAGAGTATCTTTCATAGAATCAGAAGGAGATAGAGGAATGCAAGCAAAAGATGTTGCTTTAATCCAAGATCAAGAATAGATTAAATAGGAGGTAAAGTTAAAATGAATAGAAAAGCAAGTGGTTATGCTGGAGTATTTGTTTCACTTTTTATCATAGCTATTGTTATTACCGTTATGGTATTAATGGCAGGTTATGATACAGTGGATGCATCTCATATCGGTGTAAAGAATAGATTTGGAGTGCTTAAAGGCACAATGGGTCCAGGCATGCAATGGACAGGGTTGCTCACTCATGTAGAACAGTATAATTTGAGACTTAGAAAAATTACTGTAGAAATGTTGGTTAATGAAACAACCGCTGTTGACATGGACGGCCAGACAGTGAAAGCTAGGATAGAAGTTAACTATAGGCTCAACCCAGATAACATAGAACAGGCTTATTCAAAAATAGGCAGAGATAAGGATTTAGCAGCAATTCTTAACATTGAAGGAACAATCAGAGAAGGATTCAAATCGACAACTTCTAAATACAAATCCGAAGAAATATGGCAGAAGAGGAATGAGGTTAAGCAGGCAGCAATAAAAGTCATAAAAGATAATTTTCCACAAGATTATTTCATTCTTGAGAATGTCATCATATCTGATCTTGACTTTAACAGAGAATTTATTGCAGCAATAGAATTACAGAAAACTAATGAAAGGTTAGCTATTGCAAAAGAGAAAGAAGTTGAGATTGCAAAGAATGAAGCTGATAGGAAAATTGAAGAAGCTAGAGGAATAGCTGAATCAGAGGCATTGAAAGTATTAAAGATGGCTCAAGCTGAAGCTGAATCATTGAAACTCAAAGCAAAAGAGTTAACACCATTAATGGTACAGAACAATTTACTAGACAGATGGGATGGTGCATTACCACAGTATTTGATAATTGGTGGAGAAGATACAACACCAAACATGTTACTGCAGGTCCCAGTGTTAGCAGGTAAAGACTAAAAATGGTACCAATAGCAATACTCTTTAGAGTTTTGCTTTTTTTTATTTTTATTGCAGTAATAGGTATTTTTGTATTAAGGTGGGTTATCCCATTTGTTTTAGGGCTACATGACAAAGAGAGTAAACTCTACAAAAAGTATTGTAGATGGAATGAAAAGTTTTTCAAACGAAAATGAAAAAAGTATTGATCGGTGCTCCAATAGACGACCAGAAACTATACTGCTGGGAAGAATTTAAGAATGGCCTAATTAGATTTGGCAGAGAATTAGGTCACGACATTCTTCTTGTTGACACATCTAATAATAAATCTATGGAGAATAAGATAAAAAACGAAGGATTTTTTTACAGGAACGTTTGGAAAGAGAAAGCTATGGATAGGGTTGTTGCAGCAAGAAATATTATAAGAACTAAAGGATTAAAGGGTTATGCAGATTATAAATATTCTCATGTTCTCATGCTTGATGCTGATGCTATCTTAAATTGTGATGTGGTAGATATCTTAAAAAAACAGGATGTTCCTGTAATATCTGCTTTATTGAATACGATAGATGATAATAATATGCCAGCACCAGTACCACTCATAGAAAACAATGATGGCACATTAACAAATATGAGCTTAGATTCTATTGGTACAGGGATCCAACAAGTTCATAGGATAGGTTTTGGCTGTGTGTTAATTAAGACAGATGTTTTTGAGAAAATTAGAATAAGATGTAAACGAAAACATGGCAAACTAATGATAGGAGAAGATTATTGTTTCTCTGATGATGCTAGAGGGTTAGATTACATTTTATGGGTTGATACAGATTTACAGATACCGCACAAGATAGCGGGACAATGGCGGTGGGATGAAGCATGAGTTGGAAACCAATCGAAAACTTTGAGGGAATCTATGAAGTAAGTAGTAATGGTGCAGTCAAGGTTTTATCAAGAGTAATAAATATGCCCTCATATGGCAGGAAAAGAATAGGTAAAGAGAAAATACTCAAACCTGGCAGTGATACCTATGGCTATCTTCAAGTAAAATTACAAGCAAACGGAAAAGATAAGACAAAAAAGGTTCATAGGTTAGTTAGTGAGGCTTTTATCCCTAATCCACAAAATAAAAAAGGCGTTAATCATAAGGATGGCAATAAAAAAAATAATTATGTAGATAACTTAGAATGGGCGACACCCCTAGAGAATAATAGGCACGCATATAATAAGGGCTTAAATCCATCTATGGGGATTAAGTTAACACCTAAAGATATAAGAGATATCAGAAGCAAATTCGCAAAAGGGGTTATGCAAAAAGAACTTGCCCGTGAATATTCCAAAAGTAAAAATGCTATTCATTGTATAATAAAAAAGAAAACTTGGAAAGATATATGAGGTGACATAATATGACTGAGAAAAAAGAAAAAAGTGGATTGGCTATTGCTTTCATAACAAACGGTATGATTTCTGTTAAATGGATGATGAGACTCAATGAACTAAATAGGGGCATTCCTAGTGGAATGTTCTGGCGACATATATGGCATGAAGGAAAAGATTATAGAACCAAGGGTGGTTATGCAAAAGCTAGAAATATTGTCGTGGAAAAAGCTATGGAAATTAATGTTAAATATTTATTCTTTATTGACACTGACGTATTCCCAAACACAGACATAATAACAAGGTTAATGTCACACAATAAACCAATAGTAACAGGAATATATTACATGAAAAGTTATCCTGCTCAACCTGTCATTTTCCAGAAAATGGGAGATGGACCATATTGGAATTATCCAGTAGAAGAACTGTTTGAAATAGGTGGTGCAGGGTTAGGCTGCACATTTATTGACATGGAAGTGTTTGACAAGTTCAAAGAAAAAGGCTTACCATTTTTCAAGGAAGATTGGAAATATAAGAAAGATGATGGGAGCACAGTAAGTGTGAACGTTGGCGAAGATCATTGGTTTTTTATGAAAGCTAAAGAATTAGGCTATAAGGTATACTGTGATTCTAGTTGTCTCTGTGATCATGTAGAAGAAAAAAACGGTGCAACGTTCCCTGGTGAAAAAGAAACTAAAAAAATAAGAGAGATGATATTGAAAAAACATGGAAGAGGAGACATAATAGAAAGGGAGAAAGAACTTTTCAAGAGAGATCCTGAGAAAAAGACTATTGTATTCTATAATATGACATTAGCAAAATTCACAGGAGATACAATAAAACATAAACCTATTGGTGGTTCTGAAGGGGACATAATAAACTTAGCAAAAATGTTCGCTAAAAAGTATAATGTTTTCGTGTTCTGTCATTGCACAAAACCAGGGATATATGATAATGTCCATTATTTTGACGTGAAAGATACAGAAAGCCTAAGAAAATGGAAAACAGATTTATTCATTTCATCAAGGAATACTGTTCCTTTAGGGGATGGGGAATTCAAAGATAAGCTGACTGTTGGCAAAACGTGTTTATGGACGCATGATCTACCAGACAGTTATGTATTTGATAAACTACCAGATGCTATAAGGTATGAAAACATTAGTAAGATTTTTGCTCTTACTGAATGGCATAAAGAAATAATAAAACAGAAATTTCCAATGATACCAGAAGGGATGTTAAGTGTAGCAAGGAATGGAGTAGATACAGAATATTATGCCCAAGAAATTGAAAGGAACCCTTTCAAGCTGATTTATAGCAGCACACCATTCAGGGGATTAGATGTTCTACTTAATGTTTTCCCTAAAATTAAAGAGCTTGTTCCTGAAGCAGAACTGCACATATTCAGTTCAATGAAAGTTTATGGTGCAGAAAAAGAACCTGAAGAATTCCAAGCACTTTACAATAAAGCAAAAGAAATGGAAGGCGTAGTGTATCATGGGTCAGTAACAAGGAAAGAATTAGCTAAAGAAATGAAATCTTCTGCGATCTTAGCATACCCTAACCATTATCCAGAAACTTGTTGTAATACTGCAATGGAAGCAATAACTGCAGGAACACCAATAGTAACAACCAATAAAGCTGCATTAAGTGAAATTGTACCAAAAGATTGTGGGATATTAATTGATGGCGACTCTCACTCTAAAGAATACCAAGATAAGTTCATTGATTCTATAGCAAGGATATTAAAAAATAAACCATTATGGAACCAGATGCATGATTCTTGTAAAAAGTATGATTTCAGTTGGGAGACTATAAGCAAAGAATGGATCAAAGAATTTTTCCCTGAAGACCTAGAAGAATACTCCAAGACCATAGATAAAGATAAGACTAAGGTTATAGATGAAGATAAGACTCCAAAACAGATTGACCAAGAAGATAATATTATATCTGATAAAGAAGTAAATCAAGATGATGCAAGACGGTACAGGAAAAAAGTTATGGAAGATCTAATGAAAGCAACATCAACAACCATATCACCTGATATTGTAGAGGAAGAACCAGAAAAAACTGAACATCCTTTCAACATGAAAACTGAAAACATTAACACACCAGCATACTGGAATAATCAATATAGGATGGAAATTGATAAAGGCTTTGACCAACGAAGCGACCCTAGAAGATGGAACATTCTCTTAGACCATATTAAAGATGGTGATGTTATCTTAGATTATGGATGCGCAACAGGAGAATTCCTGTTATACACAAAACCTAAAAAACCAAACTGTAAACGGTATGGTATTGACTTCAGTGATTATGCTATAAAAACAGCATTAAAAAGAGATCCTACATTAAGAGCAGCAACAGACATAAAAGGATTCCCTGCTGAGATTAGACAAAGTTACTTCAATGTGATAACTTCACAACATGTAATTGAACATATGAGTGAACCTATCAAACATGTAGAAGATTTAAGGAAAATGTTGACGAAGGATGGCACACTCATCTTGGTAATCCCAATAAAAGATGATGAATGGTCAGAACATCAAATGATCTGGAAACTGGAAGATATAGTAGAACTACTTAGCAGGTTTGAATGCACATACAATATAATCCATAGGAAGAAAACATTAAGACGGAGAAAGGATAATAATGCCCAGGAAGCTATAGTAGTTATTAAGTTCAAAGAATAAAAAAACAAGATTGTGTTGAGGAGGGTAGGATGGTAAAAGGGAATGTAGAAGTTAAGGTGAAAGTAAGATTATCCTTATGGAGCATATTCAAGATGTTCTTATTGAAGTTCACAACAATAGTTCCAAAAGGTGAGTATATAAAGATAAAGAAACCAAGGAAGGATGAAATCATATTATTTAAGTGTCCCACTTTAAATGCATTTCAGTTAAAAGAATTCAGGGAAAAAGTGTTGAAAGGAATGAAAGAAGACCCAATTCTAGTAACCAATGCAGGTATCGAGATAATAAAAGCCAATAGGAAGGACATATATGTCGATACCAAATCCAACAGGAGGTCAAAATGACGAATAAAGTACTGATAGGTGTGCCAACCCTTTTCCCATACATCCATACAAGCTTCTGGAAATCTTGGATGAAACTAGCAAAACCAAAGAATCATGCAATCATGGTAGCTTCAGGAACAATAACATCTGTTGCAAGAAACAATATAGTAGATCAAGCACAGAAACTTAAATGTTCTCATGTGATGTTTCTTGATTCAGACATGACTTTCCCACAAGATGCTATCCAGAAACTTATTGAACTTGATAAGGATATTACTGTAGGGTTATACTTTCAACGAGATCCACCACATCTTCCTACATCATTTACGCTTAACAACAAAGGCAGGTTAACTAAAGAACAAACAATGTCAGGAGAGGTGTTTGAAATATCTGCTGCAGGAACAGGATGTATGCTTATTAAAACAGAAATCTTTGACAAGATGAAATTCCCCTGGTTCGATTACCAAGTATATGAAAGTAATGCACGTTCATATTCAACCGAAGATATAATATTTTGTAGGAAAGCCACAGCATTAGGTTATAAAATCTATGTGGATACTTCAATAAAATGTGGTCATATAATAGATTATGAGATATTAGAAAAAGATTATAAAGGTGGTCCTTGATGGTAGACATCCAATTTAGTAAAGAAGTTGCTGAAATGGCTATTGAAGGACAATTTGAAGGAACAAAGATTGGCGGTTTCATACATACCATCTACTATTATGTGGTAGATAGCAAATTTAGGAGAAAGGTTAGGCTAAACAAATTCTTATCAGACCAACTTGAAAATCCTGATCCTGAACTTATAAGAGCTGCAAACACATGCACTGGTCTTGACACAGACGAAACCATAATCAATGTCATAAAGTTCGTTCTTGACAGGATGAAATATAAAACTGATTTTGATAACTGGGGTAAGAATGAATATTGGGCTACTGCAATAGAAACATATAACAAGAAATATGATGATTGTTTCCCTGGCTTTGAAACAATAATAGTCAAAAATAAGCAAACAGGTAATATTTCAGTGAAATCATTTGATGATCTAAAAGATACTTATCACAATTTTCTTGCTTTAAGTTATAATAAGAATTCAACTTCAACTCAATTAGAATTTAAACCTATATTGAATTTCATTGAAAAAGGAGTAAAGGCAATCTGCAAAGTTCAGCTGAGAAATGGGTCTTTTTGTTGCACTCCATCCCATAAGTTTCTTCTACAATGCGAAAAGGACAATAAGTTCAACTGGACTAAATTAGAAGATATGCCTATTGAATCAAAAAAATATTATGCCAGAAACCTCTTGGCAATCAGGAAGGTCCCACACGGGCAAAATATATTATCAAAGCACACTAGCAGAGTTATAGCTGCATATATAGCTGATGGTTGGAGGCATAAAGATAAGATATGCATAGCAGGAGACAATATTGAAATAAGAAGAAAACTTCATAAATCCTTAGATGCTCTTGGTATAAAATATTCCCAGAGCAAAAGGAAAACCCATGCATATACAACAATACTGAAGAAACAAACTCCGAGAAATTATTTAAAATTGCTTGAATCACTTGGATCTAAAGGAAAATATAAATGTATTCCAGAATCAATCTTCTCAGCTAATAAAAATAGTTTATTGCATTTCCTTGAATGTTATGCAGAAAGAGATGGAACATGGAAAAAAGGAAAATTAGTAGGTCTGTCTACAGTAAGCAATAAACTAGCAGAGCAACTTAAACTCTTACTAAAAATGTGTGGTATTGACCACTCCCATTATATCAGTAATCACCAATACTCTGACTGTAATCGGCAACCAATAAATCGTATAGAAATAAAAGAATTATCCACCAGTGTAATAAACTATGACCTTAGAAAAAACTCTATAAAGAGCATAACATATGCTGGAGAGACAAAAGTATATGACATAACAATAAAGGACAACCATAACTTTATTTTATCAAATGGGATAATTGCCCATAATTGTGATGGAATCAACGGTTTAATCTATGTACTAGCCAGGTTAGCAGGAATACCAAGATGGCTAATATATTCAGTAATAGGTGATGTAGCAAGCGGAGGACATTACTGGTGTGTGTATTGGAGCCCTAAATACGACAAGTTAGTTGTAATAGATGGAACGTACTATCCTAGCTCAATCGGCGTTAAAAACCGCCCTAACTTCAATCTGATGGACAATTACAAGAGTATCTGGTACATATTTAATGACAAATGGGTTTTTCGCCCAGACAAAATCAAAAATGGGAACAATATATGAATGTGGGAAATGCTCTGCAGAGTTTGGTTCAATGGAAGAACTTAATTCTCACGTAGAAGAAAAGCATAAAACCGAAGTTAAAAAGATTGTAGATAATACTGAGTGTCAACATCTTACTACAATACCTTGTTTTGATGGGCTTGACCATATGAACACAGAAGAAGCAGAAGGATGGTTTGTAGATGAATGTGTCCTTTGCAAGCATAAAAGCAAACCATACAAATTACAATACAAAATTGATAAAGAAAATAAAGAAAATAATGGAGGATTAGGACAATGGTTAAAACAGACATGAAAAGAGAGGGAACATTTTCCCAAGAGAAGGTTATATTGAAAAGCATAGCGGATCAAGAAATGTCGCATGCAGAGTTTATGGAAATATACACTCAAAAGATGATGGAGTTAGATGGGTTAGATAATCAACTTCTGCAGCTGAAAGAGAAACTAAGACCCCTTAGCAAGATTGAAGAAACAGACGAAATCAAGAAAATCAAAGAGATGCTTGTTACAGCAGAACTGCTTAAAGAACGTGATGAGATTAAAGCAAAAGTAAAGAAAGGAGAATTGAAGCGTGTAGGTCTTGCCGAAGAGATGAATAAACTGCATCCTATAGCACAGAAGATAAGAACACAAGGTAAGAAAAATGAAAAAAAATAAGAAGAAAGTAGATAAGAAAAAGGCAAACGTAAAGGAAACTTATCATGTTTGTTTCCTGCTTGATGAGACAGGATCTATGTGGGCTACTAAAGATGAAACTATGATATCATTCAATAATTACTTGGACGGTATTAAAAAGGAGAATAATGCTGCAAAAACAAAGTTCACTCTAGTAAAGTTCAACACATTAAAGGTTGATAAGCCTTATGAAAGAATTGACCTAAAAAATGTTAAAGCTTTGACAGATAAGAACTATAAACCCAATGCATGCACAAACTTGTATGATGCTATTGGCAAAGTAGTATCTGAAACAGAAGCTAAGAAAAATGAAAAAGTTCTTCTAGTTATCTTAACTGATGGTGAGGAAAACAGTAGCAAAGAATATGATAAGAAAGGAATAAAAATCCTTATTGAAGAAAAACAGAAAGAAGGATGGCAATTTGTATTCTTGGGCGTAGGCATTGATGCATACGAAGAAGCAAGGAAAGTCGGGATACAGTCAGCTGGGAGTTCAACAAGCAGAGCTGGTGGTATGTCTTCTGCAGGTAATGTAACATGTTGTTTCATGCGTGGAGGAGATACATCTAACCTAGATCTAAATAAGTGAAACATATTAAATTCAATGTGCAGGGTATTTGGAAAGCGTGTTACCACAAGCTTAATGTTGTCTCTTTGTCATTAGGTTCACGTCAGACAAAAAAGTGTAACCAACCTAGATGCATAGAATCAAACAAATGAAAATAGCAATTATTGGAAGCAGAGAAGGATTTACAGAAGAGCAGATTAATGAAGTTATGTTTCCTTTATTTGCTTATCAAAATAATGAATTAATAACTGGTGGTGCTAGGGGGGTTGATTCAATAGCCATTAAAATAGCTAAAGAGAATAACATTAAAATTGAGATAATAAGACCAATTAATTCTGCTAACAAGTTAGACTACTTATATAGAAATATTGAGATAATAACAAAAGCAGACAAGATTATAGCTTTTTGGGATGGTAAGTCAAGAGGAACTAAATTTGTTATTGATTATGCAAAAGCAAGAAATAAAGATATTGAAATACATCGAAAATAAAATGCACGCATCCAGAATCGAACTGGAAATGTCTGTGTATAAAGATTATGATGGGCATAGCAGGAATCGAACCTACCGCCAGTAGGATTCTTATTAAATTGTAAGCCTACCGTTCTACCAATGAACTATATGCCCATGGCGGCTCAGCCGGGATTTGCACCCGAGTCCTGCAATAGACAGTCGCAGATGATAACTCCTACACTACTGAGCCATTGAATGCGCACAACGGGATTTGAACCCATGCCTCATGGTTACTTCAAAGATTAAATCTTTTGGAAGCCAAGCGTGCTACCGTTAACACTATGTACGCATTAATCATCATCATATGTTTTAAGTTGTTCTTGCGCATGCAGCCAAGTAAGTAACTGATGCCACAGTTCCCAACTTATCTTAACACCACAATATCGTTTATTATTTTTCCTTATTTTGTGTGAGTTTTTTTTAACAACTTTCCAATTAATCTTATTCTCTTTATGTAGAGAATATGTAGATCCATAATATGTTAAATTGATCTTTCCTCTATGATAAGCTTTGTGACAGGTCTTGCATATAGTAACACAATTCTTTGACTTATTTTCTCCACCATTCTTCTTAAATTTAGTATGATGCATAGTTAAAGAGCTTCGTGGTGTTTTGCAGCCGTCATTCTGACATTTGAAATCATCCCTCTGGAAAACTTCACACTTTAACATATACTTCTTATAAATATAATCTCTTAGAGTCGCATCTAACTCAATGAGGGTTTCTTTATCCCATTCAGCAAAGAACTCTTCCTTGCTTCGGATTACTTTATATCTTTCGTATGCCATTTTAATTCAAATCACAAACAATACAACAAATATCTTTATCAGGATATGGTACACCATATTTATTTTTTGGAATATCATCTCCTTCTTGCCTATGTTTACTACATAACCCTACAATTTTAACATCAATTATTGTTATTCCTGCCATTTTATTAATGGAACAGGTGAGACTTGAACTCACAATGATTTTTACATCAACTAGATCTTCAGTCTAGCGCCTTTCCCAGTTTGGCCACTGTTCCATGGGTTGCACGCCGGGATTTGCACCCGAACCTCCAGTTCCACAGACTGATATGCTAACTATTACACTACGTGCAAATTCCCCCGTTGGAATTCGCATCCAAGTCTCCAGATCCAAAGTCTGGCGTGATTGACTACTACACTACGGGGGTAAGACCGTGCTGGGATTCGAACCCAGATTCCTTGGTATCTCCAATGGTTTTAGGAACTTCTCCCTAGCCATGCTTTCACATAGAAGCCAAGAGTCCTATCCATTAAACGACACGGCCAGTGGGATACCCAGGATTTGAACCCGGATTAAAGCGCCCCAAACGCCTCATGCTACCATTACATCAATATCCCATTAATGCTGAGTAGGGGAATTGAACCCCTGTCTTGTGATTGAAAGTCACAAATGATTGTCCACTACACTAACCCAGCATAATGACGGTACTGAGATTTGAACTCAGACTCTCTCAGTCACTGAGCGAACATAACCTATCAGCCGATTATGCCGGCATATAAGCCGAGTGCATTGACCGTTATGCTACACCGCCATTAAATCTGCGTGCCCGGAGTCGCACCGGGATCTGAAGGGCTACAACCTCCTGCATTACTACTCTGCCACACACAGTTAAAATAATAAATGGCGATGACTGGACTCGCACCAGCCTACTTCAGGGCATGAGCCTAACGAGGGAATCTGTCTCCTCTACATCGCCAAATATAGCTTTCGCTGTTCCATAAAGAACAACGCAGAAATTGTTTGACACCTTATAGAACAGCAGGATCACAGACGATGATACGGCACAGTATCTATGCCGACAATCATTCTCTGTCCTTGTTCTGTAAAATGTTTCATTTTTGTATTTAATCACCTGATTATAAGAAAGATATTATTACCTTATTTATATGTTTTATTATGAAAAAATATATAAATAATCGCTATTTCTTAAAGCTCACAAATGGCAAACACAAACTATTCGACAAAAGCGAAGCTTACCTTGAATAGTTTATGGTCTACACTTTCATGTTAAGACCATCCATACTGCCATACAATTTCTTTGTTTTTCGTCATTAAAATTGGAATGGCAGTTTAAAGACTAAAGGTTCCGTAGCATAATTGGCTAATGCGCCTGGCTGTTAAAAATATATTACAGGCACCAGAAGACTACCAGTTCGAGTCTGGTCGGAATCGTTGGGCCCTTGGCAGAATCTGGTTATTGCACCGGACTTTTGATCCGGACCTGGATAAGGTGTCCGAGTTCAAATCTCGGGGGGCTCATTGTTAAAGGGTTATTAGTGTAGTAGACTATCATAACTGTCTCCAGAACAGTTGACACCAGTGCAAATCTGGTATAACCCATTAAAGGTGATAAATATGACAGATAAACCAAATAAGAATTGTTTCAAATGTGGCAAATTATGTTATGGATATTTATGTGGCGTTTGTAGTCGGTAGCTCACATGGCTCTCGAGGTAGTATAGGGAGAGCAATATCAAGAAGAAAGAAAGCAGAGATGCAGGAGCTCGGTTGAACTGGCCAGACTTAGGAGCTGTATAAAGGCTCGGTTAGAGGGCTAAACTCAAGAACAGCTGAGATATCTGGTGTCGTAGACTTAACGCGAGGGTTCAAATCCCTCTCTCTGCATTTTAAGGGCATGTAGTTCTAATGGTAGAACATCTGGCTTGCATCCAGAAGGCTTCGGATTCGAGTTCCGGCGTGTCCATCCCTGATAAACATTAACACTCTAGTAATGCTACTGTAGCTCAACAGTAGAGCAGTTGGTTTGTAAAAAGGGTTTTGAGCAGGCGCAATTGAAAGATGAGCCACTTATCTTTACCTTTTCGAAAGACCATCAGACCCCGGTGCAACTCTGGGTAGTAGCTTTATATTGGCATAGTGTCCGAGAGGCTAGGAAATTGGTTGCAACCCAATTCATGGCGGTTCGAATCTGCCCTATGTCTTAGAAAAAGCATTGAGGTAATGCAAAGCATTATCTTATTTAAGAGTTTCGATTTAATGCTGGGGGTGAATGATTTGGTACATTCATTGGACTGCTAATATGGCCCAAAGTCGAATGGCACAGAGTTGAATGTAAGGCTTTTAGCCCAAACTGGAAATCCAAGTCGGAAACGATATCAGGATTCAAATTCCTGTCCCAGCGTTTTTATTTCTATAGAAAGAAAGTGGCGAGCAGACGTATACTCTATCCAAGGTTTGAGGGGGGTGATATTTTTTAGAGAAATGTGCGTCCAACTGCCACGGTAAATATGAAAAAAAAGAAAAAAAAGGCTGAATTCAGCCTATGTTAAGACTACCTTCAACTTCTTCTTCAGGTATGTCAACAGTTAATTCTTGGTCTTCAACACCATCTTCTGGGTTGTATACAATGCTACCATATTCGCTTCTGTAGTCATCATCTTTGCCTGAGATATCAGTACCATCAACTTCAACACCTAGAACTTTAGGTAGAAGTTTAATGTTCTCAAACTGGATGCTACCGTCTGCATTAGCAGTTAATACAAGATTACTGTCGCCCATAGTTATTGTTCCTGTTGCAACCTGGTATTCGTCCTCATCAAGGATTCTTACTCCATCAATAAGGATTTCATCATAGTCTTTAAGATCTAGCAAGAAATCTCCGAGAGCTCTCACATACCCATCATCTGTATCATATTCAAAGTCGTAAGAAAGATATTCTTCATCCTCAAGACCATTGTATTCAATACAAACATATTCGTTAGGTAAGCAAAGCTTTTCTCCTGCAGCTAAAGGTTGATAATCTTCGTCAAGATCTGTGTAGTCTTCTACTAATACCAAACCGATAGAATGACCATCAATAATCCATTCAAATCTGTCATCAGCATCATACTCATCACCGTCATTGATCTCAACTTTTACTTCTTTACCGACCTTTAAGGTTGCCATATCTTGTGTCTTTTCTAATGCTTCATTATCCATTACAGATTCAACATAAACTTCAAGACCTAAGATTTCTCTTGTTGATCCTTCTTCAACCTTTTTGCTTTCTGCTTCGTCACCGTCAGTAACTGTCACATAAACATAATCACCATGGATTATAGATGCTGTAACAGTCTTACCGTCAACTTCAAGGCTTTCTCCTTCTATTACTGTTTGTTTAATGCCTTTGGTGAACTCTATGGAATCATCGTCCCATTCAGAAATTTCTACTCCTTCTCCTAAGAAGTTTAATTCCAATGTTTCATCATCACAGATCTCAGATTTGTTTAGGGTATCTTCAATAACAAATTTGTAAACGAACCCATCTTCTGGAATCTGAAGATATACATCATCATTGAAATCTTCATCGTTTATTGCCAGCTTGATGTCAGAGAATTCTAAGACTTCATCTGCGTCATAGTCTTCGCCATCAAACGTGATCTCATCGTCAAACAAGCTAGATGCTTTCCTATTGCGTAATGAAAAAGTATAAGCAACGTCAAGCATAAGCTCATCTTTAAGATAAGATTCAGCTACAGCTTGAGCTTCTAATTCAGCTTTAGCTTCAACTTCAAGAGCTACTGCGTTTATATCTTCTATTACCATGCTTAGCCGATCTATATCTTTCTGCATTTCTGCTTCAGATTTATTCACGGCATCAATCACAGCAAAAGAAATCACTTCATTATCATTCACTGTAATATCTACACTGTTAACGCCGTCATTATATGATGCGTCTTCAGCTATTTCTAATTGAGCATCTAATTGCTCTTGTGTATATGTAGTCTCTTTCGGTGTGCATCCGGCAAATAAGCCTAAAGAAAATACACAGATCATACCAATCGCTACTATTTTTTTAACATGTTTCATTAATTTCATTTTGAAGTTAACCTCCATTTAATAGACATTTTAGACAATAATATCTACACGATTTATAAGTTTTTCACATTTCATTTATAAAGCACGTTACTACTTTTTGCTAGTAGTTTTCTTCCTATTTAGCAAGCTTCTCAGCGAGGGAAGTATCTTGATATTAAACTTGTTCAAATAGGTGTCGACTCCAGTTGCAGCTAATGCAGTAACTCCGACAGCTGGCCATGTAACAGGTAATCCTACGGAAAACACAAGACCTGTTGCTATACCTTTTACTAATGTATCAGAATAGACAGCCAAATCAAATTTCAGTTTCTTTGTTTCTTTCTTTGCTATATAATAAGCTATCCCTCCTCTTATCCCAGCGCCGACTAATCCTGCACCGCCGAAAAGTAATTGTGGATTTATTGTTTCTAACATTTTAACCTCCTACTATTTTGATGAATGATAGTTCTTATGAGCTTTATTTAACTCTTTACAAGCATTGTCTGGTGGAGATAAACTTGCATAAATGAAATAAATCAAAGATGCTAACAAAATAAGCTTTGGCAAACCCCACATAAAGCTAGTAGTCATATGATTATATAACTCCCATTCATAACATCTAGCTATGATTACAAGAGTAAACCAAACATTGCTAAAGAAGAATGCTGAAAGAAAATAATAAACACTCTTGATCATTTTTGTCTTTTTCATTTGGATAGAAGCTTTCCTATACAATAATGCAGCATATAAACTAATACATGCAGTGATAGCATATATCAAGACTAAACATAACCTGTCTACTGTGAATACCACATTATGCACCCCCTGGTATCAAAAACTTTATCGCTTCTTTGTAGCCCATTATAAGCAAAATCGTAATCAATAAAGCTATGATGAGCCACCAATATTTCGCTGTCAAGGTTTGTAAATGGTTTGCAATAATCTTGTGATCTACATTAACTTGTTGTGAATGTAAGACATTATGATCATTCAACGTTTTTAAATTGTTTTTAATATCATTCATTGCTGTTGCAATATTCTTGTTAGCTTCTTTTAGTTCTCCTATCGCCATAGTAATCCCTGCTGTTGCCATATTTCTACACCCCTAAATGTTTTAAGCTAATATTTTTCTCAAGCACTTTCTTCACTACATCATCACTCCTGTCTTTAATCTTTGATTCATCTAGGAGCCTTATCCCTACTGCTAATTTTACTTGAAGCTTTTTCCCTTTAGGGATGGTTATCTTTTTGATTTCTTCGTTAAGAGAAGAAACATCAATAAAATCCATACCAAGATCAATAACATCACCAGCACTAAACAATCCTGTCTCTTTCAAAATTTGGTAATCTCTTTCTTTATCTAATTTCGCTATCTTACCCATATTTCACACCTCTCATCTTTGCCAGTTCTTTTGGCATATCCAATACATTGATTCCAAGGAGCATCATTATCTACCATAGCTTTCCCATCACCTGCAGAAACTAAAATATCACCAGATGTAAAATCACCATTAACATGAACATTAGGAACAGAACCAGATAAAGTAACATATCTCATTTTACCTTGACCATATTGTTCTTTCCTTATTTCGGTATCCCCCATGCATAATGCTGGTTGAGTAGAAATAATTGAAGGACATTTTGTGGATTTCACTGAAGCCTTCTTCCATTTACCTTGTAAACCATAATAACCTATCTTACAACTTTTACCTAATCTCTGTTTTCTTTGGCATTCCATAAACTCTTTATCAAACGTTTCAAGCTCATCAGAATCCCATTCTGCTAATTCAACAACATGACCAGGTTCAAGATCTTTATCGACAAATTGTAATTCGGCAATATCACATTCTGTTGCATGCGTAGTACCATATATATCTTGAAAGTATCCTCTATCCCAGGATCTATCACTAGCCCCAAAATCTATAAGGCACTCATCACTAGGATATACATAAACACTATTAAACCGTAATGAGAAATCACTTCCACCAGTATCCCATTTAAGCCATAGATCATCATCAGCTTGAAGAAATATATCATCATCAGCTTCAAGAAATAAATCATCACCAGATTCTATTGATAAATCATCACCGCTAGCTGTGTAAATAAGAGCATTAGGATGTAAATGAATACCTTGTGTATGAACTGAATCATAATAATATGTTGATGTTCCGAGTGAATAAACTCCTGCAATATCTGCATAAATGTTTCCTACTACTACAGCATTAGAATTAACTTGGAAAACGCCAGACCCTGCATCCCTATTGATTATTAAATTTTGGGTGCCACCATAAACACGCCATGCAGGAGTATTACTTGAAGTGTCAAAGGTTATACCATAACCAGATCCATCTCTTATTCTCCGTATATAAATTCCATATGAAGAAGATAAAGCTATTCTGATACCTGTGCTTGAGCTAGGTTGAATATCTCCTGAAAGATATAACCCATCCCATATATTTGAAGTATCACCAAGAGTAGACGTGCCATTAGGTAAGACAGCATATCCAGATGTGTTAGGTCTAATTCCTGTACTATGAGTTTCCCAATATCCTGTTCCACCAACATCAGCCCAAACAGTTCCATCATATATTCTAAGTTGTCCAGTAGAAGTATTGAAATAAGTCAACCCCTCATGGCTAGGAGCTAAGCCAGCCACATCACCTGCAGCAGAATAATTTTTGAAAATAACATCGCAACGTATTTGATCAGGCACAGAACCTCCTGTTGCTGGTCTAATAGATAAAAAATCATGACCATTATAAACATTAAATTCATTACTGATATTAATTTGTAATACCCAACCACCACCCATGGAATAATAACCGCAAGAAATTATATAGAAATATCCAACATCCCATGGTTGTAAGGAAATACCAATAGTTTCTCCAGAACCAATACCACCATTAGAGATAATATCATAACCTGCAATAGGTCTAATATCACTTCCAGACTCTTCCCAATAACCTGCGGATGCTGCAATCTGTCCACGGACAAAACCAACGCTAGCAGCTGCAGAATCATAATCATTAGTGAGATAAGATGATGGACTTATAGAACCCCAAGCATCAATAGGAACAACAACATCCTGGATAGATGTTGGACCAGGAGACCATGAACCTAAAGGATTACCATCCATATCAGTAACACTAACACGTTGTTCATCTGATGCTCTTGTTGGGTCTTGCTGTTTTATTGTTTCTTGGTCATCAAGATCTTGAGCGAAATCATATTGTCCTGTTGTCCAACCCCTAATACTGGGATCATTAATATAAAGGATAAGTTCAGGGAAAGGACCATTAAATTCATATTCAATAACTCTATAATCTCCTGCAGTAATATTAATTGAATCTGTATTCTGGAGATTTACTGTATCACCAAGTTTAACAGGAGTAGTAAGAACATCCATAGGATCTGAAACATTCAAAGCTATCCTTTCTATAGGATTCTTTTTTGAATCAAGCATATATTTAGCTTTCTTTTCTAAGGAATCTTTTGTTAAGCAACTGTTATCTGTCATTGTCTTACTGATTAGACCATTATCATAAATAGAATTGCCTGTTAGAGATTCAGCTGCATAAGGATATATGGCTCCAGAGAATACATCAGAACCTACACTACCTGGTGCAGAATGAGCATAAGCATTACCCCAAGATATTGAAAGACCACCATATCTATCAGCAACAAACTGACCAGCACTTTTACTGATGACAGCCATTTTTTCATTGCCTACCCATACTGTGGTTGATGGTGATGGTAGTTTAGTATCATCATAAACATGAACAATTATTCTAGAACTTCCAAACACGGACTCAGAAACATCCTCAACTAATATAGTATCAGAACCAGCTTTATGCGGTGCTGGAACAGTAGTTATTGCAGGATAAGTAGTAACTGCTGCTCCACGAGAAGTTACAGTGAAAGCATCACCTGTTACAGAACCTGCAAGATATTCGCTATCAATCTTAATAATAATAGCTCCTAAGCCTGCAAGACCGTGACCTGGTTGCAAAGAAAAAGTTCCCATAATAGCAGTAATATCATTAGCTAGCCAACCGTCAATAGTTTGAGTTATATAAGTCTTCGTTGTTGCTCCATCATATATTTCTACTTGAATTTGATTACCTGCCATGTCCCTACCTTTAGCGATAATATCATTAGCAACATTTTCAGTTTCTTCAGTGCCACTAGAAGGTTTAGCATTTTCATTGCTCCCACTTAAATAGAAAGTTTTAACAGAAGTAGAATCACCAATCCTATTAAGGACATTAAGTTCATCTCCAGCAGAGAAAGGGATTACTCCTGAATTAGACCCATGCGTGATTTCCCATTCTTTCCGTGTAATATTGCAAGCTTTACTCAAAGCACCAAGCCTATTTTCATAATCTAAGGAAAGAGAAAACCTGTGTGTTCCATCAGCGATGCTTCCAACAGAAATAATAGAAGCAGCAGCAGGGTCAACAGTTATACCTTTCAATGTTCCTACTCCTTCAAAAATAGTAGATATTGTTTCATCTTGATATTTTGATTTAGGGATATTCCAACTGTATAAATTTTTCAATGCAACTTCAGAACCAGAACTTTGAACAGCCGTAATATTTACACTGTAATCTGAATCATAGATAGGTTTAGTAATAATGAATTTGCTTATAAGAGCTTCAGTACCATTCCCTGCTAAGACATAAATAAAATTGTCTCTTTTCAAATCATCTTTTCTTGTTCCAGAACCACTAGGACTATCTCCATCCATGTTAGCCATGGCAGTCCCTTTAAAGATAGCAAGATTATTCAGAAGATGTTGAACTTTCCATTTTGTGAAAAAAGAGGTATAGTCAATGAACTGATTAACATTTGTAGGTTTAGTATTAGCAGAACGTACAATATAAATCTTGATCTTGCTAGCTTCACCAATTACCATTTTATTTAAGTTGAAACCTCAGTAGCAGATAATAACACGATTGTAACTTCAAATAATTCCGGAGCACCTATGATAGCATTGCTAGTGTATACTCCATCTTCGGCGCCACCCTTATTAATTTCACTAACCATTATCCTTCTAATTTGACAAGTGAAACCATTAGCGTGATAATACATATTATTCGCTGAGGGTGTGTATCCACTTCCTGTGACATCAGTAGAAACACCATACTTTAAACTCACAGCACCACCACTTCGTTGCATATTCATCAAAGTGTCTCTAGCAGACAATACATCTCCCAGAGGAGTACTATCAGCATCAATTAAACCAGTTATAGTAAACTCTCTTGTAATATTAAGTAGATCAATAGATTCTCTTCGTGGGATTAACGCTGTAGGTGGACTAGGCCAATCTGGTTGAGGGAAAGGGTAAGGATAACTTATTATATCTTTGTTTGAGATCTCCTCAACTTTCGCAGCATAAATAGTCAAATCGCTGTAACCACTTTTTGTAATTTTTACTGTTGTCATCTTATACCAACCCTCCTAAGATCATCATACAATCTTGAATTTATTTCTCTAGCCAAACTGTCAAGATCTAATGAACTTGCTGATGACAAAGAAACATTTATTGTAGGGCTATAATTTATGCCCATGCCATGACCACGACCTAAAGGGATAACTGCTTCAGGACCTGCTTCACCGATAATAGCTGCAGTAGGTCTAGTAACAATACCACCACTAGCAAATTTCTTAACACCAGAACCGTATCCTTCGGACCAACCTGCAGAAGCACCTTTACCACTAAAAATGCCACCAATAGCTCCTGCAATACCTTGCACAACTCTACCAAGCCATTGGAAAAATTGTTTAACAGGTTTGAACCCAGAAACAAGTTTCACGATAGCAGCAGCAACAGCCACTATGCCTGCGACAAGTAATACTGGAGCTCCAAGAATAATCGCTACTATACCAGCTATTGCTATAAGAACAATAAGGATACCTCTACCAACTTTCCATGCGACCTTACCCCAATTCTTGAACACCTCAATAAGACCAGAAATTAAAGTCCAAGCAATCATTAGACCACCTGCAATTATACCAAAGACACCTGCAGCAATTTGACCTATGGTACCAAAAACTACACCAAACCCTCCAGCAGTATGAATCAATAAAATCAAAGGCGCTATTAATGCTAATATCTGTCCAAACACGGCCATGAAAATAATAAAGACACCAATACTCTTCTTAGTACTATCATCAAGCCCCATGAAATAAGTCATAATCTTTATTAAAATTTGTGCTAAAGGAAATAAGATAGGACCTAAAACGCTTATAAGAGTAGCACGCCATACATCAAAAACGCCAGCTACCTTGAGAACTTCAGTAACTAAGCTACCAAATGTTTTAGCCAACCCCATACCTAAGAACATCAATGACAAGAATTCTCCTCGGAAAGGTTTCATCGCAGTACGTCTAACATTTTTAGCAGCATCACCCAAAGATAGGAACCCTTGTGACCCTTTTTGAATAGCCTTATTACCATTTATAATTTTAGTATTTGTTTGTTTGAAAGCACCATGCAACTGCATCATACCAATACCAGATTGAGCGCTAGCTTTAGAAAGACCTTTAAGATATACCATAGTCTTTTTAAATCCTTTCGGATCAAAAGCTGACGTGATATTCAACATGATATTTTGGATTATTCCTGTTCCTGCCATTTGTCTTATCTCCGTGGGTTCTTTAATCCTTTAGGTTCTTGAGCTTTATGCCTTACTGTCGCCTGCTCTATTAAGTTCAACACTGTCTGGATCGGTAATGCTTTGAATTCTTCAAAAGGAATCCAACCATATTCAGCCATTAGTGTATCATGAAGTTGTACTAATAGGTTGTCCGACGTTTTCGGTTTCTTGCTTATCCTGGCTAGTATTTGATCCCTTATTGACATTTTTTCCGATCTCTTCAAGACTTGAAATAAGTTTATTTCTCTGTTCATCTGAAACTTTAACAGGCATAAGCTTAGTCAATGTCTCAGCAATAACTTGAAAATTTGTTATGATGAAAGATGTTGCTTCTTCTTCTGTAAGACCAGGGTATGATTCAATAAGGATCTTCTTATAAATCCCAAACAATTCTGTAATCATTATTCTCTGTTGATCTTCTTGTGGAAGTTTTTGTTTCTGTAACCCATCCAATTTCTCGGACACGATCATAAACTCGGTGAACAATTCTGTGCTCATTGGTTTAAGTTCAAACTCATCTTCTGTGCCATCATCATTCTTGACACTAAACTTTACAGGTTTTCCTGTATGTCTTCTGATTTTTTCTAATGCATTCATTTTCTATTCATCCCCCTTATCTGTTCTTACAATAGGTATTTTTATTTCTCGGCCATTAAGAGTTTTCCGTATTTTAAACTTGGGCGTGTCAGAACCCTCCAACTTAGATAACCGTTTCGCATGATCTTCAAGAATTGTGTAAACTTGCTGGAACGGTTCTGGTTCAATAAGCATTTTGTCAACAAGCTTCTTAAACGCTAAACCATAATCGCCAACAAACTCATCATTAGCATATTTCTTGAAAATGTCAACTATATCTTTCGGTACTCTCTCCATACTAAAGCTAACAGCATTAGGATGTTTGAATACTTTCTTTTTGAGTTTATCAATCTGTTCACTCATCTCTATTCACCTCAATTTATTACTTTAACTTGGTACTGCACCAGTATAATCACCCAATGTTGCAAGGTCAGCAGTGTCTTCTTGTTCAATCTTTATTAGACCGCTACCTGATTTGTTAAATGGTGGACATTTGAAAACTACAGTGCATTTCAATATGTCATCAGTAAAGTCTAATGAAGCTCCTGTCATATAACAATTCCAGAAACTTACTCTGAAACTTGAAGATCCAGCTATTGCGCCAGCAGCATCTGTTACTGAAGCTTTTGCAAGATCAGTCCATAAGATTGCTACCCTGAATTTCTTTCTTAGATAAGAGTTTATACCACTATCTAAAGTGGGGGCAGAAAGTCCTAAAAACCAATCATGGACTCCGTTTGGTGGGGTATCATCTGAACTTATACCAACTGGGTACATTTCCAAAGTTATTTCTGTCATATCATCAGGAATATATTTTATTACTCTTCCTGCGTTCACTGTTGCTATTGCTTCAATATCTCGTGTGCCCCATGAGATATCCATTGTATCAGTTAATGCTCCAAACTGATATTGGTTACTGTCTGAATCTGATATAGCAATGTATGCAATCTCAGTCCATTCATCTGGCATTGCCATCTTTTTTCACCTCTATAGATTTTGATTTATCTGGCTTGATCTCTGTTATTTCAAGCCGCTTGCCATAATTATCTTTCGTGGTATACTCATTCTCAATCTCTTCTCCTGGATTAATTACGGTCTTATTATACTTCTCATCAACAAAAACTAATCTTTTGTCTGTAAGATTTTTAATCTTATACATAACTGATCACCTCTAACCATAAATTGCTTTGATAATTGTTCTTTCAATTAAATTTGGAAGGTTACTTAAACCAGCTTCAATAGCTGGAGCCATGAACGGTTGAGCAGGTTTTGGAAATATCCATGCTCTTGGTTTCATGCCTAAATCTCTAGTATCAACACCTCTTGCTCCTGGAGATGACATATGCTGTTCTAAATATTCAATAGGGATAACTTTAGGGTGTCTACCTTCTTCAACATATCTACCATAACGTGCACCTACAATAACACTGATAGAACTTTTGTTAGGTCTAACAACAATACTTTGAGCAAGGTTTCCTGACCAACCACGAGAAGCTCTGGTACGAGCTGACCGTTGGATAAATAATGCTAATTCTTTCCTGGCAAACTTTGCTTCTTTGTCAACATATTTTGGGGTTCTAACTACATATTTCATTGAACCTCTTAATCCTTTAACACTTACTCCAATTCTAAATGCCATTTTTATGAGCTCTTTGTGAAATTATATTTTCCTGTGAAAGTCATAGTTTTTATGTGAATTTTAATCTTATCGTGCATGACCATATCAGTGGTTGTTGCATCAAGGTTAATGAATCTGAAACCAATAGCAGTAAAATCATCACGGCTAGTTTCCATAGCATCAATAATATCGTCAGACAAAACATCCATCTGTCGTGTGCTTGTTGAATAAATCTCAATAACCATAGTAGCAGTAGCCTGCTTTTTAGTAAGACTGAACTTGTTCCATAACAGTTCAGGGGAATTTATTATACCCAAAGGATATGATGCAGTATTATTAATATCTTCATCAGGAAATGCTGAATACCACCATTTAGTTCTGGCAGGAGAAACAGGGTCTGTCACATTATTAACAATCCGGTTATACACAACTTTATAGATATCTTGTATAGCCTTAGCTTTTGTAATGCCCAATACATAGGCGTTGGAATTTATTGTTACTGTTACCATTATGTTTAAGACTCCTACCAGGAATCTAGGTTACTCAATATATTTAGTAATTTTTTATATTTATTAAACCTTCTGTACCATAGCAACCAAATAATAAAGGACATCTACAAGAGGTTGCTGCATAACTCTGCTTATCTGGTACCATTGATTACCGTATCTTATCCTATTTCCAGGGATAATGTAAGCTTCTTCCGTATTCTTGAAAGAGAAAGTCATTTCTCCAGCTTGGAACACGCCTTCTTTAACTTCATCATCACTAGCAGTATATGCTTGAACAACGGCAGGCCTCTTATAATCTACATGAGATTCAGTAGCATCACCATACTCATCAACGAAAGTCTTGGAGACGACTCTAACTATAACATTAGTACCGAACTCATCAATGATGTTATTAACTTCCTGACCATCACAGATTATACTAGATTTCCTGGGAGTTATTATTGCATTTGAGTAAATTGTTTCAGTTGGCATTTTATATCAAATCCACCGAATCCATATAATTAGCTGAATTCCTATCATTAATTAAAGCTAAGATCCTGATATATTGCATATAATATTTATGCCCTGAATCCATGTCTCGGAACACTGTAAGATTACCCATCCTGAACCTAGTGGCTTTACCAATATTAAGCTTTCCATAAGACCATGCTGCAGTAAGCAATATGCATGCCATCTTAATTAGCTGATCAGGTGTGTCAACTCTTTTGTTTACATTATTGTAAGTGACATAGAGTTGTACTGCTGAAGCTGGTGCAGTATCAAGCACAAACTTGCCAGTGCTAGCATCCAAAGATGTTACTGTAAGTTCTGTTTCAACATCTTCACTATCAACCTGATATACTGTAATATCTGAGATAGTAACCTGGAAGTCATTGTTAGCATCGCCAATGAAAATATACTTAGTGTAAAATGTTGTGTTAGTTCCATCAATATCATTATCTTTGACTGCATCAATATATCCTACACGTTCTCGTTCATGATAAATATTAATATCACTATTAAGCTGTGAACCTGTATAATTTATCAGGTTTGCCAAATTAGTATCTGTAAGATCTGTAGATTTAATATTTGTCACTAGCCTTACATCATCTGGTGTGCAGTATGATTTGTATGTCCCTCCCTGGATAGCGTTAGATAATGAGCTTGCTTTATCTGCCACACTATCATAAAAATCAATTTTATACCAACTGCCTGTTGTTCCATCACCATCATAATATGATGTGTCTGAAATGTCTTGCTGACCAACGATAGCATAACTTCCAGCTTCACTTGTTGCTCTGTAAATCCTAGCAGTAGTATAACTCGCTTCAGTGTTAATAGCTTTCCATTTAATTAAATTTCCCATTGTGATCTACCTCCATTAATCATTTGTTTTTGTTTGTACTCTTTCACACGAAAGTGAATTTGATGAATATATTTTTGGCGTAAGGTACTCTGCATATACCATAAGAGGGGTGTTTATATAATCTGCGGATATTAAGCATGGTTGAGTAGTGTCACTTCTTCTTATGTTAGCCATGGAAGGTAAAGTTTTTTCTTCAGTTTTGAATATCCATGCATTAGAGGTTATAGTTTCCTCATTATCACTTACTTTGATATAAGCATCTGAAGCAAGAGATGATTCACATATCTTGTAAATCCAAGCATCAGAAGTGATGGTTACTATCTTTGGAGTTATGATGTATACTGACCATTCTAATGAACAAGGCCCCTGGATTAAAACGTGTGCATCTGAAACTATAGAAGTCTCAGTACCAGTTTTATGGATGTAAGCGTTACTAGCAAGAGTTTGTTCATAAGCTCTCTTAATATATGCATCAGAGGCAATGTAATTCAATTCACTAAAAAATATGTAAGCGTCAGATGTTAACGTTTCTTTATGTACCCCTATGATCCAACCGTCACTAGGTAATGTCTCCTCTTGGAAATATCCGAGGAACATATTAGATGGTAGAGTTTCTTCTTCATTTCTCATGATCCACCCCTCTGAACTTAGAGTTTCCTCATTATCAATAACTCTTATGTAAGAGTCAGAGTTGAGAGTTTCATTACCCAATATAGTAATATTGGCGTCAGAGTTTAATGTTTCTTCGTTTGCTAAGACAGTTATATATGAATCACTGTTTAATGTTTTTTCTTGTAACTTCTCAATATATGCGTCAGAGTTAAGAGTCTCTTCATTAGCAAGAACTTTGATATAAGCGTCAGAAGTTAGCGTTTCTTCCTGGAAGTAACCTATGAACATGTCAGAGGTAATAGTACCTTCAATATCAGATTCCAATATATAAGCGTCAGATTTCAAGGTATTTTCATTAGCTAAGACTTTAATATAAGAGTCAGAGTTAAGTGTTTCTGCACTTGCAAGTTTCTTAATATAAGCGTCTGAGGCTAAAGTCTTTTCTTGAACATACCCTATGAACATATCGGAAGGCAACGTTTCTTCATTAGCTAAGGTTTTTATGCAAGCGTCAGAATCTATAAGTTTAATTATTCCTATCTTTAGGATATCCATATCGGAATTTAATGTTTCCTCATATGTTTGCAAGATGTAGGCATCTGAAGCGATTGTTTTAGTCACAGTTCCCATTTTATCTTATTACCCCACAAACTCGCCAATATTTCTGACCTGTTAAATCATCAAACCTTACTCTTGATTGATGTCCTGCAAGAGCTTCAGAGGATGGTAATCCTGCAGCAGGATATGATACCCAATCACTACCATCATAATATTCCCATACACCAAGCACAGGATTTAATGAATATTCATCAATTTCAATAGTGCTAAATGATACATCAGTAGCTATCTGGATTCTTATATGAACATTACCTGCATAAGATAAAGGAGTGTACCATACAAAATTAGTTCTATCGCTAAGATGGGTGCTTCCGTTAGCAGGTGAAATAAGGATAGGTTTTGATATTAGGCTTAGCACAGCGTCTGAGTTTATAGTTTCTTCATTAGCTAAGACTTTGATTTTAGCATCAGATGTTATCCCAAGTTCATATTCCTGGTGGATATAAGCATCACTCTTGAGAGTTTCCTCGTTAGCTATAACCTTAATATAAGCGTCTGAATTCAAAGTCTCCTCATTAGCTAACACCCTGATATAAGCATCAGATAACAAAGATCCCTCAACACCAGATTTCTGAATCATAGCATTAGAGTATAAAGTTTCCTCTGTTAGTTTCAAGATGTATGCATCTGATGATAAAGTTCCCTCATTAGCAAGAACTTTGATTTTAGCATCTGATTTTAGTGTTTCTTCGTTTGCTAAGACTTTGATATAAGCATCTGATAATAAACTATGTTCAACTCCTCCTGTAATGATATAAGCGTTAGAATTCAAGGTTTCTTCATTAGCCAATACCTTGATGTATGCATCTGAATTGAGTGTCTCTTCATTAGCTAATTTTTTAATGTAAGCATCTGAATTCAAAGTTTCTTCATTGGCTAAAACTTTTATATAAGCATCGGAAATTATTGTTTCTTCTTGGAAGTATCCAATGAACATATCAGATACAATGGTTTCCTCATTAGCCAATACTCGGATATAAGCATTGGAATTGAGACTACCTTCAACTGCAGCTTTCAAGATGTATGAATCAGAGTTTAATGTTTCCTCGTTAGCAAGAACCCTAACATAAGCATCTGACAGCAGAGATCCTTCAATATCAGATTTCAAAATGTAAGCATCAGATGTTAACGTTTCTTCATTATCTAAGACTTTGATATAGGCATCAGATTTCAAGGTATTTTCATTAAGCGTTGTTATATAAGCGTCTGATGGGAAATAATCTACTATATCATATTGAGATTCATCATATTTTCCAGTGTCATAAGTAGCAGGAGCTACCCATTTTGTATAAGTCTGTTTAATGTAAGCATCTGAAACAAGAGATCCTTCTGTGCCTGATTTCTTTATCATAGCATTTGAAGGTAAAGTTTTCTCTGTTATTTTTAGGATATAAGCATCACTGATTATTATTTCCTCTTGGAAGTATCCTATGAACATGTCTGATGGAATAGTTTCTTCATTGGCTAAGACCTTGATATAAGAGTCTGAAGCAAGAGAAGTTACAACACCACCAGTAATGATATAAGTGTCAGAGTTCAGGGTTTTATCATTTGCAAGAACTTTAATATATCCATCTGAGTTAAGGGTTTCTTCGTTATCAATAACTTTGATATAAGAATCACTTGCAAGAGTTTCCTCATTAGCCAAGATCTTAACATAGGTATCTGAATTCAAAGTTTCTTCATTATCAAGGACTTTTATTTTAGAGTCTGATGGTAATGTTCCTTCAGTACCAGGCTTTAATATATAAGCGTCAGATTTCAGGGTTTCTTCATGTACTAATAGGATCCAACCATCGCTGGGTAATGTCTCTTCCTGGAAGTAACCTATGAACATATTTGATGATAGAGTTTTCTCAACGGCTGCTTTCAATATATAACTGTCAGATTTTAGCGTTTCTTCATTTGCAAGAACTCTTATGTAAGAGTCAGAGTTGAGTGTTTCTTCATTATCAATAACACCAATATAAGCATCACTATTCAAGGTTTCTTCATTAGCCAAGACCTTGATATAAGAGTCTGATTTCAAAGTTTCATCATTACCAAGAACTTTAATATAAGAATCTGATTTCAAGGTTTCTTCTTGGAAATAGCCAATGAACATATCTGAGGGCAAAGTATGTTCATTAGCAAGAACTTTAATGTAAGAATCAGATTTCAAAGTTTCTTCGTTTGCAAGAGCCCTAACGTAAGCATCACTATTCAAGGTCGCCTCGTTTGCTAGCTTTCTAATATAAGCATCTGAAGCTAATGAAGCTTCTGTGCCAGGCTTCAATATATAGGCATCAGAGTTCAATGTCGCCTCGTTTGCTAATTTTTTGATGTATGCATCGCTGTTAATTGTTTCCTCCTGGAAATAGCCTATAAACATGTCTGAAGGTAATGTCTGTTCATTAGCAAGAACTTTAATGTAAGAATCAGATTTCAAGGTTTCTTCATTGTCAAGAACCTTAATCTTGGCATCTGATTTGATAGTTATAGTAACACCTGACTTTGTTATTAAGGCATCACTCTTCAAAGTTTCTTCATTTGCAGCTTTCAGGATGTAAGCATCTGAGTTCAAAGTTTCTTCTGTTGCTAACTTTTTTATAGAGGCATCACTAGAAAGAGTTTCCACCATGACGTCATAATTAGATTCGTCATATTTTCCTGTATCGTATAGTGCGGAATATATTGCCATAAGCTACCTCATTATATTGTGATAGCTCTTTCCACATCCGTCCTACGGAAAGAACTGTAAACCAAAACAATTACTAATTCTCTTTTGATCCATTAATATTGACAAACTTATCACAGATAATCAAAAATGCTGGCTTAATTTTTGCATCTTCAGGGAGATTTATAATCTCATGATCAAGTTCAAACTCTATCCCTTGCAACTCACCAAACTCATTATTGAACTGCAACTGTTTATCATCAGTCTCGAAAGCGTATTTTTTTTCTTTCTTATTAATGGTACCATACTTATTCAGTAGCTTGATCCTAGCTTCATCGAAAATCTGGAAATGATTTGTCAACTCCTTAATCAACTTTATTGCTTTGACACTTTCCCTTATAGGAAGGTCAAACTGTGCCAAAATTTTCATATGGTCCATAATACCTTCAGCAAATATTACATTTTTTAATTTGGTTTTCATGTCTATTCCTCCTCCTTAAATCTATTCAATGTTTACTTCAATGCTATAACTTCATCTCTAACATTCTGTGTGTTACCATCAAGCTGTTCTGCTGGAATATCTGCGAACTCACTAGCTACCCATCTACCACATTCTCTATAAATGCCTGTCTCTTTATCTAAAGTAGCTTTATGAATCATATCAACTCCATGCTCGTTTGTTTCTTTCTTGTAATATCTATTTTCTAGTTTTTTCCATGTCATTTTTTAATCACCTATTTATACTGCAAATAATGGTATTTTATATTTTGTTCCATTAACTTCTACTGTAACTGAAGCATTTGAGTTTGTTGTACTTGTAGCGACTGCTCCTGTGTCTGTTCCTACAAAATCAATGAAACCTTCTGAAATATCTACCTGTCTTAGTTCTACAACTGGTTGTCCTCCTGTTGCATGATATTGTGCTACTCTTAAAGTTGGATATGTTGAACTAGCCACATTTTTTTCTATTGCCGCAGCCATACCGCTTGTTGTTGTGCATATTGACCTTAATGCAGCGTATTGATTAGCACCTATAGATGTAATATCTAATCCGTAACCTGCTGCGTTATTGTGGGTTATTTTAACTCCAGAATCACCTGCACCATTCTGCTGAATACTTAATGCAGGTTGGTCATCGCTTGCGTTGTCTTGAATAATAGCGGCAACAGCGCCAGTTGTATAAGCTGAAGTTGAATCTCTAACACAATAAATACCTCTTGCAGAACCACCAGCTATTCTTATACCACCAGCAGCATCAACTGTGGTTGAAGCACTGGTAGCATCTATTCTTATACCATATTCTCCATCCATAGTTGCAGTTGTATTAATTTGCAAAGCATCAGCATTACC
>Ga0207997_1000038_pt1 | contig 53263 bp, 80 predicted proteins | sample AntAceMetag02UKN_FD_184777 | JGI IMG/M metagenome (GOLD analysis project Ga0207997, IMG submission 184777) | Saline lake microbial communities from Ace Lake, Antarctica - Antarctic Ace Lake Metagenome 02UKN (SPAdes) (version 2) | ecosystem: Environmental > Aquatic > Non-marine Saline and... | reverse complement strand
GGTATCACGATTCCATTGCCGGGCGGCAGGTCGATCAAGGCAACGGGCACAGGCGGTGTGCTTTGCGTCTTATCTGTTGCCACGGTGTACGGGCTGATGAAAATCCATGGAGTGATTTAATGGACTACAAGATAGACAAGGTTTCCGTATTCTGGACAGCGGGCACAGCGCGTATGTCGAAGGCCATCATGTACCTTGAGGATTCCGCTATCAGCCACACGGGCATCGAGTTCCAATTTCCGCATGTGACCCTGCTTGTTGAGTCGCTGGATGAGGGCGTAGTTTGGACACCACGCGAGCATATCGACCGTGCTATGGAGGCAGGCAAAATCAACAGGTATCATACGGTGGAGCTCCACACGCTCCCGCCGCAGAGATCCAGCATGTACCGTCGCGCACTCCTAGAACACGGTGCCGGCTACGACTGGGGCCAGCTCCTGATCTACTCGGCATGGGTCAAGCTTTGGAAGCGGCGTGACTCAGACTTCCTGAAAAAGTTATCGGCCAAATCTAACCGCGTAACATGCAACGAGCTTGACGTTAAAATCTGCTACGGGCTATGCGCTGAATTTGCAGAGGCTGACTGGACGTGGACCCCGGAAGGCATATTTAAGCACTTAAACGACGGAATGGGCAGCAAGGAATATTTCGCATCCTCCACCAACACCCCCGCTACCTGACCTGACTATCCCGCTGGAGTTCATCTCTCTCCAGTAGGTCAGCAAGCAAGGCCCACGCTCCCCTAGCGTGGGCTTCTTGCTGTCGGGGTATACCTTGGCCTACCCCATACACGATAGGCCCGTGCAGAACCCACAAATGCTCTGGTTAAATAAATGAAGAAAGTTGTTTACACCGGATTCATGTGGAGCTATTCTCTCAATCAGATGAAAGCACAGCCCAAACCTATAGACCCTATCGAACAGAGATCAATCGGCATGAGAGCATCCGTCTGGGCTAGACTAGATGCACTGTCTGAACAGCGGTCTTGGATTAACAGCACATCCGAATTACTCAGACCTTTAATATTCAACATCCTCTCTACTGAAGAAGCTGAGCAGGATAAATTAAGCAACCCTGACGAGCTGGCATGACGGATACCATTATTTACGAAGGAGCTATCACTGATAAGACTCTTTCGGTAGACAGTGACCCCCATGCTGGCTTGCTGGGTAATGATGTGCAATCAACAAACAAGGAGGCTAAGGCATGAACATGACGGCAGACGTAATAGACATCAACGGCAAGAAGTACGTTCCAGCGGATAGCGTTCAGCCGACAAAGGCTGAAAGCGTGGATGGTATGGACTATGTGATTGTCCGTACATATTCAGCGGGCGTACATGCTGGGTATCTTAAATCTCGTTCTGGCAAAGAGGTAGTACTGGTTAATGCACGGCGGCTTTGGTTTTGGAAGGGCGCGGCTACGCTGTCGCAGTTGGCTATGGAGGGTGTGAAGAGTCCTAGCGATTGTAAGTTCCCTTGCGAGGTTAGCTCAATCACGCTGACGGAGGCTATCGAAGTGATTCCCGCAACAGCGGCGGCAAAGGCGAGTATTGACGGGGTGGCGATATGGAAAAAGTAGACATGCGGGGCAAAGCATCTGGCTATGGCTCTGGCGCTGGCTATGGCGATGGCTCTGGCTCTGGCTATGGCTCTGGCTCTGGCTATGGCTCTGGCTATGGCGCTGGCGATGGCTCTGGCGATGGCTCTGGCTATGGCTCTGGCTATGGCGATGGCTCTGGCTATGGCTCTGGCTATGGCGCTGGCGATGGCTGATTAGCAAACAGTGGGCCGCGCATACTTACTCACGCGGAGAATTTCTAGGAGGATAACTAATGACCAAAGAAATTAAAGACGGTATCTACTACGACATGCCAGCGGAAGAATACTTCGCTCTGCCATTCGTATCACGCTCGAGCCTGACGCCTCTATGCCGTGGGCTCACGGCGGCTCATTACAAGGGCAGGCTTGAGAAGCCTATGGTGGCAACCAAGGCTATGACCTTCGGGACTCGGGCTCACTCTGCTGTGCTCGAACCTGACAAGCAGGATGAGTACTTTCCACTGCCTTCTACAATAAAGCGAAGGGCTGGTGCAGAATACGAACTACTCTGTGCTGAGAACCCAGAAGTTACATACCTACCTGCTGGCGAATGGTCGGAGATGAAGGACGGTATCTCTTCAGCTCTCCGTGTAGCTGAGAACGTGAATGCTCATGCTGAAGCCAAGGCTATCCTTGACCGGCTACCTTACCGTGAAGTGTCCTTTGTCTGGACTGATCCGGAAACAGGTATCAGGTGCAAGGCGAGATCTGATATGGCCGGTGATGATCCTTGTGAGATGGCTGACCTGAAGACTACGGGCAAGTCGGACCCGTACATAGCAGTAAGGGCAGCATACGATCATGGCTTGGATGCACAGGTAGCATTCTACGGTGATGGCTGGAGCATCCTGCACGGGATAGACCCAGTGCAGACACCCTGCCCATTTAGTTTCATCTTCGTAGAAAGCGCATGGCCTCATCTGGTAAGTGTATGTGATGGGCTGGCAGCGTATGATGAAGCCAACGAAACCACACATCCTCGTGGCTACCTGATGAACGGGCGCGATGCATACCAGAACGCGCTCAAGACTATCAAGGAATGTACTGAGACAGGTGTATGGCCTGGTCATAGTCCTGAAGTGATGGAGATGGTGTTACCGAAATGGAGGGATCTGAACGCATAATGAAATCACTTGCAGAACGTATCGCTATCATGGAATCTTTTGGGCTTGGCTCGCGGATAGAATCATCTGGCGCTATCACGGATGCACGATCATGGAGCCGTGAAGATGATCCTTCATGGGATTGGACACATTGTGATTACCGAGTAGTGGCACAGGCTTCATACAGGCCATACACTAAGGAAGAGTTTATCGCAGAATTATCTGCTGGTATGACTCACTTATATGAGATAGCCAATCATGTTGTTGTAGGTATTGACACGGTAGATGCAACAGTAGGGATGGCAACGGGACCATCATTGGGATTCAAGGAAGTATTTGAACAGTACACGAAGTTGGATAAAACACCAGTAGGGAAGAAGGAGTAGGAAGATGGGACTAATAGTAAAAGCAGAAGGCGGCAAGACTTATGACCCGATACCGGAAGGCGTGCATGTAGCGGTATGTTACAGCCTTGTGGATCTTGGCACTCAGCACAATAGGCACTACGACAAGTACGTGCGTGAAGTAATGGTAACATGGGAACTTCCTCATGTACGTGCTGAGTTTGAACGCGATGGGACAATGGTTAATCTCCCACGTGCTATCAGCAATAAGTACACACAGAGCCTGCACAAGAAGGCTTCACTGCGGAAAGACCTGGAAGCATGGCGCGGCAAAGCGTTCACGAAGGCTGACCTTGATGGGTTTGATATGAAGGCTGTACTAGGAGCAGCTTGCCAGCTTCAGGTGATTCACAACACATCGGCAGATGGTGAGAAGGTGTACTCCAATGTCAAGGCTATCATGGGACTGCCCGGTGGGATGGAAGCACCAAAGTCAGAGAATCCGCTGGTGTACTTCAGCTTTGATGACTGCAAGACAGACGAGCTCCCTGCTGATCTGCCTACTTGGCTACGCGAGATTATTGCAGAGTCCAAGGAATATGGGGAACGCAAGGAAGCATCGAACAGGATACCAGAAGCAACTAACGAGCCTGAGATTATACGTGACGTTGCTCCTGCTGGTCCTGAACAGTCAGAACCGCCAGCGGGTATTGATCCGGTAAGTGGTGAGCCTGAAGCGGAAGAGAATTTCCCGTTCTGATCTGAACGAAAACTGCAACAAAGTAGCATAGGGATAATGCGATGACCGAAGAGATGCAGAAATACGAATCAGGGTTAGAGCCTGAGAAGCACAACGCACTGGCAGTAACCTTCAACCCCTTCATGGAAGAAGTGCAGGGGCTGTTGGAAACTGCCAAGACCGTTAAGGTCACGAGCGTTGATGACATAGACGCAATGCAGACAGCCAGGGTCACACGGCTTGGGCTGAAGAAGATCAGAAGTGACGTAGAAAACACAAGGAAGAGGCTTAAAGAGAGTTGTCTACGTGAGGGCAAGGCGATTGATGGCATGGCGAATGTTATCAAGTTCGTTATTGTTCCTGTCGAAGAAGGCTTGCAGGAGCAAGAGAACTTTATAAAGAGGCTTGAGGCTGAACGTGCCTTTATGATTGTTGCCGAACGTACATCTAAGCTGGAAGCTTTGGGTGTTGACTGTCAGCACTTCAATCTGGGCGAGATGAGCGAAGACGACTTCAGCAAGCTACACGAGACATTCCAGCTACGCTACAAAGCCACCAAGGAAGCCGAACAGGCAGAAGCTAGGCGCATAGAAGCTGAGAAGGAAGCCAAGGAAAAGGCTGCCGAAGAGGCCCGTGCTGCTGAAAAAGCGGAACGTGAGCGAATAGAAGCTGAGAACGCCAAGCTCAAGGCGGCTAATCTGGCTTCACAGAAGAAAGCCCAGGCAGAACTGAAGAAGGCAGAGCTGGCTCGTAAGAAGCTGGAAGCTGAGAAGAAGGCAGTAGAGGCAGAAGCTGAACGTATGAAGAAGGAAGCACAGGACCGGGACTTCGAAGAGGAACGGTTACGTCTTGCTTCTGAGCAGGCAGAGAAGGATGCTGAAGTAGCTAGACTCAAAGCTGAGAAGGAAGCCAAACAGAAAGCACTCGCTGCTCCGGACAAGGACAAGCTTGAATCTCTGGCTACTGATCTCTGCGCTCTACAGATCCCACCAGTTTCAAGTGATGTTGCACTGAAGGCTGTTCAGCAGCTACGTGGTATCCTGAATGGTGCTGTGAAGTGTCTGAGGACTGCGGTAACGGAGCTGTCGGAGTGAAGCGTTCTGGTATAGCTCGTAAGCCTAAGAAGGCTAAGAAAAAGCCTGCAAAGCCAAAGTCTTATCCGCGCAACCATAAGCACTGGAAGAAATTGGCCGATACGGAATTGACGCGGCTGACCAAGGGCCATCCATGCGAGGTCTGTTGCTCAGTCAACGGGACTTGCGGCCATCATCTAATCGAGAAAAGCAGGAGCGGGGTACACCGCCACAACATCGAGGAAAACATTGTAATCCTATGTCCGTCGCATCACACGATGGGCAACACACTCGCCGCACATAGCTCAAGCATGGCAGTAGTGGCCGCGTTCATAGATTGGATGCGCGAGAAGAAGCCAGAGCAGGCACAGTGGGCTACAGATCACTGTCACGATAAGGGCAAGATAGATTACCGGGCATCATACGAACGTCTGAAAGAAATGACATGGGAGGAAAAGCCTATGAAATTTAGCTGATCCAAAAACATATATACCCTCAATACCGGGGACGCCACCGGTTATTAAGGCGTGACAGCCAGGAGAGACTGGTAACTCAATGAAAGGATGCAAGACCATGAGTAAGAGCACACACTATAAAATCTACCAGCCAATATTAGAAGCATTGATACTTGGTGGGTACATGATTAAGTTCGGACCAAAAACCTGCGCCAAGCCGAGCGACTTCAAAGAGCGCAGGGATGCTGCCGTGGACTACTACAACGGCCGGCATAACCAACGGCCAAATCAAATTGACATGGAATGTCAGTTATTCCATGCAACTATCAACCATCAACTTGCGACCATAATAGATCTTGTTGATGCTTATTATGTGCCTAATCAGGAGATAGGCAAATGAGTAAGAAAACAGTACACGCAGTGGCTTCGGCAATGTTCACATACGCACTCTGGGGCAAGTTGCCACCACCAATTCACAACTACCACCCAGCACCCAGTAAGGAACGCGACTGCCTACTACCAGGCTGTGAAGTCAGGCACACCCACAATGGCGGGTACTGCTGTGCAGATCACTGTAAGCAGCACCGTGAGTTGCGGGAGGTGTCCAATGGATAGGCATTGTAATAAGTGCGGGCATGATTGGGAAACATTCACCGTGCGGCCTAAGCGATGCCCAAAATGCGACAGCATTCGATGGGCAAGCGTCGGTAAGATGGGCCATATTGTAAACGGCAGCAGCGATTGGATGGAACTAGCGTCGGGCTGCTATCAAAGGAAAAACCACATACACGGGTATAGGATATAAGGATGGCAACCAAATGAGCCGCAACCTGACACTGATAGCCCACCGCACAGAAGTACTCAACCTGAAGCGTAAGATCACAGCACTGGAGGATGCACTGATAAAGATGGCAGATCAGGGACCATTGGCCAAACATCACACTGCTTACTGGTTCATTATACAAGCACGCAAGGCACTGGGAAGGGATGTTAATACCAATGAGCACTCCAATCGTTAGACCACCTGACCCTTACGAGGTGCTGGGAGTAGCAAGGGACGCAGACGATGCTGTAATCAAGGCCGCTTACCGTAAGCTGGCTTTCAAATATCACCCAGATCAGAACCCTGATGGCGGTGCTGCTGAGAAGTTCGTACAGATAGCCATAGCTTACGAGATACTGAGCAATTCACAGGAGCGTGCTTACTATGACCGGACTGGTCAGCGTGAAGTAGACAATACCGAGCAACTGGCTTGTCAGAAGATGGCCGGCTCACTCATGTCGATCATCCAGCTGTCAGGCGAACGTGTTACGAAGATGGATGTGATCGGGAGCATAAACGATACGTTCCGGAACGGTATCATAGGTGAGAAGGACAAGATCAAGGGCATGAAGAAGCAGATCAAGTTCATTAAAGGTGTGAATAAGAGGCTGAAATGCAGTAATACTGATGGTTCGTTCCTGAAAACATGCCTGACCGACACCATCCAGTGGCTGACCGTAGCCATAGGATCTGCTGAGAAAGAGATTATGGTACTGGAGAAGGCGATAGAGATGCTGAACGACTACGAGTTTGAATATGATGAGCCAGAGCCTATCTCGCCGTATTCCTACGGTTCAACAGGTGCTTACAAGACAGCCTATGAAGCTGCAAAGCCGTGGTAATGGAAAAGACAGGTACAGATAAGGGTTCAGGGATTCAGAAGGTTTTAAGAGGCAATGAATGCGATAAGGGGGGTAACAATGACTAACCTACCAAGCTGGCTGACCGGGACACTGAACAAGCATGAGCGTGAGGCGATGGAAGTACTCAGGGACTTGCTGGATGCTGCGTGGGGGAAGGGCTGGTGTACGGCTGAAGATATCAAGCACCCACCGATGGAGCCCAACCTAATCGGGTGCTGTTTCAAGAGGCTTAGAGCTTGCGGGCTGTATCAGACAGAAGAGCGGGTGAAGCCTACCCAAAAGCAGAAGCATGGCCGGCCTTTGTATAAGTGGGCTGTCAGGAGCAGTGCCAGGCTGGAGCAGGTACGGTCTGCCATCACAGCCATGAACAGACGTACTCTAACAAGGGAAGAACCAGCGCAAGAATCGAACCAGTATTTGCTAGCAGTATAGGAGGGATAGGATATGAACTTAGATGAAGCCAAAGGGGCAGCAGAGCACCTTGTTTACCTGATAGAACCAGGTTGCGACAGGATCGCTATTGCAGGGAGTGTACGAAGGCGTAAGCCAAATCCGGGCGACATAGAGATAGTATGTATTCCGAAGACAATCCCTATACTGGACCTGTTGGGGGAGGTGGTGGGAATAGAGCGTGATATTCGCTTCATAGCTGCTGTTGATTGCATGAAGACACTGAAGGGCGATGCTGTTAAGGGCAGGTACATGCAACGGCTGACATCTACAGGGATCAAGGTAGATATATTCACAGCTACTCCGATCAACTGGGGCTATCAGTTAGCAATACGTACCGGACCAGCGGAATACTCGCACAAGGTACTGGCCCGAGGCTGGGTAGGTAAGAACTTTCATGGTGTGGATGGGAACCTGACTCATTTGGGTCAGATCCATCCAGTACCAGAGGAAGAATACTTGTTTGAATTGCTTGGCCTTGAATGGGTTGAGCCTTGGAATAGGAGGGGATAGGATGATACTGACGAAAGAACAAAGAGATGAACTGCTGAAGGCGTCTAAGCCGTTGATAGCGTGGCTGAACGAGAATTGCCACCCTCACTGTACGGCTATGGTAGAGAACGACCGTGTTGAGCTCCTAGAGGGCGTATGCATGGAGAAGACAAATCTGTTCCTGAAGGATTAACAATGGCCCTCACGAGAACATTGCAGCGTTTGGTCTTGCGTCCCGTTGCGTGTTCTCTGGGGGCTTTGCAGAAGAGGTTGACAACTTGGGATTGGTCGTGGTATTCTTCTCAACATGATGAGATACAGACACACGAGTTCCTACTTAATAATACGATCCCCGTCACACGCCTATGGTGTGTTCTGGTCTCATCACCGGCGGGGATCTTTTTCTTTGTTTTGGGTATGACGGACAGAGGCTTGGAGCTATAAAAGGTGAAAGCGATGATAGAACCTACGTATTGGAATGACCCCGACTTCGACCACATTGAAGACCTTAACCCCTTGGCATTTTACTTGTACTGCATCAGCAACAGCGATGTAACTTGCATAGGTGCTTATAGGTTTTCTTATAGGAAAGCTACACACGAAACCCGATTAGAGAGAAAAGACCTAGAAAGGGCTTTCAAAGTGCTTGGCGTTAAACTCAGGTACGACGAGAAGACAGGCTGGATATGGGTTCCAGGCTATTTTGCTAGGCAGTTTCCTAGTGTTCCACACATAAATATGGTTAAAAGCGTGCTGGGAACCCTCTCTGCTTTAGAAGATTCAGACTTTCCGTGGTGGCAGGAGTTCTACGACAAGAACTCTTCACTTATAAAGCGCTTCCAAACGGCTTATAAAGAACGTACAAAGGACTTCGAAAGCCTGAAGGGGAATGGGAAGGAGAAGGGGGAGGGGAAAGAGAAGAAGGTTCGGGCCATCGTGAAGGAGTCTGACAAACGTAAAAAGCGTGTTGAGATAAACAGCCCTCTCATGGTTCGGATCGGCAAATGGTTTAACCGCAAGGATTATACCCTCTGGACAATCTACGAAGAAGAATCGCTTGCGATGTTGCGGCCACTCGTAAAAGATGATGTTGACGTAGTGGAAAAATATTATCTGCATACGGTGGTGAAGGACGAATTTCATCCGAAGCGGCTCAACCTTGAAACAGTACTCAATAACTGGCAGAGTGAAGTTGACCGCGCCCGAGGCTGGCTACCAGCAAAACCAACGGGAGGCTTCGTACAGCGATGAAGCCATACTACAAAGACGATTATGCAACCATATTCCACGCGGATTGCCGGGAGGTACTGCCAACGCTGGACAAGGTTGACCTTGTGCTGACTGACCCGCCTTATGGGATAGCGTACAAGCATGGCGGGGGGAATTACGCAAACGCACCCACGGTAATTGATGCGGTAGCTGGTGATGATACTCCGTTCGATCCGGCATTCCTACCGCGCCCAATGATTGTCTGGGGCGCAAACCATTACCACGCGAGGATTCCTGACGGGGGAAGATGGCTCGTGTGGGACAAGCGCGAGGGCGTTATACCAGAGCGTGACCAAGCCGACTGTGAGCTTGCATGGTGTTCAGATAAGGGCGTTGACCGGATGTTTCGGCATTACTGGGATGGGTTTAATAGAAAGTCGGAGCGCGGGATTCCGCGTGTTCACCCGACACAAAAACCAGAAGCATTGATGAAGTGGTGTATGGGGTTCTACCCCGAGGCGCAAACAATCCTTGACCCGTTCATGGGTTCAGGCACAACGCTACGGGCCGCGAAAGACCTACGGCGCAAGTGCATCGGCATTGAGCTGGAAGAGAAGTACTGCGAGATAGCTGCGATTCGCCTACAGCAAGAGGTATTAGCACTATGACCCACGAACTGAAAAACCTTGAAGACCTACACCAGCAGTACATGATTGACTCGCTGGTTTCACAGAAGTTCTCACTCGACTGGGGCAAGTGGCTCCCATCGTTAGGAGAAAAGATGCGCCCGGCGTTACGCGGTGAGCTGATATTCTTCTTAGGTGACACGGGAACGGGGAAAACAGCCGTATTACAGGCGATAGCCAAGGCCGCTAACCCGCTCCCTGTGCTGTTCATGGAGATGGAGCTACCCGGCACACTGGCCTACGAACGGTTCGCCGCGATGCACTCAGGCGTGGATTGCAAGAGCATACAGGCCGACTACAAGCAATCCAGCACCCACGAGGATCTTGAAAGGCTACGTCCCTACTTCGAAGGGCTGGAACACATCATTGTATGTGACGAAAGCCGAATAGACGAAACGGCACTGTCTGAGATCATCGAAGTGGACTACCCAGAGAAGTACGGGCACAAACCGGTGATAGTCATAGTCGATTACATTGGGCTGATGAACAGCAAAGGCGCCAAGCGTTACGAACGGATAGCCCAGGCAGCGCAGGAGCTCAAGCGCACAGCTAAGGCCACTAACACCATCATAATCTGTGCTTCACAGGTCCACAGAAGCGGCGAAGACGGCAATACAGGTGAGATAGGACTGCACTCAGCGCGGAATGCCGGTGAGATTGAGGAAAGCGCCGGCATAGTGTTCGGTCTGATGCGCGGTGATGACGAAGACAGCAACCTACTGCGGGTCAAGTGCCTGAAAAGTACAAAGGATGGTGGGGGCCATGAGGTCCGGTGTGATTTCGACGGTAAGACCATGCGGATCACCGAGCGAACATACCAGACAGGCACAACCGAGGACTGGATACCCCCTGATGATGATGATGATGACATAACAGGACCGGGGTTTTAGGAGGTAGAGATGAATGAGGACAGCGGGATAATCGAGATGAAGTGGCAGAGCTTTAGGGGAATAACCCCCAACGCAACAAGGAGATAGCAGAATGAAACGAGTAGTAGAGACAGACGACGGTGGAATGGATGCAATGCTGGGCGAAAAGATTACAACGTTTTGCGGAGTGTATATTTACACCGGCACGCTCGCAGGCGTAAATGCAAACCATATCGAGTTGGCAGACGCAAAGCTGGTTTATGAGACAGGCCCGCTCGACACCGGAGATTGGTCTGACGCACAGTCGTTGCCGTCTCCGTGGCGCGTTATGCTGGCAGGCATTGAGAGCTGGGGTCCGGCAAAATGTTGATGCCAGTTAATAGCAGGAGATGGAGTAGGAGCAGGAGTAGGAGTATGAGTAGGAGTGGGAGTTGGAGTAGGAGTAGGAGTATGAGTAGGAGTGGAAGTAGGAGTTGGAGTTGGAGTGGAAGTAGGAGTTGGAGTTGGAGTGGAAGTTGGAGTTGGAGTGGAAGTAGGAGTTGGAGTTGGAGTGGAAGTAGGAGTTGGTAATTGTGTGTTAGTGGGTTGTGTATATTTATTATGTGGAGATGAAGTGGCAGAGTTTTAGGAGGCAGGGATGAGCAACACAGTTGTCACCAGCGAGCAAGCAAAAGTATACCGCGCAGGGTCACGCCGCTTTTTTACAAAAAATGCGGCCTATAATCACGCAGCACGCGAGAAAATAAAGAGCAGATGCGACTGTGGACCAGTAGATGATGCAGATTTTAAGACGGGCTATATGCATTATTGTTGCCGCTATCACACGGATTATGATTACCTTGTCAGGTTGCAGGCGCGGCTTTGCCGGTGGTATAAGCATATTGATAAGGTCGCGAAGCAGGCAACACAATGACCCCATCACAGATAATATTCGGCGGCGCAATCATCTTCATAGTGCTGGCGGCGCTGGTAGAATGGCTGGTGATCTGGAGCGGAGGGCGCAAGCCATGAAGCCAGAATGCCACACATGCCTAACATGGGATTTCCAACACACGCTGAAGATAGGCGCAGTCCATTTCGCGGAATGTAGCAACCCGCTGACAAATGGGGAGAAGGCCAACAATCACAAGAATGTGCGGAAGGATGTTGCATTGCCCGGATACGAGGGCTGTATGTTCGGAGAGGGATTCAGTTGTCCCCATTATGAGGTGAGGAAATGACCGAACCCAAAACAATACGCACGATAACAGAGACATGGCTGACAGAAAATGGCTACACAGGGCTGTGTGACTCCACAATCGAATGTGGTTGCATAGTTGGTGATCTTATGCCGTGCGCCGATGTTGGGACGACAACGTGTGAACCGGGCCATAAGGTAATACAAGTAACTGGCGATTGGCTCGTTTTTCCTGGCAAAGAAGCACCAATCAACACCAAAACCAGCGCAAAAGCGTCAGCCCCCTACACCGGTGATAAGGAGATAGGGGAGTGAGCTATTGCCCAGAATGCGGTGGAAGGACATCAAACGGCGTTTGCTCCAACTGTCAGGAGGAACTGTATATCCTTCGAAACCAGGCCGATGTACTGGATCAGCCCATGAGCGTTGAGTTTATGGCAGAGGTAGATGAGCAATATGCTTTTCTCAAGCGGAAAGAGAGGATTGAGTAGAACCCCGGTGCGATTATCCCAATAGCTTCCCCAACCAGCCACAACAAAGCCCCCAGTGAAGCCTAGAAGCTCCAACTGGGGGCTTACCCTTGTCTGGATATGCCTTTTCCCCTACTGCCCTTTTTCGAGCAGTTTAGATACAGCCTTGTTGACCAGGTAGTTGATCGTGATCGTTGGCCCGTCATTTCCCACGTTTTTCTTAGCTGCCAGCTTCTCCAGTTGATCCAGCAAACCGGGCTGGAACCGTACCGTTCTATTATTCACCTGCATTTTTCGCCCCCTTTTCTATTATGATGCTTATAATTAACAGCAATATCATTGCCGCCGTGATGCTGTAGCCGGGCATTATACCCCAGCCCGTGCAAGTTCAGCGTCCTGGTGATACCTATCCTTGACCGCCGGTGATCTCCTGTTTGTTCGTGTTGGCAGCTTTCCCCCAGGTTTCCGCATGATAAAGCGGATAGTCTGGACTAGTTCCTGCTTGGTTATTACGTCCCGCAGACCCAATGCCAGGGCATTACGCGCCTCTTGTTCTTGCCACAGTGCCTCTTGTATGTTGTCCGTTAGTGTTGGCGTCATATCGCTTTTCCCCTTTGTTATGTAGTCATTATCCAGCGCAAAAGAATTACCCCCCTACTACCGGAGCAAATAAAGCTACAACGGCAGCAGGGGGGGAGTGTTACCACCTGGCGGTTATCGCCAAAGCGTCTATAAAGCATGTATATCCCGGCAATGTATCCCAAACGGCCTTGATCGATGCCCGTTCTGGTTCTGTGGGCTCGATTCCCCCCATGATCCTACTGGCGCCGGTGTTTAGCTCTTGGTAACGCGCCTTTGAAGAAATAGCCCGTGCACGGTTCACCATTCGGGCCGTTTCGGGATTGCGTGCCATATTGCCAAGCGTCTTATGCCCGGTGTATTCCATAGCTTCGCACATCCCCCCCATGTTATCTGCAGCCTGGAGTGTACTCTCAGCAAATTGTCTATCTGCATAGGTTTTCATTATTCGCCTTTCACTATTTCAACGTTGATGCACTTGATCATGATATCAGTCTCAATGCCGTAATTGAACGTGCGGCCAATAAAATATTTCCTAATCTCTTTATCAGTTCCGTTAATGCTCGTTATGTAGTCCGTGCCGTCCTCAAGATATACTCTGCAGGCTTTCATTGCCTTATCCCTCTCCTGTTTGTGTTTCGGTTTATCCCTTCCCGGACTTGTGACCGGGTATAAGCTGCATTACCGGCGCCCACAAGCTAAAAAGCCTATAGGCGCCGTCACTCTGCATTAGTACTTACGGCAAGGCATTACAACGCCGTAAACGTCCCCGGCTTTGCTTCTGATTATGATCTTTAGTGGCGTTAATGATGGTACTGTTTTATCAATGGTAAAATCCACCATTGCCCCGGAATTCTTGCCAGGCTCTAGCGCCTTGCAAGCTTTCGCGATATCTTCCAGCATGATACCGGAAAGAGTAAACTGCGCAGTATCCTCTTTTGAAATGTCCGGTATAACCTGCTTATAGTTTGGATATGTTCCATCAATCGGCTTGTATTCCGTTTTGCTGGAAACCGAGCGATCCGTGCTTACAATCTCATTCTTGCTGATAATGGGATTGCCCAGTATTGCTATTGACTTGCTGACCTTCCGACCTTTCCAGGCTGACGAAAGCGCCTCTGTTGGAATAATCGTATCATCTTCCAACGGTTCACCGGTTACACCTTCGGGCAGTTCACCGCCCTCGACAGTGTCAACATCGGCATATAGCAAGATCCGGCCATTAGTTGCAACCATACGCGATTCCGAGAAGTATACACTCTGTAGGATAAACCGTGTTTCGTCTGTACTCGCAGCAACCGCAACCGCCCGAGCTCTTGGCCCATATACCGGATACATCACTGGCGCCGGTGTTTCCTCTGTCGGCATTTTAACTTTTAGTGGAATTGCGGTTTTGGTCTCTTCGTTTACTGTGCTCTTACTCATGGTCTTGCATTCCTTTTCTTGTGTTGCGTCAATTACGGGTTCCAGTGCCAATCATTCGACAGGATGTATTCATCGAGATCGCGCTCCTCAGCCCCCGTTAAATCATCTCCATCAGTGTGCTTTATCTCTGCGCCGATTGAGCGGGTAAAACCGTTCAGTTTTTGCAGACATTTATATGCTGCGCCGACCGTCCTGTGTTTGTGTCCGCAATCCCAGATTACAATTGCGTGACAATGGCCGTCACTGTCAACTGTCCAGGAGTTTTGATCATGCTGTTCAACGTGGTATGTTTTATTCATTGTCTGTTTTCCTTCTCTTGTGTTGCGGTTTAGCTCCTCACTACGTCAATAAATGTGGGCGCGAGCCAATTGCCTTGATCTGCAATGGCCGCTTGAGCCGACGTATGGATAGTCAATATGCCTAATGTTTGTGCGTCGCGGACTCTATATCTCTTCATTGTCTTGCGCCTTTCATTATGTGTTTTCCTCTTCACTGATTAGATACTGCACTATCCTATACCGCTATGCAATAATTATTTGCATAAATAATCAGGGGTATTGACTAGGCCATATTGGTACATGTATCATGCCAATTGTGACCAAGATCAAAACAAGCGCAAAAGAAAGGTGCCCAGAATGACAGACCCTAGGAAAGGCAAAGCAATCTATAAGGGAGAGAGTGATCCGATACCGGCACCAGAAACCCGGCCTGGTCAGCCCGCAGAGCCCCAGGACGCAATCAGCCCGACACCGGCCAAAGCAGCTAAACAGCCCGATATAGCCAATTTAGAGCATAACAGCCCAAAACAAGGCCGCGAGGATGCCACACAAGGGCCTAAACAGGATCAACCCATACCTAGACAAGGGGGTAACAAGACCGAAACAAGCGCAACAGTGATACCTGCTATAAAGCGCAATCACCACATAAGCAAAGGGAAAGCAGACCATGTATGCAAAGAGACGCCTCTGCCACTAGCACGAGCAACGCAAACGGCAATAGAGCTGAGACCGCCAAATCTCAGCGATAAGCACAATCAACTCCTGATAGACAGCCTCTTTCGCAGCGATGAACAAGCATCCAAGCTTCACAAGTACAAGGATAGTAGCATTGTGGCATATGTCAGAGCCAAGCATCCTCAATACTGGCGGGCATTGTTAAGGGAGCGTGACCAGATCCTGCCAAGACTAGCCGAGGGAGCGGCCGTGGATGGTACTATGATCATTAAGCAATTCCTGCAAAGTGTGAGAAGTGGGAAGATACCAGTAGAATCCGTGAAGGACGCCAGCTTCCTAACAAGCATGGTTACGCAACTGTCAAAGGTAGTCAGAGAGGCACCGGCGCCCACCAAAGCCCCAGACACAGCCGGGCAGCAGGCACTCGAGCAAGCTAGCCTGTCGGCCCTGGGCAAGCTGGGCAAGTAGCAGGATACCACTACATGTAGACATTGCCTATATTCATACCCTATTCTCCCCCCTCAATAACAGCGTATATGTCCTAAGTCGTTGATAGTCAACGTGTATGCGAGTAGACATACTAGGTATTATCGGACGTAGGCACAGCCAAGCAAGCACGAGCGCGCAGCATACGCGCAGCCTGCACAGCCAATAGCCAGGGGGGAGCCCCGTCCCCTGCCCGCCCCCGTCATGCTATATATATGCATCTCTAACATTCTGGGCTTGGGGGGTTAGAGCTACCTTACTGGGGCTTGGCTTGGTCAACCACCCACAGCACAGCCCAGCGGCCGGTCACGATACGGCTCTATACTTGCCTCAACTGGGGCTTTGTTTGGGCTACCCAACCCCACAGAACCGGCAAGGCCAAAAATATAGCGGGCTATAGGGGGTAAGCCAAGATAAGGAAAGAGGCAAAACGTTAAGGTTTAATAAGGTTTGCTGTATATAGGGATAAGATCTGCGGGATAGGCTTAAATAAGCTGAGATAGCTATTGACCCTACAGCTACGGGGCTGTAATATATACAACATGATGAAAGCCACACACTTCCCCAGCAGACACGATAGGAGCAATGGTTGTGTTCTGTACGGGGCTAACCCGTGGGATGTAGGTCATTGCTGGGGCTGAGCGCGATAGGGCTTTCTAGGATGGTATTAAGGCTGTAAGGAGGATATAGGGATGAGTGACAAGGTAGAATGCGTAAGATGTGACGATCAAACACCATATATGGAGACTTATGCGTATATCAAGAATGTTGCAAATGGGGAGAAGCTGATTCCCGTTAACGTGCGGCCATTATGCCAGAAGTGCTACAATCATCTCACATTCAGATACGGGAGGGCAGGATGCTGACCAAAAACGCAAAAACACTGAGCAAATATGCTAGTGGCTCACCGTATGGCAAGGGCAAGTACAGTCTTAACATGACTACTTCGCTCTGTGATTAGGAATATGTGTAAGTGGCTGTAGTCAGGCTACTTTATGGGAAATGAGGAAAACATGACGAAGAATGATTGCCCAAAAGACAGCTACACGGGGTTCTGGCGCTGGGCTGGACTGCTGATGTGGGAGTACGAATTTGGCTGGCGTCGGTTCTTGCACCGGGCTTGGTGGCGGCTTTGGCTGAGTAAGGGAGGGGAGTAGGATGAAAAAGGTAAAGAAGACAGGCGTTATCAAGCACACGATCCGGACGAAGGATGGCGGGACGAAGACGCTGAAGCTGGGCAGGTCGCTGGCTATGGCGTTGATGTGTACTGAGTGTATGGGGTGGGAGGAGAATCCTTCAGAGTGCAGTGTGCCCCTTTGTCCGTTGTTCCCCTGGCGAGTTAGAAGTAGGGCTGGTTACGAGGGAGATGGGGAGTGCGCTGGTTCGGGTGAAGATAGCGATTGACAACCCCAATCCACAATGATATTCTGATTCCCATGATAGAAGCACGACATACAAACCCACTCTCAAGCCCCCGGTGCCTTTACGGGCAAGGTTCCTATGTGCGCCTTATCAGCCGGGGGCTTCCCTTTTGCGCTGGAAAATGACTAGGAGGATGACATGAAAACTAAACGCAAGAAAGTAAAGAAGTCCAAGAAGCTCAAGACTCAACAGACAATCCCTGGCTTCTTCCCTGTCTCTCGATTCAGAAGAGGCTCCGACGGGACCGGGCTTGTGAGAGAAATTGTAGCTTACATTCCGGAACGCACTGTAGATATTATTCTGCCAAATTGGGTGGATCCGTGGCTGCAGAAGATACGGGCTAAACGTAAATTAAGAGAAGCAAATAACTAGGAGATAGATATGACCAACGAAACTAAAATCGAATCGGGCGGCAATCTCCGCACGGAGACAGCGGTAGCGAAACAGGTTGCGCGATACCAGCCTCTATTTGATCTGCTGTATCAAGAGCACGGCATCACGCCGCTCGAAAGCGAGATGCAGGAGATTATTAACGTAGCTCTTGCCACCCGCGCCCCACAGCAGGCGGCGGGTGAGTTGGAGATGTCAGGCGCGGAGTATCTTAGGGTAGCTCTTGGTGGCAACATGAACACGCTGACGCTGACGCCACTGGCAATATCCGAGCTGATGGATCAGTATGCAGGATATGTAGGCCGCGCCCCACAGCAGGCGGCGGGGGAATGGGTCAGCGTTGAGGGTGAGTTACCACCTGAAGCCAAGATAGCCCGTAAGCCTATAGAGCTTGGGTGGCTCGTATGTGACGCGGTTGGTAAGGTGTACATCACCAAACAACACCCAACGAACTGGAACACGGTAGACCCACGAGGGTATGAGTTCAATGGCGATCCTGTCAGCCACTGGATGCCACTACCTAAGCCCACCGCTAACGCAGGGGAGGCGGGTGACGATCAAATCTGCAAATGCGCTGCCAGTAGCGGCAACTGGTTCGATAGGACTATTAGCCATCGATCAGACGGCACAGAGGGCATGGCGTATGTCTGCAATGACTGCGGAAACGAAGTAAGCACCGCAGGGGAGGATAAGTCATGAAAGAGAGAGACAAGCCGTGGTGTTGCTATCCGCTTGGCACAAAGGCCCATGCCATAAATGGTGGCTTTTGGACAAGAGTCATTCGGGGCTGGAAATGGTGTACTGGTGCCACGTTTCCAACGCCGGGGGCTGATGCTGTTGGACACTGTATAGAGTTGCCGCAGAAGGCCGCAGGGGAGGGCAGGGGATGAAAGAGCAAACTGTAGCGTGGTTCAGCGCGGGCGTTTCGTCAGCGGTAGCGACAAAGCTAATGATTAGCCAGATAGACACGATCATATATCAGCACATTGAAGATCAACACCCCGATACAATGCGCTTTGTCAGGGAATGTGAGGAATGGTTTGGCAAGGTGATTCAGGTTACGGAGTCACCATATAAGTCTGTTGAAAATGCGTGCCGGGGCATGGCCTTTGTGAGTAGTCCGCATGGCGCAGCTTGCTCTAGGCTGCTCAAGCGCAGGGTGCGCCAAGAGTGGGAGGGGCAAACGCGATTCTTCAACACCTTCCGCTATGTCTGGGGATTTGATGACGGGGAACGCAAAAGGGCAGAACGCCTTGAGGCTTCAATGCCAGAAGAAAGGCATGAGTTTCCGCTGATAGAGGCAGGGCTTTCAAAGGCCGATGCTCACGGCATTCTTGAGCAGGCTGGCATAGCGAGGCCCGTAATGTATGACAAGGGCTACCCCAATAATAACTGCGTGGGATGTGTCAAGGGCGGCATGGGGTATTGGAATAAGATACGCATTGATTTCCCTGATGTGTTCAAATCACGATCACTGATGGAGCGCGACATAGGCCATTCGTGTATCAATGGCGTGTTTCTTGATGAGCTAGACGCAGAAGCGGGGCGAGACTGCAAAATCATTTTGCCCGAATGCGGGGCAATGTGCGAAGCAATGACAGCCCCCACCCCGACAGCAGCAGAGAAAGGCGGCAGAGGATGAGTGATAGCAAGACAACGAGTGTAAGCGGCGACAATCTCTGCAAGGGGGCGGGTGAGTTGAAGGAGGATGCGACTATTCACAGCGTCCACATGGATAAGAACGGGTGCGAGATCATTACTGAACATCCTATATTTGCTAAGATGGCTTACGAGCTTGGCAAGGTGTTGACGCATTATTCCGCTCCAAATTTCATCACGTTAGACATGAGGAGCGAGGGTGAAACATTTGAGGTTACTGTCAGGCGTGGATACGGCAAAACACCCGCTCAGAGAATAGCTGAACTTGAGCAAGAGCTTGCCACCCGCGCCCCACAGCAGGCGGCGGGGGAGTGGATCAGCGTTGAGGATGGGTTGCCAGAAGATGCTAATCTGAAAGTGGTGAAGTATTACAGCGAGAAATGGGGGCGCGGGGGCATAAACGTGTCGCGATATTCCATCCCGTCAAACATGACCACGCAGATGTGGGCATTGGAGTTTGGAAGCACGCAAAGAAGCAAGGTCACTCACTGGATGCCTTTGCCCACCGCCACCGCAGGGGAGGGCAGGGTATGAGTGAAGTGGCATATAGAGTCTGTGATAACTGTGGAGAAAAATTCCAAACCAAGCCATCGCGGTATGGCGGCTATGGGATGGTGGGATGGGTCAAGATTATAGCGAGTGTTGGGTGTGAGTCAGAGTTTGACCTCTGCTCCATGCAGTGTGCTAGTGAGTGGATAGCGGCACAAACCCCCACCCCGACAGCAGAAGAGAAAGGCGGCAGAGGATGGTAATATGTATTAAATGCAAGGGAAAGTTTATGGCACTTTGGGGTGGCCTCTGCTTGGCTTGCATGAAAGCACAGGACCCCACCGCCCAGCCTGAGGGAGAGGGGGTGGCGTCCAGCTATGGCCGATGCCCTATATGTGGTGATCCTGTAAAGAGTCGTGAGCGAAGGCTGAATGGGAATGACCACTGCGAGAGGGGCCATGTGTCTCCGTCAAGGGACACACTGCCTAATACCGAAGTAGAACCCGAAGCCCACCCGCCAGAGGGAGAGGGGAAGGCAGAAGTAGTCAAGAGCTGTGACACTTGCGACAGTCAAGAGGATAACCACTATTGCCTGCTCCATACCACACAGGTCAAGAACATGAATATCCATGTGTGCGATGATTGGAGAGAAGCCCACCCGCAAGCAATCCCTGCGAATACGGATGGGGAGCGGATAGCGATGGTAGCAAGGCTGGGGATAATGGGAGCGTATGCCGATTTGGACACATTCGCCGAGTTATGGAGGTGTTACATACCTTACGGTAAGTCATTTGACGACAAGACATGGCGGGCCTTGATGGACCGCGCTATACAACTAGAGAAAGATGGTGAGCTGTGATGGACTTCTGGGACCGAAATAGAAAACGGGTAGCAGTGAACAACGCGGAAGATGCTGGGGGTGTTGCTGATAGCATTGACGTGCGGATGGCATTGATAGAGAGAGTGCGTTCGGGTGAGATTACGTTGGCGCAATCACAGGCCGAGCTAAAGAAGATCAAGCGCAATGCAAGGAAAAACGGCAAGACCACTAGGCAGAAGGCATGGGCGCAAGGATGACCGACCGCACCACCGAGCAAGACAGGGCTATTGACTTGGAGAGGGGGGAGAAGTGAGCTACAACCGAGATAAAACCGAGACGCAACTATGGGCAGTAGTCAACGAGGATGGCGAAGTTATGTACACTCGCGGCGGGTCTAGTACAACACCAAGGCTGATGGTGTACGCCAGTGAGAAGAAGGCTAGATCGGCTATCCGCAACACTTGGATCAAACAGGTAATCCCAGACGAGTCTATGGTGCAGGTTGTTAATGTCTATAAAGCGCAGAAAGGCAACCAATGAGTAACGCAACAGAAAGGAACGAGCAAATGGCAAAGCGAAAAGGTAGTTGTGGCGGGACACCGAGGAAAGACGGATCAGGCGGCGGCAAGGGCAACAAGGGGACGGTTAGGCAGTCACGTAAGAAAGCTAAGAGATGAAGATGAACTGTTCGGGTAAGGCAAAGTGTACCTGGAAGGAATGTTATCATTTCAAGCAGGATCACAAAGAGGCTCAAAACTGCATAGAGCTTATATATTGTCCTGAGATTCAGGAAGAAGTACGGTGCAACGTACGAAGGAAAGCAAGAAGGACGAAAGGAAACTAATATGGCATATATAGATGTTGCAACAGGTAGGCGCTGGACAGACAGAACGCTGCAGGAAGCGTGCAAGGGGCTTGAAATAGAGACAGTCAAGTTGGACGATCTCGACATGAACATGAAGCGATTTCCCGGTGCCAGGCTGACGGATATGATTCATCACTGCCAGCGCATAATGAAATGCGTGACACGAATACCGATCATACTCGGACCCGATAACAAGATATATGACGGGTGCCATCGTGTTGTTAAGGCTGTACTTGAGGGCAAAGACGAACTATTATGTTACCGGTTAGTAGAGCTACCGGAACATGATTCTGTAGTGCCTGGTAACTGGAAAAGAGTTGGGTGACAATAGCAAAGAAAAAGACTGAAACAAGACCGGTCCCGTTCAGGCTCGAAGAGTCTGACTCGGGCGGTATTTGTGTAACGACTACGAGTATGGCATTGCTTAACGCAGTGCTCGACAGGCGGCATGAGAAACACCCTGATAAGAAGCTGAAACTTTATGATCAGGGTGTAGTGTGGACGGAAGGCGTACCACACGTAATCAAACATCAGTTGGGGAGAAGAAATGAAGACGCTGGGTGACGCGAAAGTGAAGATAGAGGCTACCGGGCCAGAAGGCAAAGAGAAGTATAAAGCGACTCTATTCATAGGGGAGAAGATTCAGTATGCATCTTCTGCTTTTGATACAGAGCAGGGGGCTATGGATTGGGCAACAGCGATGGCAATCAATGGCGGGTACATGGAAGATTCGAATAAGCCGAAGAAGGTAGCAAGCAAGAAACCAGCGAAGAAGAAAGTTACCGCACAAGGATAGTAGGACGTTCCTGAAGCCTTGTCTGTTTCCCATCAGCAACAAAGTTGCGTTCGTTGAGAGGAACATGAGGCTTCCAGAAGGCTACGTAGATAGGAAGATTGATGCCACCGAATTCAGAGCATAGTATTTCAGCGTCAGAGCGGAGCGTACCGTCAGGGAAGATAAACCCTATCAGAGCATCCTTGTTCTGCTGGGCTTGCCAGATAGGGACTTCACGCCACTGGGCCATTGGGCCAGCAAATCTACGCACTCTGAATATGAGTGTATTGTCTTTGCTACGCTCTATGGGCCTGAATAAGACCTTGGATTCGTGGATGTTCTTCCTCCGAAGGGCTCTCATAGCTACATCGTAATCATCGTGTTTAGGCATAGGGATATAGTAACAGAACGAGAACAGGAGACAAGAGGAAATGACGATCAAGAATACGGACCAGCGAGTGAATAAATCACGGTTCGACGATAACCACGATTTTATCACCTGGAAAACCAGCAAAAAGAAAGAGGGAAAGGCGGCACTACTATGCCCGGTCTGCACTAGCGAGATAGAGGACAATCGATGCAGTACCTGCGGCTGGCGTAAATGATCTACAAACTTCCATTTAATAACCAGTGGCATGTCTTTAGCGATAAGGACTTGCTGGCTATGCCGCCTGAAGAGTCTGAGCCCTTGCGCGAGATCCTTCGGCAGTATGAAGAGAACCGGCTGGGGTTCCTGCTGGGTCACGGTCCCCAGATGGATTTCATCAACAACGATAAAGTTGATATGGGAATCATCTATGCCGGTAATCAGTACGGCAAGAGCATGGCCCTTATATGCTGGCTTGCAAGGCGTATGATGCCGATTCACGATTACTGGCACAGTTGCCGGGAGCATGGCTTAAAGCCGAAGGACTGGACCGGACCACGCAAAGGCGCAATCGCCAGTTACATTATGACCCAGCAGGTACAGCGCATGATTTGGCCTGTCATCTCCGAAGTATGGCCGATGGACGAGCTCAGAGAGTACTCAGCGCATTGGCACCCCAAAGACAAGCGCATGAAGCGCAAGCATCCTTCATGGAATAGCGCACCGGATTTGCCACTCGCTTGCGGTTCTAGGCTCGACTTCTTTGCCTATAAGCAGGATCAACAGGCGTTTGAGTCCAATCCCTACGATGTGTGGGCATTCGATGAGCAGGTACCGGAAGACCAATTCGACGGCGCCTACGCTCGTGGCACAACGATTGACGATTTTCAGTGCGCTACCGCAATGACACCACATTACGTTCAAGGCCGGCCAGACACTGGGGCACACTGCTGGGTCACACGTATGACAGGCGGGCTACTGGATAAGGGTATAACGTGGGAGAAGTACCATATCTCACTTGACGACGTACCTGTAGCATTGATCTCTGAGACTAAGCGCCAGAAACTCTATGAGAAGTACATACTGAAGCCACAAGAGGTCGGAAACCAGAAGAAGATACGTGAGGGTAGGTCAAGGTATTACGGGCTCCCTGAGTCCTCTGAGGGGCTTGTATACGATAACTGGGATAGATCTCTGCAATGGATAGACCCATTTGAGATACCGACGGGCTGGACAAGGTTCCGTGGTGTTGATCCGGGACGTAAGGATGTGTTTGGGTGTATATGCGCTGCTGTGGCGCCTTGGGGTGATATTGTGTTCTATCGGGAATACTACAATGCAGGTGGTGGGATGGAAGATAATGCCGTGGCACTGATAGAAGCGTGCGGCAACAAGCGTGCAGAGATAGACGAAGACCGTGACGAATACGGCAATATCCGTAAGATATTCGAGGAAATACAGCAGGCAGAGCAATATGCTTTCACCGTAATGGATCCACGTACGTTCAACTCTCCAGGTCCACAGACTGTCATAACCCAAGGTCAGATGTTTGCTGCGTATGGGCTTATGGCTATCCCAGGCAGCGGGATGCACAACCGTAATGCTGTCCCTATCGTGAAGGAATGGTTTGAGCCCATACCTGATAGGCCGCATATCCTCGAGCGCATGAAGAAGATCAAGGCAGGCACGATCATGGATGTGAATGGCAATCCCATCACAGGAGCCCCACGGCTGTATATATTCAATACGTTGTACCGGTTCCGGACAGAGATTGAATCATACTGCAAGAAGCCAGGCCGTGATGAACCAGAAGACGGCAACGATCATTTGATGACAGCCATGAAATATTTGATGTTACAGAACCCACGGTACGATGGTGAGGCTTCGGGAAGCCAACTCGCACTTGGAGCAGGAGCGGAGTCCGGGAACGAATATACGGGATATATTCGCAATGGAAGAGTAATATAATATGTCTCATTTAAGCTATTGACACACTTATGAGACACATGATACATTCGGGGGTAATGAAATGAATAGTAAACATTCTGCATGGGTAGGCACAAAATGTAATGTGCATATAAAGAGGCTTGATGGTCATTGGCTTTATTGCCGAAGGTGCGAAACGCCTGAACCAGAAGGACTTATACTACCTGAATGGACTCGTGACTATTCTCTTTGGTTCGAAGTTTTGGCTATCGGTACAGAGGTTGGCCGCGAAAGACGCTGGCCTTTTAAATTGCTCAAAGAGCGTAAAGTTTCAAGATGCATGTGCGATTGCTACAGGGTTGACGATATAATTTTATTGCCAGACGACCATCCTTGGGGCATCAAACTATCTCCTTACGCTGAAGATGAGCGGTTTATTGATGAAGCTGTACCTGAATGCGTTGTAGCTTTAGGAGAACGAGATGGCGGCACCAGTTGATCTTCCTGAGAAACCCGAAAAGGCAGCACCCCCCGAAAAAGATATAGACCCTTCTCTCAAAGTAGCCAACTGGGCTGATAACGAAGAGACCGTCAAGAAGGTACTGGAGCGTGCCAAGACCTACTTTACGAAGTTTGATTCACAGTCGAACCGTGACAAGATGGAAGAAGACCTGAAACATTCGGATCAGATGTTCCGGATGGCAAAAGGCCAGACTAAGCAGGACGAGAACAAGACACGCGATGCTATTGATACCGTTCCTGATGCATTCTTCAGAGCTCTCAGAGCTGTCACGGCGAATGATAATGAGACACTTTATGCTCAAGACGAGATAGGAGCTTCCTATAAGCCTCTTGATACGATAGATGGCGACAGCCGGGACGATGCTATGTACCGGGCCAATCTTCAGAAGGTCTTGCTTGAGTACTCATTCGAGATAGATAACCGTAAAGCAGCGCTCCAAGACTTCCAGTGGTATGTCAACAAGAACTGTAACGGCATGGTCGGTATGGAATGGCTCTATGATGAGAAGATAGACCGTTACCGCAAGCCTATTTATGACAAAGAAGGCAAGCCGAATGGCAGTAAATGGGTTACAGAGAAGGTAATCAGGCAGCATCCTCACTTTACCACCTACGGAATAGACAATGTTTGGCTGGATGCAATGATAAAGGATATCCAGAAACAGCAATGTATTTTGATGCGGTCCTACCCGGTCCTGACAGATCTGCTTTCGAAGCAGAAGTCTGGCGCCTACAAGAATATCAGCAAGCTTACCAACGATCAGCTATTTAAGACCGAACAGCCATCCAACGTACAGCAGGACGTACATGATAATGCTGATACAGGCGGTAGCTCTGATGTGCCTACTGGTGAGTTTGACCAGTGGGATGTAGTGATGTTTGCTCCTATTGACACAGATGGCAAGTGGGATGACACTATTTTCCCAAGGCGTATCATGGCTACGTTCGAAGGCCATATCTCCCAGAGCAACCCCGTATGCGTCAAGCTCAACCCCAACGCCTATGATCCTGATGATAATGGCGAAATCCCCTATTTCTGGCAGTCTTCGCATTGGGATGAGGAAAACAAGGGCGCATACAGCCTTGGATTCGTTCATCTGTTGTGGCCGGCCTATCAAGAATACAAGACCACACTGGATCAGTGGTTTGATAACAAGAATCTGCAGCTGAACGCCAACTGGATAACCGAGCGCGGAGCTATCCATACATCTGATAAGACATTCGGGCCAAGACGCCTGATGGAAATGCAGATGGGCATGATTGATAAGCTCAAGCGTATCGAAGTCCCCTCTGTTACTGGCGATATGCAGGCGTTCATAGCCTATATAGAAGCACGTATTAAGGAGACAGCCGGCACCACAGACCCGTTCCTTGGTCAGCCTATGGGCTCACGAACCAGCGCCTCAGAAGCTCGACAGGCATTTGAACAGTCTATGAAGCCATCCAATGACCGTCTACGCATGATGTCCCGCCTACTCGAGTGGATAGCACTTTGGGATATGCGGATGTGGCGTATGTTTGCAGATCCGAAGCTTACATTCTCGTTGGTCAACCAGGGCAGCTTGGAAGAGATCAAGCCAGCTGAGATATGGGGACCGCTACGGGTCAAGGTCACAGCTATTGACGATTACAAGACAAACGTAATGGTGCAGCGTGAGCAGGATGCATTCATACGCGATACCTTCCCGGCAGTCAAAGACACTATGGGCAAGCGTAACGCCAACAACCTTCTGCGCTGGATCTACCGTGCAAGGGACTTCCCTGTTGACGAGATATTTGAGACAGAGAAAGAGGGCGATGCAGCTCATATTGCTACTTCAGAGAATCGGGCATTCCAGAACGGTATATGGGATCAGCCTAAACCTGATCAGAACCACGAAGTACACATGGCAATCCACGGCAATGCTCGTAACCTTTTCAAGATGATGCCTGATGGCGATATAGCAGAAGATGCTATGAACCTGATTAACGCACATATTGAGATTCATAAGCAGATGCAGGAAGCAGAGTTCGCCTCAGCCACACAGGCAGGCGCACCACAGCTTCCTGGAGGGGTAGGAACAGGACAAGAAGGGGCGGCACCGCCCCGTACAATAGGTGAGGGCGATGGCGATATAATAGCAGGGGAAGCGGGATCAATCCAATGAGCAAACTAGATGAAGTGGTATACGCTCCGAACATCTGTGGCACAGTCACAGAGATGACGAAGCGCGAGTTACTGGAACTGAAGGCTATAACTACAAAGCCGGGGTTCAAGATACTGGGAAGAATATTGAAGCAAGGCCAGGCTGATTTGGTACGGCTTGGGATGGCGACAGATATTTGCGTTGAGATGCGGAACCAGTACGTAGGTGCTTACTGGCAGTCTATTGGCCTTCAGGAAGACCTTGAAAGCGACATTGACGACGCAATAGAACGTATCGACAAGGATGCCGAAACAGAAGTACCAGCATAGGAGTTCAATATGGCTAAGAAAAAACGTAGTAAGGTAGAGAAGATTGTTAGGGCTGCGGTAATCGGACCGGGCGTTCCTCTTGCAAAGAGAGTTATTCCAAAAACAGCTAGTATAGCTAAGAAGACATTTGGTTCTTTGCTTTTGGCTAGTCCTCAAAAAGTACATGCAGAAATGAAGCGGCGTCATCCTGGCCCTGCTAAAAAATCTTTGCTTTTAGAGAGTGGCCCCAAAGTTGTGAAAGAAATGAAAAGGCGCCGCAAGCGTTGAATGCCTTGACATGTCTCATTAACTAATGAGACACTTGAGACACATGAGACACATGGAGAGACAAATGACCGGGCTAGAACTTTTAGAACAAGATGCAAAAGACATTGGCTTGATTAAGAGCAAGACTGAACATGCCTTCTGGGGAACACCAGATACGCAGCCAGAGCTTGAGCTTAAAGGCTATAAGGCAGTATTGAAGAACCGAAAGCCCATAGATTGTGGCGAGAACCGGTTGTTCAAGATCAAGCGATCAAAGATGCCAGTCAGCTAATTTACGTAGGTTAGAGCGATACCCTGTCATGGTGTCAGGCCCGCAATAGCCAGCATAGAGTTAGATGAGGGGAAAACAATGGCGACTAAGGTAAAGAGAGTAACAGGAAAATCCGTAAAGCCAAGGACGGCAATAACAATTAGAAAATTGAACCAATCTTTGGCTAGACTAAACCGCGAGATAGAATTGACGAAACAGGCTGTAAAGAAGTCCAAGCTGCAATCAGCCAAGAGGCCCAAATAGCCAGAATAGAACAAGATGTAGAATTTACGTTGATTAGAGCGATACCCTGGCATGGTGTCAGGCCCGTAAAGATCATAAGCAGGAGGCCAGCAATGGCAATAGACCCCATCACCGGAGTAGAGATACCAGACGGCAACACGCCGCCTGCCCTTGATACCGAAGGCAAAGGTACACCCCCCGCCGGTGGCGATACGGGTGACAAATTCAAGTTCGCAGGACGCGAATTTGATGACTCGAGCATGGCAGAAAAGTCATACACGGAAATGCAGAGTCGTGCGACTAAAGCTGAACAGGAAAATGCAGCGATGCTGAAACGGATCGAGCAGGCAGAGAATCCTCTGCTTCAGAAGCTCGTAGAAGCAACGGCAGCGAAGACAGCAACTCCCGAACAGACAGAAGCAGAGAAGCAGCAGGCCCGTGATAATGTACTGAGAGACTTGGACGAAAGAGGCAACGAAGCTGTTATCGACCTTATGGCCGGTATGGCAAACGATGTCGAAGCGAACATAGACTCGAAGTACAGGGCTGAGTTGGAGAAACGGGATGCGGAGATAGCCGAACTGAAAGGCGGCTTCACTGACTACCGGGATACCAACAGCGAGATATACAAGGAAAATAAGGATCGTATTGATAAACTTCAAGCGGAAGGTTTCACTAGGGCACAGGCTTTGACAGCAGTTAAGGTCTTACCTAGTACAGCGCCGGCAATGCCAGCACCAGCTGGTACGGGCGGTAGCGGTACAGGAGGTCACGGTACAGAAGGTGGCAGTGGGTGGAGCAATGAAGATATGGCGAAGTTCAGGCAGATGGTGCCTAATGCAACGCCAGCAGAAATTGAAGATTTCAAAAGATCCGGAAGGAAGGCAAGTTAAATGGCATTTCCAAAAACACCTTGTGAGTTTTGTGGCGAAGAAGTGACCACACACGTAGCAGGCAGAAAGGCACACCAAGTGGCGTGCCAAATGAAGAACGCGAATACTACATCTGGCGATGCTCCAACCATAACGCCGATGGCAACTACGCCACCGACAACCGTTGAAGCACCTAAGAAGGATGCAATGAAGTTTGAGAAAGTCTCAGACAATCCGCAGATTCAGGCTGATTACGAACGGGCTATGAAAGCCAAGGTTTCACGCAGAGCCGCAGCCCCTGATATTATAGCAAACCCTGTGCCGCAAACGGATGCGCTCACGGAAATAGAGAATCACCTGATAAAAGAAGGTATTATTCCTCCAAACGTACATCGTTTTTGGGGTGATAAGATAAAACACAGCCAGTATATTGGCAGTGGTTATGTTCCTGCTATTGAAGGCGGGGAATTAACAGACCACGGCGATGTTCGGTTGTACTTCATTGATGAGGTAATTCACTATGCGGAAGAGAAACGTGCTGGACTTGAATCACGTATGCGAATTGAAGATCTCAAGAAGGAGTCTGACGACACCTTGGCTAAGGACGGAGAATCGTTGAGTGAAGACAGTATGAAGATCAAACGCAGTGATGCGAAGATGGCCGCAACAGTCGCAAGAGAGCGACATGAAGCGGAAATGCTGGCACAGATGTAATTGAACATCTGATGCAAAGGAGAGTCTAAAATGACTCAGCAGACATTAGTCAACCCGAGGCGTAGATATAACGCAGCTGGTCCGGACGTTATGGCAACACGCCGCGTTCAGATCGACGGCGCAGCTACGTTCCAGGCTGGCCAGTTTCTTAGGCATGACAGTGATGGATTGGTTTATACAGAGGCAAGTAACTCTGTTGACTTCCAGTACTTCGCGCTTGAGAACGTGGCAACAGCTATTGGGAACGACACTACCCGGAAGATCGTAGGCGTTATTAACGCTAACGATATCTTCGAAATTAACGCATTCAGCGCTTCAGTCGCCACCGCAGTTTTTGCGGAGACCGATATTGGTAAGCGTTATGCACTCTATGTTGCGAGCAATATTTGCTCGTGCGACGTTGATGACCCTGACAACGACTGCTTCATCGTGGTCGAACCCTCTTGGGTTGAGTCGCCGTACATCGACGATTCGGCTGACACGTATGCCCGTGGCTACGTGAAGGTACTGGATTCAGTTATTAACGTACAGTCAAGCTAAAGGAGCTGAACAATGGCAGCAACACAGCTATTCATGGGCCAGACGGGCCTCATTCAGCATCCTCAGTATCCTAATCTGTATGATAAGACACAGGATACGTACAACAGGCGTGCTGATAACGTACCAATTCAGGGAGCTCAGTTCTTCCAGGAAGAGACAGCCGAGACGCTGGAACATAAGATTGCTACCTATGGTAGTGTTCTTAAGTCCCTTCGCCGGGTTGATGATTCCGACAGACTCCCCTTCGAGCAGCCGGCAGACGGTTATTCGAAGACACTCGACATACGTACATTCCGTATGGGAACCCGCTTCACTCAGACGATTGAGAAGATTGATCGTTCTGGGCAGATTCGCCGCATGGCGATGCAGGGGCTCCCGGACAGTCTGGCACGTACGCTGGAATACGCATACGCAGATGTATTCAACAACGGAACGACCACGGCAGGAGCTGATGGCTCTTTCCTGTTCGCTAACGATCACTACCATGAAGACCCGAGTGCGGGAACATGGAGTAATGTTGAAACTGCAGCGGCACTTACGTCAACGACCTACAACACCATGCGGGTCAACATGCGTAAGCGCAAAAACGAGAAGGGCATGATTGCCCCTATCACTCTCAAGAAACTGATCGTGTCTCCGGACAACGAGCAGAAGGCTCTTGAGATCCGTGGTTCATCCCAGACGCCTGAGACATCGACGAATGCCAAGAACGTATGGGAAAACCGCTTCGATGTAATCGTTTACGATTACCTGACGAGCACGACTGGCTGGTATGGCTGGGGCGATCTAATGGAAGACATGTGGGGTCTGCACGTTGCATTCCTTACCCGTCCCCAGGTTGTATCCCTTGGTTATCCGAGTCCTGAGTACAAGCGTATCGTCGCAGGCTGGGAAGCCTACGTGCAGTTCGCAGTAGCAGGATCACAGGCCAAGAACGTTCACAGAAACAGCGGAGCTTAATCCACAAGAACACATCGTTGAGGGAGGGGTTGGAAACAGCCCTTCCCTTAACTTAAAAGAAGGAAGAAACAAATGGCGAAGGCTGAAAATAAAGCTACCAGCGAGCCGGCAGAGCCGAAAGCTGAGAAGAAACAGAATAGCGGGCTAGAGAAGCGCGTTACTCGCCTTGAAGCAGTAGTACGTATATTGGAGAAGCAGATGGGTATTGACCTGAATCGTGATGGCGCAATAGGTGGGTTCGTTCGTAACGGCCTGGCAATCGCAGTCGGACTGATGGTAATGGTCACGTTCGTTTCGAGTCTCTGTTACGGCGTACTGGCTAAAAAGGGTGCAGGCGAAAACCCTGATCGTATCTACGTTGAAACAATGGCAGTAGAGTACAACGGCGATATCATTACCGAAGGCAGCATCACATCTGCTGGCATGTCGGTTAATGCACAGGCTAGTGTTGCGGTGATCGAAGGATCAACGAATACGATTGCAGCTGGTCTTAATGTGTTTACATCGAGTGGTTCTGCTACTGCGATAACAAACACGATTGTACTTGCGCGTCCTACCGGTACTGGTGTAACGGTTGCGTATATACAGAACAGCATTGATGCTACGAACCTGTTGGCTATTGCAGCCTCTGGCTCGTGGAATTCTTCGGCAGTCGAACTAGACGCTGGTGAACAGGCTATCCTGTATTCCAACCCGAACGGTGACGGCCCTACCACGAATGCGTGGCTTGGCGCGGAACTCTAATTTAGGGATGTGGGGGTCTTCGGACCCCCCTGCCCTTTAAGGAGCAAACGATGCGTAATCTACTTCTCACATTCGTAGTGTGTCTAGTTGCTGGTCTGGTCTACGCTGGAGCTGACGGTATTCCGTTAGTCATTGAAGTATCAGAAGACACAACGAACACTACCTACACCACTGAGCCTATTGACGGTTACATCGTAGGGCTCACATTCAGTGCTGACGAAGCAGTTGTCACTGGTAATGTATCTCTCGTATGTCTCACGAACGTCAACTGTGATACGGAACAGACGATCTATTCGAACGGTGCATTTGTTTCATCGGCTCCTATCTATCCTCGCGTACCTGTTCACGATACTTCGGGTGTACAGCTTGGTTCGGCCACAAACGGCTTTGAGCCTATGTTGCTTGTCCGGACTCGTGTTGAGCTTCGTGGTCACAGTGCTACTGATTCGAATAAGACTGTCAAAGCGTTCCTGCAACTTTGGGACGACTAGGGGGCTGCGATGGCACTCAACCTTGGTAAGATTTGGGCAACCAAACTGTATGAATACAACATGCAGGCCAGCTCTGATCGTTTTAAGCATGACTTCATCCGGGCAACGAATAATGCGTTAAACATCTATTCGATTGATACGAACCTCTCTGCAGCTATTGCACATGTAACAGCGACTGACGATACTGTTGCGATAGACGCCGATCATGGCTTTGTGCTTGAAGCAGGTATCGACAGATACTTGACTCAGTACGGGCACAAGACAGGCGATCAGGACTTGGACACGGTAAAGGCTGAATTCGCCAGTGCGCTCAGACGCGCCTTGCTGGATAGAGACCAGAAAGCGGCGGCGGCAGCTACAGATTCCGAAGTCATAGCATCATTCGACGAAGACTAACAGGAGGCGGTTATGGCTGGATCCGATATGCGCTGGTTGCCAATCGCCTCTGTCTTCCCTGCTGGGTTGGACACTGAAACGGCTGTGCAGCAACTACAAGATGGCTTTACTCCTGATGGGTACGGCTTCGATATAGAGTACCCTGGCCGACTGGTAGCCAATACGGCACAGCTCGGTACAGGCGATGCTTACACGGCCAAACAGAACACGATATCAGGCGATGACTGGACTTGGTTCTTTCGTAGGAACTGGCGCATTGATGGCACAACCCTACTGTACGGGTCTCCTGAATATGATGATGTCATCTTTCCTCAAGACCTTGACGGTATAGCTTTCGATGAGACAGCCGATAGCCTATTAGCATTCTTCCCTGCTGGGACTACTGATATGTATGTAGCCAGCGCCGGTGGTGGATACTGGATTCCTAATGCTTTATCATTTGATGGCGACTACCGCCATATCAAGGTAGAAGAACAGATGTTCGCTACAGCGGCGAATCGGGCTACGCCTTTGGACCAAGTAGCCTACACATCCAATACCAACGGATTGTACTCATGGGCTGGTGGAGCGGTCACAGAGGTTTCAGTGAACGTCCGTACAGCACTCAGTACGTTCGCAAACAAGGTATTACGTATAGGTAGGGATAAGCGCAGGGTCATAGGTTCTAACCCCAGCACGGATGTCGTGAACTTCGTATACGCACTCCAGAAGAAGAAGCTGTTTAAGTACCTTGAAGACAATACAGCTTTCCGCTATACAACTCGGACTCTGACTGATTCTAACCAGCGTCCGTTCCCTGTACGCCAGGTAGCATTCGAATTCGACAATACGACTGCTGCACGAGGCGAGATAGTATTTGATGTGAAGTTGGATACCGGAGACTTCGGTAACGAGCACACAGCAGTTATAGACAATTTCGAAGAAAACTATAACCGTATTACGATTGATCTCGAGACCACACCACAGAGCCACGAGTTCGCTTTGCGGATAACTGATTTGAGTTCACACATCCATGTCAGGAAGATATGGGTGCTCACAAATATGACCACAGACGAAGACAGCCCCAGTCAGTAGGTAACTTATGGCAAGCAAACTTAGAACCACGATACCGGAGAGCGAAGCCAGATTCGTTCGGTCTGATGCTGACGAGGCTGTTACACATGCCACTTCTGATGCCAACTCCCGCACAATGTGGCGTGAATGGACTCAGATCAAAGCATCTGTCGCTAAGTCTCTGAGCAATACCTTGATGGGGGTCGCACAGATTACGGGCCCTACAGTAGACGGTGAGACCTATACAGGCGTTTACTCGAACGCTGATGTGATCGTTATAGAGAACAACCGCAGATGGGTGACTATTCGCCAGAAGCTGATAAGGCTGACTACGGTTGCAGGCGCCACAAGTGTTATCGCGGCGGCTACACTTCCCCAGCCAGTTAACAGTCAGCGCGTAGAAGTCTACAGGTCATTTCAGTATAACCCTGGTTCTGGAGATACTGTTGTTCAGGAGTACCGATACCTTGACCGGAGCTCACGAGGCGTATGCGAAATAAGCATTGCAGATGCTGACTTGGAGCTTTCTGGCTACACGATAGAAGCTAGGCGATGGGGTACAGAACCTCGTGGAGACCGTACCTGCACCTTCTATGTGTTCCAGCGCAAGGTCACTTGGACGAATGTGAATTCAGAGACCAGCCTGCCTGTATCTGTTAGAACTATGGGCGAGGATTCCTATTTTGCTGGTGTGAACTTCCATGACTATATGAGGGTAGATCACCAGACAGCATTCGGCGTACCTATCGACAGTGCTCAAGGTATGCTGAATGCATGGCGTAGTGCAGAGGATCGTGACGGTACTGGTATCGCTACCAAGAATGTAACGGTGCTGCAGCGGGCCGATGGCGAAGTATTCATGTCACGCGATATCGAAGTGGTCAATACGAATACCAGCCTATCTGCTGCTTTCGTTGTAGAACGAGATATGGATATATCTTCCGGACTTCCGAAACGTGCTGTTGTCGTGATTCCGAATCTTACTAAGGAGACTTCTGACGCATTATTGACGACGTTGAGTAACAAGGCCATCCTCGACATAGACAATACAGCTTATAGGAATAGCGGTGTCAGACGCAAGATACATGATTCTGGGTTGTCTGATCTATTTATCATAGGCAAGATGGCGGGTACTGGTTCGACGGTAGGCAATAACAGTGCTGTTGGTGACATCTACAATTTCAAGCAGGAGATACGGACCTCAGATGAAGGCGTTGTATGGCGTGTTATATTCGGCAGGCGTGTAACCACGAGCGAACAGTCAGCAGTCAACTGGGCAAACGATTCTTCTGATCGCCCTTTGCTGAATAACTTGAAGGCTCATAAGGGCGGTAGGATTGACTATCTTTCCAATCTTGGCTTGTGGGTAGCGATGCGTGAGACATGGTTGACAATTACATCAAATGACGCTACGGATGGCTATCTCAATACTTACGCTGTAATTCTCCCAGACAACCCGGTGATACCTTAATGGATGAAGACTTTGACAAACCAGCTAATGACGCAATCAACAGTTTCCTTGCGTCCAAGGCTGATCCCAAGGAGCGTGAACAACTTTCTGAGATGTTCTTTGGAGAGAACGCCACTATGCCTGCTGGTATCCGTCAGGACTTCCAAGACTTCGTAGCTGGTGAGCAGGACTCAGCATGGAAGGAACAGCGTGCAGCAGCAGCCGAGCTGGACCCTTCGAATCTGCTGAACCGGTTGAAGATACTCGAGACCAAGCTGGATATCCGCGAAGTCGAAGACTCTATCAAAGAGGAAGAGGAACCGAAGGTAGATATCATAGAGGCTGGCCAGAACAATGACGAAGCTATCGCAGAGGCCATCCGTAGTATCACAGGCACAGGCTACAACCTTGGAGTACGGGACAAGTCAGGTGGCGGCTTTGAGATCTTCGGCAGATACAATGGCCCCTTCTACGCAGAGCCGAAGCACAATGCCAACCTAACAGGCAAAGAACGATATTCCAATATCCTTCGGGTCTACAACGGTGTTGTGTATGCTGGCAATAGCTCTTGGGAATGGCCTGGTGGTGATTTAGGGAGTGCTCCTGAGTATGTAGATTTCAAATTCGATCATTCAACACTCGCCAAAAGTCCTTCAGGGGCTGCCGGCAACTGGATAGTCTATATAGAAGTAGCTGTATTTCCTGCTGCAACAAAATGCGATTCACTTTGGGGTGTAGGTGCCAATGATGGTAGCAGATACATTCCTATCCTACGGGCGCACAAGAGTGCTCCTGCTGGAGCAGGGACATATCCGGATCAGAGCTACAGCATCAGCGACCACACACAGGCAGACGATCTGGGCTGGTGCGCTTTGGCTGGTGGTGTCAATCCATATACTCGTATCAATCCTCGCGGGATGGACCTGAAAGCTAGTGGCGAAAAGAAGGAAGACATACTCGTAGGCAAGTTCATACTTGGAACGCTTACAATCGGAGTCAATGACGGCAGTACCGCAACCCGTATAGAGAAGTGGGCTCCACGTTGGCACGCTTCTGATATCTACTGTCCTGTATGGCAGTGGAACCATTGCACGGATGCTGATGGTATTGAGGATTATCCTGATACTGATACGCTCGAGTGCATCTATGGTGCCAGTCTCTGTAGTCCTACATGCTTCACGCCTTGGGATTACTTCACCGATCATTACCACAAGTCGGGTGGAGTTGATAGTGGCTTCCCGTATGAGGATGATTGCGGTCTCGACGGGTCAGGTCCAGCCGATCATCAAGGTGGTGGATAATGACAGCATTTACAAAACTCGTAGAGAAGATCAGGCAGCTAGACCCAAAGGACGAAGCTACCCGATTGCTGATAGCATTTGCGGAACAGATGCTCTATACGAGAAGGAATCTCCGAAGACGTAAACGGTTCGAAGGCGAACCAAAATGTTGCGGTGGTGGAGATGCAGGCTGGATTAAACAACGATTAGAAGATAAACTTAGAAACTATTGCAAATGTCTAGGACATAAGGAGCTGGAAAATGGCTAAGGCTGGATTTGAATTGAAACCCCGAGGAATAGATGCGGCGGCAATACCTGCCATCCGTAATGCTGTAGAAAGCCCGGCAGCTAGATTGCTCCGTGAGCAGAACACAACGAGAGATCTGGCAAGCAAGCCTTCCCCTGCATCCATCTTGCGTAAGAGTAAGATAGTGGCCGGCGAACGTACAACTGGACTTGCTGAGACGCGGGCTTTGCGTAGAGAAGCTTCGAATGCCGGACTCCAGACTCCGGGGCAAAGGAATGTGGGTCGCCGCCAGCAAGATGCCGATAATGCTGTTCGGCTACAAGAGGTAAAAAATATAGGCACACGTGACGCTGGATTAGGAGTAGCAGAGGTAAATGAGCGCGTGGCAACCTTCCAAGCTACAGCAAAGACAGATGCAGCAAAAACAGCGGCTACTAATGCGCTTGCTCTTCAAAAACTTGTGAACACTGGCAACCTTGGTAAGCAAACAGCAGTGGACAAAGGCGAAATGGACCGATTGGTTCAGCAGGGCACCAATGATATCAATGCGCTTAAGGAAGAGGCGAAATTGGCAAGATCCGAAAAGGATGCAGACCGCGCTTTCAATGCTCTTGAACTGGCTTTAGACTATAGTGCTTCACTTGCAGAAAGTGTTACATTTGTACAAGATATTAAAAGCCCAGCTATTGAATCAATGGCCAAGAAAGGGCTTGCAGCTGCCCAAGCAGTACCCGGTTTCTCTGTTGCTCCTGAAGCGGAAACACCGGAAGCGGCTTTAACCGATGGAACTGTAACTACGGATGAAAGCGCAACGGCTTCTGGAGATTTAGCTGGTACGATCACTCCTGCCGAGACTGATGAGCTGGAAAAGATAGATGCTATTCTATCAAACCCTGAAAAGAAGAAAGGTTTGAGTCGGACAAAGCGCATAAGACTTGAGCGGAAAATGAAGATACTCGACGCAAAGGTGTAGGTGTTTAATATGGCTAGTTCAGTACAAGATATCTTAGATGAGTTCGAAGATCCTACGGAAGCGGCAACCCCTGTAGTTCCTGCTGGTCCCAACGATGTTTCAGATATCCTTGCTGAGTTTGATGAGCCAGCAATAACAGAAGAACCGAGTGTAGATGATATCCTCGCTGAAGTTGATGCGGTTTCTACTGGTACAGATGATGACGATATTTCGGATATTCTTGCGGAATTCGATGAGCCCAAAGACCCCTCTCCTATCACACAGGCGGTAGACGGCATGGCTAATCTAGGCGCCGATCCTGATAAGCGCAGTATCCTTCCGGAGCATGAGGATCCAGAACTTCAGAAGCTCTTTGACGAAGCAATAGAAGCTACTACAGTGCCGCCACCCCCGCCTCAAGTCACTCAGGAAGATAGGGACAAAGTAGAACAGTTAGGTGAAGGACTTTCAGAATCAGTTGCGGGTATAGCGGCCAGAGAAATACTCGATCCATTTGCAGGCTTCCTTCGTGGCACTCTACGCACGGTAGGGAGTCTCGGTAATATATCTGAGTGGCTTGTATCTCCGCGTAGTACAATAGGCTCATTCCCGTTGGCTCGTATCGCACAGCCTTCCCAAGAGAAGGCCGCACAAGCAAGCAAAGAGTTTAGCACATGGTTCAACGAGAAGGCAGAGGGCAAAGCAATAGCTAAACCTAAGAACCTTACTTGGAAGAGTAACCCAGTAGCCAATGCCTTATCGGTCACATCCGAAGCTCTGCCTCTATTTGGAACGGCAATGGCCGCGACAATAGCGACCAAGAGCCCCGTTCCCGCCGCTATCATATTTGGGCTTACCGAGGGAGCAGGGAGTTTCAGCAAGGCGAGAGAAGCCGGTAAGACAGTAGAAGAGTCTGATGTGATGGGGCTTTTGAATGGAGCGTGGAATGCTGCTACAGAGGCTCTACCATTTGGAAGAATGCTTGGTAGAGCTGGGCAGAAAGCCGTAAAGCGTATCGCGCAAGGCGCAGTTGAAGAGGGTACTCAGGAACTTATCCAGACCGTAGGAACTAATCTTATAGAGAAGTTTGGGTTTGATAAAGACCGTGCTGTTTTGACGATGGATGAATTCCTTAATGCTATCGTATCTGGTGGAATTTTAGGAGGAGCTGCCGGTGGGGTCATAGGTTCCCGTACAGCCGCCAAAGCGGTCCCAGAAGAAGCTGGCAATTTTGGGACAAAGGCTGATGCAGCGTTTGATAAGAATGATGTTGAATTGGCGGCGAACATAAAGAAGCAAAGAGAACCAGTATTGCAATTTCTGGCTCGACAGATAGTTGACCAAGAAGCAGATGTGAAACGTGTGCTGAAGAATGCCGGTGCTGAAGATGTGGTCAGGTCAAAGGTTCTTGCCCAGGGCGCAAGTGCGTGGGCAAATAGGGTTCATAAAGACGCATGGAAATCCGTTACAGATGTGTTGCCGAACGGGCAGATCAAGGTTCTGAGCAAATACATTGAGTTCACTCGTAACATAGAGGCTACAGGGATACAGGCTGACAAAGGTGTGAAACTCAAGAGTCGTCAAGGCACAACGCCAGAACAGAGCAAAGAATGGCTTGCTAAATTTGAAGCTGATACAGACCCCGTTATTAAGCAAGGCGTTAAGGACGCGGCAGAGGAATATTGGACTGTGTTACGAGGCCAGCTCACTGAGTTACGCGATGCAGGACTTATATCGAAAGAGACTCATGCTGAATTGAGTAAGAATCAGCCTTTCTATTCTCCCCGTCAATTTGTTGAGTTCATAGATCCAGAGGTGGGAACAGACACCAAGGGCGCTAGGCAGTTGGATAGCGGCATAGACTCTCTCAAAGAGGGCAGCGAAAGCGCAATGGTCAATGACCCTAACTTCCTACTGGCCCAAGTTATCGGTCGCACACAGTCTCGAGTATTCAAGAACCAGGCAAATTCTGAGTTGGCTGATTTTATCAGAGCCAATCCGGATTCAGAAGTTGGTCGTATTCATAGAATGACAGTTTCTGACCCCAACGATCCAACGGGCTTCAAAGAAGTTGGCAAATCCAAACTCAAAAACGATGAAGGTATTGTAACAGCATTCCAAGATGGCCGCGAAATTCAGTTGGCTATGCCGCGCAAATTGGCAGAACAGTGGAATGGGCTTACGCCGGCACTGGGCAGGGATGTAGCAAATCTCGCTCAGTGGATAACTGGAACAAAGCCTCTGAAGTTTATTGCTACTGGTGCCAATCCTGAATTTGCTTTGTCCAATCTACCTCGTGATATGGCTTTCGCATGGTTCAATTCAGGACAGTATTCAAAGTTTATTCCTCGTGCTTTTGTGCAGGAGCTATCTGATCTAGGCGCCGTAGCCAAGGATTCATTCATGCGTACAGGTGCATATAATGATTATCTTAAAGAAGGCGGCGGCATGGATTATCTTTCAACACAGGGCAAACTGCTGACGAAACCGTGGACCGCACGCGGACGTGGAACTACAGCATTGGCACAGTTGTCAGACGCCTTGGCATATTTGGGTGAGACTTCTGAAACTGCAATGCGTCTAGCAGTCCGGAACAGGGCTATAAAGAATGGATCTACCCCAAGGGAAGCTACTTTCATTGCTAGGAACATGCTTGATTTTGCACAGGGAGGTCGGACAGCTAAATTTGCGGACAACATACTACCTTACTTCAACGCAGCCATACAGGGTACAAGAGGTACCCTGCGCACAATGAAGACAGATCCTGGGGGGTCTGCGCTAAAGATAATTCAACTAATAGCTCTAGGTTATGCAAACGGACAAGGATTTAGAGCTGTCGATGAAGAAGGCTATGACGCTGTTTCCGATAGGGAGAAAGCAACTAAATGGATAATTCCGTTAGGGTTTTCGAAGACAGACAAGGAAGGCAACAAGCGACATGCATATATAGCGATAGCTAAAGATCAAGGGCAGCAAGTGTTTAGTGCTATTGGCCAGTCGTTGTCAGATGCAATGGCGGGTAGACCTTGGAGCGGGCAGCTTTTGGATGCTACATTCCAGTTGCTACCAGTAGAATCAGCAACGATTACTCCTCCTGTATGGAATGCATGCACAGCCTATCACGGCAATTATGATACGTGGACAAAAGAGAAGATATGGAGTGGATATTCTGATGTTTCAGCTAATAAGGAATTTACAGTAACATCACCTAAGATAGCGCAAGATATTTCAGAGATGGCGGCAAAGATGAAAGTGAAAATATCTCCGGATCGTCTTGCAAGAGCCACTTCTAAACTGATTCCGTGGTCTAATCCTATAGCCGCTGGGCTTGTTGACCTATATGAGCTTTGTAAGACTCCGGAAGGAAACGCTACGATGGTTGAGATGTCTAGGAAGATACCTGGCTTGCGCCGGTTCCTGCGGTTCAGCCAGCCTACAGATATCAGGGAAGAGTTAAAAGATGACGCAGACAAGTTTGGTATATCCATTGAAGGCAAGACAAAGCAAGAGATACTGACTGATATTAAGGTAGCAAGAATAGAGCAGTCGGACGATAGGCAGGATAACAATGTGTCTTCCGATACATACCTACGCAGCAGAGATGCTACTAAGTCTGGCTATCGGGCATGGCTTTCGGCTAATATAGAGGACGTTAAAGAACGTCAAAGGCTTTGGCGTAGGGGCAAGTCTCGCAAACCAGAATTGATTAACAGTAGTTATGGCCGGTCAAGGGCCAGAAATGCAAGAACTAGAGGAACACGTTAATGAGAAAACTCATTGGAATCATAGCCTTACTTGCTGTAGCGGCACTGAACTGCTACGGTTTTCCGACGAACACTGAGAGTGCTTCTGTAGACATTAACGGTATCACCGGCAACTGGGATTCCTTTAGGTGGAAGTGGATAGGCCAGAATGACCAGCGTGTAGAGCTCTCATTCTATGCAGACAACACAGGCGATACGGTTAGCGTTGCAGGTTACAACGTCAATGCACGGGTCAGCAAAGACAAGACCACGTATATCGACATACCATATACCTCTACTTCGGTATCGGGCGCCACAACCAATATCACTACGAACATCACCATAGCAGCCAATGCGATAAGCTTTTCCGTAGCGCGTACCAACATCCCGCCTGATTCCAACTATAAGATGGAAGTATGGGCTTACGATGGAGCGACTACTAATATCGCACGCACACTGGCCCAGGGCCAAATAGCGGTCAGCTACTCACTGTACGATGACACCAATGTATACCCTTTCCCGGTAACGCCTACGAACCTGGCTAACTACCTGACTGTCGGGGCTGCGTTCGCTACGTACCTGCCGAGAGCAGAAGGCTATACGAACTTCACGATGGTTGAATCAACCAGTAACTACGTGGACTTCACTTCACCTACGCTTATCATAGGGCTCAATACCAACTCACAGGACGGCGACATCACTTCTGTAACTGTGGATGGTGGCTTCCTAAGCGGTGGAACGAACACAGGTGACGCTGTAATCACGCTTACGACCAATGCTATAGATGCAGTCTTTGCTACGGATATAGAACTGTCTACTGCAACGAATGCTAACTACATATCGTTGACCAATTTCGCTACTGCTGCAGATATAGTGGCAACCAATTTGGCTGTATCTAATGCCAACGCCTACACGGACTTAGCTACGGGCTCAGTGGATCTAGCCAGTGTTATGGCAGTAGGAAACGAAGCGTCTACCAATCTCGACATGAGCGGATTCTTCATTGGAGATACGGAGGGGGAAGGTATCTACGTGAGCTCCAACAATGGAGCTGTTGCTATCAATACAAAAACGATCCCTACGCTACCTACCTTCGGGAACTCAGCATTGCTGACTGTGCAGGCAGATGGAGCCAGACACCCTTCAGTAATAATCAAGGATGGTACTACAACAAGCAAGACCAAGAGCCTTGCCTTCTGGGATACTGGCACGACGAATATTTGGAGCATAGAGCAGGAGGCCGGAGCCCCTTTCAGTCTTGAGTTCTGGTACTACCGGGGCGCCACTGCTACATGGGAACAGTTGCTTTCGTTCAATACCAATGGGAATGTGGAGGCATCCACGAACTTTGTTGTTGGCGGCGATACCACACTGGCCGACTTGACTGCACAGGATGCTACGTTCACAGGCAATATCACAATAACATCCAACATTCTGGCGAATGGTCATATCTATGGCGATGGCGATACTATCATTACGGGCATAGAAGATATATACGCCGACGATGGCATATTTAGCAACAGCCTGCAAGTAGGCGCTACCGACGTCGTGTTGGAGAGCAGAAAGATGCTAGAGGGAGCAGGCATTACCATAGGTGACCCTTGGCTCACAAATGATGTCACGTTCAGCCTTGACCTCCCATACACAGACGCCAGATACCTTAGGGCGGGCACTAACGTATTTAGGGAGTTAATAGTAGCTGACGATACTGAAACTGGTATTGATCTGGTACACAACGGAAGCTTCACGAATGGGATTGATGGCTGGGTAGCAACCAACTTTATTTGGAATGCCGCGCTGAGTAATATCACGGTGCTCAGTGGGAATGCAGGGTTCTTGGTTCCTAGTAATGCCATATCTATTACAACTGGCTACATGTATACAGTGAGCTACGAAGTTGATGTTAATGATTCATACGAGATCATCACGCTGCGACTGGGCGGGTACACAAATGTCTTTAGGCGCACGGCTGATACAGGCGATATCACCTACACTAACACGCTTACGGTCCCTGCCTTCAATCAGAGCGGATTTTCCCTCACGGCCACGGCTTTGTCTAACAACATCACACTGGACAACATCACTATTGAGCGGATAACCAAGGGCAACCTGTGGGCAGATGCTATCTATGCTGACAATATGTATGTGGTCCAGACTCCTGTAGATGCACTGGATGTAGCTAACAAGGCGTATGTAGATTCCGTAGCGGGCACTGGCGCTTTTGCTACCAATTATGCTGGAGCGAATGTTCAGATCGCATGGACGGGTAACGTATCATACATCTCCGCTGATGCGGAAACTGACCCGATATGGGGCGGGGTGTCTAATCTCTATGGCGGTATCAGTAACCGAACGCTTAGAACGGATGCGAATAAGATATCCGTCAATTGGAACCAGTACCAACTCAGAGACTCTGCTGATTTAGAGTCAGTTAATTGGTCAACTCGTTTCCTTAAAACAAAATATGGGCAGGAGTCTCTTGATTGGGATAGCCGCACTGTGACCAGCTCAAATGGGGCAAATGTTTTCAATTGGGAAAACAATACATTTGCGACAGTGCCTACGGTTGACGGTAATTCATTTCTGACAAATGCGCCTTCTGGCTCAGGCACCACGAATGCCAACGCCATAGCGGCAAACTTCACCCCGACAAACTACACTGCGGCGGCTGGCGATGTGTCCAGCCACTTGCAGGGAATCGATGGTGAGATAGCTGTGTTGGTTGGAGATGATATAGCAATCAGCAACACTGCTGAAGCGGCTCAGACATCGGCAGATGCGGCTAACACTACGAATGGCGCACAGGCTACAGCTATTGCGGAGAATCTCTCTACTAATGCGATACAAGATACAGCTATTACGGCGAACCTATCCACTAATGCATTGCAAGACATAAGCATTGACGCGAACTTATCTACTAATGCGATACAGGACACGGCTATTGCGGCCAACCTTGCAACTAACGGGACGCAAGACGTAACGATTGCAGATCATGCCGCTAGCCTTGCGGCGCATACTAACTTGATTGATGCGGTAGAGGCGGCGGCGCAAGCGGCCATCCTCACCAATGGGTTGCAGGATACATCTATAGCGGCGGCTATTTCCACTAACGCCCTACAGGATATATCCATTGCGGCCAATCTGGCTTCCAACAATGCACAACAGGTTGAGATAGATGGTTTGGGTGGCACGGCGGTTATAGTGATAGCTCGTAACAACGTCACGCAGTATGCGAATGGCGGCGAGTTCTACAAAGTAGTGATGGTAGAAGAGGTTGATACCGCTAGTGCGTTTGCAGATAGCACATTCACTGCGCCATCGACCGGATATTATTTAATCAATGCTCAAGTGAACGGGCGTGTTGGTGTTGGAGTGCAAAACACAATACGTATATGGCTGAATATAAATGGCGATCACAAAAATCCAGCAAATCAGGGTGCGGTTTTCGATGAAGGCATAGCCATAGCTTATTGCTCTATGAGCATCAATGCCGTTGTTTATCTTACTGCTGGAGATACAGTATATATCGATATGACCGCTGGTGGACCTGTCGGTATATGGGAGTTGCCTGTATGGACTAATGCGGGTGATACATCAATATATTCAACATTTACAATCAATAAACTATAAGAGGATATAACATAATGAAGTACATTATTTTCGTCATGGCGTTCATGGCATTCCCTGCATTGCTTATCGCAGACCAAATGAATATAGAGTTGTCAAATGCTCCATCCAGGACATCTGGTGGGGCTAATTACTCAGGGCTAATTCAGGCCGCTGTGCTGTCTGGTACGAACAACGTCATCCAGACGAACGCAACTGCTTCGGTTATCGTAAGTGGCCGTAACAACGACATCCAGTCCAGCACAACAGAGGAGACAAAGTACTCAGTGATAGTTGGTGGTAGAGGTCACAAGCTTCATTACGATGCTGACTACTCCATCATAGGTGGTGGCTGGGATAATGATATTAAGAACAACTCAAGGTTCGGTGGGATAGCCGCTGGTCTCCTGAACTCCATTGAGCATGATACGTCCTACAACTTCATAGGCGGCGGTACATCCAACAAGATAGACGATGCTTCAGAGTATAGCTCGATCCTTGGCGGCTGGAACAATACGATATACACCAACTGTGATGGCTCTACCATCCTTGGTGGAACTGATGCTGTTATCACAAACAACTGCGATGGCTCACTAGCCTTTGGTGATGGGGCACAAGTAACCAATACACATAGCGTAGTGCTGTCAGATGGGTCTGGTGATTATGGTTCCCACGGAACAAACACTTTCAACGCTCAGTTTGCTGGTGGATATCATTTGGCTGGCGGTGATGTATCCATCACTGGCACCAACGCGGCAGGCGTATCGCTGACGGCCACAGGTGCAGTAGATGCTGGGGACGTGATTAGCGGCGCGGCTGGCACCACAAACGCAATCACCAGCGGCGGACTTGTTGATATATCGAGCCTGTTAGGTGGTGGTGGTTTTGCTACCAATTATGCTGGAGCGAATGTTCAGATCGCATGGACGGGTAACGTATCATACATCTCCGCTGACGCGGAAACTGACCCGATATGGGGCGGGGTGTCTAATCTTTACCTGCAAAACATAGTCGAGGACACAACCCCACAGCTAGGCGGCAATCTCAGCGGCGGCGGCTACAGCATAACCAACGTCGGCTATGCCAGCATCACAGGCACCAATGCGGCAGGGGTAAGCCTTACCACGGTGGGTAATGTAGGAATCGGAACAAATAGTCCTGCTAACCCGCTACATGTATCAAGCATAAATTCTATACCGCTTAAGATTGAGAACACTACGGTTGGAGGGGCTGTGGGAATGTACTATACCACCGATGATTACTCTTGGCAGACTAAGGTTGGAGTTCCCGGAGATTTCCTTATTCAAAATATTACTGGTAGTGCCGTACCTTTGCAAATGACGAGGGAAACTTTAGGCGGTGCTATATATGGGAGTAGTGCTGGTATTACGATTAACAATAATGGTTCAGATATCGATTTCAAAGTAGAAGGAACAGGCGATACTGACCTAATTCATACCGATGCTGCTAATGATAGGGTAGGTATTGGAACAGCTAGTCCCACTACCACATTGGACGTAGCAGGCTCAGCAACCGTAAGAGAAAAAATATACCTTTCTGCTCTCGATACTGATTCATGGATAACAGCAACGACCAACGCGGCTGGTATTGTGACCGACTACACTTTCCGCGTTAACGGTACGAATAAATTATGGAGTAGTTTCTAATGGGAAAGACCCTATTGATAATCTCGGTTATGCTGATGACTGGTTGTGTGAGCCTACCAAAGGTAGAGCGCATGGTTGACGACAATGGCCGCTACTATAATCTCGAAACAGTTGAATATCGCGAGACCAAAGAGTGGGGCATAGTTACAACGTATGCGATGACACTTGCCCTGCTATGGATACAGCTTGAAAGATAACCCCAACACAAATTGACAACGAGCAACACTGGAAAGCAGGGAGCAACATGAGCGAGGGCATGACGGCAACATGGATCGAGTTGGAAGAGCGTGACGCAAAGGCGATCACTGACAGATTACAACGTGACGCAACCAACGGCGACATGGCGCACAACGCCCTAGCTGATGCGCTCATCTGGAATATCGAGCATAACATCGCGTCCTCCAAAATGATTTTTGCCGTGCCGGATACGATCATCAAAAAACTGAAGGCTGAAAATATGTGCGCGGACGGTATCACGATTCCATTGCCGGGCGGCAAGGCGGTCCCTCTGGTTATTGATGGTGAGACTGTTGATAAGCCCGCCATCCAAATTACGCTCGCTGAGTGGAAGCAGGTACTCACCTCGATGGGCATCGACGCGCCCGACTTTGCATCTAAGCTACAGAAGTCGCTTCTGAAAGCGGCCAAGGCCAAACTGAAATAAGGAGTAACATGAAACAGAGAATCAAAGAAGGGCTTCCGCTGGCAGCCACGGTATTCGTCATAGTTTTAGTGGCGGCAGCATTCCTCTGCGCTCTTGGCAACTACGCCTACGCGGCCGATAGATGGGCTGATGGGGTAAAGCAGACCGACTATAGCACAAGTGTTGCGAGTGGAATAACTGCGGCAGATACGACTCGATGGGATACTGCATCGGGATCAATAACCAACACGCTCTCGGATGTAATGGCGAATGGCAATGTCACAGAAACGAATATCCTCGTGACGGCAGGTAAGACGATTTTCCTCAAGTCAGATTCAAGCTCATTCATCGAGTGGAATAACAGTGGGCTTCCTGACGGTCCAGAGAAGTTCAAGATATACGCGTCGGACCTGCTTTCGTCTAATGGGTTCTACTTTACCGAGGCAGGTGGTCCGCTCACTACGCTCCACGCGGCAAGGTTCACATCCGGGACGAACCAAGCGTCCATGTCCACTACAGCAGATACCGTCAAGATCAATGATGGTAATCTTGAAATCGTTAGCACCAACAACTTCACCTACTTCGGCCCCCCAGCAGCAGACGGCTCATGGCGACAGGGAATCAGTTCCAATAACTTTGTGCACGAGCGGCGTGAAAGCGGAGTCTGGGTAACGAAGGATGTCATGACACCATAGAGAAACCATCATGCCAACACCATTGATCGACATACTGCCAGTGATGCCAATAGGAAATAGGAGATAAAGCAATGCCTGAGATAAGCAATCAAGAATGGGCTGATATGACCGATGACCAGCGCAATGACTTTCAGGGTAGAGCCGATGCGGCTCACGAGTCGATCACGTTTACTGGGCCACAGTCCAGCGTCCCGGCCGTCAATCCGGGCAATGATCCAGGGAGCCGCAACAGCAACGGGGCGTGGTGGACGGCTGGTGGTGATTTATACGATCTCCCAAGCGGGGAAAGAATCCCGCGGTCAGTTGCGATTGAATTTTTAGCAAATACGCCTGCGCCGTGGGGTGGTTTTATTGGCCATGACGCGGCGCAGCGGATTTACTCACAGTCTGGAGACTTCACTGCGTCTGGTGGCTCGCAGGGCAGTCACGCTTTGCAGAATGAACTTCGGCAGGCTTTAGATGCATACACCGGCGATGAGCAGTCGCGGCGTGATACGGCGGCGAATACCGATCTGACTCGTGACTATTTTGATTTCACGCGTCTGATTGCGGATGGAATGATGGATTCAGCTGCGGCAGATAGGTTGATTGCCACTCGTCGTCTCGACATGGAGGAGCAGATAGGCAATATCATGCTCAACTGGTCTCAGCAAGACCGCGACCGCTTCAATACGATCTACGGCGACTTCGAGAAGGAGTTTGTAAGCGAGGCGCGTGCTGGCAAAGATCCAGGTGTTGCGGCAGAGCGTGCAATGGCCGGCGTCACCCAGCAGTTTAATCGTGCGCGAGAGGCGTCTGAAGAAGGGTTCCGCGGTCGGGGCATATCCTCCGATAGTCCACAGTCGGTATCGACACAGCGAGGGTTGGGCATCGGCGAGGCTCTTGGCAGGGTGTCGGCGGCAGACCAGGCCCGTCGCGCTACTGAGAGCGAGAATTTCGCGCGCAAGCAGGTCGCGCTCGGGCTAGGGCTCAGGCTTCCGAGCGAGGCTGCGAGTCAGGCTGCAACGGCTGGCGGGTTGTTCGGCGGCGGTGCCAATCTCCTGAATGCTTCGGCTGGCGCATTGAGTGGCGCGGCAGGTATCGCGGGTGATGGTGCGCAGGGGTATGGGAACTCTTTGCTGAATCGGGCAGGGATGTTCCGCCAGCAGGCGAGTACTGCGCGGGGGATCGGGTTGAATCAGGGGGCGCAGATGACCGCTGACAAACGAGCAGAAGCGGCGGGGTGGGGCGAACTGACGGGGGATGTATTAAACATGTTTGATTTTGGATTTGGAGGATAGAAATTATGTCATCGATAGGATATGGATTGCGGGGATTTTCAGCAGGGTTTGAACGCGGTACACAGCGAAGGCAACGTGATCACGCATTGGATCTACAGGAGAAGCGGCAGACTGCGGCTGATACGGCAGCGCAACGCAGTGCTACGCGTCAGGACAGGCAGGATGCGGCCAAAGAAAGGCGTGCGGCACTCAAGGATCAGCGCGATACTGCGACTTTCAACCAGGGGCAGCAGGATCGCGAAGCTAAGTTGTACGACCTGAGCATTGAACGGTTACATCAGGGCGTTCGCTTGATTAATGCTGGTGGTGATGCAGCTCAGGTAAGTGCTCAGATAGGACAGGGTTTACCTAAAGAGTTTCAGCCCAACATTACTGTCATTGATGTGCAGCAGGGTGTCGATAAGAATGGCCAGCCTGTAAGCGAGAATGTGTATTCTATCGAGTTTGACGGCAAACCAATCGGCGGCGGTAAGGGTTTCACGAGCGATGCCATCTTCCGCGGCTCTCTGGATCCTACCGTTGCCCTTGATCAGTTCTCTGCGGGAGCCAAGATCGATGCTGGCATTCCTGGCAAGGTGGCTGAAGCTGGTGCAGCAGAGCTTGGTGTCCGGACAGGACAAGCCGCTGAAGATCAGTCCGCGTTGGGCATCAGGGCAGAGACTGGCGCCGTTGCGCAAGAACAGGAGCTGGCTGGCGCACAGCGAGGCTTGGGTATCCAGCAGGCTCAAGACAAGGCCGCAGATTTACCTGCCGCTGCTATAGAGCGTGGCGCACAGCGTACTCGTGCGGCTGCCGGAGAGACGCGGGCTCAGGAGAAGCATACGGTTGATATTGCGACGGCGAGGGCAAAAGCTGAGCGGGGCGGCTTAAGCTCCGAAGCGTCTACGAAACGCATGGATTCTATTCGGGATGATATCATAAAGGCTGAGGGTACTGGCCGATTTGCAAATGCCAGCGCAAGCCGTGAAGAGCTTTATTCTTTGATGAGCGATAGCCAGCTCCGCAACGAATTGACGAGTTTACAGCGGCAGATAAAAGAAACCGAGGGGCTAGTTTCGCGTGGCAAACAAGTAGAAGGGCTTAGGCGTAACTCGTATGAAGAGGGGGCTTTCCCAGAGGATGAGGCTCTTACAGATCGCGCTGGGTTGGCCGACCGCCAGCGTTATCTACGTGATCATGTTACATCGATTCAGTCATTCTTCGGTGAGGCTGATGAATCGCTTGGAGTAAGGATTGCGGCAGAGCCGGACCCAACGAGTTTGCCGCCTGAAGTTCGTAGACCTGCCGCTCCAGCGCAACAGGGCGTAGGTGGTATTCGGCCACAGGCCGTTGCACCTGCCCTTGAAGTTACGCCGGGTAAGACCGCATCGCAGGTTACCGATGGCATGATTCAGAATGCCGCACGTAGGTTCTCTGGTTCAACCCAAGCAGAGTCGCAGGGGATCAAGACTGACAAAGAGGTCGAGGACCGGCTTCGTGTCCTGCGTGAGAAAATGGGTGACGAAAAATGGCTTAAGAAGTATGGTGCTTTAACAAATTAGGAGCAGCGATGGCGCGCGGCATATACGACGAAGGCTCTGGGCAACTGCCCTCCCTCACATTCGATGAAGAGGACAACTTTGGCATACTGCCATCCCTTGAGTTCGATGAAGCACTACCTTCTCTCGAGTTCGACGACGATCCGGCATTGGACCCGATCGATTCGAAGCGCACGGGCATAGCCTTCGACAACGGCCAGGTTGAGCAGAACTTCCAAGACTGGTATCAGGGCTGGGCGCGTAAGTCAGGAATCAGTACGGACCCCGATGCACCGGGCCACAAGTACGATTATAGGGCTGCGTACAGGAATGGCCAAGAGCCAGCAATCAGCAAAGAAGATGGGCGCTACCATTGGCCGAGCGAGCACAAGACCCCCGATCACCCCAACCGCTTCGTTGATGGCATTGATACGATTACTGGCGAACCGCAATTCACTCCGCGACTGGACCTGCTGTCGACCCCGTCTGCATTCAGCGATGATCCACGTATGGGTCTATCACCGGATGAAGTGCGGCGCCGTGGCGGGAGCGCTGGTGAGGCCGAGGCGTTTATCGAAGAGGTTGAAGGCATCCCTTCCCCCCGCCATCCGGCAGACGCTCTCCGCGATACTCGGTTGCGTTTTCAGGCACGCGGCCAGTACGACCAGGCGGCGAGTTCAAGGGCTAATGCAGAGGCTATACTTGATTTCCGGACAGATCAGTTGGCGAAGTTGAAAGGTGGCATTTCGCTACCGGGCCAGCAGCCTACTGGACAAGAGCAGGTATTGCAGGACAGTATTGATCAGGCCGCGCAGGATTTGACGGTACTTAAGAAGTTCGAGGAGAGCAAGTTCTTGGATCTGCCCGATCCTCACTTCTTGGATTTGGCTAAAAAAGGCCAGATCAAGAATGATTCTCTTACGCATCTTCGAATGGGCCAACTCCGTAGCCATACGACTCAGGATCTAGCTATTCAGTTTGGTGCGAATCAGAAGATGTCCGATAGGCTGTATGAGAATCTTAATGCGTTAGATGAGGCTGGCGGCAAATTAGGTGTGGAAGATGGACAGGTAATGCGAGGCTGGCACGGCGCGATGCAATCGGCTGCCCCAATGCTTGAATCGATCGGTCTTGGTGCAACTACGTTCGGCGTTGGTGATAAGGCTTATTGGGTAGGGCTTGGCCGTGGTGAGATACTGTATGAGATACTGAAGCAACGTGGCCAGAAGCCGAGCGAGGTACCTGCCGCAGAAATGCAGAACCTTCAGAATATTGCTAATGTAGCTGGTGCGGCATACGGTGCAGTTGAGTATTTGAGCAACAGCGTGGGGCCAGCGGCCACGTTCTTCGGTAAGGACTGGGCAACTGGCGCGGCCCGCAATGTGTTGAGGAAGAAATTCGTCAAGGCGATACTTACCGATAATAAGCTGGCGAATGCTGGCACAGCAGCGTTGATTAAGTGGATTGTTAGGACCGCTGGCGAAGGCGCGGAAGAGACTGGGCAGGCTGCCGTTGTAGAATGGGCACGTCTTCAGGACACGAGCGCCGGCAATAAGCGGTTCGATCTAAAGCAGGTTGGCATGGAGGGTCTACAGAGTTTGCCGTCCGTAGCCTTCCTGACCCTGCTTGGAGGCGGTGCGAATACCGTTATCCAGGGCAAGCGTGCCGCTGATATCTCCGCTGAATACGATATTAGCTTTGAAAATGCCGAAAAGGTCATGCGTGCCCATGAGCTATGGGGGCGGGCGGCGAATACCGACAATGCTAATCTCAAAGACGATCTACAATCTGAAGCATCTGGGCTGATGACTGAGGTTAAGCAGGGTGCGCAGGATAGGGCTCAGCTTGGACAGGCATTCGATGTGGCCGCAAATGGTGCGGCTTTGCGCGAGAAACAGCAGCAGGGGATTCCGCTCACTTTACCTGAGACCCGCGAGATGCGTATGGCAGAGGTGGGCCGGCCGCTCACTGAAACCGAGGAAGCTGTCGACAACGATATACTCGATGCCAAGATCAACCATATCCTATCGACTGGATCTACCGCCGGTGTCGTCGATCCCGCAGCGCCTACCGATGTTCAGTTGCCTTCCGAATCGCAAGAGGCCGGAGAGCCATCGCTCCAGCCTGCACCTGCAGAGCCGGCGACCGTCCCCAACGCGGTCCCG
>Ga0207997_1000036_pt1 | contig 54040 bp, 50 predicted proteins | sample AntAceMetag02UKN_FD_184777 | JGI IMG/M metagenome (GOLD analysis project Ga0207997, IMG submission 184777) | Saline lake microbial communities from Ace Lake, Antarctica - Antarctic Ace Lake Metagenome 02UKN (SPAdes) (version 2) | ecosystem: Environmental > Aquatic > Non-marine Saline and... | reverse complement strand
GGGGACTACAGGCTCAGGAAAATCCGTTTTTTTGCATTCCATTCTGTTCTCAATTTTATATAGAACTACCCCACAGGAATGTAAGTTTATCTTAATCGATCCTAAAAGGGTTGAATTTACTCATTACTCCGATATTCCTCATTTATTAACCCCTGTTATAACGGATGTCGAAAAAGCACCCTCCGTTTTTAAATGGGCCGTAATGGAGATGGGGCGGCGATATAAGCTCTTTGAGAAGGCTCGCGCTAGAAATATTGATTCCTACAATGAAAAATCCGGTTTTCAAGCCCTCCCATACATTATGATAGTTGTTGATGAGTTGGGCGAAATAATGATATCTGATCCTGCAGATGTGGAAAAAAGTATTATCCGTATGGCTCAATTAGCTCGGGCAACGGGGATTCACTTGATTTTATCTGTACAAAGACCTTCCACAAACGTGATTACAGGTTTAATCAAGGCTAATATCTCTTGCCGAATCGCTTTCAATGTCTCTAGCCAAATCGATTCTCGTGTAATTATAGACCAACCCGGAGCCGAAAAGCTGTTGGGTAGCGGTGATATGCTGTTTGTGCCTCCCGATTCATCAAAGCCCCTTCGACTACAGGGCCCCATGATAACGGAAAAGGAAATCTTTGATTTGGTCGAGTACTTGAAGTCCCAAGGAGTGGAGCCTGATTACAAAGAGGAGGTTGTTAATGCCGCCGAAAAGTTGGTGCAAAAAAATACTAGTGTTTCTGCGGGTGGCGAGGCTGTTGATGTGCTTTTCGATAAGGCTGTTGATGTTTGTTTGAATGCTGGAAGAGCCTCCGCTTCTTTGTTGCAGCGCCGTCTTTCGATAGGATATGCTCGCGCCGCTAGAATATTAGATGAGCTAGAGGCAGAACATATTGTTGGCCCTAAAAATGGTAGCCGTCCTAGGGAAATATTAATCGATAGTCGCCGAAACGAGGGCGACTATGACAGTTTTTCCTTTTAGCTAAAGATCAACGAAATTATTATGAAAAATCTAGGCGAGATTTTAAAGGCGCAAAGGAAAAAGCGTAAATTAACTTACAATCAGGTCTACTCAAGGACAAAAATACAGCAGTATTATATTAAGGCTTTGGAGCAGAATGATTACAGTGTTTTCGACGGGCGACTTCACGCAAAAGGTTTCCTGAAGATATACGCAGAACTCTTGGGTCTAAATGTTAACCAGATTTTAGCCCTATGGCGAAGAGAATATGGCTATACATTTGAAGATTCTTTTGATACTCAAGAGAGTTCCTCCACACGAAAGCTAATAAAAAGCCTAAAGAATAATATAATTATAACTCCCACGAGAATTTTTGTATTTCTAGGTACCTTTTTATTGCTGAGTTTTTTCGGTTATCTCTTTTATTCCTACAAAAAATACTCCGGTCCTCCGGCGTTGGAAATTTATTCTCCGGAAAACAATGCGATAGCGGAAAATTCCCTAATTGATATTACCGGTAAGACGGATATTGACTCAGTTTTGTTTGTAAATGGGGAAAGAATACTTTTGCAGCCAGACGGCGATTTCGCTACCTCACTTAATCTAAGGGAGGGGGTCAATACATTAAGTATTACTTCTATCAATAAGTTGGATAAAAAAACAGAAAAGGTTTTAACCGTGCTCTATCGTCCCCATACCTACAAAAATGTTGAAGTACTTGAATCTTCCGCAACATCGAGTGACACTCCATAATAAAAACATTATGCTATACTATTGAGTAGTTACTGCCTATGTCTACAGAAACATTAACCACAATTCTTATAGTTCTACTAAGCGTAAATTTTGTGCTTTGGATTATATTTTTAATCTTTCTTTTAGTGCAAATTCGGAAGGTCTTTAACGCTGTTCACGAAATCTTAGGTAATATCAACGAATTTTCTTCGTCGTTTATGAGCAAAGCATTGTCGGTTCTTCCGTTGGTATTCGGAGTATTAAAAAGTTTTAAAGCTGTAAAGTCCATCACTACTTTGAGTGATGCATTTGATTCAGATTCTAAGAAGGAGAAGAAAGATGACTAAGGAAAGAAAGAACAGGTTTTTGTTTGGCGCGGCCTTGGGTACTTTATTTGGTTTTTTGTTTGCTCCAAAAAAGGGTAAAGAAACACGAGAGCAGCTTTCCGAGAATGTGGATAAGCTGAAAGACACGTTGGAAGGAGCTGTGGAGGAGGGTGCAAAAAAGATTTCCGAGGTGCAGGAGGAGGCTAAGCCTTACGTCGAATCCTTGAAAAAAGGACTAGAAGGAGACGGGCAAGAAGAAACAGAAGAGTAGTTTATGGTGGACACAGATATTAATAAACTTAATGATACTGATGATGTAGTGGATTCCGGAAGCATCGAAGCTGTTCGTATGCCTGCGCAAACACCTCCAGAAGCATTCCCTTTAAGGGAAAAGTTAAAGTCTGTTGAAAGTGAGAAGGCTTTGGAGGCTTTTCCGTCTCCACGACCCCCTATGCCAAAAACAAGATCGGAGTCTCTAGAGGAAGAACTTTCTGTAGGAATGGGAGAAGATGATCCTGTGAGTAAGTCGGAGGGGCGTTTGGTAGACACACGCGGGAAAGGCGACGTGTCTAAAATCGAAACTTTAGATGAGCTAACCAAATACGGAGATCAGGAAGAAAATAAGTTCATTAAAGGTGTCAAGTCTGCCCATGGACCTAGCGAATCTTAACAACACTTTGTATGTAGCGTTTTGGTTATTCATTTATACTATTATCCTTATTGGGGTTGTTTTAATTCTTCTATTGCTTTTCTTTAGGCGAAAGCGCAAAAAAGTTGAAGATTTAAACAAGTTTGATTTGACTTTCCTTTTGGTTAAGCTTCCCCCTGGAAATGAAATAGAAATTGAGGTAGCCGAGCAGTTTTTTACAAGCCTTTGCGGGTTTAGGAGGTCCTGGTTTAAAGCTTTGTGGAAGGGCCAATACAGGATTTCCTTCGAGATTGTGGCTAAATCCTCTGGAATAGGGTTTTACGTAGTGATCCCGGATGAGCTGGCTCTAGCTGTTGAGAAGAAAATAAACGGTGCTTACCCTGATGCGGAAATAGATATTGTAGATCCAAATGAAGTTTGGGACAGGGGTGACTTTACGGACGTGGCGGAAATAAAACTTTCGGGCGCTCCCTACTACCCCATTCGAACATTTGAAGACCTTGCCTCTGATGCGCTGAGTTCAATAACGGCATCTATGAGTAAGCTATCTGACACCGATGTTATAGCGCTACAGTACATTATTAAGCCTGCCGGAGGAGGTTGGCGCCGACAGGGTAATGCCTTTTCTGCAGGGGTTCGCAAGAGAAGTTCGGATCCGGAAAAAGGTGTCACCATTGATACGTCTTTCCTTGAAGGTGTCGAAAAAAAGATTTCTAAGCTTGGTTTTGACGTTTCCATAAGGGTTGTTTCAATTGCTGAAAACAAGAGTATAGCTAAAGATCATATACAAAACGTTATCACGTCATTTGAGCAGTTTACAGATGTAAAATATAACAAATTTAAAAAAGTTAATCCTAAGGCGCGACGCACTGTTACAAATTTCATTTACCGCAGCCTACCCCTTTTTAATTTAAGCGTTCCTATTTTGGATATTTCGCTTTTTCGTAACGTTTCAACCCTAAATACACAGGAGATGGCGACAATTTTTCACTTTCCTACCGGAGAAGTAAAAACTCCGGGAATAATTTGGCTCCGAGCTCACAAAGCCCCATGTCCGGAAAACATTCCAACGGAAGGACTCTACCTTGGTAAGAATGTGTATCGTGGTATGGAAAAAAATGTACACATGCTCGAAAAAGATCGTACACGACATTTTTACATTATTGGACAAACGGGTACCGGAAAATCCGAGTTTATGAAAACCTTGGCTCTGCAGGACATAGAAAACGGCGAGGGTTTAGCTTTTATCGATCCTCACGGAAGTGATATAGACGATATTTTGGAAAAAATCCCGGAACATAGGGCAGATGATGTTATCTTGTTTGATGCCTCTGATGTTGAGCGCCCTTTAGGTCTTAATATTCTAGAAGCCCATTCCGGAGAGGAAAAGCACATGATTATTAATTCTTTCATCGCATTGCTGTATAAGCTTTACGATCCAAATAGGCAGGGAATTATGGGTCCTCAACTAGAGCGTGCGATCAGAAACGTTATGTTAACGGCTATGGTTGATCCGGATAGTACTATGGTGGATGTTTTGCGTTTATTAATTGACGATAAATATGCCCAAAGTTTCTTGCCTAAATTAGACGATCCGTTGGTTAGGCGTTACTGGACCGATGAAATGGCTAACACAAGCGACTATCACAAGAGTGAGAAAATGGGTTATTTTGTTTCTAAATTTGACCGTTTTGTAACGGATAAAACTATGCGCAATATTTTGGGTCAGCCTCGCTCAGCGATAGATTTCCCCAGGATAATGGCGGAGAAAAAGATTCTGTTGGTGGATTTGTCTAAAGGGAAGATAGGGGAGGAAAACTCCAGCTTTATAGGGCTAATTTTGGTTCCAAGGATTTTACAGGCTGCTATGGGGCGGGCCTCAAGGCTTGGTAAAGAGGATTTCCCGAATTTTTATCTGTATGTCGATGAGTTCCAAAACTTCGCAACCCCCGATTTTGCTACCATTCTTTCCGAAGCCCGTAAGTACAAGCTTAACTTGGTGGTTGCACATCAGTTTATTTCTCAGCTAACCGATGAAATAAAAGAAGCTGTTTTTGGGAATGTCGGTACTACAGCTGTTTTCAGGGTAGGGGCCGAGGACGCCGAATTCATAGAGAAGCAATTTGATCCGGTTTTTACTCAAAGTGATTTGATTAATCTGCCTATTGGAAGTTACTACACTCGGATTTTGATAGAAGGTCACCCTAGCCCACCCTTTTCTATGAAGGTTGATTGGGATATGGTGAACGAAGATAACGCAAAAAAGAATCAAGAACTCGCTCAAAAAATTCGGGAACATTCGAGAAATACCTATGGCGTGGCTCGAGCTGGAGTTGAAAAATATATAAACGAGCGCTCCAACTTTAACCCAGTTGTGGAGGCTCCTGCTTCTGGAAAGAAAATACCTTTTTAAACCAGGTCTGCCCTCTATGAGGACAGGACCATCAAAGGACAGCCCCCGTTTAATGTATAATTGAAACAAATGTTAAGCCTGCCCTTCCTTAATCTTAAAAAGTCGAAAGATCTTGAAAACTCCTTTTTGGGCATCACCTTTGACTCTCTTCGAGTAAATGTAGTTTACTTTGAGATTTCTTCTGATGAATTAAATCCGATAGTTCAGGTCAAGTGCATTATTTCCCGTTTCATTGGGGAGAAAGTAGAAAACCTTTTCAAGGAATATTCAGATGACGCAGCTCTTATAGAAACGTTACGCGTGATTTTGACCGAACTTAGTGAAAAATTTCCTGATGTTTCAAATCAAGTAATATTTGGGCTTTCTGCTGACAAATGTATTGATTTAATGTCTATTGTTAGCCTGGAAAACTCTGTGAGACGGCGTTTTACAGAAGAACAGGTAGCAGAGCTTGATGAGCAAGCTTACAAAAACGCGTCTTTTAGGGCGCAAGATGCGCTCGCAACTCAAACGGGCGATATGGAAAGTGATCTTGATCTCGTCACTTCGGTGGATGTTTTCAAAAAATTAGACGGGATAGTTACACGAGATCCTATTGGATTAGAGGGGGAAAAACTCGAACAAGCTTGGTTTGGAAGTTTTGTTCGACGAGCAGATCTCGAGAGGTTTAAGCAGATTGCCAAGAAACTTAATTTGAAAATACTAACTGTCTCATCGCTAAACTACGCTTTTTATACTTGTTTAACTCAACATGACCCAAAATATTCCAATTGTATTGTTGTGAATCTAGATAATGACTTAACGCAAGTTTCGGCGGCTTTCGGAGGTAGTATAGTAGGTTCTCGCTTCATAAATATAGGTTTGGTTTCCGTGCTTAACGAAATCAGCTCGCGGCTGGGATTGTATCCTGATGAAGCTTTAGAGGTCTTGGAAAAGTACAGGCAGGGAACTCTAGACTCATCATTGGCACAGGGGGTTCAAAAGATTATCTATAGATTCTTCGTGATTTGGTCGAAAGCGTTGGGTGAGGTGTTTTCCGACTTTAGTGGGATCAAGACTTTTTCGTCAAATGTAGTTTTGGTTGGTCCGGGATTTGACTTACCTGATCTGCATATGTTCACTTCAAGCGAGCCTTGGTTTAAATCGATACCATTTAAGGCGCCTCCAAACTTTGAAAAAGGCCTCGCATCGGATAAAATAACTAAAGTTTCTGATTTAACAGGGAAAGCTTCCCTTTCAGCGTGGAGTTTGCCAATATCATTGTCAGGCGTCTACGTAAGAATGAAGGATACCTCGTAATGGTTTATACAGTGAATAAAACAAAGGATATCTATACAATACTCGCAGATCTTGCTGTTCGAGCGGAAAAAGATTTGGAAATTTTCATACCGTCTGGATCATTGCTATTGAAGGATAAATTGAACCTAGAATTTTTGGCTAAAAGTTTAGAGAAATTGGGCAAGACGGCCAAGTTTGGTACAGATGACCCAAATGGTAAAGAACTTTTGGACAGTCTTAACTTGGCTAGAGCAGAATTTGGTAGTACCTTAGACGCTGGTGCCTCCGGTGAAAGATCCCATCGTATGTTTCTGCGAAAACTTAAATTTTTCGTGTCAAATACCTTCTCGCGCCTGAAAGACCTATCTAAACTGAAAAAGCCGAACATTTCACTAAGGATAAACCTCGCATTATTAGGGGCCTTCATTCTGGTTCTCGCGGGATTGATTTACGGAGGTTACCGTTACATTTCCTCTCAAAAGGCTTACATAAAAATTTACACAAAATCAGAGCCCTTAGCTAGAAGTATTACTATTAGGGTTGATTCCAACAGTAGCACTAATATAGATGAGAAAATATTGGAAGGTACGGATATTTCCACGAGTATTTTTGACACGAAGGAAATCGAAACGACGGGAGAGAAAGAAAAGGGCGATTATGCTGAAGGAGAGATCATAATTTATAATTATACGAAGGAGAAAATTAAATTAGATAAGGGCGAGAAGGTTTATTTTGAGGATGATGATTTGGAATTCAAGCTCACGGATGATGTAACTGTAGATCCAGCAACTTACGAGGTACAGGAAGACCCTCCTGTAACACCTGGGGAAACGAAGGCCTCTGTCAAAGCCTTGGAATATGGGGATGATTACAATATTGGAGGAAGCAAGACTTTGAAATTTGATGATTACGATGATTTCGATTTAACAGCTAAATCCAAAAATAAATTTGAGGGTGGAAAAACGGAAACCGTTATGGTGGTTTCCGAGGAAGACATTGAAAAGCTAAAAGAGGATATAGCAACCATTTTAACAGTACAGTCAACCCAAGCGATAAATGATGTTGTTCCATCGGATTACAAATTGATTAAAGGTTCTATAACCACTCTTTTGGGCGACCCTGAATTAAGTGCGGAGGTTGGGGAAGAGGAGACCGAGGTGAATATAAAGCAGGTACTGACAGTGTTTGGTTTAGCCTATTCCGAAAAGAAACTGGATCAGCTCATTATGAAAGTTGTTGGCGATTATGTCCCGGAGGAATATTCTCTCGCAGGTACTAAGCACACATTAAGTGTTGAGGTATTGGGGGCTACTGAGGATACAGTTCTTAGTGACAGCGCCGCGGATCTTCAGGTTACAGTTAAAACATCCGTGATTCCGGAAATAAACATCAGCTCTTTAAAAGAATCCCTGAAAGGTATGTCCGTGGGAGAGTTGCAGAGGGAGTTAGGAGGTATGTCAAATATAACAACATATGAGTTTAATTTATCGCCGGTTGTTCCATTGAAGAAAAAAGTACCCAATGACGTAGAAAAAATCTTAATTGAGGTTCTAGAGGGCTCCAATGACTAAAGAAAAGGGTATTCTGGGTATAGATTACGGCGAAACTAACATAGGATTGGCATTTGGTAGAGCAGGAGAGGTTTTACCGCTAAAGATTATTTCCGGAAAAAACCCACATACCGCAATTTCTGTGATTGGTCGTACTATTATTGAGTATGATGCTAAAACCATAATTGTAGGACTTCCATTAACAATGGAAAACAAAGAAACACCGAAATCTCTTAAAGTACGTAGGTTCGTTAAATTATTGAAAGTCAAAATAAAAAAACCCGTTGTTTTTGTAAACGAGCACTCGACATCTAAAGACGCTACTAAAATAATGTTAAGCATGGGCGTTTCACAAAAACGTAGGCGCTTGAAAGATCATTACTCTGCCGCATTAATTTTGAAAAAATACTATAGAGAAAAAGAGTAACCGTTACTCTTCTTTTTTGCTTTCATCAAACGTTAATTTCACATTTTTATTTCCACACTTCATGCATTGAAAGTTTTCCCCGGGGGCTAGGCATTGCGGACACATATAAACCCCCTCTTTGTAGATAAGTTTATCGCTTTCGCACACATTGCAGGTGAAAATTACATCATCTTGAGTTATAACTCCGCAATCTGGACACGTGAACACCGCGCTTTGACTTCCTAGAACTTCCTCCTCTTCGCTCGTTTCTTTTTCTAGCTCTTCTAGGGCTTTGATTTTTACCATAACTTTAGCTTACATAAAAATTTTGACGTGTTCAATATGCTTTGTTAATCTTAAGATACACAAATGTTAATGGTTCTTCTATATATATATTTAAGTTTTGGGTTTATATACGCTTTTTATGTAACCTTCTGGGGAGGGGGTCGTTGGTATATGTTTCCAATTAATATTTTAGGAGGTCCCGTAGTTGCTTTGACCATTATTTTTAAGAGCCTAGCTCGCAAAGATTTTCATGTTTAAGCAAATTTTCGAAGGAAAAGAAGCAGTAGTTTTTGATCTAGATGGTACGCTTATTGATTCGAAGCCCTTATGGAATATGGCTTGTACAGAAGTTGCTCAGAATCTTGGGTTTGAGTGGCGTGGTTCCGCATTTCTGGGAGGGCAAGGTTTACGCAGCACTTGGAATGAGTATTTAAGGTACGCTGATATTAACCCTGGGGTCTCAATAAGTGAGCTTGTCAAACAAACTAAAGATAAATTTCTGAAGAGATTAGCTTCCGCGGATTTGGAGTTATTGGATGGTTTTTGGCATTTCATGTTGATGCTCAAGGATGAGCGTAATTTCAAGCTTGGCCTGGTTACAAATACTGATAAGGACGTAGGCCAAAAAGTCCTTCAAGAGTTAGGTGTCAGCAACGTTTTCGATATCGCTTTGTTTGGGGACGATGTCAAAAAGAAAAAGCCTAACCCGGAAATTTACAAATTGGCGTGTAAAAAACTTGGTATAAAGCCCCACAAAATTTTGGTTTTCGAAGATTCTCCGGAAGGTGTTAAGGCTGCTGTGAAGGCTAAAATGCCCGTGATTGCTATTTGGAACCCCTCAAGCCCGCCAAAAAAGGAATACTCGACTAATGTTTTGTTATTTGTTGAAGATTTCTCTGTATTTCCGGGAAACTTGGATAAAACCTACAAGGAGTCATTGTTGCAGGAAACTTCAGAGGAGATACGTGGGTCTGTCGAAACGGAAGAAAAAACTTCCGCAGAAGAGTTAAAATAGGCACTTCTACCCATACTTGGTATAATCTGCGCATGCGTTCTGTTCGCCCCCCGAAAAAATATTATATTGAAACCTTTGGATGTCAGGCTAACGAGGCCGACTCAAATAAGTTAGAGGGGATTTTGGAAGCCGCGGGATTAGAAAAATCCGCTTGCTTAGAGAGAGCGGATATCTTCATAATAAATTCTTGCTCAGTCCGACAAAAAAGTGAAGATAAAGTGTATGGTTTAGCCAGAAAACTGAAAACTCTTTCCAAGAAACCCTTTGTAGTTCTAGGTGGTTGTATGGTGGGGAGCGTTCAAGGTTCTAGAGTTTTGTATCCTTTCGAAGAGCTTAAAGAGCGGACACCTTGGATCGATCTTTACTTAAATTCTGATGACTTGCCTACATTGCCAAAGTATCTTGTAAAGGAGGGTTTTGTTGATACATATTTTCCTTTGGATTTGGAGGATAAAGGTTATATTCCTGATGATAGGTCAAGGGGATATATAAACATTTCATACGGCTGTGACAATTTCTGTACTTATTGTGTTGTCCCGTATGCCAGAGGCCCAGAAATTTCACGTAGTAAAGAAGATGTCCTGAAAAATGTTAAGTACCTTTTAGACAAAGGTATTACTGAAATAACTTTGTGTGGACAGAACGTGAATTCTTGGGGTCTTTCTCCTGAACAAAAGCGAAAGATTAGGATAGGGGATGACACTGAGCTTCCTTTTGCCAATTTGCTCCGAGAAATTCACGATCTTGCGGGAATTAAACTACTTTCGTTTATTTCCTCAAATCCCTTCGATTTTACTCAGGATTTAATTTCCGTTTTGGGATTACCAAAAATTGATAATTACCTGCATATAGCAGCCCAATCAGGAAATAACGACGTTCTTGCTCGGATGAATAGGCACCACACGATAGAAGGATTTTATGACCTTATTGATAGAGTTAAAAAAGCTAAACCCAACGTAAGATTAGGCACAGACATTATTGTAGGGTTTCCTGGTGAAACGCGCGGTCAATTTATGGATACTGCCAATCTTTTTCAGAAAGTTCACTTTAAGGTGGCCTTTATTTCCATGTATTCGGAGCGTGTAGGAACTGCCGCTCAAAGGACGTATAAAGATGACGTTTCTTTGCAAGAGAAGAAATGGCGCCACGCTTACTTAACTAGTGCTTGGAAAGAAAGCCTTAAACAATGAAAATCCCCGTAATTTTAGGGCCTACTTCCTCTGGTAAAACCGGGTTAGGCTTGAGACTTTGCAAGGAGTTTAACGGGGAAATTATTTCGGCCGATTCTCGGCAGATCTATAAGTTTATGGATATTGGTACAGGTAAAATTCCTGTCAATAAGGAGGTAGATGTTGAGAGAAATGATGCCTTTTGGATTTTAGAGGGCGTGAGAGTGTGGGGATACGATTTAATAACACCCGATAAAGATTTTTCCGCCTATGATTTCATACAATTTGGTCTTCCCGTGGTTAAAGCTTTGGCAGAGAAGTCCAAAATGCCCTTTTTGGTTGGGGGTACCGGTTTATATATTGATTTTTTTACGCACAGGATTAAAGATTCTGGAGGTCCTTCTGACTTGAAATTGCGCAAAGACTTGGAGAAAAAAACCCTCAAAAGTTTGCAAGATAATGTAACGTCGTTAAACATAGAACTTAATAATTCGGAGTTTAATAACAAACAGCGCTTGGTTAGAGTTTTAGAGCGAAATTTGACAACAAAATCCCCTACCCCACTTCCCTACCTTGAAGATGCCGAGTTTGTGTTTATAGGTTTGACGGCTTCCAGAGATTTTCTTTACGAGCGTGTTGATAACTGGGTAGATTCCATTTGGAAAGATGACGCAATTGTTGCAGAAGTTTTAGACTTGATTTCTCGTGGCTACGAAGACAGTTCCAGACTTTCTGGCTTAATTTACGGAAATGCCAAAGATTTCTTGGAGAGTGGAAAGTCCCTTACCGAAGCGATACAAAAAACAAAATTTGAATTGCATGCATACGTTCGACGACAACAAACCTATTTTAAGAGAAACGAGTCCATTGAGTGGTTTGATGTAGGACAAGACAACCTAGCCGAAAACATTTATAATTACATCACGAACTTTTAGCTATGAATAAAGATGTTGTAATTTCAGTAAAGACAATAATTATTTCCTTGGGAATACTTCTCGGTTTATATGTAACTTACGAGCTCAGAGCCGTTCTCTCTATTTTATTCGTTGCCCTTTTACTTGTAATTTCGTTAGAGTTTGTGATAAAGCGTTTAACTGCGGTTACATTTTTAAATAAACCCCTTTCTAGAGGTATTGCGGTTTTCGTTACATATGCATTACTGATTTTATTTGTTGTACTTGCCATAACAACAGCCATTCCTTTGATAATTTCCCAATCCCAAAAACTTATAAATAGTTTTTCTGACTTTTTAATTAATTTTGAGATTAACGGCCAAATAGTCTTTGAAGATTTGTCTGTTTTGGATGTTCTTTCTAAATTTACAAACGACAGAGACATTTCTTCAGTTTTTTTTGGTTCTCTATCTTTTATCTCAAGCCTTTTTACCTTTCTCGTTCTTTCCGTTTATATTTCTCTTGATTGGGAAAACATAAAATTCCGCTTCCTGAATCTGTTTACAAAGAAAGTTGGGAAGGATGTAGGTGAGATTATAGTGTCAATTGAACGGAATATAGGTGCTTGGGTACGCGGGGAGTTGGTATTAATGTCTACTGTAGGAGTTTTTAGCTTCTTTGCCTATTTTCTAGCGGGAATACATTATCCTCTTGCTTTAGGCTTTATTGCAGGGATGTTAGAGATTGTTCCCCAACTGGGTCCGATTTTTACCTCTGTAATAGTAACTGCAATCGGTTTTGCCCAGTCTCCTATGAAAGGCTTCTTGGCTTTGGGGATATCAATTTTAGTTCAACAGTTGGAGAATGACTTTTTGGTTCCTCGTGTCATGGGAAAGGTTTCAGGTTTTCGCCCCTTGATTATATTGATCGCGTTGCTTATTGGAAGCGATTTTTTTGGAATAGTAGGCGCGATTTTAGCGGTTCCAGTAACCATGATTTTAGGTATATTAGTCAGGCGATTTGTCCATTACCCTACTCTGAAGGAATAGTTTTTTCCTTACAAAATTCTAACATCGGTACAAAATGCACGCTAAATGCTCACATTTGCGTTTAGTCGTTAAAGTGCCCACAGTACCTTACTATCTTTTTACAAGTTCTTTCGAACTTGTAAGCCCTAAATAAATGCTAAAGCATCATATTTAGCTCGTACAAGTTAGTAAACTTGTACGCCACAACGAAATCCTCACATTCGTTCGTATTTATGTTGAGTCGCCAAAATTCTTACAGAATCTTGACGCAGGAAGTCTATAAGCCGGATTCTGTCGAGGGAAAGCATCTATCTACGCTCGACGAAATGTTCGCTTGCGCTTGCATTATCGCCGAGTCGTTTGAATCCAAATGATTCCAACGCTCCATCTTCACATCGTGCTACAAAGTAGACTTGTCAGGTTAACTCAAACGATGCGGTCGTGGATTTCAGCGGGTGGGATTGCCCGTTTCACTCTTTCTCCGTGTCCGAAGATTTAGGAAAAAGCTCGTCTCTGCTGCTCTCAGAAGGTGTTGATTCACCCTCTGTCTCTTTGCTATTTCTAGTAAAGAGCACCAGCGGTTATGTATTATCCGTCGGAGATTGCCCTCCGTCCCCTTACCTTGCGCAGTCCGGACTTTCCTCTCCGTGTTTTGAGGCACGGAGCACTTTCCTGACTTCCTGCAATGTATATTTTACCATTTATTTTTATGCTATCATAGCAATATGCCGGATGACCTTGATCCAAAGAAATATCACGTTTTGGATGAAAAAAAGATGAAGATTGTTTATGTGGTTTTAGCTGTTTTGTTTTCTATTTTTACTCCAGTTTTAGCGACAGTTTATTATCGGTTTGCTATAAGTCGACCTTCCCAAACGTCCGATGAACATGAAGTTGAAATAGAGCCGGGAACGGGTATTGTGGAAATTGCTGGTAAGCTTTACGAAAAAGATGTTATTAATTCTAAAGTTCTATTTGTACTATATGTGGTTACAAATCATTCGGAAAACGATATTCAAGCAGGCGTCTATACTATTCCGGCGGGAATTTCACTAAAGGATTTGATCTCTATTTTAGAGCACGGAACAAATGATATTTTGGTCACATTTATAGAAGGATGGCGCGTAGAAGAATTCGCTTTAATAGCTTCCGAGAAGTTTGATGACGTTGATTACGAGGATTTTGTTGAAATGGCCATACCCTATGAAGGGTACCTTTTTCCGGATACTTATCTTTTTTCTTCCGATGTTACTGTCGAAGAAATGATCGATCGCCTTAAAGATACTTTTGAACTTAGAACCAAAGATATTTTAGAGAGCGAAGATCTCGAAGAGTTGGGTTTTACAAAAGACGAAGTGGTAATCATGGCCTCGTTGATAGAAAGAGAGGTCGCAGATATTTATGATCGCCCGTTGGTTGCCGGGATATTAGTGAAAAGACTAAGAGAGGATACCACGTTGGGCGTCGACGCTACTGTACAGTATTACGCTTCATCGCTACGCTCTGGCTGTACTTTTCCCTCTGATCGCGTGTGTCCAAAGGAGAAAGTAGCGAGGGAAATGGATTGGTGGCCTTATAGTTTGACTCAAGAGGAACTTGATTATGAAGCTGATTACAATACTAGAAAATATCCGGGACTTCCGCCGAAACCGATCTCTAGTACAGGTATTTCCGCTTTGGAGTCAGTTTTGAACTATAAAGAAACTTCTTACAATTTCTATCTGACAGATTCGGAAGGCGTTACTTACTTTTCTGAAACGCTTGCGGAGCACCAACAGAATATAGAATTACACTTGCGCTAAAGAGACCTCCAAGAGTTCTTTTGTAATATAAATCCCCTCTCTTTTTAGTATTTTTTTGTCGATTTTCATAGGGATATTTAGCAGTTGGGACGTGATAAATCCATGGTAAAAAGATGTTGTGATTTTTTTAGCCATAAATTTTGGTTTCGTTTTTATTATTGTGTTGTATTTTTGATCTTTTTCTTTTTGTAGAATTATCCCGGATATGTTTGAGATCTCCACACGCTTAACGAAGTTATAATTTATGGACCGGTCTTTTTGGCGTTCGTTATTTTTAATTACAAAATCCACAATTTTATTATCTACCTTTAGGAAAAATATTTGTTTGGTGCTTTTGCAGAAGAAATAGGCATTAAAGACTATTACGTCCTCGTGTATCGACGGAACAATAGCAAGAAACTTAATTCTTTTGAGCATGAAACAATCTTACAAAATAACTATTAAGATTATATTAAATTTCGTTGTGAGATTTTAAATTCCGGCCCTTTTTTCCTTAATATAGTCTCTCCAACCCTCCAACAGTTCAATGAATGTAGAAAAAGGTGTGTCGACGAGTGTTGAAAAAAAGACACTAATGAAGTTGAACTCTTTCCACTTGGATGAAAGCCAGCTTCCCATCTTCGCTAAAGGTATAGAGAAGAAATCAAGTATAAATTCAAATATACTGGTTCTTTCTTTTATGGTTAGTTCCTTAGACTTTTGTCGAATAACCATAGCGGCGAAAACTACAATCGCCACATTTACCGTGTCGATGTAAAGTGATGTTAAGGGCACTCGAGCGATTTTAAATATCCTGTAGATAAAAAACAAAGATGCTACTCCACCAAGAAGGTAAATTACTCCAAATATGAAGTTCTGGACCTTCTTGACTTTTTTGTTCAGCTTCATTTTATATGTAATTTCTTCTTCGGTAATGTAAACTATTTTTTCTATCTCTTCTTTTACTTTAGGTAGATTATCCTCTGCTGGAGGTCTGATTATTCCCACTAGAATGAACATAAGTGCTGTGGGAATCATAATATCGGCTACAATTGCCCAGGGAGAAAATCCCCCATAAAAAAGCTTTGCGATTGGAAATTCAAAAACAAAAAGGCTTGCGGCTCCTGCTACAAATATCGAAAGAGTCGAGTATACGGCACTTCTAAATAAACGTTTCTTTAAAGTTGAGAACCTTTTTTTGTAAACTTTTTCTATTAGTTTGTGAAGATTTTCCTTTTTAGCTAGTTCTTCCTCCAAATTTTCGTTATCTTCTACGTCCTTTAATACATCTGATAGTATTAGAAACGCAGCATCGTATTTTTCACAAATATTTTGGAACCCGCCTCTTTTTGGATGTTTTAACTCTTCCTTTATGTTATTCCAAATGTTTTCTATATTGTCAGTGAACTCTTCTGTAAAAATCTGCGTATTATCTACAAAAAGTGGGTACTTATTTTTTAATACATGATAGGTGATTACGGGTTCGTCTAAATTAAAGAGCATTTTGTGTACTGCTATGTAGGTTTGAATGTATTTTTCCTCTTCAGATAGGGCTCCTTCAGGAATAATCTTGATTCTTTGAGTCATTGTTTCTGTCATGAAATTTAACAGGGCATCCTCTTTGTATGGGTAGTCTAGCGTTTCCTCTATCTCACAGGCGGCTATTTCTAGAATCCAGTTATAGAAATGAACTTTAACTTTTATGGCCAGGGCGTTTTCTTTTGCGTACGGGCTGTTTTTTAATATGTAGATGTATTTATCCAATATTTTGGCTACGGCAGTGATTTTATCCTCTGAGATTTTTCCGTTCTCAAAATATCCGGTGCGTATTATTTCAAGAGTTACTGGTCCCGCAATTTCCTTAGGTTTTAAATCCGGCAGCATCGTAATTTCCGATATCTCCGATATTAATCTGCGTTTAAGTATTCTCTCAATGGATGTTCTTCTAACTAAGTTTTCTTCTTTCCAGTCGATAACTCTACGAACTTTTTCGTAGACCTTAGCTATTTTTGTAGCGATTTCGTCAACATAGATTGCGTTGTCGGGGGTTTTCTTTTTGATTTTTACGCCTTGTTTGTATTGCTCAAGATATGGAAATATGGCGGGATTAAATATTTCTCGATCGGCACTCTCTGCCCATTCATTTTCCTCTTGCTGCTCGTCCGATTTTTGATTTTCACTTGTGTCGGCTATTTGTGAGGGTATCCGAGATATAGTACTTTCATTGTGCACCCGCTCTTCTAGCGGAGACTCTTTTGGAAACTGCATTTTAGTCTTCTCCGTTTCATCTTTGCTTTTTTGGTTAAGGTAAATTACTCCTTTCATATCAGCAGACATTATAACTTATTATAGGGTGTTTTTCGACTTCATGTTGGACAAACCCAGGACAGTCTTGGTTTAAATGGACACAGTTTAGACAGCATGTTTTGAGACTCGTTCACTCACACAATTTTTTAATATTTAAAGACCTTCTCAGAGATCCTGAATTTTTCAATGATCGCGCTATTCTCATCGTTATTTTTGACCAAAATAATTGTGTAATCATCTACATATATTGGTGACCAGCTCGTATCTTTTATCCTTTCGATTAGAAAGGGCTGCGCCCAGGGAGTTGCATCGTGTCTATAAAAGTAGATGGTCTGGAAGTTGTAGGTTTTGTCCCATTGTTTCCACGTTTCCTCATTCTCTTGTATTTTAATGTAGGTGTTCTTTAGAAAATCTACGCCATATGCCTCCGGTCGATTGTCTACAAAAACTTTTTGTTCTGGATATAAGTGGTATATTAAATATCCTCCAATGTCGTAATTGTTGAATATTGGGCCTTTTAAGCTGTTTTCCTTGAAAAATTCTGCGGAGTTATTGTTGTTTGGTAGCACGCCCATCCCAGTTTGTGTGTCAAAGGGGGAGTAGTAGAAGTTTTTTGTAAATATTCCTAACAAACCTAATCCTATGGAAAAAAGATACGCCGTCTGCTCGTTTTTATCTGGAAGTCTTGGTATCCTTGCAAAAAAAGGTATAGCAAAAAACCCAAATAGCGGGATTATCCTGATCATCTTAAATCCGAGAACGGCAAAAGTTATTGCGGGAATAACAAAAATGATCCTTTCCTTAAATGATTTTTCTTTCACGAAAAGTACAATAAAAACCGGTACCAGAAGTAGCATAACTTCATAGTGGACATATAAGAACTCGGGAAATCTTCTCTGCATGAATAAGACAGACTGGTTTTCCACTATCATATACCCGTATTCTCTAAAGATCATGAAAGGTTCTATTAAGCCTTTAAATCCGTATGGATTTATTAAACATATTAGTGTGGACAGGAAAATTATTATTGATATCCGTCTTACGTACTCACTATCTTTTTGGTTTAGTAGTCCGTCTAACCAAAAAATACCGATTAGAAATAATCCGAATATGAAAAATATATGTAAATTTACCCATAGGAGCTGTAATCCTAAAATTAATGGGAGTACAAATCTGAACTTGAGTTGTTTTTTGCGAAATTTGTAGAGTGCGAAAAATAAAATTCCAAGGAAAAGGTAGCTAAAACCTTCCGGTCGGATCTCAGTTCTACTCACAATAAGTGGAATAGTCAGAATAGATACGATGGTGGCTTTTTTTATTGATGTTTCTTCCTTTGCAATAAGAAAGAATAGGACTATTGGTATGGCGTTAATAAATGCATAAAAAATCGATAGGCCTGTGAAACCTACCCAACCATGTACTTTTGCAAATATTATTCCTGAAGCCCAATGATGGTTTATAGTTTTGTTTTCAGGTTCAGTATATGAGTAGAAGTTGGTAGAGATTATTTGCTTGGTTGCTAATGTGATTTGGCCGTTTTTTATATGTCGTCCAAGGTCGGCAGTTGTTAGGTTTATTTTCTTAGCAAAGAAAAAGAAGCTGTAGAGAAAAATAAATGTTGTTAAAACTAACGCGACGACTTTATCCTCCATTTTGATCATGGAGAAATTATAACAGGGCGAAAAGCAGCAATGGTCGAGCACGTCGGTCATGAAATTTCAGAAAATGTTGTACGATACTCGGCTTCTCTAGGATACATGGTTGATTATAGCGAACCATGTTTACATCTTTTTAGTGCCTTTAATATATCAAGTATAGAGTCAGAAATATTGCCCTCCTGAAGATTTTCAAAAAATGTGGTTATAAATAGCATGCCTCTATTTTTTTCCAACTCCAAACCCTTTTCTATTTCATAATTATCAAAGACACGCTCACTTATAAACCCAATATGTACAGCCCTAATTAAATGTTCCTCGAAGCAAATTCGCCAATTATTGTATGCTTTCGGATATTTCGGATGTTGTTTTGCCTCTTCAAGTAAATTTTCGATTTCATCAATATCTTTTCTATAAGGTTTTAATACTTCCTTTGCAATTGGATGAGAACCTTCATGAATAATAGCGTGAAGTAGTGCTCGTTTGTTAATTTCCCCCATAACACCTACTACTTGGTAATTAATGTTTCCAATCTGTGGTCCAAAGCTTCCGTGGGTAAATGGGTTTGGAATTACGACCATTTCATTTTTTACTTTCTTTCCCCATACTCTTTCTAACATTTCCTCAACATTTGCTTGTGAAATAATTTGTTCCATTTCTTTTTTTATAGCTTCAAGGGAAATTTCTAGTTCCTTATAATAAGTTTTAAAATCAGTTTTATTGTAGAAATCAACTAAATAGGGTTTAATAATTTTACCTTTATCAATATGCCAGTGAAGTTCCGAGGATATCTCAACATTTCTCGGTTCAAATTCTGGAGGTTTACCAACGGTTAGTGACCAAACCACCACCTTGTGCTCATGAATATATTCACCTACTTTTGGTGCATTTCCCATATAATCTTTGAAATGATTTTTTACCTGTTCTTGTAATGGGTGGGTGTTTGAATCTCCACCTGCCTGGTCAAATCTATTTAGAAATGAGTAGAGAAGTGTGAGATTTTCATTGGTTTCAACTCGTATACTCATATGGTAATAATAACAAAGTAGACTTGGTTGAGTACGTTGGTATTGAAATTTCTGGAAATGTTATTCCATACATGGTTTCTCCAGGCTATATGGTCGAGAAGGGGCGATGAATCTTGAACAGCTTATTCCACTTGCAGAATCTATTTTTGAGAACTGGGATACAGAAAAGTTTGATGAGAGTTTGTTAGTTCCAGTAGGTATGGGTATGAAATATGCGGCTTCCTACAAGTATTAGCTTTGAAAACAAAAACAACTCCATAGGGAGTTGTTCATAATGGAAGCGAGTCTCTTGATGATTCTTCATCATTGTAGGCGCCCAATCGTGCCTCGTTATTCGATGCTAAAAGCACCTATATTCGCTTGATAAGTAAATTGTATCATATGAAAATGGTCGGGGTGACAGGCAATACCGTCGCTACGCTCCTGTTGCATCCACAACTACTAAGTTCACTAAGTATTGTGTAGACTCTTTCTCGCATGTCACACAAACAAGAAAAATGCCCACATCCATCTTTGACGGATCTGTACACTTTTCTGGTCGACCATAGTAACTAGTGTTCGCAGCTTTATTTAGTAAATATTCCTATACAGGCGTGTTGCTCTAACTTTCCTGGATTTGTGGGATTTTTGTAGACCTTTGTAACGATTCTTATCCCCATGCAATTTTCTATCACGCCTCCGGCATCATGTCTGTTGAATAGGAACAATCCAAGTGCCGTAATTACTACTAATATGCTGAATGCAATGAAAATCGACTTTGTGTTCATAACTATATATTATCAAAAAAACATGGTTTGCCATAGCTGACCACATTTGTAACTATTTCTTGGGAGTAAAGAAGTAACTTATTGCACAAAATCCAAACCCGAACAGTTCTATTATTAGTATAAATAACAAACTAGTATGACCTGAAACAACAAAATAACCGGAAATCAGGGTTAAAAAACCAAAGAAGCTCATGAGATTTCTTGATAATAATTTACTCACGTTGTAATTGTACAAAATTTTCCTGGTCGAGAAGTACGGTCATGAAATATTATTCTCTTCAGGATGTAAATAAGACAAACGAGACACTACAGGAAACTTTTTCTAGGTATATCTTGCTATATTTTTTCAGCGAAAGCTTGGCTTATTCTAAACTTCAAGAATGGTCTTTAAGTTTTCAAGCATCTGACGTGTTGTGTTTTGGGCAATTTTATTAATTATTAGTTTGTTCGTTATTCTTTGTAATGCGGTTTCCGAAAGTTCATAGTCGATTTGAACTTTTACTTCTGTACTGCCATTATCTGTCGAAGTTAACTCGTAGGTCCATGTTGAGTCAGCGTCTCCTTTTGAGGAAATCACGACTTTAGTTGGAGCTGTATATTCTATAACCTCAGCTTTTCCTCTAAGGTCGCTTCCAGCCATGTTAAATCGCCAATCAAATTTTTGACCAACACCGTCTTGTTCAGGGAAGATATTGGTATTCTCGTTTAAATTAGGTACGAAAGCTGGGCCATTATACGGGGATGCCATATAGGTAAAAACTTCGTTTAACGGTTTATTAATAGTAGTTTTTGATGAAACTGTAGTCATTTTTGTGTTCCTTAAAATAATTACGCTTACTATTTGAGTTTATCACAAAATTAAAGTAGATAATTTTGGATGAACTTTCTGAATACTTCCTTGGTGATGAGCACTCTTTTCGAATATTTCTTTGTACTAAATATAACTAGGTTTAATTTTCTACATAATTTATATGATTTTATTTTTGTACTGCTATCGATTAAGTGGACATCAGCTAAATGTTCCACGGGGGATCTTGTTATATTGGAAGCCTTTTCAAGAGCTTCGAATATATGTATTGTTGTTATTCCATACACTAACCACATTTCAGTAGTAAAGAAAAGCATTGCTATTAGGATTGCTATGGCTAAAGACCAGACGCCAAAAGATGGAAAGCTGATTAAACTTAAGGATACACCAAGTGCAGTCAAACCTCGTTGTCTAACTAGTATTGGCCTGTTTTTGTGTAAGGGTAATACAAAATAATAAGCTGCTAATGTAATCACGCCTACACATGCAAAATAGAAAACTACCATAATATTATTCTATGTTACTTTGTTTCATACGCAAAATATAGTGATCGTCGTGTAAGTTAGTATTATGTAGAGAAGTGTGGTGGATCTATAAAGTTTTGCGAAGAGAGTATCTTTTGAGATTGCGTATATAAGTCCCACAAAACCCATTACCACAGTAAAAATAACGATTAAATTTATATTAAGTGCAACTGGTACCTTATCTAGAAACAGTATGTTAAGTACAGCCATTAACATTACTAATAGAACCGCGCCCAATTTCCCAAATACTTTAGAATATGAGTTTAAGTTTTTCTTTTCTTCACTTTGGGCATAAGTTTTTCTACCAAACTCAAAAATATTGAATATAAACCATCCTCCGAACGAAAAATATAGTAAATCAAGCGAAAAGTCCGCGGGATCGTTAGCAAACAGAGCGATAAATAGAGTTTGTGATATAAGTATCACTATAAAAGTGTGAGTTATAGCATATGTAGTAAGGTGTGCTCTCAGCCATTCTTTTAAGAAGAACTCTTTATACATTAGTAAAGAATAGCCAATAGTAATTAAACAGAGTAATAAAGGTTGTTTACCGTAGAACGAGAATATAAGAATTTCTACTATAATGAGGAAAAGTATGACCTGTTTAATCTCCCTTTTATGAAGAAACCCTCGGGGCACGGGTCTTTCAGGATGAAAATTTTTGTCAAACTCAATATCTTTAATTTCATCATATAAACGTAAGATGAAGAAAAAAAGCGCAACTGCTAAAAATAATGGTATTAAGTGAAGAAAATCAGAGTACGATTCATGGAGGTCAGTAGCTATAAGATGGGTATACAAAGTGTAATGACTACCAATAAAAACTACGATCATTGGGAAATGGTATAGGGGATTAAAACGTTCCATAATGAATTGTATCCATCTACTTAAGCTTTTCATTTAGCTCCTGTCGCAAATCATTGTAGTTAACTTTGCTGTGATGTCTAACATCCATGGGTATCTTTTCTAAGTACACTACTTTATCAAGTGGAATTTTGGCGTCTCTGAAAGTTTTAAAAATCGTGTCTTTGCACTTATTTTTATCCTTGTTGTTCTCATTAAGTGTCACAACAGCCGTAATAGTTTGTTTGTTTTTACAATTTAGGTCTATATAAGCAGCATTAGAAACAAAGGATAGGTTTTTTAGTAAAATTTCTGGTTGAACAGGAAACAGATAATCATTTTTATATTTAATTACATTGTGTTTTCTTCCCACTATCCATAAGGAATCGTTGTCGTCTATTCTGGCTAAATCTCCTGTGCGATGCCAAATAGCCCCATTTTTATCTATAATTTTCGAACGAGTAAATGCTTCGGCGTTTTTATAGTATTCTTTGCAGACATTTTCACCTGTAACCACAAGTTCACCCACTTCTCCTTTTTTCACTTTTAGTGTAGATAAATCTGTAGGTTCATTAAAACATTTTGTGCCTATGTTTATAAATTCATATTTTAAGTGCTCATCGATTTTGCCAACATTCACACCTTTTTTTGTTACGTTTTTTATTTTGGAAGACTCAGTACTAAGCATTTCTTTTGCTTCGATATAAGAAATTGGTTCTACTTCAGTGGATCCGTATAGTATCCAATTTTTTGAGTTTGGTGTTATTTCTGTAAAATTTGAAATATCTGTTTCACTTATAGGTGCGCCCCCAGTTAATACTCTGGAGATATTTTGTAAAGATTTATTATTTTTGTTGCAATATTTAGTTAAACTTTTGAGAGATGATGGTGCAAGTGTCATACAAGTGACTTTACATTCTTCAATTTGAGATAGGAGTATTTCAGGATCTTTTGGAGTGGGACGACTGACATCTATTGCTGGGATAACCGTTGATATACCAGATGCTAGGTTGTTTAAAGTGAAAACTGGAAATACAGGTAAATCAATATCACTGTTTTTGTAAGGAAATAATCTTTTCAGAGCACAATGCTGTGCGCAAAGAAATCTGTGTGTTCTGTTCACTCCCTTTGGCGTTCCTGAACTACCTGTCGTGTATGTTAAAAGGCCTGTTTGTTCTTGGTTAACGGGCTGTATTTTATGAGGAGCATTGTCTAGCAATCCTTTAGTGTTTTGTGAATCCAAAGCCCAAAAGTTGTTGTTTGATATTTGAATCTTAGTTTTAAGATTATTGAAATACTCTTTAAATACGGGTAGCCACGTATCTAACGATATGATGCCAACAGGATTGGCATTTTTCATTATGGAAATCAACCGGTCCTTACGAGTTATGGAATCTATGAGAACTGGAACTGCTCCAAGAACCTGTAATCCCACTAGAGCTATATACAATTCAACCGAAATTGGCGCCACAACAATCATATTTTCGTTCTGTTTTATTCCAAGGTTGTGTAAGCTTTTAGCAAATCTAATTGTTTTATCGTATAGCTGGGCATATGTAATTTGTTCATAACTGGTAGGAGATTTATTAGATTTGAAATAGAATGCAACCTTATCACCATTATCTTGTGCATGTTTTTTTAGAAAATAAGCCACATTGTTTTTAATACTTAATGTTGGATGGTGACCTGTTTTCATAAAATCATACCTTTTTTTTGAAATATTTTTATCTGTTCTAAACTTGGTGTTGAAGTTATTTTTGGAGTGATGCAATTGTTTGGAGTTCCTGTTGGTAATTTTCCTGTTTGATCTATTTTATTGATAAAGCTAACTACAGCCTCTTTTTCTTTTTGAGCACAAGTTTTTAGATATTTGATATAGTTTCTTTCGGGTTTAATTTTTTCCGTATAGTAAATACTACCCCTGTCAATTTTTTTAACCATTTTATGAATAGAAAAACCGGTATCTTTATTTTCTGCCAGGGCATTGAGATCACAAAATAATCCTTTTTGTTTTGGTAATAATCCGTGATGTACATTTACACAACCTAATCTTGGAATGTTTAAAATTTTGTTTTTAAATATACATCTAGTACGCATGTTGATAACTATGTCCGGTTTTAAAGAGTTAACCCAAGATACTGCGGTACGACTATTAACATCAGAAATGTTTACAAATGGTATTGCGTATTTCTCAAGCATTCTTTCTTTAGTTTTAGAGATTGAACTTATAATATTTCTAAAAAGGGTTTTTGCTATATTTTTGCATCCAGCAAGATAAAGATATGGTATTTTAGTAAATATTCTGCCTTTATTAATATCCACTAAAACCACTCCTGCCAAGTGATTTTTTGATCTGGAGAGTATAAAATCTAGTACATCCCTATAATTGTTTGGCGCATAAGTGATGCTGGATGTTACTAAAACTATTCTCATGTTTATAATTTTCTATATATACCAAAGGAATACATTTGGATTTTTTCTTGTCTAATCAAATTTTTATAATCATTAGTAATATCAACGTAACCATTTTCATTTAATTTCTCTGGTATTCTCATATAATAGCGGTTGACTATAATCCCGCCTGGAGAAATACTGTCGCGAATTTCTTGAAGAAAGTTTTGTTCTTGAGGTGGTTTTAGATAGGATGGAATATCAGACATCGACAAAAAAGTGGTTGGTTCGGGCGTGTTTTTGGTTACTTCTATAATATTTTGATGTTTATAGTTAATATTTGTTTTTTCTAAAGCATTTTTAGCACTCAAAAAAATATCTATATCTGCCTCCAGTGGAGCTCCCTCAAGAAATTTAATTTCTCCAAAAAAAAGTAACTGCAAAAAATAATTATGGCTAACTAACCCTTGCTTAAACAAGTTGTCGAATCTTTCCAAATAGAATTTTTGATAGGTCCCACCAATATTCTTTTTGGGGAAATCACCTCTATATAATAATGTATTAAAGACAGCGGCATTTCCTAGTAAGTAAACTGCTAAGGACCAATTTCTCTTGGGAAATTTAGAAGAAAAATATATTTTCTGTTCTTCTAACGTTTTACACGAAAATACATCCAGTCCTTTTTTTCCAACTAAACCCCTTACAATCTTACTTAATTTCTTAAAAGTTTTTTCCCATTTTCCTACGTATAGGATAGGATTCCAATTATTTGTGTTAAATATATTAGAGGTAATATTTTTAGCATCAGGTGATAAGGCAAGATTTTCGAATATATCGCGTCTTTCTTTATTGCACATGGTGCCTTTTGTGTACCCCCAAAATGCTAGAAACTTTTGGTGAGTTAAATATTTGACTGTGGCTAAACGTAACTCTACTAGAGCCAGCTGTTCTATTGAAAGATCAACGCAGGTAAGTTGTTGTGGGGATTTTGCGAGTAAAGGGATTATTCTTGAACCGCTACCGGCGGCAGCAATTACATGCCGTGTTTTTTTCGGAAGTAACTCCCACTCAAGCGTAGTATCTTCATTTCCCAGAGTGTAATTTAGTGCGTTGAAAAATCCATCTTTCATAAATAGATAATATCATTCGTGTTTTAAACTTTAATATGTTCTAGGATATTTTCTTTTGCATATGTGTTTATAGAATGCAGGAATTTACGCGTTATCTTTGGGGGATTTCCTAAGTATTTTTGGGCATTAATTCTGTCAAAAAAATATCTTTTACTGACATAGGGTATATACCAACTGACATGTTTTGTATATTTACGAATAGGAAATACCAAAACATATAATAAATGAATGAGTGACTTGAATACCCAGGACGTAACTGGTATTAGCTTAGTTTTATTAATCCCCATATCATACAAAATGTTCTTTAATACAAAATTAAATTCTGGAGGTTCCGGATGCGTAAGATTAAGTGTAATACCTTTTAGATTATTTTTGCAAGATACAACCATAGAATTAATAACATAATCAATTGGTATCATATTAACTCTACCTGTTTTAGGATATGGAATAACTAACCATGGGAGATCCAGAACATTCTCAGATTTATGGTAATTGGTTCCTAATAAATCTAATATTTTCGCTGGTAATTTATCCTTTTGCAAAGAACCAATAACGCTCTTTTTTAGAAAGTGGAACATAAAAGTAAAACGATAATACCCAAAAGTGCAACCCTCGGCTTTTCCAATATAAGCATCCCCGATAATAATAGAAGGTCTGAAAATCACATACGGTAAATCACAGTTTTCGCGAACATATTGTTCCCCCCTTAATTTTGATTTTTCATATTGGTTTCTATGTTTCTGTCCCACATCCAATTCCTCTTCTGTAAATGAGTAGTGATTTCCACAAACATATGCAGTACTCATATGCATAAACTTAACACCTGTTTTATTTGCAAAATCAACCACATTTACAGTTCCCTCGTAGTTTGTTTTATTCACTGTAGATTTATCTGATTTAGAAAATGATAAGTTTGCAGCAAGGTGCCAGAATACTGTGTCATTGTGTTTCAGTTCATTACAAATTTCTTTTGAAATGCCCAGGTTTTGATCTAATATATCTCCCTTCAGAACTTTAAAGTTATTAGGATACTTTGTTAACTGTTTACTAAATATTTTTTTTGCTCTCATTTCAACGGTGCTACCATCTAGATTTCTTATTATTATCCAAACTGTTTCTCCTTCGTTTAGGAGAGCACTAACCAGGTTTCTTCCAACAAAGCCTGTGGCACCTGTTACAAAGTGTATTTTCATAAAATAAAGTATAGAACAATGCCGGAGGAAATTGGAATGAAAACATTATCCCACCCTTTGCTAAAAAGACTTTCCACTAAGGTTACTGCAAGAGTGCCCATAAGAACTGCTTGAATTTTGTTTAATGAGAAATTACTCTCGTGGATTAGTAAACTACTGAAAATAAAAAGGGTCACCAGAAAAAAGGTTAAACTACCTTCTACAGTCTTTAAACCGGTAAGATTATATTTGTGTTTTCCATACCTATTACCTATTATTCCTGCCATTCCGTCCGAGAAGCCAAGGATAAGGATCGCACCCTGAAATATTACTGGGTTATATGACCAAAATAATAGAGCCACAAAAATAATAGTAATTGGAAATAAAAAAGCCCCATGACTACCAGTGTCGTTTTCGTGTACACTTTTCAAAACTTTATAACGTTTTGAAAATAAAAGAAGTAAAAAGAAAAAGATGCCAAGTACTACAACACCTTGCAGGTTAATAAACAGTGGCATAAGTGCAGCAACGATACTCCCACCAATGTGTACGACTTTTCGAGTTATGTAGGGAGCAACATTCCTCTTATAAAGAACCTCTCCAATTCCAAAAACAATAAGATATAAAATTACTATTAATAAAAAGTTAATATTGAGTATATTCATATCAGATTTTTACCTTTCCTTCATGCAAATCTAGAGTTATTTCTACACCACTCTTAATAAAACTAGTTATTTTTTCAACTCCTACAATACAGGGTATATTTAATTCACGTGCGACAATAGCTGCATGTGATAGCATTCCCCCTCTCTCTACAACTATGCCTCTTAGCAAAGGAAATACTATAGTCCACCCGGGATCTGTTTGTCGGGTGACCAGGATTTTACCCTCAAAATCAGCTGTTGGGTCGAAATCCATAAGGGATAAAGAAACTCCTGTTACCACCTTTGTATTTACAGGTCGCGAGGCAACTCTTCCAATAAATGTGCGTTTTTCGGGAGCTTTCGTTACCAATTTTGCTTTAAGCAGTTCTTTTTCAAGCTGCATCACAGTCTTTATAGTCTCAAACCTATGAGCAAGATCAATTTTGCCCCATTTATTAAATTCCTTTTTTCTACGTGTTACGCATCTTAAAGTATCTATTTTTTTATTACCGTTAATGATGTCGAAAATCTCATCAATCCTTAAGAAATAGATATCACGTTTATTATTGATGATTTGTTCTTTTTCAAATCTGATACCTATATTTATAAAAATTTCTCTTATCAACCCAAAGATCAGTGTTCTTTTAAATCGAGATTCTTCTCTTCTTTTAATTGAGTTATCAGCCCATTTTAACAACCATTTTAGAAAAATCCTTCTAAAAAGGTTCAAACTTTTTAGCTTATTGTGATTTACTGAGTTTTTACTGATTTTCTTATTTATTGATTTAACTTGTAATAGTGACTGAAGCAATAATATTAGATTTTCGGGTTTTTCATTTAGTGTCTCAGACTCTAATTTTAGCTCGTTTGGTATTCTGGTACCAAAATTTTCAATATAACTTCTGATATCAACACTGACCTGTTGTTCTGAATAAATGTTTTCTAGAGAATTAACTATCTTGTGTGGTTCGTTTTCGGAAAACAACTTTTTTAATTTCGGATTTTCCTTTATTAACGAAATGATATTTGCTAATTTTTTACCCGGATCGAGAGTTACCAATGGGGTATTTGTATCTGATCTCATATACATATAAGCATCTGATGAATTTAGCCAGGATTTGAACAGTTTATCTGCTGCCCCCGTGCTTACCATTACAGCAAAATCATTTGCAATTGGAGCCCGCCAACGTGATAGGAGTTTTTTTGCTGCTTCATTGTATATACTCATCAATTCTTTTGTGTTTAGTTTAGTCAAATCTATAGAATTTAATTTTGAGTAAACTTTATTAAAATAAGAGTTAAACCTGGGTACAGTAAATTTTAGTGAACCGAAAGTAATTGAAATACGAAAAAATTGATACACAGTCTTGGGCAGGTAAATAAGATTCTTTCTGAAAAAAGTGAGTGGAGTATTCTCATCATTGTTGTCGAAAGTTTTCCTAATTGTTACACCCATCATTTTTTCCATAAATTCACTACTTAATTTATGAGCAGGAAAAAAAGAAAGCATTTTGTACCAACTACTCAGGTTGTAGTAGATTCTGTATCCGATAAATTCCACCATACATTCAAACATGGGTTTATTGTCTTTGATGACCCTTTCACTAGCCCCCATTAAACGAGAGAAATGTTGGTATACCTCTTGATAAACGTATCGTACAAAAGAAAATGTAAGGGGCGTAGTAACACCCGAGTAACTTTCGGCAATATTAGAATTATCGTAAATTATTTTATTATTTTTATCGCTTATTAAAACATTATAACTTAGTATCCTAGTGGCATTTACTGTTTTTTAGAACTTTCCATATTTTTCAAGATTCCTCCAGATAATCCGTTATTGATAGCATATACGTGTTTTAACATCGCTAGAATATCAAGCAAAACCAAGCAAAACCAAGCAAAACAGAGGCTCGGGAGTTGGATTATTGGAATGGGTTTTATCAAACCACTAAAAGGTGTTTTAGGCATCATGGTCGTTCTGATGCCCATTCTGGTCGGGGTGACTGGACTTGAACCAGCGAAACCTCCCGGCCCCCAGCCGGGCGCTCTAGCCAACTGAGCTACACCCCGTCAACAGAAGGGATTATATCATAGTAAGATCCTTGACTCTTTCGGTATTTCTTCGTATAATCATTCCAATGCCCACACTTATTTCCGTAACTTGTATAAACTGTAAAAAGCACTATTCCATTACACTAAAAAGGTATAACGAATCTCTTAAGAAAGGTTGGAATTTCTATTGTAGTCCTGAGTGTAGGAAAGAATTTCGTAAGACGGGTAAGCTACTCACCTGTGACAATCCTGATTGTTCCAGTAAATTTTATAGAGCTAAATGTTTCATTAATGAGACTGGTAATTTCTGTTCCCAAAGTTGTGCTGCCTCCATTAACAACAATCTTAGGAAAAAAGAGCTGTCAAAGATCTGTGCCAACCCTTCCTGTGATAATAAAATTCCCCCTAGAAATACCTATTGCTCCAATAAATGCAGGGGGGAAGTTTTGAGGAAATCCGAAAGCTATTATAAGGAAAAAACCCTGAAAGGAATTAACGATTTTGTGCGATCTCACGGAAGAATTCCCCTGAAGGTTGAGTTACCCTCCACTTATACCTTTTCTAGGAAGGGTTTTGGTACCTGGAATAAAGCTATAAAAGCCGCAGGACATATGCCTAACCCCATTCTCTTTGCTCGCAAACACATTGCTTTGGATGGCCATGTTTGTGATTCATTCTCCGAAATGATTATAGATAATTGGTTATACAGTTATTCTATTCCCCATAAAATAAACGTACATTATCCCAAGAATTCCAAACTCACCACCGATTTTGTAGTAGGTGACTATTGGATAGAATTTTTTGGTTTGGCAGGAGATTTAATCGCTTATGACAAAAATGTGCAGAGAAAACTTCGAATAGCTAAGGACCAAAATTTGGAATTGATTAAACTTTATCCAAAGGACTTATATCCTAAAAATATATTGGAGAAAACACTACAACCTGTTTTATATCACTATGCTAAAGCCTTCGTGTTTGTATAGCGTATCTACCCGTTTCCTTCTATTTCGTTCGCTGGTTTTTCTGCTTGTGCTTGACTTTCTTCCGGAGTAGCGAAGTTGTTCACGGGAGGTTTTTCCTCAGATATTGGCGCAGCACTCACTTTTTCCCTTTCCCCTTCCTCTGCAATTTCAGGCTTTTCAGGTTCCTTAGTTTCATTACTCCCCATAGTCATGGCGTCGGGAATGTAGATCACAGGTTCCTCCGCAATCACCATATTTTCCTGAATATTTTCATCAGGAGTTTCTGTACCCTCATTTGAAGTTGGTTGAGGCTGTTTTGGCTCATTAATTTCCATTGAGTTAGCAATTACCGTTGGAATTTCCGCCTTCCCTACGTCTTCGAGCTTTATCTCTGTTGGTTGGACATCCGAATAAGTTTCCGGTTCCATATCTTTTGGCTCACTAACGTGTTCTTCCTTTCCCCCCGAAATTTCAGGAGTTTCTTCTGTAGGGATTTCCTCAGAAACATTTTCATCACCTTCATTATTTTCTGGTTCCTCAGGAGTTTTCTCACTTCCCATTTCCTGTTTCTTGCTTTTTAGATCATCGAAAACCTTCAGAATAACCAGTGGTGTAAATGCCATGAATAAGTAAACTATTAAACCTTGCGTTGAATACATCAAAAACATCAAGGGAATGAGGCCAACAAATATAAGTAATGTGTACCCAATACCTTTCTTATACAGATTCCATCTATGGCCCTTTGTTAATTCCTTGCTCTTTTTCAACGCTTCAATAACTCCTACATCTTCAGTTAATAGAATGTAAGGCGCAAACAGGAACATTAAGGTAAAAATAACTCCCGGTATTATAAGCAGAATGTATCCAAATCCTATCAACAGGCCCATTGGAATTGAAAGAAACAGGAATTTTGGCGTCTTTCTGATCGCTTCAAGCAGAAGTTCTTTTACCGGAACCAGGTTCTTTTGGTGCATTTTTATGGGTACTAGCGCCGCATAAGTTATACTGATGGCTGTTACCACAAAACCGATAGTTACCGCTAGAATTCCATAAATCGTAATAGCCGTTTTGGATTGGTTACTTACTTCATCTATACCAATAACTTTCTGAGCTCCAGATATTGGAATAAGGTTTTCGGGGGAGCTTTCTGGAACAATATATTCTCCCAAACTCACGCTTGGTAGTACGCTAAATGTGGGTACGTCGGGTTTTTTACCAGAAATTCCGAAAATGATAACTCCCGGAATCATTATTGCAAGCGTAACTCCCGCCCCCACCAAGGCTAATGCCATGTAAGACTTGAAAAGGAATCCTAAAGAAGCATTATCAAACAAATTTTTAAAAGCACTTTTAATAGCGTCTTTGAGTGACATCAGTTTAGGTTTATCCATACTTTAAGTGTATTAGTTAGTTTAGTAGTTTGTCAATTATTGTATAAATGCTAAAGCCTCCATAAAAAAGGAAGGCCAAGCACATTATTGCTATTCTGGGGAAGTTAGGTCGAATTTTCTTATGTAGCAAACTCAAGTTCGTTGTGAGTGTTAATCCCACATGCACAAACATCGCGAAAGCATTTAGGACGGCTGAAATAGTTATTAATTGGAAAGGTTCCCTAAATCCGCACGAATAAATCAGAATTCCTGATAGAATTTGTATCCAAAGGACAGAGTAGTAGGTTTTGGAAATACTTTTTCCTTGGATTTTAGAATTGGCTAAAGCTAGGTTTTCTGAAATGATTCTGCTCGTTGAATCAAACACGGTAAGTTGTGTGGCAAAAAGCATAACCCCGATTACTAGGGAGAACAGGATTCCTGCCCAAGGAGCTACCAGCTTTCCAATTTGTTTAGCCTCCTCGATTACAAAACCAACTCCGACGGTTTCCGTTCCTTTTCCGTAAGTTGTGATATAGGAAAGTAGTGCCAGTAAGCAAATCGTTATTGTGCCTGTTAACCAAAAGACCAAAAAGTGCTCTATGTTTACGTTTTTCCACCATTTTCTGAAAGTTGAAAAGTTTTCTTCTGTTGGCTCGAATTTTGCTCCAGTTAAATCTATATTTTCATTTTTACTCGTTAGTAGGCTTCTAATTTTACCGGCATATTTACCCATACCATATCCTTTGGCTTTAACGTAAAAAGATTGTGCCAAATTTAAATTTCCTCCCGCCCCCGCATAGGCCAACGCTGCCAAAAACGATGCCATCGGTATTCCTGCGGGCAAAAATCGATATCCTTCACCTATTCCAATAATCCCGTTTCCAAGAGCCACAAAATCCGCTCCTTTGGCAAGGATTATCGACAAAACGAAGATGGTGGGGACTCCGGAGATTATTAATATCTTCTGAAGGCTTTCCACGGTTTTGTAAAGAACAGGACCCAACGAGAGTATTAGCCCAATAGCTATAAGCATTCCTATTGTTAAAAAGGAAATATCAGTAATTCCGAAAAGATTCCCTAGTATTTTTGCCGAAGCGGCAATTATTCCTGGCCACATCCATGGAATATAGGTTGAAAATAGAAACCAAATAGGCGCCCCCTTAAATTTTCTCGCAATTCCTACGAAAATACTTTCTCCATGAGCAAGAGCGTATCTTTCGATTTCCATATTCATGAAAAACTGAAAAGTTATCCCGAGAATCGCTCCCCAGATGATTCCCATGCCATAATGGGATGTCAGGTAAGGCCACAAAATAATTTCTCCACTTCCAAGACCGAGTCCTAGTAAGATAAAACTTGGGCCCATTAATTTTTTCAGTGGAAGCGCCTTAGGTAATGTTTTAATCTTTAAGCCCTTAATTTCTGTAGCCATTGAATTAATGGTACCAAAATTAAATTTTAAATTTTAGGTAAAATATTGGACGGGGTTTTCCAAGACTTAGCTTTTTGCTCCAGCTAGTGTCAATTTCCCTAAGCATTTTTCTCGTTACCTTTTGGAAGTTGTCTATCTTGAATCCGATATCCTCATATTTTGGAATGAGTTCTATTTTTATATAGTTCTCGTCAAGATCCTTTAAGTTTAATCTTTTCGTTTCAACTGGTTCTGAGAGTAAATCGTATCCAAACACTAGTAACAAGCTTCCTCCTGGCTTGATCAAATTCTTGATTGCTTTGATGACCGGTTTATTATATCCGGCAATATTTTCCAGCAAACTTCCCCAAGGTAAAATAATAGTGATTACATTGGCAGTATTTCTCAGTTCTTCTGGCAACATTTCAGCACTTCCCAAGACGAAGAGAACGTTTGAAAGCTTCTTTCTCAATGCTTTTTTTGAATATTTTCTAAGTTGCTTTTCTACCAGATCGATACCGATGCAAAGTATTTCAGGATTTTTAAGCGCTTTTTTGTAAACATATCGCCCATTGCCTGTTCCCAGATCTATTTCTACATTTTCAAATTTTCGCAAAATTTCCTTGAAATCTTCCGAAGACATCTCTTTAAGTTTGTTTCCTAGGACTATTTTCATTTTCACGCATCCCCTTTCGATATTAAAATGGTTTTATTTCTAGATTTAAATCCAGACTTAATTTTTACGTATGTTTTTGGAATGTTGAAATAATCTCCAAGTAGCTCTAACATTTCCTCATTAGCCCTGCCCTTCTTGGGAAGGGATTTCACAGATATTTCCAGAGTTTGATTTCCATACATGTCTTCCTTCTCTACTACTCTAGCCTCTTTTGTCCCTGGCTTTATTTTAACTTTTATGCTTTTCATTTTTTCAAGGATTATCCTTAGATCATCTTCAGACTTTAATTTTATTAGTGCTCTATAACTTTGTTTGTTCGAAGGATTGTCCTTAGTATAATACATATCTTTCCTTATCCCGGAAACCTGAAACCCCTTCTCTTAGAAGGATCGTACTTGAACTTGAAAAACTGCATATGTTTCCTATAGAATCCGTAGGTCGTTACAAATTTTTGAAAGGGTTTACAAATGTCCAAAAGAGATATGGTACAGAAAAGATTACAAATGCTTAACAGTTTGCGAGAAGATCTTAGAGAATTAAATTCTCATCGTAAGGATATATTAGACGAAAGCGAGGGATACAATGAGCTAGAAGAAAAAAGTAAGTTGGTTAAGGAGCAGGCCGCTGAAAAAAAGAAGCAAATTTTAGCAATTCCTGAATATGATGCTGTAATTCGCCAGATAAAGGATATTAGGATAGATATCGAAGATCAAAAAGATGCCCTGTCTCAGGAGTTGATAGAACTTTATAGGGAGGAAGGCATAACAGAGATCGAGGATTCTAAAGGGAATATTAAGAAACTAAAGTTTAGCGTTCGCTTAGTAAATCCATAACTTTATTATCCGAAAAGTATTTTATTTAGAAAACTATTTGATATAATGCTCGCATGACAAATCAAGAAACTAATCCAAGTAATAAAAAAGTTGCTTCTAAGAAGCAACAGAGTGCTCACAACGGCAAGAGCAAAAAATTATTGAAAATTTTGTCTGTAGTAGCCGCGGTAATTCTAGTCTTGGGCGTTCTTTCCGTGGTTGTTTACAACTTCAAACATTTTTTTGTTGTAGGCAGTGTGGATGGAAGACTTATAACCCGAATGGAGTTGAATAAAGTTCTGTTAGACGCTTATGGAACGGTTGGTTTCGATGAGTTGGTTACTGAAAAAATAGTTGAAAAAGAAATAGCGGAAAAGGGTATAACGGTAAGCCGAGCACAGCTAAATGAGAGGAAAAAAAAGATTTCCGCTCAAATTGAGGAAGGCCAGCGCATGACATTGGAGCAGTATCTGAAGATGCAGGGTATTCCGGAGGCTAAGTTTGATACCAACATAACTCAGCAACTTAGCGTAGAGATGCTTTTTGCAGATAAAGTTGATGTTTCGGAGGAAGAGATTGATACGTTCTTAGAGACTTATGGTGAGCAATTAGCGGAGGGGACGGACGAAGAAAAGAGAGCGCAAGTTGTAGACATTTTAATCAGTCAGCAAATGGGTACTTTGTTTCAACAATGGCTCGAGGATGCGAAGAGTCGCGCAGAAATATCTAATTATTTGGAATAAATCCGATAAGTCCAATGTGCTCAGTAATTTTTTCCGTGTGTATTAGCAGTTAGAAAAGCTGTAGCGAGTAGTATCCGTTGGTGAAAAATTTCCTTTAGTAACTAAAGAACTTGTAGAATTAGCTGTAAACTTGGAAGCGGAAACTTTGAAAAGAGAGCCGAAAGGATTTAAGCTTACTTCATGTACTTTATTGATTCTCATTGTCATTTGCCCCCTGTTGAACAAAAGGAGAGATTGGAGGAGGTAATAAACAACGCAATAGCTGCAGGTGTTCATAAATTTGTGAATATAGGTACATCCGTTTCCGAGAATGCTAAAGTTTTGAAAGTTTCAGGTGAGTATCCGCAGACATACCCTACGGCAGCGATTTATCCCCACGAAAACATGGACCGTTCTTTGGATGAGTTAGAGCAGTATCTGAGGGATTTTGTTTCCGAAAATAGGGAAGCTCTCGTAGGCGTGGGTGAGGCGGGAATAGACATTTCGAATTGGAAGAAAGGTAGGAACTTAAAAGATCAAGTAGACCTCTTCGAATTTCAGGTGCGTTTGGCCAAAGAATACAATTTACCTCTCATTGTTCATAATAGAAATGGGGATGATCAGGTTCTTTCGGTTTTAAATAAGATAAGGCCGCCGAAAGGGGTTATTCATTGTTTTGCTTCGGATTGGAAGTTCGCAGAAAAGGTTTTAGAGATGGGATTTTACATATCATTTTCGGGTTTAATAACCTATGAATCCCGAAAATCGCTCCTGGAAGTTGTGAAAAAAGTACCTAACGACAAATTTTTGATCGAGACAGATTCTCCATATTTGCCCCCAGCAAGTCATAGAGGTGAGAAAAATCAGCCAAAGTATGTTAAAATCATCGCGCAGAAAATCTCAGAAGTAAAAGGTATTTCTTTGGAGAATGTCGCTAAGCTTTCCAGCTCAAATACAGAGAGGTTACTTGGCATATAGTTTTTTCACATGAAAGAATTTGTAGAAAAGCACGATAAAAAAATACATAGGATTCTAGAAACAGTTCCTGGACTTTTAACTTGGAGTGTTTTGCTTTCGCCTATTTGGCTAGGGATCGTCTTTCCAGAGATGTTAGTCTATATGATTATTGCATTAACAGTGTTTTGGGCCTACATGGCTACACGCTATTCGTTCGGCATGCTTAGGGGCTATAACTTTTATAAGGAGGAGATGGCTATCGATTGGTTAGCAAGATGTCAAGGGTTGGATTTTTCACTACTCCTTGAGCCCCAAACCATCCCTTCAAAACTAGCCGATGTAAAGCACTTTATTCTAATTCCGGCAGTAAACGAGCCCTATGAGGTTTTAAAGCCCGCTTTTGACAGTTTTTGCTCGCAGACTTTTCCACGGGATCAAGTTGTTTTGGTGTATACAATAGAGGAAAAATATTCTAAGCAGACAATAGAAACTTTGCACGAGCTATTCAATGGTAGGGATAGGGAGTTTGCTGACGTTCTTATATACGTTCATCCCGCGGGAATACCGGGGGAGGCTATTGGTGCAGGTGCTGCAAACCGTACTTGGGGCGCAAAGCACGCTGTGGCAGATTTACGGAACCGTGACGAAAACTTTCGTAACTATATTTTCAGTACTTTTGATGCCGACCACGTTTTAAACGATAAGTTTTTATCCAGACTAACACATCTTTATTTGACTTCAGATGAAAGGGACAACAAGTTTTATCAGTCGGCTGTAGCCCTTTTTGATAACAACTATTGGCAGGTTCCAATTTTTATGCGTATCGAGGCTACTTCTGTTGCGTTAGGTGGATTGGCCGAGTGGGCCATTAGGGGAAAATTAAAGGATACGTTTGCGGCCTATTCTTCTTCTTTGAAAACATTAGTAGATGTGGACTATTGGGACGTTACCCTCGGAGTGGATGACCAGATTTTCTATTGGCGCGCTTTTTTTAAGAGAAATGGAAATTTTGTGGGAGTTCCGCATTATATTCCTTATTCAGCAGATGCGGTTATGGGAAGAAATTTCGGAGATTCCTGTAGAAGTCTTTATAAGCAGCTACTTAGGTGGGGGTGGGGTGTCATAGATTTCCCTTTATCTGTGAAGGGATTCATGAAAAACGGGGAAGTTCCTTTGCACCTGAAAATTGCTTGGATGTTTCGCCATTTGGAAAAAAGAATCCTATTGATAGACAGCGTGTTTTTAATAACCTTCGGTTTTGGCATTCTGAGCCTTACAAACCCCTCCATAAAGCAGGCTACGTTTGCCTACAGTTTGCCCAATATTATGAGCCTTATCTTAACGTCTACATTAGTTTTCTTTCTACCAATAACTATAATCCGTTTTAAAATAGTCAAGCCCATGCCTGCTAACTGGTCCTTTTGGCGCAGAACACTGGCTGTTTTAGAAGCTCCTCTTGTTACAATAAATATGCTTTCATTTTCATTCTTTCCTCAAGTTGAGGCACAAACGAGAATGCTTCTTGGTAAGAAAATGAAAGATTTGTATCACACGCCCAAAATAAGATGAAAAATTTTACCAATTTATTTAAGGCTCCTAAAGGAATTAAGAATAAAGATTCAAGGTTATTGGGTATATTATTTGGGATTAGCTTACTAACAATTTTGGTGCAATTGGTTTATTTGAATTTGAGGTTTGCTTTTTTGCTAGATGAAATTCCGCTTTTTTACTCAAAGGTTTGGGGAGATGCGCAATTGGCTCCAAAGTCGGACATTTTTTTAATTCCAGCCACCTCCATATTTATTACCCTTGCAGGATCCTTGTTTTTCTATTATGTTGGTACCCACTTTTATAAGTTCGGAACCAAACTAATTTTTTTTCTAGTCTCATTCTGCAACCTTCTCTTAACAGCATCTCTTTTTCGAATTGTTCATCTAAGCCTGGGTACTTCTGTTCCTTTGATTGCCGAAAACTATGTATACTTATTTGTTCCGTTTTTCGTGGCCTTACTGGCTAGTTTATTCCTGTCTCCCAGTTATGTTAAATTGATGACTTCTTGGGGAGTTGTGACAGACCCTAATCGCCATTCGCATCCGGCCATGATTTTGAAAAATCCCTCTGTGAGAGGCGGCGGCCTGCTATTTGCCCTGGTATTTATAGTTGTTTCCATTTTCTTTTTACCGTTAACAACTAAAATAATTGGTATTCTACTTTTTAGTTTGTTCCTAGCTATTTTCGGTTTTTTGGATGACTTCCAGAATACCCACTCAAGAAGTAAACTGTCCTTTTTAGAAAATCCTCTAATACGCTTGGGTTGTTTGGTCTTTTTCGTAAGTTTGGTGTATTTTTTTGATATTAAAATTTCCTTTTTAAGCAATCCACTAAATGGGGTGTTGCATTTAGATACACTAGGTTTTTCTTTGGGGGATGTGGTTATTAAACCCTTATCCTGGATTTTCACTACAGTCTGGATTGTGTGGATACTTAATTTGCTTTCGTGGTCAAATGGAGTAGATGGTCAGTATAGCGGTATTGTTGGTATTTCTCTTATTTTCTTAGGTCTTTTAGCATTACGCCAAGATTTTCCAACTCCAGCGGACTTTAGCTACGCCCGCTTGGCTGTTATAGGTGCTGGCGTTGTGTTTGGTTTGGTGGGAGTTACTTGGCATCCATCGAAGCTTATGTGGGGATTTGGAGCCATGTCTGCGGGGGTTGTCGTGGCTGCTTTATCGGTGCTAGTTCAGGCGAAGGTTATTACCTCTATCCTGATTTTATTAATTCCGTTTTTGGACGGTCTTATAACTGTAATTCGCCGTGTTGCTCGGGGGAAAAATCCATTAAAAGGAGACAGGGGTCATTTGCATCACTTACTTATGCAAAAAGGATTGTCGGTTCCACAAGTGGCGTTGTTTTACTGGTTGGCTACCCTTTTATTTGGTGGTTTAAGTCTCTATTCGGCCGGAAAACCTTTAGTGCAGACTTTTCTAATGCTATTAGGTATACTATTCTTTATAATAGTCCTAGCGAACGTAAAATTACCCACGAAGAAGCTCCCACTACAAGAATTTGAGAAATAATACCCCACGGCAACGGTGCCTGGAATTGTAGCTTGCTTTGAATACTTGCGATTGACTTCACAATTTTCGGTTCATTTTCCATATAAATGTGCGGCCCCTCAACTACATCGGGTAATACTGACCCTATACCAGATAAAAACATATTTAAGGCAAGTGGTGGGTTTTTTATTACCCACAACGTATATAAAGTTGCAGTAAGTCCTACTGCTACACCTAGAACCAGATCGCCCATAACAGCAAGAGGCCGCCAGCCTCTAATCCGTTCTTCTTTTTTAGTTCCTGAATAGAAATCCCAGTGAGGTACCAAGTCTCCCACGAAATGAGATACTATTGAGAGAGGCACCGCTATAAATGGATTTTGTATTGTAACCCCTATTGCAAGACCTACAAAAGTGTGTGGTGTTAAAAGCATGCAGACCTCATTCTAACATACTGGGTTTTAGTTTTAAGGCTTTTTGCATTAATTTTTCCCCCTTTTCTACTTCTCCGGCTTGCTTATATGTATTTCCTAAGTTGTACATTGCTTCGGGATAATTAGGTTCTAACTGCAACGCTCTCTGAAAATTATGGATTGATTTTTCCAGATCTCCTTCCAAACCGTAAACGTCACCTAAATTGTTATAAACCCTTGGACTATTGGGATTTGTTCTTGCTGTGGCCTCCCACAAGGTTTTTCTATTTTGCCAGTCTGCGTTCCTGAGAATGTCTTTGTAGAAGTAAAGACTCATGATAATAATGGTAATATAAAGCTCCGCATTTTTAATTCTCGTGTTCTTCGCAAGATTTTCTATTGTTATTGCTAAAAGGATTGTGAAGAATAGTGTTGGGAGGTAAAGATATCTATCGGCAATGTACCAGGATACTTGAATAGGGCTAAAGGTGGGAAGCAGGGTAAGGTATATTCCGATAAGGAGCCCCGCTTTTTTATAGTGACGTTTTTTAATCCAGTAAATTATTAATATGGTAGAAACTATAGGTACTGCTATCCCAAAAGTGATAAAACTGGGCCTTACGACCTCGCCTTCGTGATAAATGGATAGGTCTTTGGGATAAAACAGTAATTTTGTAGCGCTTCCCGCTGTGTATGCAATTCTATTTATATATGAGGGTTTTTCTGCTAAAAAAGCTTCTGTTGGGCCTGAGACTTCTGTTCTCATGAAGTGAACTCTTGTCAGAATTTCCTTGTGGTAAGCGACACCTACAAATAGGATGGCCAGTAAAAAGTAATATATTGGAGCCACTCTTTTTGTCAATTTTTTAATTCTTTCCCACGGTTTTAGAAAAAACAGTTCCGTAGTTACTATTAGGAATGGAAGTACTAGTGCCCACGCACTCCTTTGAGTAACTAACCCCAGACTAAAGAGTAAAAGCGAAGCGTACAGAAAGATTTTATCTTTTTTCCGTCGGAACTCTAGGTATAGAAGCATGTTAATCAGAATTACTGTTGTATTAAATAAGTAGTGCCTTCCGGAAATCCAACTAACGGGTTCTGTAACTACCGGATGTACGCAAAAAAGACTAGAAGCTATGTAAGCTATTCTCTTGTTTTTGAATATTTTCAATGTGAGGAAAAAAGCTAGGAGGCAGTTTATGTTGTGTATTATCACAGCTAAAACGTGTAGAGGCGTTGGATTTAGGCCAAAAAGTTGATACGAGATTGCGTACGTTAACCTATTTACCGAGAATTCTTTAAGATTTAACAGTCTTCCGATATAATGGTACCTATCGTTTCTTACAAAACCGGCTATGTCATCGGAGACAAATCCGTTGTCTAAAACAGTTGCGAACGTTAGCCAGCAAATTATTGTTAAGATAATCAAGAAAGGTAGGTTTTCCTTTATGACTTTAGGTGTTTTGCGGAATATTCCATAAATTTTTTGTTTCATCTCCTATATATTATCTTAAAAATAGCACTTCATATAAATTCTTTTTTGAGATAGAATATGCCTGATGGAGAACGTAGTCAATCCAGGGAAAAATAGTGCTCACACTTTAGGATCTGAGGATAGTGAGAAGCCTTCGGTAAAGTCTTTTGTACTCGAGTTGCTTGAAAGTTTCCTTAGTTCAATGCTTGTCCTTTTCCTTTTATATAAATTTGTCGCAATGCCCGAAGTTGTTCACGGTGCTAGTATGTCCCCGAACTTTGAAGATAGCGAAAGAGTATTAATGGAACGTATAACTAGATACATAAAGCCGTTTGAAAGAGGCGAGGTTGTTATACTACATCCGCCGGATAATCCACGCATCGACTACATAAAGAGAATAATAGGTCTTCCTGGAGATATAATAAAAGTTAAAGACTGCCAGGTTTACATAAATAGAGACGGCAAGAAATTCGTTCTCGAGGAATCATATTTGCCGAACGATGTTTGTACCGTAGAGGGCCCACAATTAAGAGAAGGCCGTTCCCTGCGCTTAAAAGACGGGGAATTTGCAGTAATGGGGGATAACAGGATCAACTCGTTGGATTCTAGGGTTTTCGGCGTAGTAAAAGAGAAAAACGTTCTTGGAAGAGTTGTTTTTCGCTTTTGGCCTTTTGATCGTCTTGGCTTTCTGTAGTTGTTGTGATAACATTCTTGTTGACACTCTGGAGGTAGTATGTTAAATTCCTCTTTGTCCAAGAAGGTGTTACGTCAAGAGTCATTTTGAATTTGATCTAGCAAAGGTAGCTTTAGTTTCTGAAAATTAAAATTTAATGCAAGAGTATAATTTTTCCAAAAGAAAAGATGTCTTACCATTACCTGACCTTTCCGCTGTACAACTTGAGTCGTATGAGTGGTTTTTAAGCGAAGGTATACAAAGTGTATTAGATGAATTAGGTACTATTGAGGATACTTCAGGTAGAGGTTGGGTTCTTAGTCTGTCCGATTCGCAGTTTCAGTCCCCAAATATTGCATTAGAAGAGGCTTTGAGAGTAGGCCGCACTTTCGACGCCCCTTGGTACCTGAAAGCGACTTTGAAGGATCCGATAAATAAAACCGAAAAATCCCAAGAGGTATATATGGGTGATATTCCATTGATGACTGGTAGGGGGACTTTCATTATTAATGGCGTAGAAAGAGTTATAGTAAATCAACTTATTCGTTCCGAGGGCGTTTTGTTTACGGGGGAAATTTCTTCAGTAACGGGCCAATTATTGGGCGGCGCGAAAATTCTTCCGCAGCACGGAGTTTGGCTAGAGTTCACAACTTCTAGGGGCGGTCAATTGAGCGTTCGAATAGATCGCAGGAGAAAGCTTTCCGTAACGACCTTATTGCGTGTTTTCGGGTTGGAGTCAGATGAGGATATTTTAGATGCATTTGCTGAAGTGGAAACGGACCCGGAGGTAAATTATATCGAGAGATCCTTAGTTAAAGATCCTTCCTCTACTTATGATGAAGCTTGCCTAGAGATTTACAGGAAAATTAGACCAGGCGAGCCTTTAGTATTGGAGAACGCCAAACTTTTGGTGAAGGAGACGTTTTTTAATCCTAAACGTTATAGTCTTGGAGAGGTTGGTAGGTTCAAGCTTAACCAAACGTTAGGTTTAAACTTCCCAAACACTCCCGAAGGACGCGTGCTGCAGCTGGAGGATTTAATCAAAATCATTTCCCACGCAATTCAAATGAACAATGGAATTGGCACGATTACTGATATAGATAATCTTGGTAATCGAAGAGTGAGGCGTGTGGGAGAGCTTCTACAAAACAGAGTTAGAGTTGGCTTTTTGAGGCTAGCTAGGAACGTCCGTGGAAGAATGTCCTTGCAACCTAGGGATACTTTACCTAACCCCGCAGGACTCATTTCCCCCAAAGCCGTAACCGCAAATGTTCAAAGCTTTTTCGCTACAGGCAGGCTTTCCCAGTTTCAAGATCAGCAAAACCCTCTTACATCCTTGGCCCATATAAGAAGACTCTCGGTTTTAGGTCCCGGAGGTTTAACAAAAGAGAGGGCAAGCATGGCTGTTAGAGATGTTCATTACTCCTCATTTGGAAGGATTTGTCCCGTTAGAACTCCGGAAGGTCCAAGTATCGGCCTTATTAATTACTTGTCCATGTATGCCAGGATTAACAAATATGGGTTTATTGAAACTCCTTATATAAAGCTGGAGAAGACCGAAAAGGGGGTTCTCGTCACTAATAAAATCGAGTATTTGGCTGCTTACGATGAAGAAGACGCAAACATTACAGACGCTTCTGTGGCTGTCGGTAAAGATGGTTTTATCTCCGTAAAGCAGGTTCCGCTAAGGCATCATGGTGACTTTTTCTTGGGAAATACTATCGACGCAGAGTATATGGAGGTTATTCCTAAGCAGATAGTTGGTATTTCTGCTGGGCTAATACCATTCTTGTCCAACGATGATATAACGCGCGCGTTAGTGGCAGCCCAACAATTATCTCAAGCTGTTCCTTTGATTAGTCCCCATGCGGCTACAGTTGTTACAGGTATCGAAAAACCTGTGGGGGATAATTCCGGAGCTGTAATAAGGGCAAAAAACGGTGGTACCGTAACGTATGCTGATGCTAGAGAGGTTGTTGTTAAATATAAAGGTGATAAGAAAAAAACTACTTATCATCCAAGTAAGTTTGTAAAATCCAATGTTTCAACAAATTATAATCAGGAAATTCGTGTTGAAACGGGTCAGAAAATAAAGAAAGGGGACATTTTATATGAAGGTCCGGCTTCAGAAGATGGTTATATTTCTCTCGGGGCTAATGTAAGAGTCGCGTATATGATTTGGGAGGGCTACGAATTTGAGGACGGTATTGTGCTTTCGGATCGTTTAGTAAATGATGATGTTTTGACTTCAATTCATATCAACGATTACGACGTATCGGTAGTAGAAACAAAACTTGGGTTGGAAGAATTAACATCGGACATTCCTAATGTAGCGGAATATGCGCTGAGGAATTTGGACGAAGACGGGATAGTTATAATGGGGTCCGAGGTTAAATCGGGAGATATATTGGTGGGAAAGGTTGCTCCAAAGGGTGAGGTTGATCTATCAGCAGAGGAAAGGCTTCTGAGGGCGATTTTTGGTGAGCAGGCAAAGGAAGTGCGCGATACTTCGTTGAGAATGCCACATGGGGCTCATGGAGTTGTTATTGGTGTGAAGAGGGTGAGTCGAAAGGACAACGACAAACTTCCGGTTGGAGTTTTAGAAGAGATTACGGTTTATGTTGCAGAAAGGCGAAAAATAAGCGTAGGAGATAAGCTTGCCGGGCGCCACGGTAATAAAGGTGTTATTTCTGCAATAGTTCCTCAAGTTGATATGCCTCATTTAGAAGACGGTACTTCTGTGGATGTGATTTTTTCCTCAGAAGCTGTTTTGAAAAGAATGAATATAGGTCAAATATTGGAAGCTCCTCTAGGTTTGGCCGGTCGTAAGCTGGATAGGCGTTATATAGTTCCCCCCTTGGAAATAGTTCCAGAAGCAGAAATTACGCATCAACTTAAAGAAGCTGGTCTCCCTGTTACCGGAAAGTTTAAGTTAATAGATGGAAGAACGGGAGAATATTTTGCTAATGAGGTTGTCGTTGGTGAAACTTATCTTTTGAAATTAGTTCACATGAGTGAGGAGAAAATGCACGCACGTTCCACTGGGCCTTATTCCTTAATCACGCAACAACCCTTAGGCGGCAAGTCTCAATTTGGTGGGCAACGCTTAGGAGAGATGGAAGTCTGGGCTTTGGAAGCATACGGCGTTGCACACATTTTAAAGGAAATGCTAACTATTAAGTCGGATGATTTGATAGGTCGAACAAAGGCTTATGGCTCAATTATAAAAGGTACGCCGATCGCGGATTCCACCGTACCCGAAACTTTTAAGCTAATGATTCGTCAGTTGAACGGCCTGTGCCTTGGTTTGGAGCCAATAAAATACGATGTTGCTGATGAAGATACGGGAGAGGATCCATCCCAGCAGGAGGCATCGGTAGTAACGGATCAGGAGGCCGCTAAGGAGTTTTTCAAATCGGGGGAAAGCACAGGTCTATCGAAAAGTTTAGAGGAGGAAGCTTAAAATGAAACATTTGAATGGTTTGAGGGATTTTGATGCCCTAAAAATATATCTTGCCTCAAGCGAGGAAATTTTATCTTGGTCTTATGGCGAGGTAACGAAACCCGAAACCATTAACTATAGAACTTTTAAGACAGTTCGTGGTGGGTTGTTCGATGAAAAAATATTTGGGCCGACCGCCAATTTTGAGTGTTATTGCGGAAAATATAAAGGTATCCGTTATAAGGGCGTGGTCTGTGATAAATGTGGTGTTGAGGTGGCTCATTCGCGTGTTAGACGAGAACGCATGGGACATATAAATCTTGCTTGTCCCATAGCTCACGTTTGGTTTTTTAGGGGAATTCCTTCTAAGTTAGCTTACCTTTTGGATGTTTCCCCCAGAAAAATTTCGTCCGTGATTTACTTTTCTTCATATATTGCGACCTCTATTGATGGTGAGATGCGAGCGAAAGCCATTTCCATGGTGGAAACAGATGCGCAAAGTGCTCAGAAGAATTATGAGGAGGTTTTGGAAAAGAAGGTAGGAGAAGTTCAAAAAGATTTTGGCGAAAAAGCAAAGGAATTCAAGGGAGATGACTTAAAGGAACGCGAACACTCTCTTAAGTTGCAACAGAAAGTTCAATCTCTTCGTATGAAGGCTTTAAGAGATTGGGAAGAGCAAGAGCAGTTTTTTAAGATTATTCGTAAGAAAATTGAAGGAATAGAGAAGCTCTCAATAGTGGACGATGAGGAGTATTTGCAAATGAAGCGTTATGTAGATGTTTTCGCGGATATGAGAATCGGTGCGGAGGCCGTAAAGTATATATTGGAACACATGGATTTGGACGAAATTGCTTTGGAGTTGACCGAAAAATTGGAAGGCAGCCGCAGTAAAACTAAAACAAAGAGGATGGCTCGAAGATTACATGTTATAGAGCAGTTTAGAAGCTCGGGGATAGATCCGGCAAATATGGTATTGGATGTTTTGCCCGTTATTCCAGCTGATTTAAGGCCTTTAGTTCAGCTCGAGGGCGGCAGATTTGCTTCCTCTGACCTAAATGATTTGTACAGGGCGATAATTAACAGAAATAATCGTTTAAAGAAACTTATGGAAATTGGTGCTCCCGAGGTCATTTTACGAAATGAAAAACGAATGCTTCAAGAATCCGTGGACGCTTTTATTGACTCCTCTAAACAGAGAAACGAAGGTCGCTCTCGAAGAGGCGCAAAGAAACTTCGTTCCTTGGCCGACATGGTTAAGGGTAAACAAGGAACCTTTAGGTTGAACCTTTTGGGTAAGCGCGTAGATTACTCCGGCCGCGGAGTAATCGTAAACGGTCCGAAATTGAAATTGGACGAGTGTGGTATTCCCAAAGAGATGGCGCTAGAACTTTTCAAGCCGTTTGTTTTGAGGAGTTTAATGGAAAAGGAGTACGCCCCGAACATAAAAAGCGCTCGCAGGGTTCTTAATGATAGAGGTCCGGAAGTTTGGGAAGCTTTGGAAAAGGTAGTTAAAGGCCATCCGGTTTTATTAAATCGTGCTCCCACACTTTGGAGGCTTGGAATTCAGGCTTTTTACCCAAAATTAGTTGAGGGGGATGCTATTCGTTTACATCTCTGTGTTTGTTTGGGATTTAATGCAGACTTTGATGGGGACCAGATGGCTGTTCACCTGCCTTTATCTGAAAAGGCTATAGAAGAGGCACGTACCATTATGTTGTCTACGCAGAATTTGCTAAATCCTTCTAATGGATCTCCTATCTCTGTTCCCAACAAGACTCTGTTATTTGGAATTTACTATATGACCTCCGTGGACGCCAAACTTAAAATACCAGAAAAGATTTTTGGGAGTAAAGAGGAATTATTTTACAACATGAATATTTCAAATACGGTAAGTCTTCGTCAATCCATTAAAGTTTTATTTGATGGTTTTATCGTAGAGACAACCCCAGGTAGGCTTTTATTCAACGAGGTAGTTCCGGAATCCTTTGGGTTCATAAACGAGGCCATGCCTATGACAAAGGCGCACGCCCTGCTTTCCAGAGCATTTAAGGAGGAGCCTTTAGAAGTAGTTATTAAGTTAATAGACGATATTAAGGATTTAGGTCTAAGGTATGGAACCAAGTCGGGCCATTCAGTGGCTTTGAGCGATATTGAAGTTCCAGAGGAACGTGAGGCATTGCTTCAGAAAGGTAGAGATTCTGTGGTTAAGATTGATAAGAACTTTAAACGTGGTTTGATAACAAGTATTGAGGCTCAAAGGTTGACAGAGGATATTTGGAACGAGATAACCGCAGATGTTGATGAAGCCGTTTGGGCAAATCTAAAAGAAGATAATCCCGCAAAAGTTTTAGTAAACTCAGGGTCAACCCGCGCATCTCGAGCTCAAGTAAAACAGATAGCGGGTATGCGAGGACTAATGACTGATCCTACAGGTAAGATAGTACCGATGCCTATTTTGGGTAACTACAAGAATGGTCTATCCGGTTTGGAGTACTTTGTTGGTGCTCGTGGAGCTCGTAAAGGTCTAGTAGATAAAGGTTTAAAAACAGCTGACGCGGGTTATTTAACCAGAAGACTTGTTGATGTTTCACAGGATTTAATTATTCGTGAGGACGATTGCGGCACTACAGAGGGGCGCTTGGTAGAGGTTGGGGAAAGTACCGTTCTTCAGTCCTTTAAGGAACGTTTTGCAGGACGATATTTAGCTAAAGACATAAAGGAAGGTAATAGGATTTTATATAAATCCGGAGTATTGTTGACAGAGAAAATTCTGGAGGAGGTTGAAAAATCGAAGGTTAAACAAATAATCATTCGTTCACCAATGTCTTGTTCTGCTAAACGAGGTATTTGTATAAAGTGTTACGGGTTGGATTTGATGACTGGGGAGCCGATCAAAATTGGATCTACCGTAGGTGTCCAATCAGCTCAATCAATTGGTGAGCCGGGAACTCAACTTACAATGCGCACATTTCATACAGGAGGTATTGCGGGAAAGGATATTACACAAGGACTTCCGCGCGTAGAGGAGATCTTGGAAGCGCGAACACCGAAAACCCTGTCCATAATGAGTGAACTCACGGGTTCCGTTAAAATCATAGAAACTGGAGACGAAAGAAAGATTTATATTACACCAACTGATGGGAACAAAAAGGATAGTATTGAGTATATGGTAGATCCTGTATCTGAACTTATTGTGGAAGATGGCCAGTTGGTTGCAAAGGGCGACAAATTAACTGGGGGGCATTTGGATCTTGGAAAACTCATAAATGCGGTGGGGCCGCGCGATACACAAAAATATGTTGTAAACCAAGTTCAGAAAGTCTACGCCTCTCAAGGGGTAGCGCTTAACGATAAACATATAGAAGTTATTGTGAGTAAGATGTTTAACAATTTTGAGGTATTAGATGCAGGTGATACTGAGTTGATGCGAGGGAATATTGTTACGGTAGATACATTCAGGGATCAAAATGCTTCGGCGATTGCCCAGGGAGGCGATCCGGCAAAGGGTAGACAAGTCCTCTTAGGTATAACCAAAGCGGCCTTAAATACCGACAGCTTTCTGTCGGCAGCCTCATTCATTTATACTAGCCGAGTCTTGACGGATGCGGCCTGTTCTGGTAAGGTCGACAAGCTCTTTGGTCTGAAAGAAAATGTAATTATCGGTAATTTAATACCGACCGATGGGAGAGCGCGACTAGAGTAAATATGCCAACTATAAATCAGTTAGTAAAAAAGGGGAAAAGGGATCGTAAAAATAGAAAGGTTAAAACACCCGCTTTAAAGAGTGTTTACAATTCTTTGTCTCGCGTAAGTAAACCGGCTATTGCCCCATTTAAAAAGGCTGTCTGTTTGCAGGTCAAGACAATGACTCCAACTAAACCTAATTCGGCCTTGAGAAAGGTTTGTAGAGTAAGGCTTTCCAATGGAGATGAAGTTACCGCCTATATTCCCGGAGAGGGGCATGAGTTACAAGAGCACTCTGTGGTTATGGTTCGCGGTGGCCGCGTAAAGGACCTTCCCGGAATAAAATACACTTTAGTCAGAGGCGTTTACGATTTGGGAGGGGTTAAAGACAGGGCTTCCTCACGTTCATTATATGGTACTAAGAGGTCAAAGGAGAAGTAAGGATTATGAGAGGAAAAACCGCTAAGAGACGTGAAGTAAGTCTTGATCCTGTTTACCACTCTGCCGTAGTTACTAGGTTGGTAAATAAGGTCATGCTTAATGGCAATAAAACACTCGCTCAAAAAATGGTCTACGAAGCTATTTCTAAATTAGAAAAAGACAAGGACAGCTCCCTTAAAGTTTTTGAAAAAGCAATAAACAACGTAATGCCGGTTAAGGAAATTCGATCTAGAAGAGTCGGAGGAGCGACGTATCAAGTTCCGTTACCTGTAAAGCATTGGAGATCGGAGGCCTTAGCTATACGTTGGATAGTAGAAGCGGCTCGCGCCAAAACAGGTAAGACCTTTTCGGAGTTTCTATATCAAGAATTGAAAGCTGCGAGTGTGGAAGAGGGAGATGCTGTAAAAAAGAGATCCGACATACATAAAATGGCCGAAGCCAATCGTGCTTTTGCACATTTTGCAAGATAAGGTAAAATATCCCCTATGGCAAAAACAGAAAATACGAAATATCCTTTAGAGAGGATTAGAAATATAGGAATAATAGCTCACATTGACGCCGGTAAAACGACTACGACAGAGCGTATCCTGTACTATACAGGGAAGTCCCATAAAATAGGGGAAGTTCATGAGGGCGCCGCTCAAATGGATTGGATGGAGCAGGAAAAGGAACGCGGAATTACAATACAATCAGCTGCTACTACTTGCTTTTGGAAAGACCACAGAATTAATTTAATAGATACTCCCGGACATGTGGATTTTACCGCTGAGGTAGAGAGATCCCTTCGCGTTTTAGATGGTGGCATAGTTTTATTTGATGGAGCTGCTGGGGTTGAGCCTCAGAGTGAAACAGTGTGGCATCAGGCGGAAAAATATCATGTACCTCTGCTTTGTTTTGTAAATAAACTTGACAAGATGGGCGGGGACTTTTTAATGTCTTTGGATTCTATAAGAGATAGACTTTCTCCAAATGCATATCCTGTGCAGTTACCAATTGGCATAGAGGGGGACTTTAAATCTGTAATAGATTTAATTGAACGCAAGGTTTATACGTTTACTGGAAAGTTGGGTTCTGAGGTAAACGAAGCCGATATTCCGGAGGATATGAAGGATTTAGTAGAGAAATATCGCGCGGAATTGGTGGAGAAAGTGGCGGAATCAAATGACTCCTTGATAGAAAAATTTCTGAATGGCACAGAGTTAACTATCGAAGAAATAAAATCCGGTGTGAGAAAAATGACGATAAGCGCACAACTGTATCCTGTTTTTGCTGGTGCCTCCCTATCCAATATTGGTGTCCAAAAGCTTTTGGATGGGGTTGTGGACTATTTGCCTTCACCTAAGGATGTCGGGGAGATAACGGCTTACAGGCAAGATACTGGAGAGAAAACTATGTTAAGTCCGGAAGAAGATGGGCCTTTTGTTGCGTTGGCTTTTAAATTGCAGACCGATCCCTATGTTGGACGCCTCACTTACTTTAGAGTTTACTCAGGTTCCGCGAATGCCGGTTCCTATATTCTCAACTCTACTCAAGACAAGAAGGAAAGACTGGGCCGCGTTATTTTGATGCATTCCAATAAGCGAGAAGAGATTCAACAGATACATGCTGGGGAAATTGGTGCAGCTATCGGATTGGAAGTGAAAACAGGGGACACACTCTGTTCAGAGGAAGAGCCTCTTATTTTAGAGTCCATTACTTTTGCAGAGCCGGTCATTGGCCTTGTTATAGAACCCAAAACGAAAGATGATAGTGGTAGGTTGGGTAAGGCGCTAAAAAAGCTTTTGGAAGAAGATCCGACACTGAAGATAAAATCAAACCAAGAGACGGGACAGACTGTTTTATATGGTATGGGAGAGCTTCATTTGGAAATTATTGTTGATCGTTTGAAGAGGGAGTTTAATGTTGAGGTTACAACCGGCACCCCCCAAGTAGCCTATAGGGAAAGTATCAAGAAGAAGGTAGAGCAGGAAAGTAAATATATCCATCAATCAGGAGGGCGAGGGCAGTACGGACATGTTGTTATAGAGGCGGAGCCTTTGAGTCCCGGTGAGGGCTTTATCTTTGAGGACAAGATACGGGGCGGGGCAATTCCTAAGGAGTATGTCCCGGGTGTAGAGAAGGGGGTTAGAGAAGCTCTTGAGAGCGGTGTGGTGGCAGGATATCCGGTTGTGGATGTAAAAGTGAGTTTAGTTGACGGATCCTACCATGAGGTTGATTCCTCGGAGCTTGCCTTTAAAATAGCTGCGTCTGATGCTTTTAGACAGGCGCAAAAGAAAGCGGCGCCCTACTTGAAGGAGCCTATTATGAAAGTGGAAGTTATTACCACCGATGATTTTATGGGAGACGTTATCGGTAATCTTTCCGGTAAACGGGGAAAAATTTCTGGTACAAAAAAGAGGGGGCAAGCCACTGTGATATCTGCAGAAGTTCCGTTGGCGGAAATGTTTGGGTATGCTACAGTACTAAGAGGTATGACACAGGGGAGAGCAAGCTTCATGATGGAGCCCATCCATTATGCAGAGGTACCGGCTAATTTAGTTCAGGAAATGTCCCCAGGAGATACCAAATAATATAAAGTTTCGCTCTTTTTGTGGTATTATCAAAAATATTAAAGATTAAAAATTAATTAGTAATTTATTTAGAAAGGTAATTATGCCAGAACAATTTGAAAGAACTAAACCGCACGTTAATGTGGGGACAATCGGGCATGTAGATCATGGTAAAACGACTTTGACAGCAGCTATAACTCATGTTTTAGCTAAGAAGTATCCTTCTGATCTTAACAAAGCTTTAAACTATGAAGATATTGAGAGCTCAGAGGAGGAAAGAAAACGCGGTATTACAGTAAATATTTCTCATGTTGAGTATGAGACAGAGAAGCGCCATTACGCCCATATCGATGCTCCGGGACATGCTGACTATATTAAGAACATGATCACAGGTGCCGCCCAAATGGATGGTGCAATCTTAGTGGTTGCGGCTTCAGATGGACCAATGCCGCAAACCAGAGAACATATATTACTTGCTAAGCAAGTAAACGTTCCCGCTATGATCGTTTTCCTGAATAAGTGCGATATGGTAGACGATCCGGAGATTTTGGATTTGGTTGAGATGGAAGTACGTGAGCTCTTGAATAAGTATAAATTTGACGGCGATAATATCCCTATCATTAGAGGTTCCGCCACCAAGGCTTTGGCGGGTGACGCTGAAGCTATTACTGCAATTGAAGAGCTGATAGATGCTATTGATGAGCACATTCCTACACCTGAAAGAGATCTCGACAAGCCTTTCTTAATGCCTGTTGAAGATGTCTTCTCTATTTCAGGCAGGGGTACGGTTGCGACAGGAAGAGTAGAACGTGGGAAGATTGCTATAAACGAAGAGGTTGAAATAGTAGGCATTAAGGATACTTCTAAGACCGTTGTTACAGGAATAGAGATGTTCAAGAAGCAAATGAAAGAAGCTCAGGCTGGAGATAATGTAGGAGTATTACTCAGGGGGGTGGATAGAGACGGTGTAGAAAGAGGCCAGGTTTTAGTAAAGCCTGGAACCGTAACTCCCCATACAGAGTTTGAAGCTGAAGTCTATATTCTATCAAAAGAAGAGGGTGGAAGGCACAAGCCTTTTTTCACAGGTTATAAGCCGCAGTTCTACTTGAGGACAACTGACGTTACAGGAGAGATTTCCCTTTCTGAGGGTGTAGAAATGGTTATGCCAGGTGACAACGTTACCATTAATGTTAAATTGATAACCCCAGTTGCACTAGAGGATGGTTTGCGTTTCGCTATTCGCGAGGGCGGCCACACTGTTGGTGCTGGAGTTGTTACTAAAGTGAATAAATAATTTTTGTTATGGAGGGGCCAAAGTGCCCCTCTAAAAACTTTGTATTATGGCCGAAAAAAAGAAGGAAGTTAGGATAAGAATAAAGCTCAAAGCCTATGATAGTAGGGTAATGGATGTGAGCTGCGATAAGATTGTTGAAACCGTTATAAGGACAGGCGCTAAAGTAGTGGGACCAGTGCCTTTACCAACAAGAAGGGAGCTATTTACTGTGATTAGAGGCCCTCATATAGATAAAAGATCTCGAGAGCAGTTTGAGCTGAGGACACACAAGCGACTTGTGGATGTACTAAATCCTACG
>Ga0207997_1000032_pt1 | contig 55958 bp, 56 predicted proteins | sample AntAceMetag02UKN_FD_184777 | JGI IMG/M metagenome (GOLD analysis project Ga0207997, IMG submission 184777) | Saline lake microbial communities from Ace Lake, Antarctica - Antarctic Ace Lake Metagenome 02UKN (SPAdes) (version 2) | ecosystem: Environmental > Aquatic > Non-marine Saline and... | reverse complement strand
TAATTTAATTATAAGCAAAGCTTGAAATTAAATTTCATTATACATAAGTTAAGGTAATTTAATTATAAGCAAAGCTTGAAATTAAATTTCATTATACATAAGTTAAGGTAATTTAATTATAAGCAAAGCTTGAAATTAAATATTATTGTATGTAAATTAATGTATTTTAATTATAACAACCTCTCCTCGCTTTGCTCGTCGAGAACGTTGCTATTCGCTACGCTCATAGTAAGAGCCTGCTCACTGCGTTCGCAGAAGCTTGAAATTAAATATTATTATACATAAGTTAAAGTAATTTAATTATACCACAAACAAATTATTATCAAAAGTTCTAACGTCCCACCTGGGGTCAAAAAATAACCGCAAGTGATAATTAGATTAACTATAAAAAATCAAAGGCCCGAGAGTTCTCGGGCCTATACAAGAGTGGCATTTTACCAGGAAAAAGAAAAAAGAAATTTTGCCTTTTTTTCTTTCTCGGGATTCATCCCGAGAAGTACTTCAGCTTTCACTAAGGGTGAAAACCTATGGCGATAAATGGCGCCATAATAAGAGAAAGAGAATTGATTCCCATTGTGAAGAGTTAACAAAAACGCTCCAATCTCATGAGGGATTCCGGGAATAAAAAGAAATTTATTGTTGGTTTCCCAGATTCCAAAATTCTCATCCGAGAATTGACAATCATGCCAACTCTCAAACAAAAATTTATTATCAAATCTCAAATCAAGATGAGGACTCAAACCCAGATATTCTTCTTTTAGGCCATTTTTGTCAAAAAGAACAGACAAAGGAATATTGAAATCTGCCTCAAAACACTTACATGTCTCAAAATTTAAAATTTCAAATTCCCAGCGAGGTCCCAATGCGACAATGAAATTATTGTCAGTATCAAGAACAACTCGAGAAATCCAGAAAGATTCTAAATGATCCCAAGTCATAGAACACCTTGCGCTTTCTTCGTCGCCTCCATAACTTGCTTCGATTGACAATACATTATCGGCTTCACAAGCGTACAAATTATCAATAATCATAAATCCTATAACTATGATAATCAGAACAAAAAATCTTTTTTTCATTTTTTGTTCCTCCTTCCATTTTTTTAATGAGCTAATTTAATATATATAATAATAAATTTTAAAAATTTTGTCAATCTCAGTATATATAATTTTTAATTTTATTAATATATAATTTCTCCGATAGGATAATTAAATTTTTTAAAAAAATCATCTGGAACCCAATCTATCAATCGCCAATTAGGGTCATGGTAAATTTGTTGGTAAGTATCTTCTGAATAAATAGGTCTCAAGACGTCATTCTCTACCTTAAAAATAGTACCACTTTCTACTCCTCTAAAAATGGTTCTCTCAGCAAAGGTTATTGGGTCTCCCTTAGGGACTTCATTTAATTCTTCTTGAGAAATTTTTAAAACAGTACTAAAATCACTAGGATAACCATGTGATTTATAGACTGTTATATGAGGAAAAACATGTTTCTTGCCGTCTCTAATCATATAAACAGCTGAACTATGGCTACCTTGAACTAAAATTCCATTCTGATATTCCTTAACACCCAGAACTAAAGTTTTTTCTGTTTGAGCTAATCGTCTTTCCGTTAATACTGGATAATGATCAATTACTGCATCGCTAACTATGTTAACTTTTCGTCCACCATATTCCTGTTTTAATTCAATTAAATTTTTAACCTTATATCGATAACCATTAACTATCTCATAAATATCAGATCTTCCTCCTTTAATAAGAGTTCCATCTGCTAAAATATTAGCACAACCGCCTAAAGAAATATTGGAATGGCTAATTGTTTCTCCTAAAGGATAAGTAAATTTATACAATAAATCATCTGGAACCCAATATATTAAATCCCATTTAATGTCATTGAAAATCTCTTGGTAAATTTGAGTGGAATAAATTGGACGAACTAGTCCGCACTCTACATAGAAAACAGTTGTTTCATCGCAAGAATAAAGGAAGTCGCTTACACCCCTAAATAACGAACCATCTTGAAAAATAACAGGATCTCTTTCTGGGACATCATCAAGAACGTCTTGACTCACTGTAATCACCGTAGAAAAATCTCGCGGATAACCCCAAGAATAATATACAAAAACATGAGGAAAGACATGTTTTGCTCCATCTTTAATTAAATATATAGCCTCATTGTCAGCTGTTTTTAATAAGGTTCCGTCTGTGAATTCACGATAACCCAAAACCTGCCCTTCAACTAAATTAATTTGATCGTAAACTACGTGACGACTAATTCCTTTTTGATTACGAAAACGAGCATAAACCGTTTTCGAACCATTTCCATGAGACAATGTCCAGTTGTAACGAGTATGATAATCAACCCATTCTTGATTGTCGGTAATCTGTTCGTTTGAAATAATCATTTCTAAAGGAGCATAGCGTTCCTCCATATTCATGGCACTCAAAGTCAAGACGACTTCTCGGCTATTAGTATTATCCTGATCATCATTAATAAAAATACTTGGATAATTTGGCCAACGGATTGAAGAGCCACCGCCTCCACTGGTTCCGCCAGACCCAGAAGTAATAATTGCCCAGCTATAGGTAGTAGGATTTACTTGCCAAACATTTTCATTGCTTTTGCCTAAAACTTCTAAAAGGTGTTGACCTAATGCTAAATCACTAACTAGAATATGTTCATTAACTAAAATTTCATTACTCCAATCATTAGTATCTAAACGATATTTATAGGCAACAATGCCCTCTCCTCCGACAATAATATCAATAAAAGTTGATGTGGTTGGATTAGAGGGAAGGCCAAGTAGCTCGGCCATAGGATAAATAGGGTTAGCTTCAATGATTTGCCAGCTATAGGTAGTGGGATTTTCTTGCCAAACATTTTCATTACTTTTGCCTAAAACTTCTAAAAGGTGTTGGCCTAACACTAAATCACTAACCCGAATATGTTCACTAACTAAAATTTCATTACTCCAATCATTAGTATCTAAACGATATTTATAGGCAACAACGTCATCTCCTCCGACAATAATATCAATAGAGGTTGATGTGGTTGGATTAGAAGGAAGATTAAATAGCTCGGCCATAGGATAGTTAGGGTTAGCTTCAATGATTTGCCAAGCATAACCAATATTTTCAGTCTGCCAGTTATGAGCTGCATCTCGTCCAATTACTTCCAAAAAATGCCAGCCCAAAAATAGATCACTAACTAGAATATGTTCACTAACTAAAATTTCATTACTCCAATCATTAGTATCTAAACGATATTTATAGGCAACAACGTCATCTCCTCCGACAACAATATCAATAGAGGTTGATGTAGTTGGATTAGAAGGAAGATTAAATAGCTCAGCCATAGGATGACTAAAAGAAATACTTTCAATCGCTTGTTCTTTGGTATTTAAATCAGACGATGACTTTTCAGATGAAGCGTGCTTGGAAGATATGTCCGATGTAATCGGCGTAGAATCTATTAAAGAATCTTGATTACTCTCAAAAGATGGAAATTTATTAATTGTGGCAGAGATAGAATCACTGAATTTTGAATCCTTCGTAACCATTAAGTCAAAATCGCTCGCCCAAGTTACCTGAGAATGGGTGCTTATTGCAAAATTGCTAATAATAAAAAGAGCTAAAATAACTATTCTAAAAAATTTTAAATTTTTCATAATTTTTATTTTTATTAAATTAAAAGAAAAATAATTAAAAGAATGATTCCTCCTAAACTAATTAAAATAATCTTAATATTCTGATGTTTTATTTGTATAAAAATATTAAGCGTTAAAGTTATAATTAAAATAAATAATAAAATTTTATAAAACCAAGAGCCCAAATTCAAAATCAGTTTTAAATATTTAGAAGGATATTTTTTCTTTAAACAATATTGTTCAAAAAGTGAAGTTTTAGCTGGTTTCAAATTTTCCCATTCTAAATCATAGTTAGCTTGGTTCCCGGCTAAATCTTCTACCAACACACTTGGCAAAGTAATTGGAGCTAATTCTTGATCTCCTTTGAAAAAAATTATTTGACCAGTCCACTCAAGCATATTGTCTAATCGAGGGGTTAAGCTAATATTGATTCCTTCAATTTTAGCAATTACTTGTTTAGCTTTTCCGTCTAAAGAAACTTGAACTAGAATAATTTTTTCTGATCCATCCTCTGGTTCATCAATCCAAACCCGACTATTATTCAAATCAATTTTTGGAGCAGAAAAATCATTAACTAAAATATAAGCAGATGACAACATTTTCTCTTCTCCTCTTTCGGCTCGTAAAAGAATAGTTATCTCGCCCTCTTCTAACTTTTGACCAAAATAATCAAAATAATTTTCTTGATTTTGATCTGAATCAGCTATACCTATTAATTGATCATTAAACAAGACACTTACTTTTTCTGCGCCCAATGCATAAATTCTAAAACTAAGATCTTTCTTATTGTTTAAAAATTGATCAGAAGGAGATATTAAAATAGGTTTTTCTAATGATATAATCACTTCTTCCCCTAAAACTTCTCCCCTTGATACTTCTTGTATAACCATGGAATCTCTTTCTTCGTCTAAATCTTCAAGCGGAACAATTTCTACTACTGGAATCGTCTTTTCTTCAACAACTTCCACTGTTTCAATCTCTGCCTCAACAACCTCTAATGTTTCAATCTCTGCCTCAGCAACCTTCTCTTTGATTGGCTTAACTTTTGGCTCTTCAATGTTTTTTGTCTTGTCGAAAACTATTTCTGGTTCAATCGTTAAGTCGAGAATCTCTAAAGGTGATGTTTCTTTATGAACCTGAGGTCTAGCAAAAAACTGAGCTACCAAAGTGGTTTCAATATTTTGGAAAGGTCCAGAAACCATGCCTACTCCAATTTCTTGATAAAGGGGATCAATTAAATTGGCATAATGGGTTGGACTTTTAATCCAAGCATTTACTGTTTCTTCGGCTCCAGAAAATCCCATAGCTAAGTTTTCTCCTGCTACTAAATATTGATAATTATTTTGCTTAAGCCAATCGCCAATTTTTAGCTGATTTGGGCCAATATGAGCGAAATACTCCTGATATATCATATCTTCAGCCTTGCTGTAAGCAGCATGATTAAGCAATTCATTTTCTCTTAAAAAATCAACCCCTTGCTGAGATCTTAATTCGTTAGTTAAATGAATAATTTTCTGACTTTCTTCGCGTAATAAATTAGGCGTTAACCAAGCAGCCAAAGGAAAAGAAAGAATGAAAAAAATAATCAAAATTTTAATTATTAAAGAACTAGTCAACCAAAAAAAGAGCCGACTAGGACAAAGCGCTTTGGGCTTATAATGATTTCTCTCCGAGGGGATGAAAAGATCACTAAGAGTTCCTTTCCCACAAGGATTTAATCCATGCCTAACTTCCTCAAAATCTGAAAGTCCATCTCTGTCGGTATCAGAATGATAAGGGTCAGTACCCAATTTCCTTTCTATCTTATCTGGAAGCCCATCCTTATCAGAATCAAGTAAATGTATGTATTTCTTTTTATTTTTTTTCATACTCTTTATACATTTAAATTATAGCATATTTCAGCCAAAATATACAATGATAAAAGAATCTCTCTAAAGAAATATTCTTACTGTAAAATTTTTATCAATAACACAAAAAAGGCTTAAATAAGCCTTAAAATGGGTTTGGCTCCGTATCGTGGACGACGTTAGAACCAAGATTATGGAGGCTGGAAAAATTTATATTCCAGGTTTAGCTAAATTTGAATTTAAAAATCAATTATTTATCTAATTTTCGTAGATATTTCAACCGAGTAACAGCAAGATATAACCAACCAATAAGAAAAAGAATAAATAATGCGATCAACCAATTGTCAAAAAAATCTGAGAAATACGCACCAATAAAAATTCCAAACGAAATTGCGCTTATTTTGAAAATTCCCAATTCCCATATATTGAATGTCCATGGACTAAATATAGATTTCATATATTTTTTAATTTATCCCAAATAAATCCATTTCCAAAACTTCCCCATTCTGCTACCTCTTCATAATTTTGTTCTTTTAGTTTTAATTTTTCAATAATATTTTTTGGAGAACAATCACTTATTATAGGCATTTCTACGCCATCAACGATAGCCGTTGCCTGTACTGGTTGTTTTACTCCAATAGCATATGCCAGATAAACATATACTTCTTTGGCTTTATTTTTTATTAATAAATCAACTGCTAATTTTCTTGCCATATAAGCACCACTTCTATCAACTTTACTTGGGTCTTTTCCGCTGAACGCTCCTCCACCAATGGGTATTTGTGGTCCATAATTATCACAAACCAATTTTCTGCCAGTTAGTCCAGTATCTGCCTCAAATCCACCTATTGTCCAATCTCCTGCTGGATTAATGTGAAACTCAACATTTTTGCTTTCTAAACGATGTAAATGAGTTCCGAGCCAATCTCTGACTAAAGAACCTAACACACTTTTACTTACATTACAAAAACTCGCTACGATACTATCTATTTTTCCATCAACTAAAGTAATCTGAGTTTTTCCGTCTTCTTTGTATTTGTCGTAAATAAACTTACATAAATTTCGTGCCAAATATAATTCTTGTGGTATCATTTCTTTATTTTCGTTACAAGCATAACCAACCATAATTCCTTGATCACCTGCTCCACCGATATCTACGCCACGAGCTATATCTGATGACTGTCTTACTATATTGTTAATAATCCCATATTTATTACCAACTATTCTTTTCACTATTTTATTAACATCAACATAAGCATTTGTTGTCATTTCTCCCATAATTAAAATGATGTTATGACCACCAATAGTTTCTATTGCCACTCTACTATTTTTATCCTGCTTTAATGATTCTGTTAATATAGCATCTGATATTCGATCACAAATTTTATCAGGATGCATTGGCGTTATACTTTCTGCTGTTTTCGTTTTTTGTTTCATCTAATTATTTATTTAATTCTTTAAAATCACTTATTTTAATTATACCACAATTAAATCATTATCAAAAGTTCTAACGTCCCACCTGGGGTATAAAAATAATCGCTCTATGAGCGATTATTGGGTGTGGCTCCCCTCTTCAAATCTTATTATAATCCTTAAAAATCGAGAATATACCGTAATGATGAAAGAAAAAATTATTGAAGATTAAAAGGCTTCGTAAAAACAAATATTATCCCCAATTATCAACAGTTTAATCCTTAAATTATTATAATTAGTTTCTTTTTGTATATCTTGAAATAGTAACTCCTTCTTGAACCGTGCATTCTTTGAAGTGTAATCTTATTGTAGGATTATCCTTTAAAAACAAAGGTTTACCACTGCCTAAAATAATTGGAATAATACCGACGATATACTCATCTATAACATCTGCTTTAATAAATTGGTCTGCCAGCACTGCTCCACCAAATAACCAAATATTTTTACCATCTTCTTCTTTTAATTTTACTATTTGATTAACAACATCTCCCTCGATAAATTTTATATTATCGTATTTTGTTTCTAATTTTTCTGAACTGGCAACATAAATTTTTGTAGATTTAAACATCTCCATCGCCTCAGCAGTACAATCTTGATAAGATTTTTTGCCCATTACTATTATATCCAAACTACGGATAAAATCAGAGAAAGAGAATTGTTTCTCAGTATCATTACTTTTGTCTCCATCACCCTTAACCCAATCAAATTTTCCCTTATCGTCAAGAATGTATCCATCTAAACTCATTGCCAAATTAAGTATTATTTTTCTTTTCATATTTTTTAAATTATTTAATTTATATCAACATTAATCTTCTACATTTTTATTATACCACCATCAAAATATCCATCAAGAATTCAAATATCCGACCCTCCCTGTCAGCGAACAGAGATGGGTTAAAAAATAACCGCTCTATAAGCGATCATTGGATTGGAGCTCTCCAAGTGGAACGACGTTCGAACCGCTCTTGTAGAGTTAATAGATTCTTCTGCCTTCAAAATTATACCGACACACTAAATTTGGTCTTAAGAAAGCCCCCACACAGAATTAGAATATTTCTCAGATTGAAAGAATGAATTAATTAATTCCTTTATTAGCCCAATATCTTCTTTGTTGAGTGCTTCAAATTTATCGTAAAATCCACTTTCTCTCGCAGGTAAATAAACCGCTTCCGGGAAAACTTGTTTCTTGGCATCTTTAGAACGACCAAAAACATGAATATGTAAATAGGGCAATTCATTTTTTTTGAACGCCCAATTTCCCATATCGTAATAATTTATCCTGACAACAGGAATTCCTTGTTTATTCATTGATTCCTCTAACGAATGACCAACTATCATTGTCAATCTCATCAATTCAATGGCTTGTTTTGGAGTTAGTTTTGTTCTGTCAGTAATTGATCTATCTTTAACTTTTATTCTAATATGACCGCCATCTGTTCTTGAAACAAATGGTTTTTCACGAGATTCTACAATAAAATTTTCTGATTCGTAAATTGTTGCCATAATAATTTAAGATTCATTTCTATTATACCACAATTAAATCATTATCAAAAGTTCTAACGTCCCACCTGGGGTATAAAAATAACCGCTCTATGAACCATTATTGGGTGTGGCTCCGTATCGTGGACGACGTTAGAACTATCATTCAACAAAATGAGTATGTTTATATACCTGAATTAAAATAAAAATTAGCTGACACTTTTTCCCTTCCTCTCCCCCTTTTTAAATATCATTTTTCTAATTACCTCTTGTTGACGCGCATCATTTAAGGTCCTAATGATATATTGTCTAATCCACCAAGTAGCATAAATAGAAAATTTATATCCCCTTTTCCAATTATATTTTTTGGCTGCCATTAGCAACCCAACATTTCCTTCCTGAATTAGATCTGAAAAGGATACTCCACAACCAACGAATTTCTTGGCAATCTCAACAACTAATCTCAAATTTGCTCTAACTAATCCTTTAATAGCCTTTTTGTCCCCTGCGTCTTTAGCTTTAGCTAGCTCTCTTTCTTCGTGTTCGTTAGCGAGGGGAAAAATAGCAATTTCTTTTAAATAATTTTTTATACTCAATTTTTTATCATTTTTCATCTCTACTCGCATAAATTATTTTTTATTTTTATTTTTCATTGCCCTCAAGCCACTATCCCAACTATCCTTTAATAAAAGCATTTTGTTTGTTATAAAATCATCAGAATAATTGCCTTCTTTATTCTCAAACAAAACTCTCATTTTATCAATAAGATTAACCTTATCATCCATCCACTCAAAATTAGGACTTTCTCTAAAATTCATAGCAAGCATTACATCTACTGCTTGGTTTATTTCAGCAGTAGCTTTGTCTAATTCTTGATATGAGCTAACAAAATCTTCGTCTTCGGATAATTCGTCAATTATTATCTCTGATGCTATCATTTTATCAAGAAAATTTGCCAATGCAGTGCCCCTATCATATAGATGCTCTATAGCTGTTAATATATGTATAGATGCCTCGCTCGTAGAAGGATTGGGAAACTTATCTGTCCATTTGACAATTGTATATCCTGCGTCAAAAAGTCTTGTAAAATATTCATTTTTAAAATAATCTGACTTTTCTTTTAATAATTCTTTATCTTGGTTATTAATGCCCTTAAGATTGTTAACGTCCCAATTTCCATTTTCTCTATAAACAACATCTGCTATTTCAGAAAAAACAAATAAAGCATCGTGTGCAAAACGATAATTCATCTTTTGCGGGTAAACATCTTGCCAATAAGTGTATTCATCTATAGCCCTTTTTTGGTATTTAGCGACATTATCACCAACCATAAAAGCTGTCCCGATAATAACAATAAAGATAAATAAAAAAACGCCCATCACAATAAGCGCTCTATTGTCTTTTTTGGTGTCTTTAAATTTAAATTTTGATAATTTCATATAAATATTTTTTATCTCAATGCTTTTTAATACTAGACAAAAGTACTTTTAAATTAAGTTTATCAAGCACAGAAGGAATAGTTACCTGTACTGCGACTATTATTCTAATATCCATCTCTAAATTAAATACTTTAGCAATTTTTTTCCCAAACTCCCAAAATAATGTATTTTTGGCTCCCTCATTTTTCTTGGGATAAAATTTTTCATATATTGCATATTCCTTTTGGCGCTCATCGTACAATTGGATAAAATAATTCTTAAATTGCTCAACATCAATTGCCTTTTTATATAGCCGGATAATCCCTTTTTCTATATTGATATTTAATGTATCCATGAATAAATTGCGTTTTCGTTTAACGGTATCCATTGCTTCTTTAATTTCTCTCTTATCGAGTTTTTCAATACTTTTTAATTTCACTCCAACTTCTTCTTCCGAAAAAGTATCCCAAATTTTTCTATCAACGAGATGCAAAAATAGTACCAAATACTCTAATAAACACTGCCATTGTGCTTTATTGGTAATTTTTATTTTTGAATTTTTAAAATTAATTTCTCGTATAGATTCAAGCAACCATTTTGTTGCCATTGTTGCAGTACCAAATAAAAATGGAGCAAATACGATAGCTTTTTGAGGCAACCCATCTGAATCATTATGTGTTTTAGAAAAAGGTGCTAAAATATTATCCTGTTCGTTTTTGATATTTTTTTTCATAACTAATCAAGAGCTATAAATTAATTTAACAAAATTCGTTTCTAATTAACGCACCGAATATAAAAAATTTATTTTATTTTATCATAAATTATATCGACACTACAGTGACCAGTTATTTCATTACAGGTGATTGAAACAACTTGTTTTTGGTCATAATTGTCTATACTTTCAATATGAAAATAATATTTTGGTATGATGAAATAAATCGCTATATAAATAATAATAAAAATGAATATCCATTTATAGTTTTTAAAATTAATTTTTTGAAAAATCATATCTTTAATTTAAAATAAAATCCACAAAAATAAAAATAATAATAAAATATAAAACCATGCTTCTTTTAAAAAAATTTTAATAGTTTTATTTTTAAAAGCCTCTATAAAACCCTTCGCGAGAAAGAAAGCTAATAATAAAAAAATACCAAACAAAACAACAATCAACGCACTATCCATAATGTTTTCAAAAGAAATGTCTAGTGAAAAAATCTTAAGAACCAACCAGATAATTCCAGAGATTATTGCTAAGAATAACCCAAAAATAAAAAATTGGAAAAAAATGCCAAAAACCAAATCGAAAAGAAACGAAGTAATACCGAAAACTATTGGAGTCCCAATAAGCAATAAAATTATACCAAAAAAAATGGAACCACCAAAAATCAAAGAAATCGCTACGCCAATAATAGCTATTACAGCTCCTCCTACAAACATGAAACGCACAACATTTAATAAACACCCAAACCATGCCCCACCAACATATAAGAAACCAAGACCTATTCCCTTTAAAAATCTTCTTACCTTATCTTTATTTTTCATCGATAAGGCATCTTGTTTGCGATTCGTAAAATCATCTGCCGAAGTATTATATATATCTGAAGATTCCTCTTGTTTTTCTTCTTTTAATTCTTTGGTAGACATAAATTTTCTGTTTTAAAAAAATCTCCGCAAATCAAAAGGGTCACCGAGATAAGTTTCTAATTTTAACTACTTTAAACATAAGTAGTTTTAAATTTGTTAAATATATTTTAAACGATTTTTGACCCACGTCGGTCGGGTTAGATAAAAAAAGTACCTGACGCCTTTTTTTTAATTGCTTAATTTTCTTCCCTTATTCGCTTTTGAAAAAGCGTCTTTAGTTTCTTTGAATGTCGGATTTTTCCCTGTTTCGTCAGCTTTTTTTAATAGTTGGCAAAGAGGGCAATCGTCATCATACTCCCATTCTTCTTTTACTTCAATATTAATTTCATCTAACCACTCATCAACTTTTTCAGCTAAATCAAATATTTTGTTTTGTACCCAACCCCAAATCCAACCACTTTTATCACCATAGAGAACGCTCTCAAAAGGCTGAAAACTTCGGCTTTTGCTCAAGATAAAATTCAATTTATTCAATAACCTCTTCTCTCCTATCATCATGTCAACAAATTCTTTCATCCATAAATGTCTCTCCTTCTCTGAGATTTTGGGAATTTCAAAATACCTCTGATTTAATTTAGCTCTAATTTTTTTCAAAATTCTGTCTGGCTCTATATCAAATTCCTCAGAGACAAACTTCACTTTCCCGTTTTCAATATCTAAAAAATGATGATTAAAAATATTATCATCAGTCATCCCTATCCAAATTCCTTTTTTATCTAATTTTTTGTTATTAGGTAAACGATAAAACATTTTATTTCTCAATTAATTTTTTATTCTGTGGATAACTCTTATTGTCTCTTCGGTAAACTTTCGGTATAATTATATTATATAATAAGTACCTAAACATGTCAACGCTTATGGCAACACTAACAAAAAGACAAAAACAAATTTACGATTATATTGAAAATTACATAAAAACAAAGGGTATCTCCCCTACTTTTGATGAAATAAGAAAACGCTTTAAACTTTCCGCGCTTTCAACTGTTCACCAACACATTGAAACGCTAATCAATAAAGAATTTCTAATAAAAAACAATAAACTTACTCGTGGCATAGAATTAAAAGAAAAAGACGAATTGATTAAAATTCCTCTTGTCGGAACTATTGCCGCTGGGCAACCAATTGAAGCAATTGAACAATTGGAAGAAAGCATCGCAATTTCAGCTAAAGGACTTGATCCTAATGGAAAATATTTTTCACTGAAAGTCAAAGGTGATAGTATGATTGAAGAAGGGATATTTGACGGAGATATGGTTGTTATAAAGAAACAATCAGTCGCTGAAAACGGACAAACTGTTGTTGCAATCATTGATGACAATGAAGCTACTCTTAAAAAAATATATAAAGAGGAAAATAGATTCAGGTTACAACCAGCAAATCAAACGATGTTACCTCTTTACAGAAAAGAAGTTGAAATCAGGGGTATTGTTATAAACGTAATCAGAAATTTACATTATGAAAAAGATAAATATAGAACCTTAGATTTGTTCGCAGGCATAGGAGGAATAAGATTAGGTTTTGAAAAGGCAGGATTTGAAACAGTATTTGCAAATGATTTTGAAAAAACTTGTAAAAATACTTATGATTTAAATTTTAAAACATCAAAATTAATTGTTGAAGATATAAGAAAAATCGGAATTGAAGATTTGCCTGAATTTGATTTCTTGCTTGCTGGATTTCCTTGTCAAGCTTTTTCAATAGCAGGGTACAGAAAAGGTTTTGAAGATAAAAAAAGAGGTAATTTATTTTTTGATATCGCTAGGATAATTAAATCCAAAAAACCCAGAGGGTTTTTGCTTGAAAATGTCAAAAACCTGAAAAATCACGATAATGGAAAAACATTTAAAATTATTCTAAAAACTTTAGAAAACACTGGATATCATATAAAAACAAAAGTTCTAAATAGTATGGAATATGGGGGTGTTCCTCAAAACCGTGAAAGAATATATATAGTTGGATTTAGAGAATACAAACACTATAAAAACTTTGAATTTCCTGAAAAAATTAAACTAAAAACTAAAATCACTGATATATTAGGGGATAAAATTGATAAAAAGTATTATTACAACGGAAAACCTCTTTATGAAAAAATAAAAAAAGACGTAAACACTCAAGGAAAAATATATCAATGGCGTAGGAAATATGTTAGGGAAAATAAAAAAGGACTCTGTCCAACTCTTACCGCAAATATGGGAACAGGTGGACATAACGTCCCTATTATAAAAGACAAAAAAGGAATCAGAAAGTTGACTCCTAAAGAATGCTCTTTATTGCAAGGATTTCCCAAAAGCTATAAATTACCTAAATTGGCTGACTCTATTTTATATAAACAAATTGGCAACTCAGTTACTGTAACAGTTATAGAAAGAATAGCGAAACAAATAAAAAAAGCTATAAAAATTTAAGAAAATTATTGATTTCTTTCTTAACGTGAGAATTAAATTTAATCCTATTTTTAACTAACTTGCGTAAATTTATACCAGAATTGATTAGAAGATTTTTAAAATTCCATTTAATCAATAAATTATCTTTCTCGATATTTTTAGGGAAACATCTTAATTCCATTCTTTTTTTACTCTTATATATCTTTGCATTTCCGTATTTACTGTCAATAAATCCATTTATAAATGCTGAAGTTTTTGTTGTTTTTGATACTTTAAGATTTTTAATTTTTAATTTATCTACTTTTGCTATAGCGAGATTAATTGAATTACCTCCCCTAATAAAAATAAAATAATATATTATCCTTAAACGATAGTCTTTAATTGGTCTATCTATTTTTTTCTTCAATATACTTTTCCATCCTTTTAAGATTTTAGTAAAATCTTCATTGGCAAAAGCTTGATCTAATTCCCTGCCAGTATCCTTAAAATTTTGACCCAAAGAAGTTTCATTTGATTGTTTATTTGTAAAGTTATTATCATCATCTACGGTTGCTGAAACAAATTTGACATCAGCTCCAACTTTTAATAGCTTAGAATAAACATCTATTGGATAATTGCCATATCCAACAATTTCCCAATTTAATCCTTGAGCGACCCATTGTTCTAAAAACTCTTTAGTTATTTGTATGTTATGATTGTTTTGTTTTGGTAAAAGTTCTGGTTGAGAAAAAAGAACCTTTCTTAAAAGATATTCAATAACGAAAATACTCTCAGAATCAAATATTTTTTTTATTTCATCTTTGTTTAAAAATTTTAATACATTCATATATTAAATGAATAATTAATTCATTAATCAATAAAAATATAAATTTGTCGATTGGCTCGGGGGTAGGGATTCGCTAGGTCATTCGACCTGGCGCCGAGTCGGATGACTCGGCGAACCTAAATTTAGCTTCACGCTTAGCATGGCTGGGAGGGATGGATTCGAACCATCATGCCATGGTCCAGAACCATGTATCCTGCCATTAGATGACCTCCCAAAAATATTTACACACAAAGTTTGAGAACGGCTAATTCAATTGGGAGCTGAGGAATGGGACTATAACCAAATTGAGCTTTAGTCCTAATAAATCCTTCAATAACTTCTATTAATCTTTTTAAATCAACGCTTTTGGCAAGTTTCTCTACTTCTTTTATATCTGATTGGTCTTGTTGCCAATATAAATCATCATTGATTGCTTCTATTTTTATTAAAATGAGTTTTCTCAAAAAGGATATTAAATCACTAACAAATTGCTCTAAATCAACTCCATCATTGATTAAATTATTAACCAAAGCTACTGCCTTGCTATCTTTTTTTTCAAATATCATTTTCAAAAAATCCATCATCAAATTAGTCTGCGCGGGCGGAATAACAAGAGAAGCTTCTTCTAATGTAATTTCCTTGCCACCTATGGCAAATACTTGATTAAACAAACTTTCAGCATCACGCACACAACCCTCGGAACGAACTGCAATAGATTGAAGTACTTTTTTGCCAATCTTTACCTTCTCTGCTTTGGCTATCCTGCCTAAACGATCAACAATTTTTTCTAAAGCAACTTTTTTAAAATTAAACCTTTGACAACGAGAAATAATTGTATCTGGTATTTTATGAACCTCAGTAGTAGCTAGAATAAATATAACATAAGATGGCGGTTCTTCTAATGTTTTCAAAAGGGCATTAAAAGCCGATTTTGAAAGCATATGCGCTTCGTCAATCACAAAAATTTTGTATTTGCCTATAACTGGAGGTATACGACTATATGAAATAATATTCTCACGGACATTATCTACTCCAGTTTGAGAAGCCGCATCTAGCTCAATCAAATCGCCGAAACGTCCTTCATTAACCGAAGAACAAACGACACATTTATTGCAGGGTTCGCTTTGACCCTTCTTTCTGTTCAAGCAATTCACTGCTTTGGCCATTAAACGAGCGGTGGTAGTTTTCCCTAATCCACGTGGTCCAGTGAATAAATAAGCATGCGCAACTTTGTCTGTTTTAATCTCATTTTCCAAAATACGAATAATATTTTCCTGCCCAATCACTTCTCTAAAATTTTTGGGTCTATATTTTCTGTAAATAACCATAAATTCTTTAATTTATTAATGACCTAGATCTCTTTATAATTTCATTCTCTATGATATTTTTATCTTTGCCATATTTCAAACGCGATAATTCCTTAACAAGTCTAGCAGATTCGGGATTAGCGGGTTGAACGCCTGGAACTTCATTAAAAGGCACAGCAGCCATATTAAATGCAGGAGGGTTAGCATTATCAATTAAAAGCTTCACAAAAGCATTATATTTGGCCATATTCAAGAAATCATACTCATTAAATACTGGCGAGAATTCTTTAGTTAAAACTTCAGCATCATCAACTCCTACTCTATAAGCAACTTTAGTCCCTACATTTCCAAAAATAGAATCTTTAAATTTTGTGTCACCGCTCTTAATCAATTGTCCTATGTATTGATGAACAATAGTCAAGCATAAACGATACTTTCGCGCTTCAGATAAAATAATTTGCATACTATCTGTTAAAAAATTTTGGAACTCATCAACATATAAATAAAAATCTTTTCTTTTGTCTTCTGGCATATCTCCCCTAGACAAAGCTGACATTAGAATTTTGCCGATAATAATCATACCCAATAAATAAGCGTTTGTTTCCCCAATTTTCCCTTTAGATAATTTAGCTAGAATAATTTTTTGCCCATCCATAGCTTCTCTGAATTGAAAACTACTTTTTTGTTGAGCAATAATAGGTCTCATAAATTCATTTGTCAGAAATGGAGTCAATTTACTAGTAATATATGGTACCATATTTTGTAAAGAAGCCTCCCCTCCAGCTTTCAGCGCTTGTTTTTCCCAAAATTCTTTTACTACTGGCGTTTTGCACTTTGATAGCTTATATTTTCTAAAATCTTCATCAGCCAATACTTTAGGAACCTCTAATAGAGTAGACCCCGAAGCTGGGTCATCCATTATTAGATGGCAAGCATTTTTAAAATATTGTTCAAACATAGGTCCTCCTGTCTGCCTTAAATCATAAAGTTTGTCAAAAATATTCATTATCTCATTAATCACAAAAGTTTTTTGTTCTGGAGAATCATATTCCAACATATTTAACCCTAAGGGTCTTGTTAAATCAGCTGGGTCAAATAAAATAACATCTTCTACTCTATTTTTGGGAATTCTCTCTAAAATATGTTCAATAGCGTCTCCGTGTGGGTCTATAAAACAAACTCCTTCGCCGTTAGCAATGTCCTGCATCGCCAAACCTTCAGCAAACCATGATTTGCCAGTACCAGTCATCCCCACAACATACATATGCCTACGACGGTCTTCTCTTTTTATTCTAATCTCTCTTTTTTCTCCCCTATAAATATTATATCCCATAAATAATCCTTGGGACGGAATATTGATAGGTGCGGGTGCTTTTTTGGCCATCAACCACTTAATATTAGGGGTTTCTGTAGTAGATAAAGGGAAATGATAAATGCCGGTCATTTCTTCCGAATTTAGAATAAAAGATTTTTTATTATCCAAAAAGCGATAAATAAAATTTTCTATAGTTGACTCGTCTCCTTTAATTATTTTAAAACCATTGCCGTATTGATAATCAGTATATTGTGCAAAAGCACTCGTAATATTATTAAGATAAATCTGGGCTTTTTCCTCATTTTGCGCAGAAACAATAATCCTTATATTTACTTCAAATCCTGCCTTACTTGCTTTTTCTTCTAAAGATTTGATTATCTCCTGCTCCATAGGAGATAATTGATGTTGTTTCTTTTGGTCAACCTTATTAGCATCATCTTGCTTTTTGGGCACAAATGATTGCCACAAAGTTTTAAAAAGTTTAGAAATTAAGCTAGTGCCAGTTATTCTTAAGGCCTCGGATAATTTTTTCCCTTGCTGCATTTCTGAAGCTACTTTAATTCCCTTGTTTCTCCACCCCGGAGTAGCTGAACGAGTCACTATTTGAATAACAGCAGCATCTTCTTGGGCAATTTTACTGAGTGAATTAGTAACAGCATTTAAAAAATCGGTTTCTAATTTTAAATAAGTTCTAATCGGCAACATAGAATTATTCTTGAGAACTAAAGAAGCGCTTGTGATTTTACCATGAGGTAAAAATATATTATAATCATCAACTAAATCAATTTGAGCTGAAGGATATTGGGCCTGAAGTTGCTGCTCAAAAAAATGTTGTAAATATTTAGGAACTATGGCGTAAAAAGAAATTATCCCCTCTTTGTCAGAAACGATTTCAAAAGAGAAAGTGTCTGAACGGCCAAAAAGCAAAGATTTTAAACCAGTTTGGGCCTTGAGCCCCCCAATATTGCCCCAAAAGGTTTCTGCTGAACCCAATATCTCTTTGATTGATTTCTTGCCATCCTCTTTGTTGCCAGAATCTTTAGGAACACTAATTAACAATATTACCTTATTAAAAGCAAATTTAAACTTAAAAATCTTGGCAAAATAATTTTTAATAAAAATAAATGCCAAGATAATGAAAAGCAAAAGGAATAATAAAATCAGAATAAGAGGATTTTTTAAATAATAAAATAAATCAAAAACTTCCATATTTTATATTTAATTGTTAATTACGAAAACATACTCACTCAACTTTATCTTCTCTGATTTTTTCTGCTAAGTTCAAAATTTTTCCTGTTTTTATCTTGGATTTTTGCTCTAAGAAAAATTTGTTAACCCCGGGAACCATTAAAAGCCAATTTTTAATTAAAACTAAAATTTTAGAAACAATAATTTTCGTCTGACTAATAATATTTTTTATCTCTTGGGCGGTTTCTTCTCCCCTTTTTTTAAAATCCTTTTGTAAACTTTCTGGTAAGTTTTTGTAAATATCTTCCATGTCCTCGGAAAGAATTGTTTCAATGTCTTCAGAAATTTTGTCTTCATTAACTTTCACAACTGGAGCTGAAGAAGGAACTGCAATGTTCGATGGAGTCATTACTGGCTCTGCTTTTTCGGTACTAATTTGACTGCTCTCAGTTTTTTCCTGTTCAAACTCTGGTTCTTTCTCTGTTTGGGGTTGAGATTGACCCGTTTCATCTAATGGTTGTTCTAAATTTAACAATTTTTTTTCATTATTTTGAGATGGCTCATGCATATATTCTAATTAATTTATAGAAAGTTATTTAATTATATATAGAATTACAGTAAATGTAAACCCTCAATTTAATGTAACAATCCTCTCTTTATTTCGTCTTAGTAAGTAGTGCTAATACTAATAGTGTGAGTATGAGAAAACTAAAATATATTTTGTGCCCCCGATATGCAATTTAGCTAGGGGGCTTTTTATTGATATTTAAGAATATTTTTAACTTTTTTGAAATCAACCCCGAAACGAATAATTTTTTGATTAACCAAATCAATAACTGTAGATGCCTTTCTGTATTGGCAAGTTCCTTGAACAATAAAATCAACCTTAAGCTTGATATTCTTGAATTCAAAAATGTCTTTTTGTCCAGCTAAATTTGCCGAAGTAGCAGTAATGGGAAATCTTGCTCTTTTAACTATTTCTATGGCTTCTTGATTAGCTGGCAACCTAATGCCAATTAATTCACTATTAGCGGTTATCAAATTTGAAACCTCTTTTTTTTTCTTTAAAAGTATGGTTATTGGTCCTGGTAACAATTGTTTTAATAAAACTCTTTGGTTTTGAGAAATTTCAGCAATTTTTTCAATCATTTCCAGATTAGCCACTGCTACTGATAAAGGTTTGTTAAAATTTCTACCCTTTAAAACAAAAACCTTTTTAACGGCTCTCTGATTAAAAATGTCCGCCCCTAATCCGTAAATTGTGTCAGTAGGGTACGCAATTACCCCACCTTTTTTTAAAATTTCCACTGCTTTTTCTATTTGGTCCATAATATTAAATATTGATATAATGCTTTTATTTTCAATTGATATGCAATTTTGTCAAGGGTTTCAATTATTGACAAACAGAGAATTATTTGATATAATTCAAATAATCATTAAAAATTAAATAGAAAGGAGGCCCAAATGTGGTTAATGATTCTGAATGTCGTTTCTTTACTCTTGAATTCTGACATGGCAATTGTTCAGTTTTCTTGCCTGAAATATAATCCCTTCTTGACTTTTCTAATTGTTTTTGTTTGGACTACTGTAAGCATCTTGCTTACTTTCTCTTTGACGGGAGTCCTAGACAAAAAATTGATTGAGAAGAAAGCATGGCGAGCAAAATTCGCCAAGCTAAAATGGGTCAAAAAAACATCAAAAGCAATCAAGAAAGGCAAGAAAAGGTTTCTTGTTTGGCTTTTAAGACAAAAAAAGGTTATTATCTTTCTTGTCGTTCTAACACCCGGTGTTCCTGTAGTAAAAAGCGTGGCCATTGTTGCCGCGCGTATATTAAAGCTAAAAAATGCTTTAGCTTTAATAATTGTCGCTAACACTCTGCGTGTGTTGGTGGTCGTATGTTTTGTTTATTCTATTTAAAAAAGGGCATCTTGAAACAAAAGATGTCCTTACCTCTTTTCTATCTTGGTAGCCCTATGGAGAATCGAACTCCAGTTTCTTGGATGAGAACCAAGTGTCCTAACCACTAGACGATAGGGCCAATATATTCTTAATATATCATAAATTTTGGTTATTGCCAAATATTAAAATAAGTTCTAAAATATAAACAAATAATAAGGGGGTAAAAATGTTCAGATATAGACGAAAACACAGAATCACTGTAAAGCCGTGGGCAAAAGAACCACGGCTTTAATTGTCAATTCTAACTACTTGATTTTGCTGAAAAAATAAGATAAAATAATATTATGACAATTATGAAAATTGATAAAGTTGACCCACAAATTGCCAAACTAATAGCTCAAGAAAAAGAAAGACAAAAGAAGGGTTTGATTCTTATTCCTTCGGAAAATTTTGTTTCTCCTGCTGTATTACAGGCATTAGGTTCAGTCTGCACTAATAAATATGCCGAAGGATATCCGGGCAAAAGATATTATAGTGGTAATGAATATATTGATAAAATTGAAATAATAGCTCAAGAAAGAGCTAAAAAAATATTTCATGCACAATATGCCAATGTTCAACCCTATTCTGGCTCACCAGCTAATTTAGCTGTTTATTTAGCTTTGGCCAAACCAGGAGACACTATTATGGGCATGAGCTTAGCGCAAGGAGGACATTTAACCCATGGGCATAAAGTCAACATTTCAGGTAAACTTTTCAATTTTGTCCAGTATGGTGTTGATAAAAAATCTCATTTAATAGATTATAATGAGATAGAAAGGTTGGCAAAAAAATATCGTCCCAAAATTATTGTTTCTGGAGCTACTGCTTATTCTAGAATTATTAAATTTAAAAAAATTCATCAAATAGCACATAAAGTAGGAGCAATTAGTATGGCTGATATATCTCATATTGCCGGCTTAATCATTGCTAAATGTCACCCTAGTCCCCTACCTTTCACTGATGTAGTTACAACCACTACTCACAAAACCCTAAGAGGTCCTCGTGGAGCAATAATTATGAGCAAAAAAGAGTATGCTTCGGCCATTGATAAAATGGTTTTCCCCGGATTACAAGGTGGTCCTCATGAAAATAATATAGCTGGTATAGCCGTAGCCCTTAAGGAGGCCTCTGGTAAAAATTTTCAGAAGTATGGTGAACAAATCATCAAAAATTCTAAGGCATTAGCGCAATCTTTGAAAGAGCAAGGATTAAATCTTGTTTCTGGAGGGACAGATAATCATCTTGTTCTAATTGATTTAACTAAAAATGAAATTACTGGCAAAAAAGCGGAAAAAATATTAGAAAAAACAGGAATTTACGTAAACAAAAATACTATTCCCTATGATACTCACAGCCCTTTCAATCCTTCTGGGATTAGATTGGGTTCACCCGCTTTAACCACTCAGGGTTTTAAAGAAAAAGAAATGAAAATAATTGGGGAATTAATCGCTCAAGTAATTCATAATATCAATAATCCTAGAATATTAAGACAAATCAAACAAAAAATAAAAAAACTAATAATTTCTCATGATATTAGACGGAAAAAAAATAGCCGAGCAAATTAGGAAACAATTGAAAAGCAACATTGAAAAGCATAAATTAGTACCGTGCTTAGCAATAATTTTAATTGGCAAAAATCCTAATTCAGCTATTTACGTTAAACTAAAACAAAAAGCCAGCAAAAATATAGGAGTCAAATGCCAAACATTTCTTTTCTCGTCAAAATGTAAACAAAAGGATGTTCTGAATTTAATAGAAAAGTTGAATAACAATTCAAAGATACATGGCATTATCATCCAAATACCAGTACCGAAGCGCCTTAATCCTGATTTATTAATAAAATCTATATTGCCAGAGAAAGACGTAGACGGTTTTCAAAAAAAATCAAAATTCAATTCCCCAACCCATCAAGCAATTATCAAACTGCTAAAAGAAAGCAAGCAAAAATTAAAAAATAAAAAAGCTCTAATTTTGAGCAAAAACCCTACTTTCGCCAACCCCCTTAAGGATCTATTGAAAAAACGTTTGATACTAACTTCTTGTGAGGCGAAACTCTCCAAAAATATTCACAAAGCAGATATTATAATTAGCGCTCTAGGACAACCAAATATCATTAAGCCCAAAATGATAAGAAAAAATGCTATTGTCATTGATGTTGGTTATAGTAGAATAAGAAATAAAGCGTGGGGTGATGTAGCTTTTGAAGTTAGAAAAAAAAATGTTTTTTTATCTCCAGTGCCAGGCGGCGTTGGACCCCTAACTGTCGCTTACCTACTTAAAAATGTTTATTTATCCGCTCGTAATAAAAAATAATTTATCTTAGGTTACTAATTTATTAAATTATCTATATTTTATGTCAAAAATTTTAAGCATTGTTCAAATTATTGTATCTTTATTATTAGTCGCCTCTATTCTATTTCAATCACGAGAAGGAGGATTGTCTAGTTTGTTTGGAGGAGGAGGCGAAGTCTATCGTACTAAAAGAGGTTTAGAAAAAACGATTTTTATATCTACCATTGTTCTGGCTGTTATTTTCATTGGGCTAGGGATTATTCGTTTTTTGTTAGCTAAATAAAAAAAATCATGGCTTTTGAAAAAAGAATTTTCAAGCTATCTTCTCAAAAGTTAAAAATTTTTCCTTCTTTTAGACAGTTAAAATATTTCAAACGCCTTTTGAATCGCAAAGAAAGAAAAATAATTTTTGTGCTATTTTGGCTAAGTTTAGTGGCTTTATTGGCTTTACTTTTATCTGTTTATTTAAAAAATTCCGAAGTTAATCCAGCTTATGGAGGAACATATAGCGAGGGATTAATTGGTCAACCAAAATTCATTAATCCTGTTTTAGCTAATAATGATATTGACCTAACTATCAGTAATTTGATTTTTTCCAGCTTATTTAAATACGACTCAAACAATGAATTACAACCCGATTTGGCTAATACATTGCCGTCTGAAATAAATGAAAACAACAAGACCATCTGTTTAAGGCCCGATCTTTTATGGCACGACAAAAAAAAATTAACCACTGCTGATTTAATTTTTACCCTAAAATTAATTCAGAAAATGGGAACAGAATCACCATTTTTTGAAAAATTGAAAAATGCTCAATTTTCAATTATTGACGAAAGTTGCTTTAGTTTCCAAGACGTTAAATTAACAGATTTATGCTTTGGAATTTTGCCTCAGCATATTTGGCAAACATCAGAACCTATAAAAATAGACCAATCTTTGTACAATTTGAAACCAATAGGTAGTGGTCCTTTTCAATTTATTTCTTTGAAAAATAACGAAGAGAATGGTATCAAAAGCTATAAATTGAAACAAAATAAAAATTATCACAACCATATTCCGTACATAGAACAAATAATTTTTAAATTCTATGAAAATTTTAGTCAAGCTACTAAAGCCTTAGAGAAAAAAAAAATAGATGGATTGGGTAATATTCCTCAAGATTTTAGAAAAAATATTATTGGATTAAAAAACATAAAATGTTATTCCTTAAATCTACCCTACTATACTGCCACCTTTTTTAATTTAGACGATTCTCGGTTAAAAGAAAAAAGTATCAGGCAAGCGTTAGCCTTACTTACGCCAAAAGAAGAAATACTGAATACTGTTTTAGGACAAGATGGTCTTATTATGGATGGTCCATTTTTGCCCACATCTGATTTAGTAAATCCTGATATTAAAAAATATGAATATAATCCTCAGTCAGCTAAAGAAATTTTAAAAAATGCAGGATGGGAAAATGATGAAAACGGATTTTTGAAAAAAAATGGAGATATTTTAGAACTAAGTTTAACTACTGTTGAAAAAACTGATTTCTCTAAAATTGCCATTTTACTACAACAATCTTGGCAAAAGGCAAACATTAAAGTCAAATTAATATCCGTCCCAGCGGAACAAATACAAGAAATAGTGAAAACGCGTAATTTTCAAATTTTTCTATACGGAATTTTGCCAAAGATTGACTTTAACCCTTACTTTTTTTGGCATTCTTCTCAAAAAATATTTCCCGGACTCAATCTAACTGGATTCAATAATCGCAGGGTAGATGAATTATTAGAAAAAACTTACTATTTAAATGATTCTGACACGCAAAAAAAATATTATAATGAGTTCCAAGAAATTATAGCAGCCAATATTCCGGCCATATTCTTATATAACGCCTCTTACAATTATTTTCTGGACAGAAAAATCAAGGGAATAAGCATCTCTCAAATTGACCATCCCAAAGAAAGATTCCAAAATATTGAAAACTGGTACATCAAAACCAAAAGAAAAATTAAGCCGAGGTGATGGAATTGGGAGACATGCAGCGTTCAGAACGCTGTGAACGCAAGTTCGTGCGGGTTCAACTCCCGCCCTCGGCATTAAAAAATAAACAAAAATAGTATGAAATTATTTAGTGGCATTCAGCCAACTGGCATGCTTCATATCGGCAACTATTTTGGAGCAATTAAAAATTGGGTTAAATTACAAAAAGAACACTCAAGTTTGTTTTGTATTGTTGACTATCATAGCCTAACAACGCCCTTTGATGTTAAAAAAATATCCAAAAAAACTTTAGATATGGCTATTGATTTGATTGCATGTGGAATTAATCCTAAAAAATCAATTCTTTTTATACAATCAAATGTTTCCGAACATACTGAATTAGCATGGATATTAAGCGTTTTCACACCATTTCAAGAATTGCAACGTATGACCCAATTTAAAGAGAAATCCAAAAAGAATATAAAAAATGTTAATGCTGGTTTGTTGTATTACCCTATTCTAATGGCAGCTGATATTTTGCTCTATAAAACTGAAGCAGTTCCTGTTGGTCACGACCAATTACAACATATTGAAATAGCTCGCACTATAGCGCGTAAATTCAATAAAAAATTAGGCAAAACCTTTCCTGAACCAAGAGGATTTTTAACACCTAGTCCAAGAATAATGAGCTTAACAAATCCTCAAGAAAAAATGAGCAAAACAGGAGACATAAATGGTTATATTGCTCTGTCTGATTCTCTAAAAACAATTGAAAAAAAATTATCTGTTGCTGTGACCGATCCTGCCCGCAAAAGGCTCACCGACAAGGGAACGCCAGCTAAATGTAATCTTTATGGATTGCATCAGCTTGTTTCCAGCTCTTCTGATTTAAAACACATAGAACAAGGATGCTCTCAAGCTAAAATTGGATGCTTAGGGTGCAAAAAATTATTAGCTAAGAATATATTTGCTGAGTTGAAACCGATTCAAGAAAGGAAGAGGAAATTAGAAAAAAATCCTGCGGAAATAAAAAAAATACTCCGAACTGGAGCTTTAAGAGCGCAAAAAATTGCCAAAAGGAATATGCTTGAAATTAAAAAGAAAATAGGACTGTTTCTTTAATGTTCCTTTAATTGTATTTTGGAACCAAACCATTGTCGGGCTAAAGCTTGAGTCTTGTTGGTAATGTCAGAAACAAAAAATTGATGTTTAGAGCCTTTTTGTAGGCTTTTTTTTATTTCTGAGTTATCTTCTAAAAATTTCTGTAAATAAGGACCAATAACACTAATTGGACTAACAATTTTAACTTGTTTGCCAATTTTCATTTGAATTATGTTTTGCAAGACACAATAAACAGGATCAGATAATATGAGGGTATCTACTTGTTTACAATGCATTTTATAAAGGTAAACTTTTAATACCTTTTTCATAATCATTTTCTTTGTCCAGTTCTCTCTAATTAAAGGACAGAGCAAAGGAGTAGCTTTGTTGAAAATTTTAACCTTAGGATCAATTTGATGAATGGACTTAGCCACAAGGTCAGAATCAATAACTGCTTGAGAAGTAATCATCCCTATTTTTCTATTTTGGCTCGCTTTAATCGCTGAATCCATTAACCAATCCATAAGACCTATTATAGGCACTTTGGTCTTTTGAGGCCAAATATCTTTAGCTATAACAGCCATAGATTGATCAGAAATAATAATTAACTTAGCTCCTTCCTTGATTAGAAAATCAACTCCTTCTTTAGTACATTTTTTAATAATCCCCTCTCCTTTATTGTCAAAAAGACCTCTTGCTGTGTCAGCAAAATATAGAATCTGATATTCGGAAAATTTATCAATTATTTCCTTTGCTAAAATTAAACCGCCTAAATTTGAATCTAAAATACCGATCATACTTTTTGAGCAATAGTTATTAAATTAAAACCCCCTAAAGAATCTTTTTGATTTTTAATAATTTTAAAACCTGCTTTCTTTGTTAATCTTCTAATTTCTCTAAGCGTGAAAACGTGATGATAACGCCATATCTTTTTTTCTGTTGCCTTCCATGGAACAAAAACATCTCGTTGTCCTAAAAATAAAGAATAAAGACGATAACGCCGAATTAATTTCCATTGCTGAAGATTCCAAACAGTAAAAATCAAAAAACCATTTGGCTTTAGAAGAGAAAAACAATTTTTCAAAATTTTAAGCCTTAATTCTTTTGAGGGAATATGATGTAAAAAAGCAATAGAGATTATAATATCAAACTCATTTTTTGGGAACTGAGTTCCCAAATTCAAAGCGTCAGCTACAATAAATTTAGGTTTATGAAATCGTTCTCTTGCTATTTTAATTAACCCTTCACTATTGTCAACGCCAACATATTCTACTTTCTTGTCCTGAAAAAGTTGATATAATCGCCCATTACCGCAACCCAAATCCAATATTTTCTGTCCATCTTTAATATATTCTAATGGAATTCTAGATTTATTCCAATTTTCTTTTCTTGTTCTAGAAAATGTTTCAGCAACAATTTGCCAATTCTCTTTATTTTGTTCTAAAATCTTCTGAACTCTTTTTTTGTTCATAACTATATTCTATCAGAAATATAATAGTCAGCAAGATTGAATATTTACACAGAAATGATAAAATGAAATCATGATAAAAAAAGAAATAGAAGAAAAAAAGATAAAAATAGTTCAAGAGATGGCGAAAATAAAGATTAGCTCAGAAAAAGAATTTCAAAAAGTTAAGCAAAAAACAATCGCGAAGATTAAAATGACTTTTCCGCCAAATAATGAATTATTAAGAATATATAGAGAATTGAGAAAACAGGATAAAATCCATCCTAATTTTTATTTTGAAAAATTGTTGAAAAAACGACCAATACGCAGTTTATCTGGCGTAGCAATTGTAGCTGTGCTTACTAAGTCATGGCCATGTCCTGGCAAATGCATTTATTGCCCTACAGAGAAGAATATTCCTCAAAGCTATCTATCAGGTGAACCAGCAGTGGAAAGAGCTAAAACCTTGAATTATGACCCCTATTTGCAAACAAAAAAAAGAATTGAAATGTTAGAAAAGAATGGCCACCCAACCGACAAAATTGAATTGATTGTTATTGGTGGAACATGGAGTTATTTGCCTAAACATTACCAAACATGGTTTATTAAAAGATGTTTTGACGGAGCAAATAAGCAAAGAAAATCAGCTTCCAGTTTAGAAGAAGCCCAAAAGAAAAACGAAAAAGCCAAACATCGCTTAATAGGAATTACTTTGGAAACAAGGCCAGATTATATCACTCCTAAAGAAATTTTAAGGATGAGAAAACTGGGTTGCACACGCGTAGAAATCGGGGTTCAAATAATTGATGACGAAATTCTAAAAATCAATAAACGTGGACATTTCACAAAAGCAACTATTCAGGCAACAAAATTATTGAAAAACGCCGGGCTAAAAATATGCTACCATATTATGCCAGGACTTTTGGGTTCAAACCCTAAAAAAGATTTAGAAAAATTTAGAGAGCTTTTTTTAAATCCCGATTTTCAACCAGATATGCTAAAAATCTATCCATGCGTAGTCACGAAAGGTTCTAAATTATATAAATTGTGGAAACAAAAAAAATATCAACCATATACTGATAATCAGCTAATAAATCTATTGATTGATATGAAATTATTAGTTCCTCGTTACGTAAGAATTAATCGCGTTATTAGAGATATCCCGTCTTGGCAAATCCAGGGAGGCAGCAAAATCTCAAATATGCGCCAATACTTAAAAGCAAAAATGGATAAAAAAGGATTAAAGTGTCAATGCATTCGTTGTAGAGAAATTAAGTCAGAACAACTAAAATTGAAAGATTTAAAACTAAAGCGCCAAGATTATATAGCTTCTAATGGCCAAGAAATTTTCTTATCTTTTGAATTACAACAAAAGGATAAATTAGTTGCTTTTCTTCGCCTTAGACTACCTCCTTTTGAAACAAAAGAACAACCTCCTGTCTTGAGAAATAGTGCAATTATTCGTGAGATACATACTTATGGGCAACTTGTTTCCATCAATAAAAAAAACAGAAAAGCTGCCCAGCATCTTGGTTTAGGAAAAAAACTAATCCAAGAAGCAGAAAAAATCAGTGAAAGAGCAGGGTATAAAAAAATAGCCGTTATCGCCGGCATTGGTGTTCGTCTCTATTATTATAAACTCGGCTATCGCCTACAGAACACCTATATGACCAAGTTATTGGAACATTAAAACATTATAACAATCAATTCATCCATTCTTTGTTTTGACGTACCAAAATTTTCTTTGCTTGCTCAGGTTTAAGCATTATTTTTTTTACTATTTTTTCTAAACGTATTCCTTGTGAACCTTTGATTAGAATAACATCTCCTTTATGAATTTTAGACTGCAAAAAATCTCCTGCTTCTAAAGCATTAGGAAAACTAAAAATCTTTTGAGATTGCAAACCTGAATTTTGAGCTCCTTCTGCTATTTTTTGCGCCTCTTTACCAACAACAACTAAATAATCTGGTTTTATTTTACTTACCTCTCTTCCTATCCCTTGATGAGCACGAGCGCTTAATTCACCCAATTCTAACATATCTCCCAACACTACCCATTTTCTTGCTCTTGAGATAATTTCTATTTTATCCAAAGAAATCAGAGAAAACTTGACTGCTTGTGGCGAAGAATTATATGTATCATCTAAAAGAAGCGTTCCCCGTATTCCCTGAATCATATTCAAGCGCCCCGGCAATGATTTATACTTAGAAAGATTTTTAATAATATCAATTAAATTCAAACCCAATACCAAACAAACTGCGATTGCTCCTAAGGCAGAGTAAATTTGAGCTTGGCTTATAGTTTTAGGAAGAAATGCAGGAACAACACTTCCTTTGTATTTGACCTTAAATGTCAATCCTTTTATCCGAGAAACTCCATCATCTAACAACTCTTGGTCTAATTGAATTTCAGTTGCCTGAACATCAGCTTTTTCCGATAAACCAAAAGTCAATATTTGAGCTGAGGTTTTGTCAGACATGGCCCTGACATTTTCGTCGTCAATATTTAAAATAGCCCAATTTTCTTTTTTCAAGCCTTTAACAAGAATCTGTTTTTCTCTGGCCACTGAATTGATATTTTTAAAAAATTCAATGTGAGTTAATCCTACAGCTGTAATTACGCCAATTTTTACAGGAGCAATATTTACTAAATATTGAATATCACCTGGATGGTCAGCTGCCATTTCTAAAATCAAAATTTCTGGGTAATTAACCCGAAATAATAGTATTTTACCGACATGAAAAATTGTATTTATCCATCCTATAATATTCTTGCATGGAGACAAAGAACCAAAAATTGTTAACGGCAACCCTATTTCATTATTATAATTTTTTAAACTACGACGAAGGTTAAAATTATCTTTCAAAATTGTATAAATAACTTCTTTGATCGATGATTTTCCAACACTACCAGTAACTCCAATAACCAGAGGATTATATTTTTTAATCACTCTTCTGGCAAAATAAGCTAAAATTCTATGTAAAAATTTAATCATATATGTTCTAATGTTCCTATGTTCTAATGTTCTAAGGCCTGCCCCGTGGGAGCGTAGCGACTTTACGGGGATGGTGGTATATTATAATATTTTAACACAAATTCTGCTAAATCACCAAACACTGAAGCGACTGTAGATGCTGCAAAACGTTCTTGTTTTGGATTGTCTATCTTAACTAAGGCAGCAAATTCTGGGTCTGTGGCCGGAGCAAAACCAACAAAAGAATGAATAACTTCGTCTGAATATCCTCCCGTTTTCTGTGGAATTTGAGCTGTTCCTGTTTTTCCGGCCACCAAATATCCTGGAACTTTAGCTCTACCACCATAACCGTTCTCCACCACTGAAACCATCATAGCAGAAAGCATAGCCGCTGCTGAAGAAGAAATGACATTCCGAATCACCCTTGGTTTTCTTTTTGTTATTTCTTTTCCATCTATGATTTCATCAACAATATATGGTTTCATTAATTGGCCCGAATTAGCAATTGCGCCCGTAGCTGCTACCATCTGTAATGGAGTAACAGCAATTCCCTGTCCAAAAGAAGCGGTTGCTAGATATATTGCTTGTTCTCTTTCTAAATTATCAATATCTCCTGCCGCTTCTCCGCTTAATTCAATATCAGTTAAACCACCAAACCCAAATTTCTTTAAATAATTTCGGAATAATTCATGTCCCAATAAATCAGCCATATAAACTGCGCCAGTATTGATTGATTTTTCTAAAATTTCGGTCATAGTGACTACCCCAAAATTCTCATCATCTACATTATGAATAGTTTCTCCGTCAATTCTTACAAATCCTGTATCTGTAAAAAGGCTATTAGGATTAACTGTATTTGAATCTAATGCTCCAGCCATAGTAATTATTTTAAAAATAGAACCTGGCTCAAAAAAATCAGCAATAGCTGGATTTTTAAATAAAGATAAATCTTGCGTTTCAGAGTATTTATTGGGATTGAAATTGGGATAATTAGCTAAGGCCAATATGGCGCCTGTTTTCGGTGATAATAAAATTATTGACCCAGAATCAGCTTGATAATCTTCTATTGCCTTTTTTAATAAATTACAAACAAAAAATTGCAAAGAACGATTAATGGTTAAAACTATATCTACCCCATCTTGAGGTTTAATAGTAGTGCGATAGATTGGTAAAGATGATAATTTTTTAACTTGACGACCTGCTGTTCCTTTTAGATCCTCGTTAAAAAATTCCTCCAAACCATACTGACCTTCTTGTTTTTCGTCTATTATCCTGGTAAAACCAGTTAAATGACTAAAAAATTCCGCTTCTGGATAATAACGTTTAGAAACGGAATCAAAAAAAATACCTGGAAGATTAAAATTTTTAATTTCTTCAAACTCTTGGGCCGTCAGATCTTTCCTCAATATTTCGTAACGATCATCTTTTTGAGAAAGCCGTAACAACAATTTTTTAAAATCATCAATTTGCGAATCCTCTTGAATAAACTGAGATTGATTTTTAATAACAATACCCAAAAATGGAGCTATCTTTGTTGCCACCTCCATTACCTTGCCCTCTTTATTAATGGCTTGAGGGTCAACAATTAAATGATATTGTTTTATATTAAGGGCCAATGGAAAAAGATTCTCTCTTTCTTTAACGAATATTTTTCCTCTAGAAGCTGGGACTATTTGTTCGCTAACAATTGGCAAGTTAAAATTATGATCTATGATTTGCAATTGGAAAAGGCGCCCTAAAATCAAGACGCCAAAAATAAAAATTACAAAAATAATAAGCTTGAATCGTCCGTTCATATTTAAGTAAAATTACTGAGAAAGCCGAGCTAAGGTATCAGGATTAGACATTAAATAATCAATACGAGCTACTTTAATCATATTAAGCTCTTGTGATATTCCCTGTAAATTTTCCATAGATTTAGTGGTAGCTTCCTCTTTCAATAAACGTTCATTCTCAACTTGTAAAGTCTTAAAATCCTGCTTTAATTCATTGATTTCCAAACTAGCGTAAACTCCAGCATTAACCTGTCCTAATGAAATAATAATAGCCAATAAAAGAGTCGCCGATAGAAAACAATTTAAAACAGGATAATTGAAACAAGACTTTTTAAATTTTTTCCTAAATAATGTCATAAAATTATATTTTTTCCGCAACCCTCAATTTTGCGCTTCTTGATCGCGAATTTTTTTTAATTTCTTCACTATCAGGAGTTATCGGTTTTTTAGTCAAAATTTTAAAAGTACTCTCTTCTTTAAAAAACCTTTTAACTATTCTATCTTCCAAAGAATGATAACTAAGCACAACTATTCGACTCGACTGAGGCAAAATATCAACACTAGAAATTAATGCTTGCTGTAAATTTTCTAACTCTTGATTTACTATAATGCGTAGCGACTGAAAAATGCGAGCTAAAATTTTAATATGGAAACGAAAACCCAAGGCGTTTTTAATCAATTCGGAAAGCTGAGCGCTAGTTTGTATTTTCTTTCTTTTCCTGTTTTTAATTATTTCTCGGGCAATTTTAGCAGAATATCTTTCTTCTCCATATCTCCAAAAAATTTCTTTTAGAGTTTTTTCAGAGTATTGATTAATGATTTCTTGAGCTGTTAAATCGCTTGACTCTGGATTAAACCTCATATCCAAAACTTCATCTCTCATAAAACTGAAACCTCGCCCACTTTTTTCTATTAAATCGGAAGACAATCCTAAATCTATTAAAATACCATTAACGGGAGAAAAACTATTTCGCTCAACTATTTCCTGTAAATTTGCAAAATTATCGTTAGCTAAAACAATTCTCTCTCTGAGATTTAATGCTCTTCTTTTATTATCAATTTCCTCTATGGCTTCAGACGATAAATCTATGCCCAAAATTTTACCATTTGGCCCAGTATAAGATAAAATTTTAAAACTATGTCCCCCTCCTCCAATAGTACAATCAATAAAATTTTGTCCTGCCTGTGGTTGCAGATATTCTATGACCTTGTCTAATAATACTGGAACGTGCATAATTGAATTGATTTAATTTGTTTGGTCCCTAACCTAAACTCCTAATTCAGCTAAACTCTCAGCAATATCTTCACTATTAGATTCTGATTTATTTTTATATTCTTCCCACTTCTCTTCGTCCCAAACTTCCAATCTATTATAAAGACCGGCTATAACCGCTTTTTTCCCAATACTAGCATAACGACGTAAATAATCCGGCAAATTAACTCTCCCCTGCTTATCTAAATTAACATCCATAGCCCCAGCTAACATTAGTCTAGCAAAAGCCCTTGTCTTAGATGTACTTATTGGCATATTAGCTAATTTAATAGCTAATTTTTCCCATTCTTTTTTAGTATATAAAAAAAGGCAACTGTCTATTCCTCTAGTAACAACTGCCCCTTTTGATAAGTCTAATCTAAATTTTGTTGGAATTGCCAACCTATTTTTTTCATCTATTGAATGATGATATTCTCCAATAAACATAGTAATTTGTTAAAATTAGATTATTTTGTTTATCCACTGTTTTTCTGAGTTATCCCCACTTTTATCCACAGGCTTCCACAACATTTGTATTATAAACCATTTACCCCCACTAGGCAACTACAAGCTGTGGATAAGTATAAATAACAAAAATCCCTGCTTATAACAAAATAGCAGGGTAATGTGGATTAATTGTTGATTGTTGATTTATCTAATTTCCAAAATTTTCAAGCATTCTTTAGCAATAGCAATTTCTTCATTTGTTCTAATTTTTAAAATTTTAATTCCTTTTAAAAGCGGTAGGCCTTGCGTAATTGCTCTTACAGTATAAGGATCGCCCGTTCCAATGGCCCCAGTAAAAACAATAGCATCTAGATTTCCTAAAATACCATAATAAGAACTAATATATTTTTGAATAGAATAGATAAAAATATCAAATATAAGTTTCGCTTTTTGATTTTTGTTTTTAACTGCCTTTAATAATTGTAAAAAATTATTTTTTCCAAAAAGCCCCTTAATGCCTGATTTAAAATTTAATAAATTATAAATTTCATTATTAGAAAGGTTAAAATTACGATTTAAGTAAAAAATCAAAGCGGGGTCCAAATCTCCTGAACGAGACATCATCACTAATCCACTCATTGGCGTAAGGCCCATGCTTGTGTCAACGGGCCTACCCTTCTTAATGGCGGTGATGCTACATCCTCCGCCTAAATGGCAGGTAATTAAATTGATTGAATTGAATTTTCTTTTTAATTTTTGAGCCGCTTGAGTAGCTACATATTTATGTGAGATACCATGAAAGCCAAATTTTTGAATACCATATTTTTTATAGTATTTCCACGGAATAGCATAAATCTTAGCTTTCTCTGGTAAAGAAGAAAAAAAGCTTGTATCAAAAACAGCTACATGCGGAACATTAGGTAATAATTTTCGAGCTAATTTTAAAACCTTCAATTGCGTTGGGTTATGCAAAGGAGCAAGATTGTCAAATTTTGATAGTGCCTTAATGTTTTGATTATTTATAATCGTAGGTTTTAAAAATTTGTCTCCACCATGAACAATTCTATGCCCAACTATTTCAATATCATGCAACCCTTTTACTCGTTCAAGAATGCCCTTAAGAACGAACAAATAATCTGATTGTTTGTTTAGGTTCTGAAAATTACCTCTTCCTAAAATTCTTAAAGAATGCCTAGAGAATAATTTATACTTTAAAGAAGTGCTTCCACTATTAAATACCAAAATAGACATAAAAAAAATTAGTAAATAAGCTGATAAACAATACCGAAGAAAAATACTGCGTAAATAATATATGCAATTGGTTTTGCTAAATTAAAGGTAAATTCTGGTTTTCTGTCACCTGCTTTTCGGGCGCGATAATAAGTAGTAACCAAAGCTATACCCTGAACACCAGAAAGAATACCGCCAGCAAAACTAATGACAACTATAAAGCTTCTCAATCCTAAAAGAAAAACAATTAAAGGAATAAAAACAGTTAATGCCCATGCTGAAAATTTTGGAATTTTATAATCACGCCTAAACAATTCTCCCAAAACATGAGCTAAAGCGAGAAAAGAAGTCGTCATTGCCAAAACGCCAAAAATACCACCAATTAATAAAATCCCACCATTAGTTACTTTGGCTAACCCTGTAATGGCTATTTCCGAAGTAGACATTCCGCTCACACCAATAACCGTAAAACTGAAAACTATATATATCAAGATAGGAACAGATAAGCCTAAAATAATTGCTTTTCTTAATAATTTAACATTATTACTTAACATTCTTCTCATAGTAGGAATAGCAGTTGCTCCGCCTAAAGCAAATAAAACCGCTCCATACGGAAAGAAGAAATTTTCTGGATGAAAACTTTTTAAATTATCCATATCAATATATGAATAACTCATCCCGAATACTATTAAAACAATAGCAATTAATCCAAAAGCCATAAAAAGCTCTACTTTGCTGATTATGCCAATGCCTTTAAATACTAATATGCTGGCTAAAACCCAAAAACACAATGACCAAAATATTTGACTACCTCCTAAGACAGGACCAAGGATGGCATATAAAAATTGTCCCACTCCAATAGTATAAGCAATTAAAGCGCTAAAAATTCCAAGAACTAAAGACGCGGTAATTAAAATTTGCCAATTTTTGCCCAAATAATGACGCACATAGCCAGACATTTCCATGTCGCCCTTAGTGCGTAAAATTACTTCTGTGTAGCAAAACTTTGTGATCAAAAATACAACACCCAATAATAAAAGATAAAAAATGCCAGGGATAAAACCAACTTTTGAAAAAGCATATGGTAGACCAAAAATACCAGCTCCTACAATTGTGCCGATTAAAATTGATGTTGCTTGAATAAAGTTTTTGCGAGTAGCCATAAAGTCAATCAGTTAATTTAGGTTTATCAACGGATAAAGCATCAACTCCTGCTTTATCTCCTGTTATTTTTAAAACATCCTTATCCATTTTCTGAAATTCCTTATATGTCGTATTGTAAGCATTTACTGTTGTGCTTAAATTCTGACCTAGTTTTTGCAGAAAAACATCATAAGAACTGATATGCTTCATAAGTTTTTCTACATTTTTCTTAATTTCTTTTGCAGAATCCTCTATTTGCAAAGAACGCAAACCCTGTAAGACCATTTGCAAATAAGCTAAAAACGTAGTTGGAGAAACAATTATGACATGCTTTTCGCCAAAAGCATACTCAACTAAACTCGGCGCTTTACTCTTAACAACACCAACCTGTCCAACTAACAAATCATAATAAATGGCTTCAGAGGGGATAAACATAAACGCAAAGTCAAATGTGTTTTTTGACGGATTGATATATTTAGAAGTTTCGTTAATGCGATTTTTTAAATCCTGCCTAAATAATTTCTCTAACCGTTGACGTTTGTCTGCATCATTCTCCTCAATTAAACGATTATAATTTTCTAATGAGAATTTAGCATCAATGGGAATAATTTTTTCTTGTATAAAAATTGCCGCGTCCACAATTAAATCTTTATCGGTTTGTTCATCTTTCCCTAAATTGTATTGCATTTTGTAAATATTTGGTGGCAAAACATTTTTTAAAACCATTTCTAAACAATATTCACCCAAAATTCCACGATGTTTTGGATTTCTTAAAATATTCTGAAGATCTTGTAATTGTCCGCCAAAATCAACTATTTTTTGGTTAGTTTTGTCCAGCTTACTTAACTTCTCCATAACATCTTGAATAATCTTTATATTCTGTCCAGATTGAGACTGAATACTACTACGTATCTCCCCTATTTGATCTTGTAACATTAAAACTCCTTGGCTTTTTATAACATCTTTTTCGAATTTTCCAAAACGTTTATTAAAATACAAAAAAGAAATAGTTCCGCCAAGCACAAGAAAAATAATTAAAATAACTAATAATGTAATCATATCTCCCATTTTATCATTTTTTTAGCTTAAAAGCAAATTCATTCATCAAAACCAAAAAACCGCTTGATAAGGCTATATATAGAACAATCCTTATATCAAACCAAAAAGAAACAAAACCGGGCTGAAAATCTTCTATTATGCAAAGCATAAAAAAACAAATACCACTTGCAATTAATAAATCTTTTAGAATCCTGTCAAACATTACCTTTTTTAATTTTATTTATTAAATAATTTTTTACATCTGGGAAAATATCTCTCCAGTTAACAGGAGACCTATATAACCATATTTTGATTTTCTTTATTTTAATTTCATGCCTGGCTTTCGTTAGACCGGGGGCAGAAATCATAAATTCTAAAGCATGATTATTCATATAATTGGGTCCAGCAAAAAATTCCACTATTCCGCTCTGCCATTCCTGACTCATTGGATTCTCTAATGGTTTTAATTGAAAATTCCAATCTAATGGATTCACTCTTTTTTGTATCAACGCTACTTGTAAAATAGGATGGTCTGGATTTTGATAAATAATTTCAACCTTCACTCTACCAAAAGTACGAGGAACTTTTAATTTAAAATAAGCTGGTTCAATAAAAATTTTTTGGAAACATTCTGTGTCCCCTTCTCTCTCAATTAATCCAACTCTATTTTCGGGATAAAAATCAGAAATCAAACGCAAAGGAGAACAAAAATCTTTTTCTACAATTAATTCTCCAGCCATTACTAAATTTTTAGAAATCAACCAGACTCCTAATAATAAAACAATTAAGATTAAAAAAATTCTGTATATTTTTAAAATATGTTTCATGGTTTAATTTTGTTATAATCTTGAGCTTGTGGATTATAAAGCCAAATCATTACTTTTCCTATTTGTTGATGATTACCCAACATTTCATCTAAAGATTTAATAATCTCTTTTCTTCTGTCAAAAAATACCCATCTTTCTTCTGTTATAAAATAACATTCTTTGGCATTCGTAATCTCTATTGCTTTGTTTAAATAACGAACTGACGGAGAATAATTCATATTGGCAAACAATTGTACCCTTTCTGGTTGACGATACTCAGTATAATAAGGAAATCCTCCTGCCACAATTTGCCGACCAGAGACCCCCTCTAACGCCAATAAAGGCCATGTATTCCCCAAAACGCATGGCGATGAAGACAATTTATCATTTTTTTTGTATTCCCCCCAAATATATTTAGCACCATTCAATTCGTCATTTGTAACCACCTGAAACTTGGGACCTGAGGCATAAGTAGTAACGGAAACTAAACCTAAAAAAAGAATTATCGCTCCTACAATTATCTTGTTGCGAGCAAAAGATAAAGACGTCAAACCCCAGGCCAAGGGGAAAAAAATTAAGAAAGAAATTAAAAGAACTAAGCGTTTACTGAAAATATGGCTTCCTTCCATAAAGGAAGAAGCTATCATCTGACTAACTAAAAAAATAATTAAAGAAAAAAACAACCAAAAAGCAATTTTTTTATTTTTCAATTTAAAATATTGGGTAAATCCTAAAATTACTACAATTAAAAGAAGAGGAGTCAAGAATAACCACCAAGGGATAACTTCCAAAAAAATAGACCGCGAAAGTTCTTGATTAGTTTGAGCATAAAGCCAATTATCTTGCTCAAATTGATAAATCCTCGGGAAAATGGCTTCCGAAGAAAAAAGAAAACTGATTGGAAAATTTTTAAAAGCTTGCGAGATATTCCCAGAAGAAAATAAAGGCTTTTGAAAATGAGAATATTGGTTATGTGTATCTAAAAAAGGTATTAAAATTGTAGCGCAAAGAATAAAAATAATTAAAACTAAAATCCATTTTTTCGTTTTTTGTCTTTGATGACTAAAAAAAATCTTCTTAAAAATTAAGGCTAAAAAAAGCATTAGAATAAAAACAACTAAATAAAGAATATAATTAAAATATAAAAATGGAATTAAAAAAAATAAAAATATTAAAAAATGTCTACCAGAAATCAAACCCTTAAGGTATTTCCCTAAGAATATTAAACCAAAAAGAAAGGGCAAAAAAGCAAAAGACATCGGCACAGTAATGCTGCCATAGGCCTGAAAAGGATAAAACAAGAATGGTAAAAATATCATTAGATATAAAAACTCTTTCTTCTTTGAGAAAAGACTAGCGAATTTTAAAATCAAAAAAGGCAAAAATATTGAAAAAAGCAAAGCTCCCAAAAGTAAATCAACCCAAAATACATCTATGCCAGTCAGCCACGACAAACCAATGACCATTCCCCACATATTTGAATATGATGTTTTGTTCCCGGCCACAAAAACTTCTGGGACCTTTATAGAACCAAAATTCTTATAAGATATATTTTCTCCGAATAAAGCTGGCTGATAAATTTCACCCTCCATTAACGCCCTTTCTGCTCCTATATGCCTCCATTTATCTCCACCAAAACCAGCTTCGTAAGGAATTAACAAATAAGCATGTAAAAGAAGAGAACAAAAAATTATAATTAACAAGAAAGTTTTTAATTTGCATTTTGAAAAAATCAAATAACCAATAATAAAAGATATCGCAAGCCAGCCATATATATAAAGAGGATGAATAATAGTCCATGGAGAACGAATATATTCTCCAGTGCGAGCTCGTAATAATAAAAATAACAAAAAAAGAAAAATTATAGCTCCAAAAAAATAAAGATTCTTAAAAACTTTAAATGAGGATTTATTTGTAATAATTTTTGATTCTAATGTTTTCGTATCCTCTTCCTGGTTTTTTATTATTTTTTTTGATTTCAAAGAAATAACCAAAGTTAGCAATAAAAGAATAGCAAAAAAATAAATAGGGGTTATTTTATATAAAACAACAGGAATAGCTGTTAAAAAAGCTATTAAAAATAATAAGGAAAAGAATCCCAAAATAAATTGAAATTCTTTTTCAAAAGCATTCTTCTTAAGAATTAGCCCCAACCAACAAGAATTAATAAAAAAATAAAACACAAAAGATAAGACATATAAAAAAATATTTTGGCTGAATTGAAAATTTAGATACCAAGCGATAACCGATAAACAACTTAATATCGTAAAAGAAAAATGCTTATTATTTTTGATTTTGCGAATCAATTGTTTCATAATATATTTTCTCTATTCCTTTTACTATTTGAGGCCAATTATATCTTGTTTGAACCAATTTGAGGCCTTGGTTTCCTAAATCAGCGCTCAACCTTTCATTTTCTATCAATTTTCTAATTTTTTGAGCCAAATCCTCGGCGTTATTAACTCTAACTGTTATTCCGTTTCCGTCTATCAAAGAATTCGGACCAGGCAAATCAGAAACTATAATTGGCTTAGCGCAAGCCATTGCCTCTAAAGAAACCAAACCAAAGGCTTCTGACCGGCTGATTGAGGGCAAAACAAAAATATCACATAGATTATAATATTTGGGCAAATCTTTATCGCTAACCTTTCCAGCAAATATTACTTTATTAAATACACCTAGGTCCTTAGCCAATTTTTCATATCCTTTTCTTAAATCCCCATCCCCTACAATAATTAACTTCATTGCCAAAGAACTTAAGTCTTTGCTCGCAATTGCCCCTAAAAGAACGTCAATGCCTTTAAAATAATGAGCGCGATCTAATGCTGCCACTAAAAGAATAATTTTTTCGTTGCTTTTTATACTATGCTTCAATAATAACTTTTCATTTTTTTCCTGCGGAAAAAATCTGTCTTGTTCAACGCCAAAAGGACTAATCACGAATTTATCTTTAAATTCTTTGTAATATTTTCTGATCTTTGAGGTTTTTAAATAAGCCAACGAAGAAACTAAAATCTTTTTCCCAGATTTAACTAACTGTTTATTAAACAAAATATTATATAAAGAAAAAATAAACCCCCTAACATTGCTATCAATTAAATCCATATGATACTGAATAACTAGTTTAGATAAAATGGATTTGTTTAACAGTATTAATTCCCCTGTTCCTATAAAGGGCCAATGTAAATGTACAATATCAAAACTTTTCAATTTTTTTGGCAATGTTGGCAGAAAGGCGGAATTCCCAAATTTTAAAAATGGCCTTAGACGATAAATCCTAAAACCATACACATCCTCTATCAAAGGTATATTTTTGTTGTATTGGGGAGTAAAAATAACTACTTGGTGCCCTAATTTAGATAATTCTTTGGCCTGTTCAAAGCAAACATTACCCATTCCTCCTTTATATGGCGGAAAAGCGCAAACAATATGAGCAATTTTTAACCTCTTTTTTAAAACACTAATCATTTTTTTAATCTGGGGTCAGACCCCATTTCACTCTTTCCTAAAAAGCTTTATCAAAGCCTGTCATAGCCACATTTTTTAATATAGTGCGATTTTGGACAAAAAAGATTAATTCTATTTCTTATTTAAAGTCTTCCAAAATTTGAAAATCTTTCAATAAAACGCCTTTCATATTGGCATTATAGACAGCTACTGCTGGATGATAAAGGGGAATAATTTTTAGTCCTTTAAATAATTGACTACATTGAAATACATAACCATGTATTTTGCTTATTGGCTGAATCTTTTCTTTTAATCCAAATTTTCCCATTAAAAACTGCATAGAATATCTTCCTAAAGTGCAAATAATCTTTGGGCTTATTATTTCAATTTGCCTTTCCAAATATCCAAAACATGCCTCAATTTCTTCTATTTTGGGGTCACGATTTTGAGGTGGCCGATCTTTTAAAAGATTCGTTATATAAACATCTTCTCTTCTCAAACTGATTGAACTTAAAAGCTTGTCTAATATTTTTCCTGAAGCGCCACAAAAAGGGCGACCAGTTTTTGACTCATTAAGTCCAGGGGCTTCGCCAACAAACATTATTTTTGCTTCATGGTTCCCCTCCCCTATTACTGGATAAATTCTGTTTTTGTATAGATAGCACTTTTTGCAAGCCAAAACCTCTTCTTTTATCTTTTTTAATTTTTGCTCTAAATCATTAATTATAACCATAGTTATCACCAATTCTAACAAAATTTAGCTCTTAAATCAATATTAAAAAGTTGAGAGGCCGAGCCTCTCAACTTTTAACTATTAAACCTTTTGATTTATCGGGTCTTGTCTATTTTCTAAACACCCTATAAATAACCCAGGCATAAGACAAAATTGCCAAACCAACCCATATCCAAATATTAACATGAATCCATGTAGCTAATATAAACCCCAGAAAAATTCCACAGCAAGCTACAATTTTTATGTCTATGTAGTTGAGATTTTTGGCTTTTTCGTTAAGCCATTTGAAAATTTTCATACCCATTTTATTAAACTTATTTAAATTCTAAATTTCCGTAGCACATTTAATTAATTTATCTAAAAATTCACCAAACTCCATTCCCGCGACTTCGGCCGCCTTAGGAACTAAACTTGTTTTAGTCATTCCAGGAATAGTGTTAATCTCTAAAAAATATAACTTGTTGTTTTTTGTATCCCAAATAAAATCAACTCTTGCCAAATCTTTGCATCCAATGGCTTTAAATATCTTTATGGATAATTTTTGTATCTTCTCTTGAATATCATCTGGAATTTTTGCTGGACAAATTTCATCACTACCACCTACTTCATATTTAGCCTTATAATCAAACCATTTAGAAATCCTTGGTATGATTTCAATTACGGGGAGAGCTTCTGGTGGATTATTTCCAAAAATTGCTACTGTTAATTCGCGACCTTTTATAAATTTTTCTAAAATAATAGTTGTATCATACTTAAATCCTTTTTCAATTCCTTCTAATAACATTCCCCTTTCTTGAACAATGGTCATTCCGATTGAAGAACCCATTTCATTCGGCTTGACAACAATTGGTAATGACAAAATATCAACAATTTCTTTAACATTATAATTATCCCCTTGTCTCAAAACAATATCGGGCACCATCTGCAAACCAACATCGCGAGCAACAATTTTTGATTTATGCTTATCCATAGCTAAAGCGCTAGCTAATGTTTTGGAAAAAATATATGGCATACCCAACATATCCAACATTCCCTGCAATTTTCCGTCCTCACCAAAAGGACCATGCAAAACAGGAAACACTAAATCAAATTTTTTAGAAAAAATATCATTAATAAACTTCTGCAAATCATCTCTCGCGTCATATCGCAATATTTCATATTTATCTTTATCTAACGCCTCATAAACCGCATTAGCAGAACTAATTGAGATTTCTCGCTCATCGCTACAACCGCCAAATAAAAGGCAAATTCGTTTTTGGAGCATAAATTTATATTAATTACGATTAGCTTAAAAAACTTCAATACCCACTGGGCAATGGTCAGACCCCATTACTTTCGGCCAAATAAAGGCCTTTTTTAATTTAGTCCTTAATTTTTCAGAAATAAAAATATAGTCTATACGCCAACCAATATTTCTTTCACGAGCATTAGCAAAATTTGACCACCAAGTATAATTCCCTGAACTTTTATCAAACTCACGCCAAGTATCCATAAACCCCAAATTCATTATCTTTTCTATTTGCATTCTTTCTTCTGGGGTAAACATAGTATTATTCTTGTTTTGTTTGGGTCGCTCTAAATCAATCTCTTGGTGAGCAATGTTAAAATCTCCAACAAAAATAAGGGGTTTATAACTTTCTTCTTTCTGCAAATAATTCAAAAGGTACTGATAGACTTTTAATTTATAGCCCATGTTCTCTTTTCGGCGACCACCATTAGGAATATAAAGATTGATTAAGATAAAATCTTGATATTCCGCTTTAATCAATCTTCCTTCTTGGTCGAATCTCTTTAGGCCTAAATTATATTTTAAAGAAAGAGGACGCTTTTTGCTATAGACAGCCACGCCGGAATAACCTTTCTTCTGGGCTGGATTAAAATAAGAATAATATCCAGAAGGATTAGCTAAGCTCAAGGGTATTTCTTCTACTTCGGCCCTTACCTCTTGCAAGCAAACAATATCAGCTTTAGATCTCTGAAACCATTCTGCAAATCCCTTGCGAACAGCAGCTCTAATGCCATTTACATTAAAAGATATAATTTTCATAATGCTTTTTTTATTTCTGACAGAAAGGACAATACCTAGTTCCTCGGCCCGCAACCTTAATCTTTTTTATAATTCCTTGAGAACACATCAAACATTTTTGACCCTCTCTCTGATATACCTTTAAAAATCTTATGAATTTCCCTTTCTGGCCTTGAGCATCCACATAATCATTAAAGGTTGTGCCCCTATAACGAATAGCTCGGCTCAGGGTATCTTTTATGGACTGATGCAATCTTTTTATTTCTTTCAAGCTCAAAGATGGCACCGACCTAAGCGGTGAAATTTTTGATTTAAAAAGACTTTCGTCAACATAAATGTTTCCCAAACCTGCTATATATTTTTGATTTAAAAGAAATGCTTTAATGTTGCCTTTCTGCTTAACTAATAATTTTTTAAAATTTGTTAAGGTAAATTCAGGAGATAATGGTTCTATCCCTAATTTTTCTTGAACCTTCTCTAACTCTGAATTATCAATTATTTGCCAATAACCAAACTGACGTTGGTCGTTATAAAACAAGATGGAGCCATCCTGAAAATAAATTATTAAATGAGTCTGTTTAGACGGAAGATTAAATTGTTCAATTTTTGCGCTATGCCCACCAGCGATTAATTTATTTTGATTAACATAGATAATCTGACCAGTCATACGCAAATGAACAAAAATGTATTTGCCTCCCTTAACTAATTCAATAATTATGGATTTACCTCTACGAAAAATATCTTGAAAACTATTGCCCTCTAAGAACTTTTGAAATTCTTTGGGTTTTCCTTTAACAATTTTGGGTAAACGAACATCTATTCTTTTAATTCTCTTGTTAAGAATATTTTTATTTAAATCATTAATTATAGTTTGTACTTCTGGCAATTCTGGCATAATTTTATTATACCACTTTTAAGACATAAATGAATAAAAATAAAAAATTTGGAGAGATAAAATTATCTCTCCAAAGATTTAACATTGCATATACAAATATTTTACCAAAAAATGAAGATACGGACAATTTTCCAACAAAAACCGAAGACGGGATTAACAACGTATTTAATTAATGGATGTTCAAATCCAGCAAAATCAAATTTAGTTTCTATTTGTTTCATGAGTTTTCTGTCGCTAATTTGACGTGTCTTTTGGATTTTACGCCTTTTTCTTAAAATTCTTGGAACCTTAGATAAAGATGCGAAAAAACTCTTAATCTTTGCCCAGAACCAACCATCCATTAAACTATAACTCAAAATGCCTAATTCCATAAAAAACCAAAAGGGGAATAAAAGGATCAGGGTTGGCAATTTATAAAATTTCAATAAAGAAAGCAGACGATTTCTCTCACTCCAAAACCAACGGTTTTTAGAAATAGCCTCCGTGTATTTATGATAAATAATCGCTTCAGGAATCAATTTTAATTTATATCCCAAAAACTTTGCGCGTAAACAAATATCTGTATCTTCGTGATATAGAAAAAAATCTTCATCTAATAATCCAATTTTATTCAAAACATTAACATCAATAAACATTGCCGCACCAGAAAGATAAAGAGGGTCTCTATCTAACTCTTTGACAACATCATCACTAACTTCTTTTTTATAATCCCCCGAATAACCAAAACCTAAAAAATGCATTTTGTTGCCTGAGGTCTGAATTAAGTTCTTCTGTGGCCAGCACATAATCAACGGCTGACAGGCAAAAAGGTTATCAACTGAAGATGCTTGTTCCGTTAATGTCTCCAAACATCTAAGGTCGCAAACAGTATCTTGATTTAACATGAAAATATAATCTGGATTATTTTTCAATGCTTCTTTAATTCCAATATTATTACCGCCAGCAAATCCAGTGTTCTTTTTACTAGCGATTAAAGTCGCTTCTGAAAAAATTTTTCTAATATATTCTACCGAATCATCCGCTGAGTTATTATCCACAATAACTACCTCGCTTGGCTTAAGGGTTTGCTCTCTTAGACTATTAAAAAGGTCAGGAAAATATTTACTGCCATTATATGAAAGGATAATTACGGCAATTTTTGTGTTTTGAATATTTTTTTCCATAAAATCAAAACTTATTATACACCTAATCTCATATAAAGTTAATCTGTGTCCAGATTAATTTTCCCCATCCCTATTTTTGTTATTCCCGCGGCATTACCTTCATCAATATCCAAATGACACGCTAAAGAAAAATTAGGAGAAACGCGTGCCAAAACTTTATAAATGGTTTCTAACTTTTCCGCAGAATCGATTTTAAGCGACAATAATTGCCCATCCTTTATATCATATCTTTGAGCTGCTAAATCATCAATATGAAGATGTCGTTGAGCAATAATTACCCCTTCTTGTAAATCCACATAACCTTGGGGACCAATAAGGCGACATTTTTCCGAATTAGTTAAATCCCCAGAACGACGAATTGGAGGATTAATGCCTAAAATATAAGCATCAGTTTTAGAAATTTCAACCTGAGTATAGTTCCTAAAAGGTCCAATAATTCTAACATCTTCCAATCTACGCCCTCCAACAAACTGACAAGTTATTCTTTCTTTTGCCGCAAATAAACCAGGTTGAGATAAATCCTTCAGTCTATTTAATTTATAATTTTTTCCGAAGAGTTTTGCCAAATGTTCTGAAGATAAATGAATGTGCCGAGCAGATATTTCAACTTTAGTATCAAAAAACATATTTAATAAAAATTACTTTTTTAAAGACGTAATTTGGGACTTGGTCAATAAGCCACTCTGAGCTCCAACACAATGAATAACTGAAGCGCTATTCCTAACTCCCCAAATTAAAGCTTGACGAATATTTTTTGGTTTATAAAACAAACTAGCCACAAAACCAGAAGAAAAAGAATCCCCTGCTCCAGTAATGTTAACTACCTTTGAGGGCCATGCTCTCTGAAAATAAAATTTATGCCCGTCGTAAGCATAGGCTCCTTTTTTGCCGACAGTAATAACAACTATTTTGGGTCCCATCTGATAAACCTTCTTTATCAAACTCCTCATACCAAAATCTTTAATTTTCTGAGCCGAAAGTACTAATTCACGAGCTTCATCTTCGTTAAAAATTAGAACATCTAATTTTTTTAACCAAGGAGATAATTTTTTCGCTCCTGCTTTTAATTGAACATTTGCTGGGTTCCAAGCCAATTTAACGCCTAATTTTTGGAAACTAAAAACCCTATCTAATATATTAGACCAATTTGGACAACTCAAAGAAGAAACATAAAGCCATTTTGTTTTAAAATTCAAGCTCGGCACTTTTAAAATGTCGCTAGTGCCCCTATAAGCAAAAATCGTTTGAGCTCTTTTAACTCCCTGTACACTTAAAATAAATGTAAAACCTGTACTGACTTTTTTATCTATCTCAACAAAGCTTGTATCAACGCCATGCTTTTGAGCTCTTTTAACCAAAGAGTCGCCTTCGCGGTCATTACCAACCCTAGCCACTAAGGCCGTCTTTAGCCCCAAAAATGAAAAACCAGTAGCCGTATTATTGGCCCCCCCCCCAGACTCAAAATTAACCTTATCTACATAAACCTTAGCTCCTAATTCAAAAGCAATCATATGGCGACAAAGCGGATCTTTTTGGTTTAATAAAACTTTACCTTCTTTAGTGGAAAAAAATATATCCCTCATTGCTCCACCAACAGTAACAATATCAAAATTTTTCATATCATATATAAATAAATATTTAAAAATCTCTTAATTGAGCATTAAATTTTTTCTTCATAACCCCAATAATGTCTTTCTGAATTTTATCTATCTCTTTTGACGTTAAAGTTCTCGCTAATGACTGATAAATAATATGAAACGCTAAATTACGTTTATTGCCAAACTTTTTGTCTACAAAAACATCAAACAAATCAATACTTTTAATTAAAGGATTCATCTTAATAATTATTTCAAATACTTCTTTCCATGTATATTTTGTTTCGATTAAAAAACCTAAATCGCGTTTTACTAATGGATATAAAGAAATTTCAGAATATTTCTTTACTAATTTCTGCTGAGCCGACAAAATATCAATATCCATTTCAAAAACTACAAATTTATTTTGAGCCACATCTATTCGTCCCAATTTGTTTTTCCCAAGATATATATTAGAATCTTTATAGCTTATTTTACTTAGACTAATTCCTAATTCTCTCCAAATTAACTCTAACACACCTTTAGCTCGAGAAAACATTTGCTTATTTTCAGCATAAAGCAATCCTGCCACTTTTCTTTTTTCTTCAGGATTAAATATTTTAGCTATTTCAAAAAGACTAAATTCAGAAAAATTTGCTATATTTTTTAAAGCATTTTTTATCAATCCAGGTTTCAAAGATTCGACCAAATAACCTTGCTCTGAGTTTAATGGATTTACAATCCTAACACTTCCCTTTTGAGAAGTAAAGGCATAATTATATACCTCATCAAAACCGCAAGCAATTAAAATTTGTTTTATTTTCCTTTCTAAAACAAACTCACGAGAAAAACAAAGAGGTTTTAATAAAGCTTTAATGGGGGTGGGCTCAATTTTGTCTAAACCGTGAATTCTTATCACCTCTTCAATTAAATCTTCAAAAGTAATTAAGTCTGGACGATAATCTGGAGGAATAACCAAGATATTATCTTTGTTCTTTTTTTTGATTTTACAATTTAGACCTCGCAAAATTTTAATTATTTTTTGGTCTGGAATTTTGAAACCAATAAATTTTTCTGCGTAATTAAATTTGAAAACAATAGGAAAAATCTTGGAAGGTCCTAAAGAAAATTTGATATCATAAACCCTGCTAGCAACTTTAGCGCCAGTTAATTTTTGTAAAAGATGAATAGCGCGATAAAAACCAAAATTAGCTAAGACCAAAGGTAAACCTTTTTCAAATCTTAAAACAGCCTCTGTGCGTAAACCCAAACGCCAAGCTGTGCGCCTAACACTGGCTGGACTAAAGTTAGCGGATTCAATAATAATTCTTTGTGTGTCATTGCTAATACCGGAATTCTTGCCTCCCATTAATCCTGCCAATGCAATTGGACCCTGATGATTAGCAATTACAATATCATCTTTTTGCAATTTATATTTTTCTTTATCTAAGGCCAAAATTTTTTCTTTATCTTGAGCGTTTCTAATTGTAATTTGCGACTGAGTTTTACTAACAGAAATCTGGTCAAAATCAAAAGAATGTAAGGGTTGTCCAACCTCTAACATAACATAATTCATAATATCAACCACGTTATTTATTGATTGAATACCTAAATTCTGCAGTCTATTCTGTATTTCTTGAGAAGAAGGCCTAACAACAATATTGTCCATTGCAATCGTCATATAACGAGAGCAAATATTTGGTTTTTGAATTTTAATATTTAATCTTAATCTATCTCGTTTTTCTTTTAAAACAGCCATTTTCGGCTCTTTAATCTTAGATTTTAAATCTAAACCAGCCTTGATTTCCCTTGCAAATCCCCAATGATTAAATAAATCAGGCCTATGAGTAATAGACTTATTTTCAATATCAAATAAAATATCATCTAAATTTAGGGCTTTAATTAAAGGTTGTCCTATTATAAAATCTTCGGGCAAAATATAAATTCCCTTGTCATCCGCGCCCATACCTAATTCTCTCTCTGAACAAAGCATACCTTTTGATTCTATTCCCCTAATTACACTGGGCTTAATGGTTATATTATCCTGTAAGGTTGCTCCAGGAAGAGCTACGGGAACTTTTTGCCCCTTCTCTATGTTAGGAGCTCCACAGACTAATCTTAGTTTTTCTTTTCCGATATTAACCAAAACTAAATGCAATTTATCAGCATTGGGATGATTATTTATTTCCAAAATCTCACCAATCACAATCTTGTTGTTCAATCCTAAACTCAATCTTTTGAATCCTTCAACTTGCGCTATATGCTTACTTAAAAAATTAACCATTTTTTCTGGTGATTTTTGCAGGTCTGGTAAAAATTCTTTTAGCCAATTATATGACAAAAGCATGATAATAAATTAAAACTGTTTAATAAATCTTAGGTCCCCAGAGTGCAACCAGCGAATATCGTCAATTTGGTTTTTCATCATTACCAACCTATCTAATCCTATGCCAAAAGCAAAACCGCTATATTGTCCTGGACGATAACCAACTGCTTCATATACTTTGCGATGAATCATGCCACAGCCTAATATTTCTATCCATCCAGTCTGCCCGCAAACCGAACATCCCTTGCCCTGACAATTTAAACAACTGAAATCCATTTCAAAACTTGGTTCTGTAAAGGGAAAATAGCTAGGACGAAGGCGAACCTTAACTTCTTTTTCAAAGAGTAAACTCAAAAAAGCGCGCAAAGTATATATTAAATTAGCCACGCTCACTTCTTTATCAACGCAGAATCCTTCTATTTGATATAAAGTATGCTCATGAGAAGCGTCAGTGGCCTCATTTCTAAAACATCTTCCAATTGCGCAAACCCTAAGAGGTGGTTTTTCTTTTTCCATAACCCTTACCTGCATAGAAGAAGTATGGGTACGAAGCAATAATCTGTAATTACTCTTTTTAGACTTCAAAAGCGAACTTTTCGGTGAATCTACAAAAAAAGTATCCCACATATCTCGCGCGGGATGACTGGCCGGGATATTAAGGGCTTCAAAATTATAATATTCTGTTTCTAATTCATTTCCATCTATAATTTTAAATCCCAAAGAAGCAAAAATTTCAGCTACCTTAAGACGCATTTGACTTAAGGGGTGCAAATGCCCAATCTCTATTTTTTCTCCAGGTAAAGTAATGTCTTCTTGCGCTATTGACTCTTTTTTACGAAGAGAAAATAAACCATTTTTGGCTTCATTTATTTTCTTATCTATTTCTCTTTGGAGCTTATTAGCTAAAACGCCAATTTTAGGACGCTGAGAAATTGGTAAGTTTTTTATCTCTCGTAAAATTTTAATCAGCTCCCCTTCTCGTCTACCTAAATACTTCCGCCAAATAACTTCTAAAGAAGAATTGTTCTTTGCTGTTTCTATGTCAGCCCATGCTTGTTTTTTAATCTTATTAATTTTAGAAATCATAAAATATTTTTTACTTATGCCTTATATCTCCTATTAGATAATAAGAAAAAAAGCTCTAAAAATATTAAAAACAAAATTAAGAATAAAGCGTTCCACCACCTCAAAAGATTTAATCCTTTGAGAATAAAAATTGCTGACACCAAAAGTCCCAACCAAGTAGCTTGCCTAAAAGCTATTTCTACTTGTTTAAAAATTGGCTTTTTTTTGAGCCATACTCGAATTAAAAATCCAAGAATTGAAACTGTTCCCAAAAGGGCCAAAAATAAACTAAAATAAAAAAGCACAAAACCAATTAAATCAGATTGTTGTGGGTCAATCAAAATAAGTGTTAAAGCCCAAGCCACCCAACAAATAACAGTTAGAATGGTCATTAAATTGAGATATTTTTTCAAAGTCATAATAATATTAAAAATAGTTAATTAGGTGCTTAGGTACTCGGTTAATTGGGACCCTGATTACCCAAGTACCTATTACTATATCATTTAAAGAGCAAATTGCAAGTTCAAAAATGCACCTATTTGCTCCTGCTTAGCACGGCGTACCCTGCTTAGCACGACATGCTCATCTTGTATACAATATTGACAAAATTCTTCAAATCTGTTATATTAAAGACAATACAAAAATATATTTATGGAGGTACATCTTATGACAGAAGTATTGTTTCTTATCGGAAGACCAGTTCCGCATTTGCTCGTTTTTGGTGCTTGGTTAATCTGGATGTGGGTAAGTCACTACCAGCAAGGAAAACATCTCTGGATGTGGGAGCTCACCAATTGGGGGGCAATAGGATACGGGTGTTTTCTTGTAATCGGTTTCTTCGCGGCGATTTTCTACATAGATAAAGACATAGAAAGCTTTAAGTCTATCGTCTTTATTATTGACCATGCCTTCTATTGGGCATGGGCAGGTTTAATAGTAGTAGGAGGATTTAACTGCTGGTTGACATTGACCGGCAAGAAAGATTAAAAATTAATATTTTCACAAAAAACAAGGCGGTTGGATTACCGCCTTGAATCTTTTATAAAAGTTGAGGAACTTCGGTTCCTCAACTTTTCAATATATTCTGTTTAATATCCCATTCCGCCAGGCATCATCCCTGCCCCAGGCATCCCACCAGGCATACCAGCATTTCCTTTATCATCTTTTCCCGGCAAATCAGTAACTATCGCATCTGTTGTCAAAAGTAAAGAAGCAATAGATGCCGCATTTTGAAGGGCAGTACGAGTAACTTTAGTAGGGTCAACAATGCCCGCCACAACTAAATCCTTAAATTCATTTTTAGCCGCGTCATAACCATAATTCATATTTCCTTGCTTAACCTTTTCCACAACTACTGAAGAATCTTGTCCAGAATTAGCCGCTATTTGACGCAATGGTTCTTCTAAAGCTCTCTTTAGTATTTCTAGACCTAAGACCTCATCACCCTTAAGGGCCAAAGATTCCAAAACATCCAAACATCTTAACAAAGCCACTCCGCCTCCGACTACAACGCCCTCTTCTACTGCTGCCTTAGTGGCGTGTACGGCATCTTCAACCTTGAATTTTTTTTCTTTCATTGCGGTTTCAGTAGCAGCGCCCACCTTAATGACAGCCACTCCACCAGTTAATTTTGCTAATCTTTCTTGTAATTTTTCCTTATCAAAATCAGAAGTCGCTATTTCTAATTCTCTCTTGATGTTAATAATTCTATCCTGAATAGCCTGTTTCTGTCCCTTGCCACCAACAATAGTACTATTGTCTTTTGTAGAAATAACTCTACGAGATTGACCTAAATCTTTCAGGGTCGTATTTTCTAATTTTAGTCCAACTTCTTCAGAAATGACTTTTCCGCCAGTTAAAGCGGCAATATCTTGTAACAATTCTTTTTTCCTATCTCCAAAACCTGGAGCTTTAATTGCCAAAACATTGAAAGCCCCTCTTAGCTTATTAACCACAAAAGTGGCCAAAGCCTCTCCCTCAATATCGTCGGCCAAAACAACTAAATCTTTTTTACCTGCTTGAGCCATTTTTTCTAACAATGGCAAAATCTCTGAAAGAGCAGAAACCTTTTTGTCAGTTATTAGAATATACGGATTTTCGTATTCAGCAGCCATTTTTTCAGAGTTTGTAATCATATAAGGAGAAACATAACCATGGTCAAACTGCATGCCCTCTGTAACTTCCATTTCTAATCCAAATGATTGTGATTCCTCAACAGTTATTACTCCATCTTTTCCCACCTTTTCCATAGCTTCAGCAATAATTTTACCAATTTCCAAATTGTTGGCGGAAATTGAAGCTACCTGTTGTATTTCTGCGCGAGTAGACACTGGTCTAGAAATTTTTTCTTGCAATTCCTTGACCACTGCAATTACTCCTTTTTCAATTCCCGACCTAATGGCTAATGGATTAGCTCCAGCTGCTACATTTTTTAGACCTGCTCCAAAAATTGCCTGAGTTAAAAGAACTGCAGTTGATGTTCCATCTCCAGCGATGTCATTAGTTTTAGAAGCAACTTCTTGTAAAAGCTGAGCACCAACATTTTCATATTTGTCTTCTAATTCAATTTCTTTGGCTACCGTCACTCCATCATTGGTAATTGTAGGCGAGCCAAAACCTTTATCTAGAATAACACTACGACCAATCGGACCTAACGTTACTCTCACAGTGGCAGCTAATTTATCTATTCCGCGCTTCAGTGCTGCCCGCGCTTTTTCGTCAAATAAAATTTGTTTAGACATATACTAGTTAATTAGTTGATTAGTTAATTAGGGATTAGGATTATAATATATGAATCCTGATTACCCAAGTACCTAAGTACCCAATTACCCTATTTAATTACGGCTACGACTTTATCATAATCAACAACTAAAAATTCCTTTTCGTCCACCTTATATTCGTCTGAGCCGTATTTTTCAAATAAAATTTTATCACCAACCTTTAAATCTATTACCTCTTTCTGACCATTGTTTAATGTTTTTCCATGGCCAATAGCAATAACTTTTCCCTGAACTGGCTTTTCTTTGTCAGCAGTATCAGGTAAAATAATACCACCTTTACTTACTTCATTTTCAATAATCGGTTCAACTATCAACCGACTACCAATTGGTTTAAGTTTTAACATAAATTAGTTTAATTAATGAGTTAAATAAAAATTAGCACTCTTGACCTTTATCTGCTAATTATAAAAAACTATTCAAAATAGTCAAGAGCCAATTTTAAAATTTACAAAGAATATGCATAAAATCAAATCCATTCAAATTATTTTTATTCTGTCTATTTTAACTTTTGCCTTGCCTATTTCAGCTAAAGAAAAAAACGTAGAACTGTATTTTTTTTACAGCCCCCTTTGTCCTGCATCCCATCAAGCCGAAATTAAAATAGGGACATTAAAAACTAAATATCCCTATTTACAAATTAAAAAATTTAGAATTCCAGAAAAAAATAATCAAAAAATATATTCAGCTTTAGCTAAAATATATCAAATTCATTCTGATTCTATCCCTAGTATTTTTATAGAAAAAATGGGGTTTAATGGTTGTTCTTCAACAACAATTTCTGAAATAGAAAAAATTCTTATTCGTTGTTCAAAACAAGAATGTGATTCTCCAACCCAAAAATTATTGACCACTTCTTTTAAAAAGGAGACTCCTGCTTCTAAACTTAATTTTAATATAATTTATATTGCTGCTGGTATTCTAATCCTATGTTTCCTTTCCATAAAAATATTTTTTAAAAAAGAGAAAAAAGTCATTCGCTAAAAATTTCAGCAGTAAAGACATAAATATCTACTTCTCCTGTTTTCCACGCATCTTTAGATAATCCGGCCTTTTGTTGACAAAGCTGACCCATAAATTCTTCTAAATCCCAATTATTTTCGGTGGCCACTTGGGGCAAAAAAACTCCCGAATTCAATCCTTGCTGAACAATAACCCCATGTTTCCCTATTTCAATTTCTTGAATAGGATTTTTTATTTTTTTAAGAGGAGAGAGAACAGAAATCTCTATACTAATATCTTTCATTTCCTTTAAGCTGACTGGCAAAAAACGATTATCATCCACAGTTGCCGCAACAGCCATTTGGGAAACAACCTGATATAAGGGCTGTTTTTCTTCTATGATTCTGCCAATGCAACCCCTTAATTGATGATTCCTTTTTAGAGTGACAAAAGCGCCCTGTGGTTGCTTCAATGCTGGCAGAACATCCTTAAACTCTGGTATTTTTTTATTCTCCAAATATCCTTCAATGCTTTGCCGCGCGATTTGCAAAAGCATTTGTTTTTCCTTTTCTGTTAAACTCACCTGCTCTGACAAACTTTTACTAAATACAATACTGGCATATCCAACCACCCTTGAATAATCGCCAGTAACATCTCCTGAATTGGTATAATCTAAAAATTTAATGTTATCAATCTGCGCAATCTCCGATAATAATAACGCAATATGAATAGCTTCTTCTCCACAAGCGCAAGTTTCCAAATTTGGTAATGATTTGGACATTAAATTTTGGACAGCATTGGTAAGATTTTCTGACTTTCCTGTCAAAATTGCGTCAATAATTTTATGGTCAACTAAATTAGCTATTTCATAAGAGGGATAATGAGATAAATCAGAGCTAATAACTATTAAAGTTTGATTATCAATATATTTACTTAAGGCATAAGCTAAAGCCTCTCTGTTGTGCTGATTGAGTTGCCCGACAATAATGGGAACAATTTTAAAATCTTTTAACATTCTCTGCAAAAATGGAAGGCAAACTTCCAAACAATGCTCTTCGGAGTGGGATTGAGGCCTGTTTATAATACTTT
>Ga0207997_1000031_pt1 | contig 56014 bp, 46 predicted proteins | sample AntAceMetag02UKN_FD_184777 | JGI IMG/M metagenome (GOLD analysis project Ga0207997, IMG submission 184777) | Saline lake microbial communities from Ace Lake, Antarctica - Antarctic Ace Lake Metagenome 02UKN (SPAdes) (version 2) | ecosystem: Environmental > Aquatic > Non-marine Saline and... | reverse complement strand
TGATATTATGGCGAAAAAACTAGTGAAAGAAATAACTGCTAGAGACCAAGATTTTGCTAAATGGTATACAGATGTATGCCGAAAAGCAGAACTAATGGATTATTCAGATGCCAAGGGTTTCATTATATATAGACCTTATGGTTATGCTTTATGGGAGGGAATAAAAGGATATTTAGATGGTTTATTTAAAGAAACTGGTCATCAAAATGTCTATATGCCGCTTGTCATTCCGGAATCATTATTTTTAAAAGAGGCAGAACATGTTGAAGGATTTGCTCCAGAAACAGCGATTATTACTGTTGGAGGTAATGAAATATTAGCCGAAAGATTAATTGTAAGACCAACATCTGAAGTCCTATTCTGTAATCATTATTCAAGAATAATTACTTCATATAGAGATTTACCTAAATTATACAATCAATGGTGTTCAGTAGTAAGATGGGAAAAAACAACTAGACCATTTCTTAGAGGAAGTGAATTCTTATGGCAAGAAGGACATACAGTTCATATAGATGAAGCTGAAGCTAGAAAAGAATCTTTAGATATCTTAGATATTTATGAAAAACTTGGTAAAGATTTACTAGCAATCCCATTTATAATTGGAAAAAAAACTGAGAAAGAAAAATTTGCTGGAGCAGTAGACACTTATGCTATTGAAGCTTTAATGCATGATGGAAAAGCATTGCAATCTGGTACAACTCATTACTTGGGTACAGGTTTTGCTAAAGCTTTCAATATTAGTTTTCAAGATAAAGATGGTAAAGTTAAGAACCCTCATCAAACTTCATGGGGAGTATCAACTAGATTAATCGGAGCTGTTATTATGGTTCATGGTGATGACTCAGGTTTAGTATTACCACCATACTTAGCACCTATTCAAGTTCAAATTATACCTATTCAGCAACAAAAACCAGGTGTATTAGAAGCTTGTGGAGAATTGAAAAAAGAACTAGAAAGCTACGGAATTAGAGTTAATGTTGATGATTCTGATAAATCTCCAGGATGGAAATTCTCTGAATCAGAAATGAAAGGTATTCCTTTAAGAATTGAAATTGGTCCAAGAGACTTAGCTAACGGAGAATGCGTAGTAGCTAAAAGATATAATGGAGAAAAAACAACAAGCGATTTAAGCATTGTTGGTGAATCAGTTCCTGCATTACTAGAAAATATTCATGAAGAAATGTACCAAAGAGCATTAATGAATGTTTTAGATAATACTAGAACTACAACTGATTATGAAGAATTTAAACAAATTATCAAAGAAAAACAAGGTTACGTTAAAATGATGTGGTGTGGAGACAAAGAGTGTGAAGAAAAAGTAAAAGCTGACACTCAAGCAACTAGTCGCTGTATGCCATTTAACCAAGATCCAATTGGTGATGTTTGTCCAATTTGTGGAAAACCAGCTAAACACTTAGTTTACTGGGCGAAAGCTTACTAAAAAAAATAGGATGTTAGAGTTTATAAAATGGAACCTATAATATAGACACTTTGAAAAAGGCATCTAATTATAGGTTCTTTTTTTGTATACTAGAAGAGAGGTAAAAAAATGAGTAAAAAACTATTTACAGAACAAGAAATAGATTTATTAAATCAAAACAAATATGTCAAAAGAGTTGGGACAAGGGGAATTACATATACAGATGAGATGAAACAGTATGCGATATCTTTAAATGAAAAAGGGATGTTTTCCACTGAAATATTTGAAAAAGCAGGATTTGATTTAAGTGTAATAGGTCGAATTAGAGCCCAAAAATCATTAGATAGGTGGACCAAATCTTATAAAGAACAAGGAGTATCAGGACTTCAGGATTCACGAAAAGGGAAATCAGGAAGGCCGTTAGAAAGAGAATTAAGTTTAGAAGAACAACTTCAAAGAAAAGACGCAAAAATAAAATTACTTGAAGTACAATTAGAACTCCAAAAAAAGTTAGATATGATAGAAAGGGGAGTGTATATAAACAAACACACAAAAATAAAAAAATAATATTCGAAATTATACTAGGGATTATTCTGGAAAACGAATATAAAAACATGGTTAGCTTCCTATGTAAAGAAGCAAACGTATCAAAAAGCGGGTATTATCGATATCATAGTAAAGAGGCGATAAAACAGCGAGAAATACGTGAGGAACAAGATTTAGTGCTACTAGACTTAATCCTTGAAGTATACAACTTCAAAGGATACAAGAAAGGATCTCGCGAGATTAAAGATTTCTTATTCAACAAATATGAAATTAGAATGAATCGAAAAAGAATACAAAGAATAATGAGAAAATACGAAATTATTTGTCCGATACGCAAAGCAAACCCCTATAAAAGAATGGCTAGAAACATTAAAGGACATCACATATATGATGACCATGTGAAACGTAATTTTAAGCCCGGAAGACCCTTTGCAGTGCTTTTGACAGATATCACCTATTTTAGATTTGGTAAAAAGAATACAAGAGGATTCTTATCAGCAATAAAAGATAGCCAAACAGGTGAAATAGTGGCAAGAGCAGCTTCAACATCGCTCAAAATGAATTTTGTTATGGAAACCTTAGATAGACTTACAAAACATCCGTTATTCGATGTAGACAACGATATGATTATTCACTCAGATCAAGGAATTCATTATGCATCTAATGACTTTAGAGATTTTCTTAAGTTCTACGGTATCACACAATCTATGTCTCGTAGAGGAAACTGTTGGGACAACGCTCCAATGGAATCATTCTTCGGTACATATAAAGATCACGTTGATTTAAGTGATTGTGAAACAATCGAACAAGCCTTAATAAAGATAGATCACTTCCTTGATTACTACAATAATTACAAACCACAAAGAAAACTTGAAAGATTAGCGCCAGTACAATACAGAGACATATTAATTACAAAACAAAAAGGTGTAATCCCCCTTAGGGAATTAACACCTTAAATAATTAAATTCATTAAATCATTACATGCCTTTTTTTAACATGTCCTTGACATAGGGTCCACTTTAATATTTTATTCCCTTTATTATTCGATTTAAACCATTTTTTAATTAATATAATTTCTTACACGCTTTAATAATTTTGTTGACAATAATAACCAAAATTGTAAATGACCCAATCATAGCTGAAATTACAAAGGTTGATCCAACACTATGGTAGTTAAAGATGCTTTGAAAGAAACTGTTAACAATGGGAGAAGAAAACTGTCCTAGAAATGAAAATATTGATACGATTGCTAGGGATAAGACTACATCATTTTTAGAACTAACTATCGATGTTTGTAAATATATCATGGGTGGTATAATACCCATACCAAACCCCACAAATAATAATGCTATAATTACTTGGAATAGATTACTTGAAAGTCCAATACCAAGCATACCTAATGTAAGTAAAATTAACCCAAACAATATTGTTCCTCCTTTTAAAAGCAATCTTAAACGATGAAAAATTATTCCTAAAAAGAAAGAACATAAAGTTGCAACTGAAATCAGAAGGCCTGTAGTGAAGCCTCCACCAAGATTATTTGTTAAAACAAAGTAACCTAACCCCGAAGGAACTGCATAAAAAGTAATAATCATCATATAATGGGTAAGTCCTATCATCCACACATTTTTATTAATATGAATTTTGTGTGTTTCTTTTGGAGGAATATCTTGATTTGGCAAATAAAAGATAACTAAAAGTAAAACGACAAAAGCAAGTATGTAAACCAAGAAAGGATATCTCCAGCCATATACTGTTAATAAACCAGCGAGCATTGTAGCTATTATCCCACCTAAGTTATTAAAGGCAGATGAGTATCCCATCATTTTTGATCTTTCATCGCCTGTAAAAAAATCTGCGATAAGGCCTCTTGTTAAAGGAATAAGAACACCTATCCCAATTCCCATCAAAGCTCTAAATAATAACAAAAGATAAATTGAATTTTGTAATGCTCCACCCAATCCACCAATTAAATATAAGGATAACCCTATATATAATAAATGTTTCTTTTTAACGCGAAAAATCAACCTACCTGTAATCAAAGTTACAGGAATAATAAAGATAGCAGGCAAAGCAATTACCATCTTAATCATCAATTCACTTGAATTGCTAAAATATTCACCAATATATGGTAAGGCAGGTGAAACCGCAGCACTTGACATAATAATAAGAAATGAAATACTTAAGATAGCAATTTTTTGTTTTTTATTCATTGACGTCACCTTATTCTCTTTCTTCATTATAACAAATTCAAAAATAATAATAACTATTTTACCAAAATTGCTATTGTATGTTTTATATATCAACAGTTATTACTATTTATTGAAGAACTCGTTGTAACATTTCTAGTTGCAACACATTATATGCATATGATGAAATCAATTAAAGAGAAGATTTATAGTCTTGAATTAAGTCATCATATCTCTTATCAAATTCAATATCTACTTCTTGTAGTTTTGGGTTATCTAACAGTCTACGAACTGCTTTTTTTACAATAGAACTATACTCTGTTATAGAAATCCAATTAGGAGCTACACTCTTAATTTTACTGTTATCAAAAATTGCGCTATCTTTTTTATCTCCATATAGTTCACCCTTAAATTCAGGGAAGTATTTAAGTATATAATCAGTTGGTATTTTAATAACATTAGGTAATGTACCTACTGCTTCACAAATCATCTCATTTAATCTTTCCCAAGTATATACTTTTTCACTTGTTAAATGATAATACTCTCCATAGGTAGCTTCATTTCCCAAAATATCAACAAAAGCTGAAGCAAAATCTTGATTATAAGTGAGTGTCCATAGACTCTGCCCATCATCTGGTAAAATGATTGGTTTGTTTTGTAACATTCTATTAATTAATGTATACGGTTTTGTTCTACTCTTTAACTGTGAAATTAACATTTCATCGTTATATGTATGAGATGGCCTTATAATAGTTACATTGAAGTTTGGATTGTTAACAGTTAAAAGATATTCTTCACATTTCTTTTTATTTTCACTATACTCCCAATAAACGTTACCTAAAGGTACTTCTTCAGTAATAGGTAAGTAAGGAGTTGGTTTAAAATAAGCAGATGCACTACTAATAAATACATATTGTTTTGTGAAACCATTAAACAACTCATAATCACGTTTGACATGATCAACCGTAAAACTAATCCATTGGACAATAGAATCAAAATACTGACCTTTTATTGCTTTTTTTACTTCATCTGGTTTGTATATATCTCCTTGAAGAAAAGTTATTCCTTCTGGTAATTTATCATTACGTTTCCCTCTATTTAAAACATAGAGATCAATACCTCTATCAATAGCCATTTCGCTTACAGCTGTGCTAATGACTCCAGATCCTCCAACAAATAATACTTTCATATATAACCTCCTGTAATTATAATATTTTATTATGTAACATGTAATTATTATAACATTTATTAGTAATATATTAATTATATAACCAATATACGATTCAAGGATTTTTGAAAGTATTTTTCAGCATATTCATATTCTGCATATTCTTCGTTCGGTTATTTATTAAATATTAAAAAGTTTTAACTAAAAATAATAAGCAAAATACAAAGGAAATAAGTTATCTTTTCGACAACATTTCTGTATCTTAGACTTTTTGTAGTATAATGAAATACTAATAAACAATTTTGGATTCATACTTGGAGGAATCAATAATGAGTAATCAAATAATTTTAGATGTACACGAAAAACCTAAAACGAAAATTAGATGGATTTTTATGAGTCTGCAACATGTATTCGCTATGTTTGGGGCAACTGTGTTGGTTCCCATTCTTACAGGATTGCCTGTTGGAGTAACTCTAGTTGCTAGTGGCGTTGGTACATTAATATATATTGCTTTTACTAAAGCAAAATCACCTGTTTTTTTAGGTAGTAGCTTTGCTTTTATTATTGCTATACAAAATGCTACAGTAGAACTGCCAGATGGCTCATTAGATTTTAGTGCAGCTTATTTTGGTTTAATGGCCGTTGGTCTAATATATGTTATTGTTGGTCTTATTATTAAGTTTGTAGGTAGTGGATGGTTAGAAAAACTATTACCACCTGTAGTAGTTGGTCCAATGATTATGATTATTGGTTTAGTGTTAGCCCCAGTTGCAATTCAAAAGGCTGGGTTGATTGGTGGCGGAGACTTAGTCTCACCTTTAATCGCTTTAATTACTTTTTCAACAGTAATCGTGGTCAGTATATATGCAAAAGGATTGTTGAAAATAATACCATTTTTAGTAGCCATAATAGTAGGTTATATTATATCAATAATTTTTGGTGCCGTTAATATAGTTGAAGAATTTACGGGAGCAACTCCTTTTGTAATTCCAAATTTCAATATTATTGGTACATACGCTGTCGACCTTTCTGCGGTATTAGTATTTATACCTATTGCTTTCGTAACAATTGCTGAACATATCGGTAATCACACAGTTTTAGGTCAAGTTATTGGCAAAGATCTATTGAAAGATCCTGGGCTTGACAACACATTGTTTGGTGATGGTGTTGCTACTTTTGTTAGTGCAGCTATGGGTGGTCCAGCAAATACAACATATGGAGAAAATACAGGTGTTGTAGCTATGACTAAAGTAGCTAGTGTTTGGGTTACAGGCCTAGCGGCTATATTTGCTATCTTACTTGGTTTTTTTGGTTATATCCAAGTATTTATACTTAGCATACCTGATGGAGTTTTAGGCGGCATTACAATCGTTCTTTATGGATTGATAGCAGGAAACGGTGTAAAAGTGTTAGTGGAAGAACGAGTCAACTTATCAAACATGAAAAACCTAATTATTGTAGGAGCTATGCTTGTAATAGGATTAGGACAAGCTTCAATAAATTTAGGATCATCTGTTTCTTTAAGTGGTATGAGTTTAGCTGCATTAGTTGGAATTATACTTAATGTAATCCTTAATCCAAATAAAGTAAAACTTAGTGAAAGACCCAAACAAACAAGTAAATAAATGAGAAAAACCCAAAGGATTACAATATTTCCTTTGGGTTTTATATATATTAAGATGAAGGAACAATTCTAGCCCTCATCAATTACTGAAAAATTGTAATTGTTTTTGATACACAAAATAAAAGAGGAATAGGTTAATATTTACCTTTATTATACAATTTAATAATAAAAAAACAGATTATCGATATTGTACGATAATCTATTTTTAGTTGATTTTAATTCTAACAAAGATTTTTCAAAAATCACAGATTTTAAGATTAATCAGCGCAGATAACCTCATCTACAGTATATCCATTTAATTCAATTGTTATACTCTCTATAACCACTTCTTCAGTAGGTGCATCACCATATCCGGTTGAAATACTAGCTAAGTCGTCTAATACATTAAACCCGCTAATCAATCCACCAAATCCCGCATAGTCACCATCTAAAAAACTACTATTATTATGTACGATAAAGAATTGGCTTGTTGCACTATCTTTTACAGATGTTCTTGCCATTGATATTACTCCACGATAATGTGATAAATCGTTAGTCACATCATTTGATGAAAATTCACCTTTTATAGAGCATCCTGTATCTGATATTATTCCACCTTGAATCATAAAATCTTCTATAATTCTATGAAAAGTGCTATCAGAATAAGATTCTTCTTGAATATAACTTATAAAATTATCTACTGTGTTTTTAGCCACATCAGGAAATAATTGTAATTGCATTTCTCCTATACCTTCTACAGTAATGGTAACAACTGGATTAGTATCACTTAAATAGGAATAGTAAGGTAATGCTGATAAATCAACATCTTCTTCTACACTATTACCATTTGCTCCACATCCAGTTAATGTTAGTACTAATAATACAGCGATAATACAAAATCGTTTCATTTATAATGTCCTCCAATTACTATTGTTGTCATATCTATTAATACTTACTAATTCAAATATTTACTTAGGTAGGTTACAGATATAAAGTGCGTTATACTTATTCAATGATAAAACTGTTACATTATTAAAGAAGTCGGAAAGTTCAGCCTTAACCTCTTTAATATAACTAAAATAATTTCCACCTTCTAGAAACTCTATTATATCTATTCCAATATTGCGATTTTGACTGTATTCAAAAAACATTACTTTATCTTTTGTGACACGTTTCATCTCTTCATACATAACAATTCTTTCCTGTTTTTTCAATCCGTGAGCAACATAAGAAGCTAAAGATACATCAAATGATTTATCTGCCATTTTAAATCCATTTAATACATTTCCTATAACATAATTAATATTCTGTTGTTTAGCTTTTTTTTTAGCTATTTTTATCATGCCTTTTATCGGGTCTACTCCTGTAACTGAATATCCCAATTCTGCCAAGACAGAAGACAAAGCTCCTGTTCCACAACCTACATCCAGTATTGTTTCACAATTTTCCAAAACTAATTTTTCTTTTATTAAGTCGATTTTTTGTATAAATTTTCGTTTTTGTGAATAATAAAACAACCCATAAATAGGCGCTATTAATTGAAATATATATGGATGATTTCTCTTGGATTTCATAATAAGCTCCTATGTTAACTTTGTTTTTGTATTATACCATAGTCTTCATTGAATAAACTTAAAGAATATGAATCCTTTTAGGTTAAGAAAGTTACTAAGAATGTCATTAATCAAGAAAAGATGATGAAAAATAACTATTTCCACCATCTCTTTATATTTTTAAATTCGAATTCCTAAAACTAGCGAATCCCTGTAGCTTTATTCAACATAGCTCAAAACAACAGTTCTACTGTTTGGATTCCAGTCCACGTCCCAACCTACTGGAATCGATGAGGCAACCACATTAATGGTTAATTCTGAATTTGTATTTGCAAATACATTTGACCCCATTGTATCCACGGAAACTGGAATAATAATAGTGCTTAGATTAACACAATGATTAAACGCAGAATTTCCTATGCTAAGAACACCTTCAGGGATAATAATAGATATTAAATCCCAATTGCCTTCAAAAGCATTTTCTCCTATCGAAGTTAATTGCGAATTAGCTTCAAAGGTAATTGTTGTTATATGGTAAGCTCCATTAAATGTTCTATCTTCAATCTGAGTAACAGTTGCTGGAATGTGTACACTTGTGATCATCGTATTATATTCAAAAGCTTTGTTTAAAATTCGATTAACCACCATTCCGTCTAGAGTATTCGGAATGATAATATCTGTTTCAATATTACTTGTAGAAAGCCCTATAATAACGGCATTTCCTGTCGATAATAACGCATAAGTAAAAACTGCATTTTCCTTTATTTCTTGTGTTCCTAAAACTACACTGCAATCCCATGAGTTCCAAGTTGAATCCCATCCAGCAGGAATGTTTTCTGCTTCTACAAATATTGTTAATTCCCAGCAACTATCAAAGGCATTGGTTCCTATGGAAACTATACTTGACGGTAGAAAAATCGATTTCAATACGTCTCTTCCAGCCAACGCAGAGTTTCCTAAATGTGCAATCATACTTCCTTCTTCAAAAATAAAATATGCCATTTTTGAATCGTTTGCAAATGCATAATCTCCGATACTTGTAACGGAAGCTGGAATAATAATTCCGCTTAGATTGGATGCACTACTAAATGCATAATCTCCGATTGATTGTAAAACACTATTTTCTTCAAATGTTACATTAACTAAAGAATAGAAATGTTCAAAAGTGTGGGCATCAATAGCTAATAAAGTATTTGGAATTGTTAAATCTGTTAATAATGTAACTTCTATAAACGCTCCGTTAGATATTGATGTTACTCCGTTTGGAATGACATAATTAGTATCAATTTTACCGGATGGATACTGCACTAAACGAGTTTCATCATAATTAAATAAAACACCGTTTTCAGACATAAAATGAAGGTTATTTGCATCAACTTCAATACTTAAAAGTGTTGATATAGCAGCAAATGCTGCTCTGTCAATTATTTCTACTGATGCCGGAATCATTAGGCTTGTAATTTCTGTATTATAAAAGGTAAATTCTCCAATACTTATTAATTGGCTATTTTCCTCAAAAATCAATGAAGTTATTGTACTATTACAAAATGCATATCTTCCTATTGAAGTAACACTTGAAGGAATCGTAATTGTAGTAAATGAATATGTACCATAGAAGGATTCATTACCTATACTAACTAAACTACTTGGTAAGATAATATCTGTTAGAGCAGTTGCCCCCCAAAAAGCACCAAATGCAATGTCCGTTAGTGAATCTGGAAAGGCAATTGTGGTTAATGATGTGTTACTATCAAATGCATGATGTCTTATTGTCTCTAATTGACTTCCTTCCTCAAAAGTTACCGTTACTAATAAACTATTGTAACCAAAAGCAGTTGCACCTATTGTAATAACACTTGAAGGAATAAAGACACTTGTCATATTCGAATTTTTAAATCCTTCGTCTGCTATTTCTGTAACCAGAATACCTTCATGTCTCTTAGGGATAATAATATCAGCTAAATCATTTGCAGCACCTAAGGAGACAGAATAATATTCGTCATTTAAAGTAAATAATAAGCCTTCAGTTCCCCAATCAGCATATAATGTAATATTCTTTGCAGGCATAGTACTAAACTCGTAGAAATCAGTTAATTCAATTTTTTCATACCAACCTGCGAATGTATACCCGGTTTTTGTAGGATTGTTTGGCCCAATTATCAATGTTGCATAATCTTGAGTGATTGGAGCTATAACACTTTCATCATTTGTAACAAATGTAATTGTATATTGATTAATTGTCCATTTTGCATAAAGTGTGATATCTTCCGCTGGCATTGTTCCAAAAACATAGAGTGTAGTAAAACTAGAGTCATCATACCAGCCATTAAGTGAATAACCTGTTCTTGTTGGTTCTGTTGGTTTTGTTACAGTTGTTCCAAAGTCTTGGGTTAGGGCTGTAACTGCTGAGCCTAGATTTGAATTAAAGGTTAACGTATACTCATTTGCATTCCATTTTGCATACAAAGTCATATCTTCCGCTGGCATTGTTGTAAATGTATATGCTGTATTTAATTCAATATCACTATACCAATCAATAAAGGTATAACCTATTCTTGTTGGCTCTGTTGGTTCTGTTACTGCTGTTTCAAAGTCTTGGGTTAAAGCTGTAACTGCTGATCCTAGATTTGATTCAAAGGTTAGTGTATTCTCATTAATTTCCCACTTAGCATATATCATGATATCTTCTACAGGCATGGTTGTAAATATATATGCCGTAGTCAATTCAATATCACCGTACCAATCAATGAAAGAATACCCTGCTCTTGTTGGTTCTGTTGGTTCTGTTACAGTTGTTCCAAAATCTTGGGTTAAAGCTGTAACTGCTGATCCTAGATTTGACTCAAAGGTTAATGTATACTCATTCGCATCCCATTTTGCATACAGAGTGATATCTTCCGCCGGCATTATTGTAAATGTATATGCGGTAGCCAATTCAATATCACTATACCAATCAATGAATATGTATTCTTCTCTTGTTGGTTCTGTTGGTTCTGTTACAGTTGTTAAATAGTCTTGAGTGATTGCTGTAACAACAGATCCTAGATTTGACTCAAAAGTTATTGTATATTCATTCACTTTCCATTTCGCATACAAAGTAATGTCCGCGATAGGAATACTTGTTAAAGTAAACTCTATTTCATAAGAGTCACTCAAATACCAACCATCAAATGTATATCCAGTTTTGGTTGGCTCTGGAAGCACTGTGCTTTCTCCCTCCAAATAAATGCCATCCGCAACAGTTATTCCACCCATACTATTAAAAGCAATATCATAGGTTAATACCGTTGTAACAGCAGTTGTAGTAACTGCTGCTGTTGTTGTAGTAGTTGTACCTCCACCGAATAAATCACAACCCAGTAAAAACATCGTTAGAAATCCGAGCATAAAAATAATCGAAAGTTTTCTTTTCATTACATTAATTCTCCTTTTCTTTATTTATATAAATTGACATATTAAAAAATCTATCATAAGAGTTAAAAACATAAAAAAAATAAAGTGAACATTCTCTAGAATAAAAGTTAATTAGGGTTAAAAAGAAAACGCTAGGACGAATAAGAGATAATGTGAAGTAATTACTCTTGCTGACCTAGCGAATATTAATCTAAAGATTCAATTTAATTATTTAAAAAAAAAAAAATATATATGTACATAATTTAAATTCATTTTATCATGTTAATAAAAAATACACAATATGATGTAGAGAAATATAAAATTAATTTAGAATAAGATTTTTGTTTAAATACTGTATGGAATTATAGAATTATATACAAAATAAAAAAAATATTTAAAAACAACTCTAAAAAGTTGTAACTAAAAATTATACGATTCAGTATAACATTCATAGTTACAAATTGTTATCTTATATATATGATGATGAATTTTGCCACTATTTATAAATCATACAAATCCTAAATTAATCTTGATTTGTATTTAAACATGTTTTCCAAATCTTTTTAGCTTTTTGGAAGATGTAGTACCCTTATAGAAACTAAAAATATATTTCCATAATTTTTTTGGTAAATTATGAGTAAAAAGTATTTTCTTTGTGAAGGTGGATTAAATAATTATTGTTTGATACAATATTTATAAAGATTGCTATTACAAAATTATTTATCTACCATAGAAATCAATATTATTGTTTGTAATGATTTTAAACTAAATAGTTAGGAGATTATTCTGTATAAAAAAAAATTTAAGTGTTCTAAGTATACAATTCTAATAACTCTGTTGGTATCTTGTTCTACTCCTGTTAAATAAAATGAAACAGAGCTTTTATCTGTATCAAGCATATATACGGAATCTTTTTTGATCAATGATTTCGGCCATATATACAATGGCTTTTCAAATCAAAAAAAGGATTCTCTCTCGCTAGAAAACCTTCAAGAGCCTTGGTTAAGTACCATTGAAACCCAAGGTGCTTTTATCAAAACTTATGATGTAACTATCAGTTATTCAGAACAATATGCTATAACAATTACCGCTACTATCAAAAACTTTAAATAATCTATAAGGAGGATTGTAATATGTACTTAGAAACAAAACGATTAAAGCTTGAAAAATTTCAAACTGGTGATGAACAATTATTATTTGATCTCGATAGTAATCCCAATGTCATTAAATACGTTGGAGGAGAGAGAGCTAGTATTGAAGTATATCGTGATACTATAATAAACTACCTAGATTTCTACTCTTTAAATAGGGATTGCGGGTTTTTTAAAGTAATTTATAAAAACACAAATGAATTTATTGGCTGGTTTCATCTCAGGCCCGAACAGGACAATCCAGATGATTTTTCCCTACTAGAACTTGGATATCGATTAAAAGAAGAATTTTGGGGACAAGGATTAGCTACTGAAGGAAGCGAAGCTCTGTTGAAAAAAGCATTTACGGATCTTCACGTAGATATTGTTAGTGCAATGGCTTATCATGAAAACAAAGCCTCTTTTCGAATCATGGAAAAGATTGGAATGTCTTTTATAAGTGAATTTATGTTTATGGGTTTGTACTTGCTATATAAATATCAGATTACCAAAGAAGAATATTCTGAATAACCTTTATAAAATATAAACCCGATATCATTTTTCGTCTTGACAAAATCATTTCATAATTTTATAGTATTGCTATAGAATCATTCATGACATCTATTAATTATAATCATTATAGTGAAACATTTTACTAAACAATATAAGGGGGATTTATGAAGAAAATATTACTTGCTTTTACATTCGGCTTTTTTCTAACAATGCTTATTGCGTGTTCCACTACTGAAACTATTGAAAGTACTACAGAAGGAACTACATTTTATATGGTCGGATTTGTTGTTTACGAGTACGAGGGATTTTATATAGATTCTGTTAATGTTGAAAAAGGACAATTACTAACTGAACCAACAGCTCTTTCCATAGAAGGCTATACCTTTGATGGGTGGTTCAAAGAATATACTTTTACTAATCCGTGGGTATTTGAAACAGATACAGTAACAAGCAATTTAACATTGCATGCAAAATGGACGCCAATTCAAGTTGTCCCACATTTAGATAGTGAGATTTCATTCATATCTGGATATTGGGCTTCAGGTCAAACTTCAATTACAACTACAAATGCTGATATGGACTTCCTAAATGGATATGCTGCATCACAACCTCAATCAAAAACTCATTATGAAAATGTGAACAGTATAATTATTGATGCAGGATACCAACTAAAAGTCATTTTCTTAAGTTATGATGGTTATGGCAATTATAGTGTCGTTTACTGCACAGCTCCTATGGCAGGAACAATTTTTTTAGATGAAACTTTCTGGGGAGATTATGATTATATTGCATTTAACATTTCTTCAGTACCCTCAAATGACTTATCAGATTCGCTTGACTTATTGCCACTTTTAGTTAGTTTTGTAGAAGAAGAGTAACATAATTACATATTAATATAATTTTACTAATTTAATCAAAATAATACCTAAAGACATATATGAAGCAAAGAAAAATTTTCTTTGCAGATTAAATGTCTTTTTTACTTGTCAAGTTATCAAAAAAATGTAACATTAGAAAAGACCAACCATCTTAAAACAAGTCTTTTGCTAATTGTGGCGATTATCCAAGATTAAAATCTTTTAATATAGACGTGGAAGATATGTGAGTTAAGTCAATTAATTACATTCTTATTCCTTTCCTCAATTGAAAGCTTCATATACTTATTTCTTTTGGTTACTGACATTTCTGTCTTCTACTTTCCTTTTAATTATATCAAAAAGACATACTAGATATCTTATTATCCAATATGTCTTTTTGATTATTGTTGTCCTTTTTAAGGAAACACTTTTTTTGTTGTAACATTTTTAATTGCAACTCGATAAGCTATGCATATGATAGTTAACTAATCGAAAGTCAAAATTATTTATTTCAAAAAAAAATCGAGAAAAATCTCGATTTTTATGTATTATAGTATTTAGCTTGCGCAGACCACATATTATAATATAAACCTTCAGTGTTGCATAATAACTCATCATGGTTCCCTGACTGAATAATTTTACCTTTATCAAATACAATTATGCTATCACAAAATCTGCAGGACGCCATTCTATGTGATATATAAATTGCTGTTTTATTTTCAACCAATGTATCAAATTTCGTATATATTTCATATTCTGATATTGGATCAAGCGCTGAAGTTGGTTCATCAAGAATAACTAAAGGAGTATCTTTATATAATGCTCTTGCTATAGCAATCTTTTGTGCTTCTCCACCTGAAACTTCTATACCTTGTTCACCAAAGTTTGAATAGAGGTAAGTATCAATACCATTTTCTAATTTTTCTATTCGTGCCTTCAATCCAGCTTGTGTTAAGTATTGAAGGGCTTTTTCGTCATTTTCTCTTTGACCACTAGTTACATTATCTTTTATGGTAGATGAGAATAATCTGAAATCTTGGAAAACAACAGATACTAAATTGATGTATTCTTTATAGTCATATTTTCTGATATCAATTCCGTTAAGTAGGATTTCTCCTTTTGTTGGATCGTATAATCTGCACAATAATTTTATGAAGGTTGTCTTTCCCGCTCCATTAGGTCCCACAATTGCTAGTTTTTTACCAATTTCCATCTTCATTGAAACATTTTTAAGAATCATTTCATCAGTATTTGGGTAATGGAACGAAACATTTCTAAATTCAAAGTCAAATTGGCTATCATTACGCTTTTCGATTGGCAATGTCCCTTTATACATCTCTGTATTTATTTCTAAATATTCTTCATAAAGTGATAAATATTTTATTTGGAGAGATGCAGTAGACATAGTAATTATAAAATCGGTTATAGCTGTATTAAAAGCTGTAATCGCACTTACAAGAAGCAATACACTACCAACTGATATTAATCCTAATAAAGCTTTTATTCCAATAATCGAATATGCTGAAAATAAGATGATGTGATTTAATAATCCAACTTTTGAAATCATACTTCCAGAGGCACTTACAAATGAATGAAATTTTTTGCCAAAAATCAAAGCATATTTATTCATGCTATCAGATATCAATTTATTAACATGATACAATCTTACTTCCTTACTCAATTTATAATCTAAAGAAGCATCAGTAAAATATGCAAATAATCGATTTGTAAAGACATTATCTTCAAACAGTTTATATTGCAATTTGTTAACTTTACTAAGAATTGTGAAATTTAACAATAAACTAATAACTATTAATACCATTAACCCAACTCCTACTAAAGGGTTGTTAAATATTTTTGTAACTGTATCTGGGTTATTTAAGTCTACACGATTAAATATAGCTGAAATCAAAATGAATGAGTAGATAAACGCTATGATATTTTCAATAGCTACTCCTAATAGATTTATAAAACTTCCAATTCCACCACTAGAATTAACTCCTTGACTAGCTCTAGAAATTTTATCTTTAATTATTTGCGACTCTAATTGTTCAAAATCTAAGTTCAAAGTTTTCTTTGAAATTTCACTATCTAAACGCAAATTAATTAGATTAGTCTTCTGTTCGCAAAAGAAATTTAAAGTTGTTCTAGAGAGTAAGAGTATCGCACTTAAAATAATCATTTGATATACATAAGCCATGATAGATGCTTTACCTAATCCATCAATAAATCCATCAAGAATTAAGGCGCTAAAGATTATTGCTACAAAGGGCAATGTAGCTGTGACTAAAGATTTTAAAATTACAAGAGGAAAATAAAATCTATCTGCTTTATTAGATAGTTTTATAACTGCATGTATTTTTTTAAATATATTACTTTTAGTAGTCATTTTCATTTTCCTCCTTTTTATTCTCTTTATAATACTGACTTTGAATTTCAAACATCTTTGAGTATTTACCAGCCTTTTTCATCAACTCTTTATGATTTCCCATTTCTTGAATCGCTCCATCTTCTAAATAGATAATTCTATTACAAAACTGAGTTGATGATAATCTATGTGAAATAAATATCGAGGTTTTATTCTCAGTTAATGAATTATACTGTAAATATAGAGCCTGTTCTGCAAGTGGATCCAAAGCAGATGTTGGTTCATCTAAAACCAGGATTGGAGCATTTTTATATAAAGCTCTAGATAACATCAATTTTTGTAATTCTCCTCCTGATAACATAATGCCCTTATCGAAAATTATTTGTGTTAAATGAGTATTTTCTTTTTCTGGTAATAATGATATTTTTTCAGCTAAGCCAGATTTTTCCAACACTTTATTTACCTTTTCAAAATCTGTATCTTTATCAGATTTTCCAGATATGTTTTGAGCAATTGTAAATGCAAATGTATTTACATCTTGGAAAATTACGCCGAATAAATTAAAGTATTCATGTGTATTAAACTTATCACTAGGTATTCCATTGATTAATATCTCTCCTTCTGTAGGACGATATAAACCTGATAACAGTTTTACTATTGTTGTTTTACCAGCTCCATTAATCCCAACTAACGCAATCTTTTCCCCAGCATCAATTTTTAGATTTAAATTGCTAATTGTTGGTTTCTCTGCTTTTGGATAAGTAAATGAGACATTTCGAAATTCAATTGTTAACTTTTTATCAAGTAATGGTTCAACATCTTCTCCTATTTCATTGTTAATACAATCATCCAATGAAATATAGTCTCGATAGTTATTTACGCTAATATTTGCTTCTTTAAATCTCGCAAAATTTGTTGAAAATTGATTTAACCAAACTGAGAATCCCACTACTATCCCAATCATAAATGTAAATTGAACTACACTAATATTCCCCTCTATAACCATTGCAACTAAGATTGTATACGCGATTAGGTCTCTACCTATCGAAAATAGAGAATCAGAAAAATTGGCTAATGAATAATGAGATATTTGTTTCATTATCGTTGAAGAGAATTTTTTGGTAAAAAATTTAATTCCTTTATAAAACCAATTCTCTAATTTATAAATCCTAATATCTTTAGCGTTAACTAATTTATTAGCTTCATTTTGAAAATATTTGAGCTTAGTTCGATATGTGTTGAGTTCTTCTTCAGTACGTTTTTCATATTTTCGTGCATATGCGTTTAGTAAAAGATTCATGATAGTCATACCTACCAAAACTAACACTATCGTGAAATTGATTGTCAATATATATGAGCTGAATAACAGTAGCCCTACAAAACTTGTAATTAACAGAGGGAAAACTTTTAATAGCAGCTCAATGCCTCTCCAATTCGTTTGTATCGCTCCCGATGCTTTCATTAATTTATTACGTCCAGCTTCAAACTCCATATTTTCATATCCTGTATTTCTTCCTTTTTCACATAATAGTATGTAAAAAGCAAATGTTCTTATAAACGTGTTTTCCAAGTCTATCGCCATAGAAATGTATGTATTGATATAGTTAATAAGAGCATAAATTAATACAATAAGCCCAACTATTAATACAAAATCCTTGATTTCATATCCATTAATTATTAAATAGACAACTACCGCAGGAATAAAAGATGCAGTTATTGGAATCAGTAACCTTAGAAAAAATGTTAATAATAATTCATATTTATATTTCTTGTTGTAACTATTTGCTTGTGAATATACATACCTTGTGTTTTGAAAAGCGTTATACTGTTTCATTTATTTCACCCCTAAACTCTTACACTCCTAATATACAACCAAATACTAAGCCAATAAAAAATAGTGCACGAAACGTTGAATTTCGTGCACTAATGGTTATTTTATAGTGGTAATAGAACTTCTGAAACAAATACACCGGGTTCATTTTGACGATTAATAAACCCACCATACTTATTAACAATATTATTAATCCTTTTTAATCCGTGTCCATGATTACCACGTTTCGTTGTAATATACTCATCATCTAGCTTCTTTATGATTTCATTAGTAGAGTTAGATACAGAAATATATAATTGCTGCTTAAAGACTCCAATATACAACCTTGTAAATTTTAGTCTATCATCTTTAATCTTTTCACAAGCTTCTACAGCATTGTCAATTAGATTACCTATCAAAACACAAAGATCGATATCTGATATTGTGAGTTTCTTTGGAACTATTGCTTTGTAATTTATTTGAATTTTATTTTTTATCGCTAAAGAAATTTTAGAATTAAGAATTGCGTCAAGGTTTATATTCCCTGATTCGACTAATTGATTAACGTTATCTAAATCAATTTCTAATTCATTTAGATATTGATTAGCTTCTTTAATTTGATTCATCATTATATGAGCTTTAAGCTTTTGAAGATGATTGTGATAATCGTGTCTCCAACTTCGCATAGTTAGGTAAATATTTTGAACTTCTTCTACCTGTTTATCTAAAATTTTGTTTTGATATTCAGTGGCGGATTCTTCATAAGATTTTCTCATAAATATCTGATTATTTTCAGCTAATAAAAATATCGTCGCTATCAAAAAACTAATATATATACTTGTTTCTTGATATTTATAAGTAAGAAACAAGAGTAGCCCAATTGATACTATAAATAGCAATAGAAATAAGAATGTTATTTTATGCTCTAAACGTAACAAAATAAAAATGATTAGTGTATCAACCACAAGTAATGTCACTAGATTTTTAGATGTAGTTAAGTATCTCTGCAAAACAAAAAACAATAATACTGTAATTGCTATGATTATTATCCCAACCAAAATAGCATTCAGTTTTGGGTTTTTGTTCAACAGATACATTCCATAGATAATTACTATGGAAATCGGAATTAACATCAAGTATTCCATTACATACCTTTTCCTTTATAGTAGTTTATGAATTTTTCGTTTACTACTTTATATGAGTTCCTGCTTAAAGGAACTTTTATATTATTGATTAGTTGGCAATCATTTTTAGTGATCTTTTCAATATATTTTAAATTCACAACATAGGAACGATGCGTTCTAATAAATTCTGATTCAGATAGTTCGAGGCACAAATCACTTATGTTATATTTATAATCATATTCTATGTTTTCTAAATGAAAAACAATATAATGACCCATTGATTCAATATAGATAATATCATCATAATTTATTTTCTTTTTTTCTCCAGATACTGATAAAATAAAATATTTGTCTTCTTTTCCTTTACGAGTATTGACATAGTCTAATAGTTCATAAACTTTTTTATCTTTAAATGGTTTTAATATATATCTAATCGCTTGAACTTCATAACCTTCAAAAACATAATTAGCCATTCCTGATATAAATGCAATAATTACATTTTTATCTATTTCTCTGATTTTCTTTGCAAGTTCGATACCATTAATTTTACCCATTTGTATATCTAAAACAATCATATCAAAAGGATATGATTCGCTATTTTCAAACAGCATTTCTTCAGCACTATGATAGAAATTTATGTCAGTATTTATATTGTGCTTATTAGACCATTTTTCAATTATGACTTTTAAATAATCAAGTTGTGTAGAGTCATCATCAACCAAGCAAATACGCATATATATCCTCCATACTAATAAATATATTACCATATATAAATGCTTATATGAACGCAATAATGAAAATGTTATAAGTTTTTACATAGATAAACAATATTCAAATAGATAAAATGTCTTTGTTACTCTACGTATATCATTAGTTGCAACTATTTGTGATATGAATCGGTGTAATATATTCTAAATGAACAATATTTTGTTTCTTTCATTATTTCCCTAGTTCAAATGCTTTTTTATATTTTTATTTTTAGCCCTATTACAATAGCGTTCTATAATGTAAAACCAATCTAATATTAAGCATTTTTTTTACTTATTTTTAAACAAAAAACCGAGATTATATATGTAGTATATGAATACTACACAAACCTCGGTTGCGAATATTATTGGTGGAGCTGATAGTCCCCGAAGTTTATCCGTATAAAAAAGGAGGCTTTTCATGGTGGAGGAGGCGCTACACCAAGAGAATACGTGTTCAAAATCAGTCCTATTTTTGTTTGTTATTATTTTTTTTTCTAATAAAAAACATAGCTATAAGCACTGTTATCATTACAGTACCAGAAATTGGTATTGCTATCATATCATCTTGTACAAGAAAAATTGATATAATTACGGGAATCAAAGCAATAACTAATACAATTAATACACGAAACTCTTTAATCATTATTATCTCCTCCTTCTTTTTGTTCTCTAATGAACAGTTCATTAATATCTACTTCTAAAATATCAGCTATAAGAAATGCTAGTGATAAGCTTGGAGTATACTTGCTTTTTTCCATGGAATTTATAGTTTGTCTAGAACATCCAGCCCTTTTTGCAAGATCTTCTTGTGTGAAATCTTTGGCTGCTCTATATTGCTTTATTCTATTTTTCATTTTAGTTCAACACCGAATAGTAGATTACTTTAAGTAATCCAGTAATGAAAAATCCAAATGCATATGTAGATAAAGCCACAAAAAACATCCATGAAACATCAATTACTCCTACTGATTTATATGAAAACGTAACTACTATGCAAAATATAAATACATAAATAATTGTTATGAACAATCCTAAGTAAATTGACTTTTTATCAACCAATTCATCCCTTTCGTCTATAAAATCGTTTTTACTTTTTGTTAATATGGTTAATAGTACCAAACTAATTGCAGAAATAACCATAAATACTACACAAATCATTTTGTTGAATGTTGAATCTAAAAAATTAACTGGCCCGATTATTCCAAAGTATACTATTAGAAATATGTACAACACTCCAAAAATGATTGATGTTCCTATCGCTCTTTTATATCCAATACTCATTTTTACCACCTCACTAAAATTATACAGTTTGTTTTACTTTTTGTCAAACTATTTTTACAATTTGTCGTGTTTATTTGACATTTTGCATGTTTTTTACATTCATATATTAATAATTTGACTAAAATGTTTAAGTATACTTCGAAGAAATATTATCTTCATCATTACACTCAATATATGACAATACCAAATAAAGAATCAATTTCATTGAATTATTCACCTGCATTACTCTCGATGTTATTTATTCTAAACAAACTATGTATTAATTCTAGAAAATTTCATTTCCTGGATTTGAAGAAAACTTCTATAACAACATAGATTAGTGATTTTTTTCTAAATTATTTTCGTAAAAAAATCATAATTTAAAGCATTAAAAAACCGAGGTTATATATGCATATCAATACTACAAAACCTCGGTCGCGGGTATTATTGGTGGAGCTGAGGGTCCCCGAAGTTTATCCGTACGCGGGGGATTCTGGTGGAGGGTATCTCCACCATGATTAACACCTTCCAAAATACTAAAATATATAAACTTATTGCTATAATATGACTAACTATAACACTTTTAATTACAACTTATTTTATCGTTATTATCATTTGAACATGAGTAATTATCGTTAAAGATATAGTATTCGGATTTATACATACGTGAAATTTGGGAGAAGACCACTACAATATTACCAGCAACAAAATCGATCTTGCATTTGTCCCAAATAAGTATGGAATATAAACAACTTCATGATTGAATGATTTTAAATTTTGTGATAAAATAAAGACATAAATTTGAAAGGAGAAATATTAATGAATGATTTAAATTTATTCAATTCAAAAAAACTCTACTCAACATATTCTCCTTTAAAAACAAGTAAAGAACTTCGCAATAAGTATGAATTAATTACTTCCAGTGAAATAAATTCAACAATAAACATTAGAGAGCTTTATAACAAAGAAATTAGTAAAAGATTTCTAAACGAATCTGTAATTAAAGCTGCGTTCATTGAAAAATTCAGTTTTAAGAAGTCTCCTAATAATACAATTACAATTTTCGAATTAAATGTTGGTTCAAGTAGAGCAGATATATGTATGATTAATGGTAAGAGCATGGTTTTTGAAATTAAAACAGAATATGATTCTTTTTACAGACTAGAAAGACAATTACAGGATTACTTTAAGGTGTTCCAATTTGTGAATGTTATAATCCATGAGAGCTGGATTACTGATACATTAGCAAAATTGGATTCTAATGTGGGTATAATAACATATTCAAAAAATAGATTGGGAAATGTTACTTTCAAAGAGCATAGAAAGCCTGTATACAATAATGATATTGACTCCAGAACACAATTAAACGCATTAACAAAGACTCAATTAAAGAAAGTTTTCAAGAACATATATAAGAATAATTCTGATGAATTCATTTCACAAATTATTGCTCACAAATCAAGAAATGATATTACAAATATTTTTAACACATGTATAAAAGAAAAATACAAAAAAAAATGGAACTATATTTTTGAAAATAAAGAAAATATAATTCCACTTGATTATCAATGGTTCTTTAAAAACAATCTTCCAATAAACATAGTCTACAAGTAACTATATTGTAGACTTTTTTATTTCACTAATATATCTTAGGATAGTTACGTATTTCCATTGTCCCCACGAGCCAGGCTTACCATTTGCTCTAAATACATTATCAATATAATTAAAAGCAGGACAATGAGAAGTTGGATTCAAAATCGGAGCAAATTTACCAAAAGCTAAAGAGATAACATGATGATGCCCACTTGCTCCTTGTTTTGTGTCTTTATTAACTATCGTAAAGAATTTATTTTTGCTAGCAATAAAAAACATTCCTAAAGCTGCTCCTTGTCCATTTCCACCATCAGTAGGTAAAACATTTTTTATCCCAGAGTAATCTGCATATCCATCAAATCCATATGAAGCATAATTACTTCTAATCGAATTATCAATTAATCCAGTATAACCGCCATCAATATAACTGCTATTATTGAATTTTCTTTGTCTCGGAGAATTGATTATTATAGTTTTATAATTAGAATTAGTTTGTTTAATTAATTCTAAGTCAAAAAACTTTGATTCTATTGAATCTTCATCTATATCATAGAATAGATAATCCGTTTCTCTTAAGACTGAATCTATAGCTACAAAATAGTTACCAAATACATTTGATTTAATTCTGACTGCAACTATATCAGAAACTAATTGTAATTTCTTTATCAAATCTAAAATGCTCTTTTCATTAAGTAAAAAATCCCTTGCATTTTTGATGGATATTGTTGGTATACCTCTTTTTGATTTTACTACAATCATTAACAGATCATTTAGATAGTCATAATTCTTTTCATCTCTTATGGAAATTGAAAATTTTGTTTTTTTTGCATCAAATTTCTTAAATTCTTCTTCAGAAAAGGTAAAGAAATCCAGAAAATAATTATAATTGAAATAACTATCATACTTATCTATTAATTCCTGAACACTATACTCAGTTTTTCCGATTTTTAAAGATATCATCTCAATTAACGGCATAATATTTTCATCAAATAACTGACCATTTTCTCTCAAAAATTTGTTTTCAAACATCCTATTCTTTAATACTGAAACATACATAAAACTCACCTCACCTTTCTACCTTTCCTTTTAAATAATGAAATTTACGGTAATCTGTTATTACTTCATCATGCTCTAAATAGCCTAATACTATATCTGGTATTACTTTTTGCCTTTTCGAAAATACAATTATATCTTCTTCAGTCAGTTCATTCTCACTATGATGATCACGTATGAACTCATCATAGTCTAATTTATCTATAAAATAATTTCTAGCAAACTCATTTGAACCCAGTTCAGAATCCTCATTTATAAGAGCGACATTATATTTGATTTTATTATAATCCTCATTTATGATGTGAGCAATTTCATGCATATATGCAAAATAAAATGTATCAAGACGTTTAAATCTAGTAGATAAAAAGATTACTGGATGATCATCTATTAAAGTTGTTGCTCCTCTAACTTTCGAAGTTGGAACAGCATCATATATAACTAAACCAATTCCTAACATATTTGATAAACGTTTTAAATTACTGATTGCTAATCTAAAATCTTGTGTATACATTAATCCTTTAAAAGTATTAACCTTTTCAATTAAATAATCTTTTGAGTAATGCGGCATGTTCTCGATATCATTTTGTATATATAATTCTTCCTCACATAATTTTAGCCATACATATAATGCCTTTTGATTTCCTCCATCTTTCATAAAATTATATGATAAATCATTAAATTTTCCTTCAACATCATCAAATGAATTTGCACCTAGTAACCTCAACATTTCTTCAGCTTGTCGCTGTATGTTGTACTTCAAGCCTTTAAATACATATTCAAATTGATAATTCTTTGCAATTAGTTTTAACGTATTAGGTGATTCTTTTTCTTTTCTGAGCATTTTTAATTTATATGTACTTTCCAATTTCATCCAAAATTCAGCTTTAACATCTTCAAATACAGCCTCTAATTTTAGTGCAAAATCTTCTGTTAGTCTAACTTTTGCATTTATCAAATTAGAAATGTGTCTTTCACTACTTCCTGTTGTTCTAGCAAGTTCTTTCTGGGTAATGCCGCGTGAATCCATATACTCTTTTAATATAGTCCCTGGAGCTACTATAAAATTAAAAGTCATAATTTAACCTCCTCCTATTAGTGGTAATCTTCTATTCCTTCAATAATAATCTTTGTTATATCAACTTCATTGGTTATTCCACTGTTGTATGAGCTAAATAATAATCTTTGATTTTTCGACACATCTACAGACCAATAATCCTTATATTCACCTGATAGTTTGTGCTTTCTTGGTGGTGGTAAATGTGAAATCATAGATAGATTAGACACTGATTCAAGTTCAGTTAATCTATTAACTAATCCAGTATATATCTTTGAAAAATATCTTTTTATCATTCGCTCCGTTGACAATATTTTTTTCAGTTTCATTTTTCTAAAGTGAATTTCCATAAACTACCTCCTTTTATAACGATTATATTTTAACATCGATTACACTTTATGTCAATATATCTTTTTTATAATCACATCTATATAAACTTTTTTATTTTTTTCTGTGTATCACAAAGGATATTATTAAGTGAAAAAATATTTATTGAATAATAAGATTTATATATTTAGCCTTTTTGATAAATTTATATATTTAATAATGATTTCCATATATTAAAAAACAAGACTCACTATATAGTAAATAAATACTTACGATGACCCCAGTTAATATCATATATGGTAAAAAATATACATATCGAATTAGTGCTCTAAAATATAGCATTGCATAAAGTACACTCTAATCGTATCATACCCCTCAACAACTCAAACCTCTTTATTATAGACTCTAGGACATTAGTTGCAACTATTTAAGATACGGTATATTGTTCTTTATTCTAAACAAGCGATATATTAGGTTACATTGAGTTGTTGCATCAACTACACTATACCTCAATTTTTTGGAAAAATAGTTCTTTATAACTAAATTTTAGAAATTTCATTTTAGCCTTATTGGGACATGTTTCCCAATCTTTTCTCACCATTAAAACTTGCCAAAAATCGGTAATTATTTCCAAACAAAAAACCGAGGTTATATATGCAGTATATGAATACTACATAAACCTCGGATACGTGTCTGTTTGGTGGAGCTGAGAGTCCCCGAAGTTTATCCGTATCAATTTATATTTCTCAGTTAAAGAAAAACTTATTTTTTAATTTCACCTTTTAGTTAGCACTAATTCATATTAATAAAATCCGATATTCAGGATTTGAACGCTTTTTTAAGGTTTAGGATTTCTATAATACTTCATAGATGTTATATAAACTTGCCTTAAACATTTATTTACAACATTCCTTAACCAAATCATAAATAGTGTTTGTTTTCCCTTTTGCATATGTTTTCAATGCACTTATTAACTTATCTTTTTCATCAAAATAATTATATATGAAGTCAAATTTCTTAACATTCTTGACTCTCATTATTTCGCGCACATATTCACTAGGTTTAAGTTTGTTTTTCCCGCCTTTATATTTTTGGTTAAATTCATTAAAATAACCTTCGGATATTATATATATCATTTCTATCTCAGGATTAGTTATAGCATTAACTAAATTTAACAATGGAATATATTCCTTAGAAAGTTTATATTCTGTGCCTTCTTTTAGAGAATCAATAATACGATATATTTTTATTTTGGAACCATCAAAATATTTAGATAAATAATCCCTTTCAAAATTTCTCGGGCTCCTATAAATACCATCTAATAATTGTCTATCTAGTAAATCATCACGAGTAAATACTAAGCAACCCCATTCTAATAGTCTTTCTAGAATTGCTCTTTCAGCACTGCCCTCACAAATACATGCTATTATATCAGGCATTATGTTTTTCTTTCAATATTAATTTTTCAAGATCTTTCAAGAAATTCTGATATAAAAAGTAATTAGGTGCTGTAGGTTTTCTTAACATTCCTGTTAAATATAATTCACTTTTAGATATATCATTTCTTTCCATTAACTTTGAGAAATTATTAATTTCCAATTTACCTTTTTGATTTTTACTACATAAGTGTAAACTATCTGTACGTCTTAGGCTTTCAAGAATTTCCGAGTAATGTGTAGAAAAAATTAAGATTGCATGATTAGGGTTAGTTCTTGGGCTATTAAAAATCTTAATTAAATCTACTACTAAAGCTTTATGTAAACTAACCTCAATTTCATCAATAAAGAAATATCCTCCGCTCTCCAATGCCAAAATTGTTTTTGCAAAAATCTCAACACCTCTTACAGTTCCAGAAGATAGATATGTAGATATTGTTTCTACACCCCCAGTTATTTCATTATCATCGTTAAAAATCAACTTATATATTTTGTTACTCTCATTTGAAGAAGCCAATGTTTCAATAGAACTTATTGAGCTATCAAGATATTTTATAAGGGATAAAGGAGTATTTCTAATATTATTAAAAGATTCATTAAGCTTTGGTTGACATGCTTCAGAAAATACATCAATTTTGTTATAAAATTTAAAATAGTTATTCATACTTGTTTTGTTATTTAATTTGAACTCATTAATTGTATTTTCATTCATATTCTTTGATTCATTAATATCATTATTTCTTCTTCTAAAAAATGATTCTACATCATTTCTATTAATACCTCCAATTGTGTTAGAAAAGTCTAATATTGACTCTTTGGCTTGGCGTTCTGTAGTAAACTTTAAATCAATAACCTCATCTTGAACAAAAGGATTTTCTCTATCCAGATTATTTACAATTAAAGTATTCTGCATAATACTATTATCTCTTAAACTATCAAAAAGAACAACCTTAAATGTAATCATATCTTCAAAAAAAGCAATATGTTTAAGTTCACTTAATGAATCTTTATTGTTGGTAAAAAATCCAATTATCCATTTAGTCAATTCTAAACTCATCGATTTACCAGATGCATTTGCGCCTACTAACCCCATTACAGTATGAACATATAATGAAGAAACTAGATTTTCTAACTCATAATATTTATTTGTTGCACGTTTATAGTTATAAAAATCAATTTTGAACTCACTATTACTATAATTAGAAATACCTTTGATGTAAATACTAACAATTTTTGCGTTCATATTGTCACCTCTATAGACATTATAGCACATAAATTGTTTTTTAAAACAGATTTTACGTTTTTACTGTTTTTTTAGTTCTTATCCCTAACAGATTCACTTCTTATCTTAATTATGCAATATAAATTAACTCTACAATATCTGTTCAACAATGTATTCTCATTTATTATAAAAAATATGTAAATGTAAATAAAACCCTATCGCAACATGATTTCCAATACTTTTTCACCATAAGAAAATATAAAAAGTTGATAGTTTTCTCCAAACAAAAAACCGAGGTTATATATGTAGTATATGAATACTACAAAAACCTCGGTCATGGGTTGAACTAGCTTTCAAAAGTTGGAAAGAAAAATGGTTAACCCCCACTCTTGATAATCTTATTATATCATATTGTTTCTGTATTCTATTGGACTCATTTTATGTTTTGTCACTAGACGTACATTGTTATAGTAATCAATGTACTCATCAATAGCTTTGATCAGTGCCTTTGGGTTTTTGTATTCTTTTTCATGACCGTACCACATTTCTACTTTCATTCTCCCAAAGAAGTTTTCAGTAGGTGAGTTATCTAAACAGTTTCCTTTTCTGCTCATTGATTGTATCATTCCCAGTTCTTCTAGTTTTATTTGATATCTTGAATTTTGATATTGGATTCCTTGATCAGACTGTATCATCATTCCTTTCACTCGATTGGAATGATGTTTTTTTAATAATTCCAACATCTTGGTTATCTTATCCATCTTGGCGTTTGTTCCTGCAGTATATGACAATACTTCTCTCGAATCAAAATCAATTATTGGCGAAAGATATACTGGACCTTTTTGGGTTCTAAACATAGTAATATCGGTTCCTGCTTTTTGATATGGTCTGTTTGTCTGAAATTTTTGATTCATATGATTTGGCTTTGTAAAACCCAAATCTCCTGCATATGAATTATATTTTCTCCATTTCTTAGTTTTCTTTTTTGTATAACCTTTGTTTCTTATAATTTCTAGAACTTTATTTTTGCCAATTACATAATTCATTTTCTTAAGTTCGATATACACCCTATTATAGCCGATTCTCTTCTTATGCTTCTTAAGATAGAGATAATCTATTTTTTCTTCTATTTCGATGTATTTATTAGTTTTCTTCTTATATTGACTTGCGTGATAGTAATACACTGATGATGCCATGTTTGCTACTTCTAGAAGGTCTGATAATCGATAGTTGGCCCTTAGCGATGTAACAATGTCTGCTTTTTCTTTACTTGTTACGCCTTCTAGTTTTTTTGTTAAGGACCGCGATTTTTTTAAGTATTCAATCTCAGCTTTCAATTTTTCATTTTCTTCTACTAATGCTTTATCTACTATTTCTTTCGCTCTTTTATCTTTTGTCAAATATCCTTTTCTTGGATAAGTATCTTGGATTGCTGCTTCACCTTTTTGTTTATATACCCTTACCCAATCTCCTAGTATACTTGGTTCTATTAGTCCAAGATCTAAAGCTACACTTCTAATCGATTCTCCATTTTGCACTCTGCTAATAGCTAATAACTTCGTATCTCGTTTGTATACTCCATTCTCTCTGTTCAAAAAAGCATCTCTTCCATATCTTTTGTATATATTGATAAGATATTTTAAATTTCCTATATCATATCCTCCATACATCTCTGATGCATGAGATATTGATATTCTTTTTATTACATGCTCTTCACACATCATCATCTTTTGCTTTAATGTTAGTCTCATAAATAAAAAAAGCTCCCTTCATCAGAGTGGTATAGTTAGTATACCATATCTCCAACTTTTGGAAGCTATTTCATGTCTATTTGGTGGAGCTGAGGGGATTTGAACCCCTGTCCAAAATAGCCGATCATTTAATTTTCTACATGCTTAGTTAACTATTTTTGTTTCGAAGTATAGCTGTCAGCCAACACACTACTATAAATCTATCCTTATTAGTTTTACACTACAATCTTAAGAATGCAGACGGTAATGCTATCCTATTATCTGAAATTCAAGAAGTGTAATAGGCACCACTAAGTGAATCCATAGCTTCTTCTTAAGCTACGTAAGCGTAATTTGTGTTTCCGGTTATATTAACCTTGCAATTTTACATCTACCGATGGCATGCTTATTAAACCCGCACTACCCTGTCGAATCCAGAACAGCCCCTAATAAATAATTTTTTGAAGTCGTTTTTCAACATCCTTCTCTTTTTGGGTTTGACGTTTATCGTAAAGTTTCTTACCTTTACACAAAGCTATTTCAACTTTACATAAACCTTCTTTTAAATAAACTTTGGTAGGAACTAAAGTTAAACCTTCTAGTTTTACTTTTTGCCCTAACTTAATTATTTCTCTTTTACCCATTAATAATTTTTTGTCTCTATCTTCTTTATGATTAAATATATTACCATGATCATATTTAGTTACGTTCATATTGGTAATATACATTTCAGAATTCCTAACTTTTACAAAACTTTCTTTTATAGAAAACTTACCTTGTCTAATAGACTTGATTTCGGTTCCTTTAAGGACAATACCACATTCATAGGTTTCTAATATAAAATATTCATGTGCTACTTTCTTGTTGTTGGTTAAAAGTTTCATATTATCCACCTCCTTAAACTATTTCAAAATCAATCTTTCCTAATAGACGGTTTACTTTAACTAATTTCACTTGTACTTCCTCACCTATAGTATACTCTTTTTTAGTTGATTTTCCAACTAGAGATAGGGTTGTTTCACTGTACTCCATTTCTTCATCAAAGTTGCTTATATGTATTAATCCTTCTACCGTATTTGGTAGTTCTACGAACATCCCAAACTTAAGAACAGAAGAGATAATACCTGTAAATGTATCCCCAACAAATGGTTCCATGTACTCAGCTTTTTTCATATCCATAACTTCACGTTCACAGATCATTGCTTCTCTTTCTGTAATCGAAGCTTGAACAGATATATCATCTAATTTAGCTTTTAATTCATCATCAAATAACTTGCTTCCGTTAAAGACATATCTTCTTAAGAAACGATGAACTATTAAATCTGGATATCTTCTTATTGGAGACGTAAAATGTGTATAATTATCAAAGGCTAATCCATAATGTCCTACATTATCTCTTGAATATCTAGCTTTAGCCATTGATCTTAATAATAATGTTGTTATTACTTTTTCATATAAAGTTCCTTCAACATTATTAAGTATTTGTTGGAAATTGAATTGATCAACATTATCATCTACATCTTTTGCATATCCTAGTCTTTCAAGGAAATTTAGAATATATGTAAGTTTTTGTTGATTAGGCAATTCATGAATACGATATATAAATGGTAATTTTTGATTGAATATATGTGTAGCTACTACTTGATTTGCGACTAACATAAATTCTTCAATTAGTTTTTCTGCATCTTGTCTTTCTCTGATTTTTAAGTCTTCAATATTTCCTTCATCATCGAAAATAAACTTAGGTTCAATGGTTTCAAAGTTAATAGAACCCATTTTTTCTCTTACAGCATTTAAAATATTTTTAAGTTCATGCATTAGTTTAACATCTTTGACGATATCACTATATTCTTCTAGTTTTTCTTTATCATCTTCAAGAATTTTATTAACGTTTGTATAAGTCATCTTATACATTGAGTTAATTACTGAAGGGTAGATTGAATAATTAACTACTTCACCTTTATCTGTAATTTCCATTTCACATGATAATGTAAAACGATCTACTTTAGGATTTAGCGAGCAAATTCCGTTTGATAGTTCTCTTGGTAACATTGGTATAACTTCATTAGCCAAATATACGGATGTACCGCGCTTATAAGCGCACTTATCTAATACTGAGCCTTCTGTAACATAATAGCTTACATCAGCAATATGAACGCCTAGAATGTAATTTCCATTGCGTTTCTTAATTGATATTGCATCATCAATATCTTTGGTGTATTCACCATCAACAGTGAAGATTTTTTCTTTCCTTAAATCAACTCTGTTTTCTAAGTCATCTACATTAATCTCTGATTCAACATTTCTTGCAAAATTTATTTCTTCTTCAGAGAATTCGTGTATAAGATTATGTCTACTTATTATTTCTTTTATTTCAAGACCTTTATCACCAATAGTACCTAAGACTTCGATCAAAGAACATTCTTTGATGTATGATCTTCCATATTTAGTAATCTTAGCCTTTATTAGTTGATGGTTTTTTAATTTTAATTGATCATTTCTTTTCAATTTATAAACTACATCATTTGAATAGTTCTTAGGGAATACTTGCCCTTCGTAATATTCTCCAACAATGCTTGTAACACTTCGTTCTAAAACCTTAAGTATTTTTCCTTCGAACTTACCGCGAGATTTTTCTCTAATAACTTCAACTAAACAATAGTCTTTATCCATTGCGGTACCTTTATGTTGTCTTGATATATAGATATCAGGATATTGTCCATCATCAACGATAATAAAACCAAAACCGGCTTGTTTTAAGTCAAGCTTTCCTTTTACTATAGTTTCTTCTTCATGAACATTATAATTTCCATCTTTATCCCTGTAAATCAAGCCATCACTTGTTAAACTGTGCAATGTTTTGGTAAGATCTTGAAATCCGGCTTCTGAATCAATTTTTAAGTGACTTGCAATAGAAATCAAAGACCTATCTTTAAGAGATACCTTCTTAATTAAATTGTAAACTGAATCTTTCATTCAAAAACCTCCTTCCTGGAAATAAAAAAGAACACGTAATGTGTTCTTAAAGAGCTAATGCTAAAATTGATATAATAACAAATGCAGCTGAAACTCCAATTGTTACTCTTGTCATCAATAATTCTGATCCTCGTTGTTTTTGATTCTTAAATAAATCTGATTTTTCACCCGAGAATGTATTTTTAACATCATCTTTAGACTCTTGAATCATTACTAAAGCGATCAATATAAGTGATAGTGCAAACAATATCCAATGTAATGCTGTCATAATTTACCTCCTAATAGAAATAAGACACTATTTCGTTCTGTATTATTATACCATAAAAACATGTTTTTGGAAGACCCAAAAACATGTTTTTTTTATGTTTATTAAAAATTTTTATTTTAAATTGTAGAAAGAAGCTAATCCTTTGTATTCAGCAACTTCTTCTAGCTCTTCTTCGATCCTTAATAATTGGTTATATTTAGCGATTCTATCAGTTCTTGATAATGATCCAGTTTTGATTTGTCCAGCATTTGTAGCAACTGCAATATCAGCAATTGTAGTATCTTCAGTTTCACCAGATCTATGAGAAACAACTGCAGTAAATCCAGCTCTTTTAGCCATTTCAATAGCGTCAAAAGTTTCAGTTAAAGTTCCGATTTGGTTTACTTTAATAAGAATTGAGTTTGAAACTCCCATTTTAATACCTTTAGCTAATTTTTCGGTGTTAGTAACAAATATGTCATCACCAACTAATTGAATTTTCTTACCTAAAGCATCTGTTAATACTTTCCATCCATCCCAGTCATTTTCATCTAGTCCATCTTCAATTGAGATAATTGGGTATTTATCAACTAATTCAGTATAAAATTTAACCATTTCATCTACGTTTAATTCTTTACCTTCACCTTTTAATTCATATAATTTAGTTTTTTTATTATAGAATTCTGATGCAGCTACGTCCATTGCGATTAAAACATCTTTACCAGGAGCATATCCAGCTTTTTCAATTGCTTCAATAATTACTTTAATACCAGCTTCATTAGAATCTAAGTTTGGAGCGAATCCGCCTTCATCTCCTACAGCTGTGTTGAAACCATATCCTTTTAAAACTGTTTTTAAGTTATGGAATACTTCAGCACCCATTCTTAAAGCTTCTTTAAATGATTTAGCGCCAACAGGCATAATCATGTATTCTTGGAAGTCTACGTTGTTGTCTGCGTGAGATCCACCGTTTATGATATTCATCATTGGTGTTGGTAATTGTTTAGCGTTAAATCCACCTAGATATAAATAAAGTGGTAGTCCAACAAAATCAGCAGCTGCTTTAGCAACAGCTAAAGATACACCTAAGATTGCGTTAGCACCTAATTTTGACTTATTTGGAGTTCCGTCTAAATCTATCATAATTTTGTCAATTGATGTTTGGAAAGTTACATCGTATCCAATTAAGTTTGGAGCAATAATTTCATTAACGTTCTTAACTGCTTGTAAAACACCTTTTCCTAAGTATCTTGCTTTGTCTCCGTCTCTAAGTTCTATTGCTTCGTGTTCACCAGTAGAAGCTCCACTCGGAACGATTGCTCTACCGAAAGAACCTGATTCTGTAAATACTTCTACTTCAACTGTAGGATTCCCTCTAGAATCCAATACTTCTCTTGCATAAATATTAGTAATATTTGGCATAATTTAAATCTCCTTTTCTCTAAATATTAGAATTTTTTATATTTTTTAATATGTTTTACTGATTCCTACATATGTACCAACGGCAATAATAAGGAACATTAAAACATAGTTAAAACTAAAATTAGTAAATACTGATGTTATCAACAATAAGAAATATTGTAAATACATTCTTAAATCAAGAACTATTGTAATATCTTCATACTGTTGAGCTATTGTATAAATAAAAGGTAAACCATAGATTATAATTGCTTGGAATACTAAGAATATTCCAGTTATTACTATATATAATATATGCGGTATTTCATACTGTTTTCTAACAGTTCTACCGATATATTGTGCAGAAAAGAAAAACATTAGTATTGCTAAGGAGAAATTGATATAACTTCTTATATAGTAATCGATAAATCCTAATGCAATACCTAACAATATAGATATTACTACACCATATAGTATAACAAAAACTAAGTCTTTTAGTTTTATATCTTTTAATTTTTTATTATATTTAGACAATTAATGATTCTCCTGTCATCTCAACTGGTTTATCCAGTTTCAATAATTTTAGCATTGTAGGAGCGATATCTCCTAGATTACCAGTTTTTCTTAGTGTTACATCTTCTTTAGTAACAATAAATGGTACTAAATTAGTTGTATGTGCAGTAAATGGTTTATTTCTTTCATTCAACATTTTTTCACAGTTTCCGTGGTCCGCAGTTACTAAAGCTACACCGCCAAGTTCTAATACTTTATCTACAACTTTACCAACGCATTCATCAACGGTTTCAACAGCTTTAACAGCCGCAGATATAACACCTGTATGACCAACCATATCTCCATTAGCAAAGTTTAATATTATAACATCATGAATACCAGAGTCTAATTCTTTCAACACAGCTTCAGTAATCTTATACGCACTCATTTCTGGTTGCATATCATATGTTGGAACCTTTGGACTTGGAATTAATACACGCTTAGCGTTTTTGATATCTTTATCTACACCACCATCGAAGAAGAATGTTACATGTGCATACTTTTCAGTTTCAGCTATTCTTAATTGATATAATCCTTGTTCGGAAACATAATCACCAAACATATTCGTCAAATTATTTAATTCAAATGCTAATTCACCTTTAACAGAATCAGAATATTTCATTGTTGATACATAGGTAATGTTTTCTGGACCATTTTCTGTATTTAGTTTTCCTTCTAATGCTTTTGGATTTGAAAAAGCAGTAGAAATTTCGATTGCTCTATCAGGTCTAAAATTCATAAAAATGATTGAGTCGTTTGATTCAACAAGTCCTTTTTTATCAACAACAAATGGTTTAACAAATTCATCAGTTACTTCTTCTTTATAAGATAATTCAACGCCTTCTGAAGCATTTGAATGTAATGGCGCCTTACCAAAAGCCATTGAATCATATGCAAATTGAATACGATCCCAATTTTTATCTCGGTCCATTGCATAATATCTTCCAGAAACAGTAGCTATCTTACCAAAGTTTATTTCTGTCATATATGCTTCTAAATCTCTGATGAATGTAGCCCCAGATTTCGGGTCAACATCTCTACCATCTAGAAATGCATGTACATAGGCTGTTTCAACACCAACGTCTTTTGCAGTCTTTAACATTGATTTAAAATGTTTTATATGTGAATGTACGCCACCATCTGATAATAAACCAAATAAATGAAGTTTTGAGTTTTTTGTCATTGTGTTTTTAAATGCATATAGATAAGCCGGGTTTGTTGCGAATTTGTTTTCTCTAACAGCTTTGTTAATTCTTGTTAGAGATTGATAGACAATTCTACCAGCTCCCATATTCATATGTCCTACTTCTGAATTTCCCATTTGTCCTGCAGGTAATCCAACAGCTTCCCCAGAAGCTTCTAATTCTATGTTAGGGTATTTTTTAAATAATCTATCTAAATTAGGTTTCTTTGCGATTTCATAAGCATTACCAGAACCAACAGGCCCTATACCTATACCATCCATAATTATTAATATCACAGGTTTTTTCATTACTTTCACCTCACCGTAGTATTATACTATATATTTATAGTATTTTAAAGAATAATGATTGTACTGTAAACACTTACACATTTAAAAAACTACAAGTTTTTCTGACATAGATTTGTTATAATTAGAAAGAGGTGATAAATATGGCTTTGTCAAAATTAGAAAAACTTAGTAAAGTGCTAATTAGAAAAGTTAAGAAAGGTAATATCAACTATGCTATTCCAGACCTATGGAATGCTTGGAACTATGAAGGAAAAGAGTTACGAAAGATACCTAGTCAAGAATTGCTAGTGAACCCATACAAATTTTACTCTAGTTTAATTGCAGATTATATTCTTCCAAATAAAGAAAAACAAAATGATTATCACAAATCACTGTCTTCTATAAAAAAACAAAAATTACAAGTTGGAGAACTAGGAGGCGACTGGGTTAGAAAATCAGTTTTATACTCTACAATGATTCGAACAAGTTCAGCCTGGGATCATGACCGTTCATTTTCTTTAGACTTATCAAACTTTAACGATATTAAAGAAACGGGTACTTTTGTTAAAACACTTGCCCTATTACCATTACTTAAAAAAATGGGAGTAGATACGCTTTATCTTCTACCAATTTCTCGGTTTTCTTTAAAAGATAAAAAAGGAGAACTAGGTTCGCCATATGGTATAGCTAACTTCTTTGATTTGGATCCAAATCTTAAAGATAGTATGACCGGAAATGAAATGACTCTTGAAGAAGAATTTCAAGCTTTAGTTGAAGCTTGTCATATACTTGATATGAGAGTTGTAATCGATATAATCCCTAGAACTAATTCAGTGGAAAATGACCTAATCAAGGACCATCCTGATTGGTTCTATTGGATTAAAGCTAGTGAAGCAAGTACATACCGTGTACCTTATGTAGAAGGATTAAACAACACATTATCACCAGAATCAAAATACATGGAAAAAGTGTATTCATCTAAAGATGTTTTGAGACATATCAATATGTTCCAAATGAATCCAAAAGAAAAAAATGAAGCATTGTTTAATGAAGTATTAAAACAAGATGGTAATTTAATAGAAAACATTGAAAAATCATTTGATTTAAAGGTGGCTCCTGCATTTAGTGACCACATAAATGATGTACAGCCCCCATGGACTGATGTGACATTTTTTAGAATGTTTATGGATCATCCAAAAGAAAACTTAAAATATTTACATGGTAAAAAAACAAATCCTTATATTTTATTTGATACTATTAAATCTAATCTGTTTCCAGGTAAGAAACCAAACCTAGAATTATGGGATACATTAGTTAATATTATCCCTCATTATCAAAACACATATGGTATTGATGGTGCTAGAATAGATATGGGACATGCACTACCAACAAAACTATTACAAAGAATCATAAATAAAGCAAGAAATGTTGATCCTAATTTCGCATTTATAGCTGAAGAATTAAATCCGGGCAATGCAATAAAAGCTAAAGAATCAGGATATAATATTATTATCGGTAATGGTTTCTGGATGGAACCTAGAATATGGGAAAAGAAACTCCATAAATTCATATATAGCGCAAAGGATATAGTCTTACCAATGTTTGCTTGTGCAGAAACACATGATACAGCTAGAATAGCAGGTAGAGATGGTGGTAAAAAATTAGCTAGATTAACAACTACGTTAAATATGTTGTTACCAAACTTAGTTCCTTTCATTAATTCAGGACAAGAAGTATATGAAACACAACCCATGAATACAGGTGTAGATTGTACTAGCGCAGACAAATTCAAATTACCGCAAGATGACTTATATTATGGGAAACTTGCATTATTTGATAAATATGCAATTCATTATCTAAATGAAAATCGTTGGGAATTAGCTGATCATTTAAGTGGTATTAAGAAAATTCGTAATGCTTGGTTAGATCAAATTACAGATTTAGACTGTTATCTACCTATTTACTTTAACGAATTTGATACACCAGCAATTGGTGTTTCATACTATAACAAAAAAACAAAAAAATGTTTACTCGTTGTAGCTAATTCAAATGTTTATAATGACATAGAATGTAATGCCTCAATTGACAAACTTAGAAAAGCAGCTAAGAATTTAAATAATTCAGGTAAGTTACTATATTCTACCTATGAATTTGGTAGAGACTATCACGATTTCTCACCTGATGGTAAAATATATTTCCATTTAGGTGCTGGAGAAGTTAAAGTTATTGAATTTTAATTAAAAATAAAAGTCGAAATAAATTCGACTTTTTTTTATTGTTCTCTTAGCATATATAAATTTAATACCCTGATAATTTCAATTAATAAAAATGAGTAAATAAAGATTTCAATAGGTGTTTTTACAACCCTTAAAGGCAACTGTGCCCAAAAAGGAATACCATACAGAATACTAACCCACAATGGTGTTAATAATAAAGCAACAACTATCTGACAAATAATTACACTGAAAATAATTCTGTGAGATTTATCATCTTCTTTTCGTTTCTTAAATACAAAAACAAGAATGCTTATAAGTCCTATCTCTCCAAGAACCAACATTGAATATATAAATACAGGACTAAAATCAATTTCACTATTTATAGAATTTAAAATATTTGGCATATCCACTAACCCATATATTCCTAATGCAATAAGCACAAATAACAGAGTGAAATTAATATAGTTGAATATCTTCTTTTCTTTTAATATTAAGTTATATACCAATCCAGGTATAACACCGTAAAAAATCGCATTTATAGTAAATCCTGGAAAGAACGGTCCACTAGATCCAAACACTAACATATATACAAAATATCCTAAAACATCTTGGATAATGGCTGAACCAAAACCAATTTTCGGCCCTAAAATAATGCTTATTACTATTAATGGTAAATAGCCAACACCAAACCTAATAATTGCATTATTTGGTGGATAAGTTATTGATACAAATTGTGATAAAACAATACCTATCGCTATAAGCAACGAAGCCAGTATTGTTTTTCTTAGTTTTAATTCTTTCATACTACTCCTTTAACTTAAAATCAATTGGCAATTGATTAGTAGATACTAAAAAATCATTAATTTTTGTAAATGGTTTAGAATTTAAAAATCCTCTATAAGCAGATAAAGGCGATGGATGTACATTCTCAATTATCAAATGTTTATTGTTTGTTATTAGTTTCTTCTTACTTCTAGCAAAGCTACCCCATAAAACAAAAATAACAGGTGTATCTTTTTTATTCAAAAACTTAATAATTTCATCAGTAAAAGTTATCCAACCATAATCTTTATGAGAGAGTGGTTGGTTTTCTCTAACAGATAAAATAGCATTCAAAAGTAATATGCCTTGTTTTCCCCACTTTGTTAAATCTCCAGAATTTGGTATTTCAAAACCTAGATCACTTTTATATTCTTTATAAATATTTACAAGAGATGGTGGTACTCTAACACCCTTGGGAACAGAAAACGCCAAACCCATAGCTTGGTTGGGATTATGATAAGGATCTTGTCCCAAAATTAATACTTTAGTATTCTTATATGAAGATAAACGAAAAGCATCAAATACTTGGTTTATCCTAGGATAACAAGTATGCTTTTCGTAATCATTTTTTATTAAATTATTTAGTTCAACAAAATAAGGCTTTTGAAATTCAGTTTCAAGAATTTCATCCCAATCATTTCCAATCATATTTACTTCCTATGAGAACAACTATCTGTTTTACAGCTTGTGCATTCTAAATCTTCGCAGCCTTCTGGCTTTTCAGTATTAACATTTAATACATATGTATATACATATAAAAATACTATTAAGACTATTATTCCTATTGCTATAATATATTTCCACATTTTACTGTACCTTTTCTACTATCTTATTAATTCCTTCTAAAAGTTCTTGGACTTTGTTTTGTGCATCTTCTAAAGATTTACCAATTACACCTGCATAAATCTTTAATTTAGGTTCAGTCCCTGAAGGTCTTAGAACAAACCAAGATTTATCTTCTAAGATAAATTTCATAACATTTGATTCAGGCAATTCTATTTTTTCAACGCTACCATTAATATATCGTTTTGATAATAAGAAATCTTCTTTTATAGTTACTTTTTTCCCAAGGTATACTGATAGAGAATTTTGACGGAATTCATTCATAATCTTCTCAATTGTTTCTTGGCCAGTTTTTCCTAATAAATGTATATTTTTTAAACCTTCATAGTAATATCCATATTCTTTAAAAATATCCATTAATTTATCATATAGAGTTTTATTTTCTGTATTTTTATAGAATGTAGCAACTTCGGAAATTAGAAGCATAGCTTGTAGTGAGTCTTTATCTCTAACAAAGTCTTTAACAACATAGCCATAAGATTCTTCATAACCAAAGACAAACTCTCTATCTTCTTTTTCTAAATACCTCGCTTGTTCTCCAATGAACTTAAAACCAGTCAATGTTGAAAATACATCCATATCAAATGAGCGAGCTATTTCAGCACCTAAATTCGAAGTAACGATCGTATTAAATACTATTCCCTTTTCAGGTAATGTCCCTTGTTTTCGCTTTTCATTAAGTAAATAGTAAATCATTAAAGCTCCGGTTTGATTTCCATTTAAATATACATATTCTGAATTATGTAAAACACCAATACCTAATCTATCACCATCAGGATCAGTAGCGATTAGTAATTCAGCATTTAATGTATTCCCAAGTTTTTCTGATAGTTCAAAAACAGCTTTATCTTCAGGATTTGGAGACTTAACTGTAGAAAAGTATGGATCATTAACCATTTGTTCTTTAACAGGATGAACTAAATATCCACATTCCCTTAGTAATCTTTCTCCTAAATATCCACTAGTTCCATGTAAAGGTGTAAATACAATATTTAATGGTTTTTTACCACCAGGATGAACACTCAATGTTTTAACATGATCAAGATAGGATTTGTCTGTTTCTTCTCCGAGAAATTCAATCAAATCATTGGATAATAAATCAGTAAATTCAGTAGCTTTTATTGAAAATAAATCCTCTGTTTCATTAACATATTCTATAATTTCATTAGCATATCTAGGTGTATATTGACATCCATGTTCATCATAGATTTTATATCCATTATAATTTGGTGGATTATGACTAGCTGTAATAACTATTCCTGCAAGAGCTTTTGTTTCTCTTACAGCAAAGCTTAACTCCGGAGTAGGTCTTAGATCGTGGAATAAATATGATTTTATTCCATAAGCGCCTAAAACTCTAGCTGACTCTTTTGAAAACTCTTTAGACATTAATCTATTATCATGAGCAATAACTACGCCTCTTGATAATTGATCTTTATCATATGTTTTCACTAAATATTGCGCCAATCCGTTATTAGCTCTTCTTATAGTATATATATTTAAGCGATTTGTTCCCGCACCTAAAATGCCTCTCATACCTCCAGTACCAAATGATAAGTTAGTATAAAACATATCTTCTAATTCTTTATCTGTTTTTCCTTCTAAGTCTTTTCTAACAAAACTATCTAGTTTTTTATAATTCAACCATGATTTATAAATATCTTTCCACATAACATTTTTCCTTTCATAGAAAATACTTTTGAAATCCATCAAAAGTATTAAAGTATATAATCAACTACTTTTTCTTTTCTTGGGTGAGCATCTTTTTCCTCTTCATTTGGATATCCAAAACATATTGACACATCATGTTCATAGTTATTTGGAATCTTTAAGAGACTATTAACATCAGCCTTAGGCGCTTGTTGATATAAATATCTTGTTTGGCCTATTATGCATGAGCCAATCCCCATAGATTTAGCTGCGATAGCCATATTTTCAACAACACATCCAGCATTGATTTCTGAATAACCTTCAAGCTTTGAACTTATCACAATCACTAATGGGGCGTGATAAAAAATATGACAATCGTCGGCTTTTTCCAAACCGATTTTCTTCATACCTTCAACTGCTCGCTGACTAATTTCATCAATCTTTTCTTTGTCTTTAATGACAGTAAAATGCCAGTTTTGTCGATTTTTAGCGCTTGGCGCATATAATCCACATTTAATGATAGTTTGTAATTCTTCTTCAGAGATCATTTTATCTAAGAAGTTTCTAACACTTCTCCTCTTAAGAATCAATTCAACTGTTTTATTCATAAGAAATCCTCCTATAAATTAATGAGTTTTTTTATATCCTTATTGCATGCTTCATAAACTTCTAAAGTTTTATCAGCAACAATTTTCCCAAAATTAACAGCATCATGCATGTTTTTTCCCTTAACTAAATAATATATAGTTCCTGAGAATAAGGCGTCTCCAGCGCCCATGGTGCTTAATATATTCTTTATTTCATGAATATCACTTTGATAAATATTATCTTGAATATTGTAGGTTATTGGCTCATCAGAATGAGAGACAATACAACTTTTTAATCCAAGATTTAATAACTGCTTTACACCAGAGATTATATCACAATTCTCTATTTTTAGTATTGAATTTAGTTCATACTGATTAATCTTCAACAAATCAATATGTTTGATTACTTTTGCAATTCGTACTACCTTAGATTGTGAAACACCGTCAACATAAATAGTTTTATGTTTGTATTTACCAATTAGATAAATTAATGTTTCTTCAGATAAATTAGTATCAAAGACTAATGTATCAAATGATTCTATAACACTATCTAACTCGTAAAAGTCATTTGGTGTCAAAGCTTCAATGTTTTTCATATCATTAATTCCTACATTTAAATCTGCATTGAAATCATGAACAGCTAAATATGTTGATGAGGTTACATCTCTTAACAAAGAGTTATGATAATCAATACCTATTTTATCTAATTCACTTCTTTGCATGTCAGCGAAATTATCGTTTCCCAATAAAGTAAGAAAACTAACATCGGCTCCAAGATTATAGAGATTATTAGCTATGTTTTTAGCTACGCCCCCTAATGATATGCTCACTTTGCCTATGTTAGATTCACTGTTTATTAATTTCTTATGAGATTTGCCTATAATATCAATATTACAAGCTCCTATTACTAGTAAACTCATTCTAAAATATCTGTGAAGACATAATCCACATCATGGATAATTAGTTTTTCAGCTAATTCTTTATCATTCACAACTCCAGTACTAACTTTTAGTCCTACTAAATGCATATCTTTAACTATATCCTTAGTAACATGATTAGACTCAATATTAATATTAAATCCATTGTTTTTACAAAAATCGAAGTCATCTTCATTGATTTTATTTGTATCATAAAAAATATTATTATTACTTACTTTTTTTGCTAAATATAATAATTGTTTTTTGTTTTTAGATAAAAAATTTATTTTTCTTAAATCATAGTAGTCTTCAACATACTCAAGAATTTTATCAATACTTTCTAATTTTAGACTATCACCAAAATTTAAAAAACCAATTTTTCTATAAGATTTACAAATTGGTAAAAAATCAGTCAATTTTGGAATGAATAAGTTTGCATCTAAATTTGATGTTTTTCTGTCAACCAAAGAGAATTTTTTCAATTCGTCATAGGAAAAACTTGGTATATACAAATTTAATAAGCCTAACCTTAGTAATGTGTCATCAAATGTAACAATAATTTCATTATCTCTTGATAAATTCAGGTCACAACTGATTCCATAATATGATCTATTTGAAGCTGCTAAAAATGCAAAAATAGTGTTTTCGGTTTCAATACCGCTTAATCCTCTGTTCGCAATCATGCCTTTAAAATATTTGTCGATTTTAATCGTATTCATAGTTTCACGCCTTTTATATATTTATATATAATTATTCTACCATTTAAAAGAGGTTTTATGAATATGAATTTCAAAAAATCTCTTTTTTTGTTACAATATTCAATAAAGGAGTTGAATATATGAAAATAAACAGCCTAGGTTTTGATTTTTCAAACCTTTCAACCTGCACTATCAAAAAGAAAAACAAACTTTTATCTCTTGTTATGTTTATTCTAACTGGAAGTTTTTTACCAATGCCAATTATATTTATAGTTCTTTATTTTACTAAATCCCCTATCGAAATAAATGGAGATATGGTAAATTTCGGAGAATCTGCATACAATGCATTCTTCTATCCATTTATTGGTGTGTTTCTTTCAATATCAATACTTTTTCTAGTAATAGGCATTGCCAGTTTAACTAAAAAGCCTAAAATTTATATGGTAATTGATAGAGATACAACAAATTATGATAAAATCTACTATATTTATGATTACCATAAAAAAGAAGAAATCTATTTGACTGAGAAATACGCTATCAGTTATAATTCTAAATATAATATAGCGAAACACGAAGCTGATCCAGATCGAATTAAAAATTACTTCAATGATTTTGTTTTTTGGTATAATTTTGAAAATATTGATGACGCTAAAATAACACAAAGGAAAAATAGCACTGTAGTAAAAATAAAAACACCTACTAATTTTAGGTATTCAGGAAGTGTTATAAAAAGATATGTATTTTCTAATAATATAAACGTTGTCCCTGAAATTGTTTCAGAAACAATTGGTTATTCAAGAACTGGTAGTACGAGTTACCAAAGCAAGAATAGTTATTTCTTTGAAGGTATTAATCGTTCTCAACATTTACAAATACATCCGGAAATAAAAAAAGTCCTACACGGTTTAACTTAACTCGTGTAGGGCACCTAATACTTTTGTTCCACCTGTAAAGACTTCATCAACTTCTCCATTAATGATTCTCACTAAAGATGGCGTTCCTTCTAATGGTATATCTTCGTGAATATCACCTGACGTATATATCTTTACAAAATATACTGTGTTTTCATCAAGAAATTCAATTGTGTATAATGCTTCATTTTTAATATTATAACAAGCTGAACAATTATTTCCATAATAATATATATAATATACATCTTCTTCTTGAATAAGTTGTTCATCTGCATCATATATAATAAATCCAGAGAAACTTAAATAACTCATTTCAGGATATGAAATTACTGTTGTTGTTTGATTATCACAGCCAACTAATGCGAACATTAGTATTAAAGCTAGCAGTATTTTTTTCAAGTTTATTTACCATCCTTATAGATTGGAACGTAATACATAGAAACGTTTCCAAGTTAAATTTATTACTAAAACATTTATTCCCCATTTAATTATATTAAATATTCCAAAAATTGCAACTACTTCATTAAAAGACATTTGAATATTATAAACTAAAGGTAAATTAATATATTGATTAAATAATACCATTAATACCACGGTTGAAACAAAACCTATTAATGTAAAGAGCAATATGCTAAATCCTTTTTTTTCTTTGTCTAAATTCTTCTTGTTCAAGAATATAGCTGTAGGAGCTAGGAATAACATTGTAGCTAAAAAATTAACCATTTCATCTAACAACGGTATTAATTGTACTGATCCAGGCATAAAGAAATGGATAATATTTGTCAACAAAGATACGATTACAGCTGTTTTAAAGTCAAACCATAAAAGTGTCATAAATACAATTAAAGCTGATAATTCTACTTTTAAATATGGTGCCATCGGCATGATTGGAAATCCTAAGAGCATTAAAACACTAGCTATACCAATAATTATACCAAGAAAAGCTATTTTTCTTGTAGACATGACTTTCTTTTCAGTATTTTTTCCGTTTTGTATCAATTTAAATATCAATAATATAAGCGAATAAACTAAAAGAATAATAGCATTAAATAAAATTACATCAGTTACAGTAATATCAGCATCACTCAATAATAAGCCTATAGTTAGTCCTGCTATAATAAATAGTATTGCTACAAACGATAAAACAATATGTTTTCTTTTTTTCTCAATACTTTTTGCTAAGTAAAACATTAAACCTAAAGCAATTATTAACGAAGTTCCAGCGATGAAGTAAATCCACATATTTTTTACCTCCTATAAAATAAAAAAATGCTCGAACTTCGGGCATTAAATAATAAAAAAAGTCAAAAACTCTCTCATCCAGACTATACTGTCGGTTTAGGAATTTCACCTAATCAGCTAATGCTCGCGGACTTTGACCGCCGGTAGGGAGTTACACCCTGCCCCGAAGTTTTATATCAAATATATTATAGTTAAAATGATTGCATTTGTCAATCAAATTCTATGTTTTTTGCTACACATCTTATTAAAGAGCCATCAAAGCCCTGTATTTTGAGTGGTAAAGCAATAAAATCCACACATTTATCTAATTTTGATAAGTTGGTTAAGTTTTCAACAATTAGAATATTTCTAGAGAGTAAATCTTTATGCATTTCTAAAAGTTCTTCATCTACATATTTAGGTGATGGCATATCAAATGCTATTACATCTATATTGTTCTTGATTAAAAAATTTAAAACATCGCGATTAAATGCTGGATAATCATAATATTTATCAGTGTTCAAATATTCTGTATGATTTGTTTTAATGATGACTATTTTATAATCCGTATCATATTGATTAATTATATCTAGCGTATTTATTACACCGTTTGTAATTCTTGGTTCAAGCACTATAGCTTTCCCTATGACTTGATTGATATCAATTGACTCAATACCTTCACCTAAGTCTAAAACATGCTTAGGAGCGTCTATATGTGTTCCTATATGCATGTTCGTTGTTATTCTCTTCATATTAAAGTTATCTTTAGAGAAAACTCTCTCTTCTTCAACTTTAAAAGGAACATCACCAGGATATTGCAAATAATTTTTATCTAAAAGAATTGTTAAATCTATCCATTTATTCATATTATCACCATAACTATTATACCAAAAAGAAAAAGGTTGTGTGCACAACCTTTACTTTTTTATTGGTTTTACGTTCCAAATCTTTTTTGCATAATCATTAATTGATCTATCTGAGGAGAAAATACCACTTTTAGCAATATTTACAATTGCTTTTTCTGCCCAAGAGTTTTTGTTTTTATAAATTTCATTTGCTTCTGAATGAGCTCTTTGATAATCATGGAAATCTTTTAACACAAAGTATCTATCTTTATAAACTAAGTTATCAAAGATTTCTTTAAATTCATCTTTGTCAACTTTATCAAAATACCCATTAATCAATCGTTCCAATAATTCTCTAATTTCAGTATCGTTATTATAGATGTCTTGTGAATTATATCCACCATCTCTATAAAGGTTTGTTACTTCTTCAGAATCCATACCAAATATAAATATATTTTCATCTTGAACTAATTCATGAATTTCAACATTAGCGCCATCAAGTGTACCTAAAGTTAGAGCACCATTCATCATGAATTTCATATTACCTGTTCCAGATGCTTCTTTTGAAGCAGTTGATATTTGTTCAGAAATATCAGCTGAAGGCATAATCATTTCTGCATAACTAACATTATAGTTTTCAACAAAGATAACTTTTAAGAATTCATTAGTTTCAAAATCATTATTTACTTTTTCGGCAATAGTATTAATTAGTTTAATAATTTTTTTGGCGAAAAAGTACGATCCTGCTGCTTTTGCACCAAAGATAAATGTATGTGGCACATAGCTTTCCTTGAATTTAGAATCAGTTTTTAATTTGTTATATACGTACATAATATGTAAAGCATTCATTAATTGACGTTTATATTCGTGAAGTCTTTTAACTTGAATATCAAAAATAGAATTAGGATCAACTTGAATTTTTTGTTCTGCAAAGATGCGCTTAGCAAGTTGTTCTTTTTTAATTAATTTTACAGCTAAGAACTTTTCTTGGAACTCTTTGTTTTTTGCATATTCTAATACTTTTTCAAGTTCAAATGGATTTGATTTATATCCCGGCCCAATATATTCTTCAAGTAAACTAGACAATTCTTTATTTGTGTGTAACAACCATCTTCTATGTGTAATACCGTTAGTAACATTGATGAATTTTTCAGGATATACTTCATACCAATTTTTCATTTCAATTTTTTTAAGTATTTCTGTATGTAATTTCGCTACACCGTTAACTGAAGAAGCGGCTACTATACAAAGATGAGCCATTTTAACAACACCATCATTAATTATTGAAAGATCATTGATGAAATCAGATCTTTCATAACCGTATTTTTCTAATAATTCTAAACAAAAACGACGGTTAATTTCTTCAATTAGTTGATATATTCTTGGTAGTAATGGTTTCATAATATCAATCGGCCATTTTTCTAAAGCTTCAGCTAGAATTGTATGGTTTGTATAAGCTACAGATTTAGTTGTTATTTCCCAAGCTTCGTCCCATTCAAATTTATGGTCATCCATTAATATTCTCATTAGTTCCGGAATTATTAATGTTGGATGTGTATCATTAATATGAAATATAACAAATTCAGATAAATTCTTCAAAGTTCCATATCTCTTAAAATGCTTATTTGTAACACTTCTAACGCCTGCGGCTGAAAAGAAGTATTGTTGTTTTAGTCTTAATTGTTTTCCTTCAAAAGTTGTATCATCTGGATAAAGAATTCCAGATATCTTTTCAAGTTCTGATTCATATTTAAATGCACTTTTTCCTTCAGGATATTTCTTAGGTGGTTCTGCATTCCATAGTCTCAAATTGTTCACAATATGATTAGAATCTCCAACGATAGGAACATCATAAGGCACAGCTCTAATATATTCACTAGGATAGTAAACAAACCCATCCTCATAGTTTACAGTACCAAAGAAAGGAATATCTAAAGCTTCCTCTTCTCTTCTGATTTCCCAAACATATCCATCACTTAACCAGTTATCAGGTCGTTCTTCTTGGTAACCATTTTGAATTTTTTGACGGAATAGTCCATAACGATAACGAATACAGTTACCATATCCAGGAATACCTAAAGATGCCATAGAATCTAAGTAACAAGCGGCTAGTCTACCTAAGCCACCGTTTCCAAGTCCTGGATCTGATTCATAATGTTCTACTTCATTTAGATCATATCCATATTCATCAAATGCTTCTTCAACAACATCTCTAACACCCAAATTCATTAGGTTATTAGTGATAAGCCTTCCCATCAAAAATTCTATAGAAAAATAATACACTTTCTTTTGGTCTTTCTTTTCTAAAAGGTTATTTGTTTTTATCCAATCTTTTGAAATCTCTTCTTTAACAAGAGTTCCCAATATATTATATCTCTCTCTAATTGTAGAGTCACTTAGCTCTTTTAAATATGTATCTTTTAAACGTTTTTTAAATACTTTTGAAAAACTGTCTTTTGATTTAAATACGCCTGTTCTCATAAAACCACCTCATATGCTTATTATATCATTTCTTTCTAGAATAAAAATGGATAACTATCTGTGTATCCGTTTCCAGTTTCTTTATATAATCTTATACAATTCAATGTATTCTTTAGCAGAGTCTGTTAAAGAAAATTCAGAATGCATTCCGTTAATAATAAGTTGTTGCCAATCTGCTTTATGATTATTAAATATATTTAAAGCATTAGTTATTTGGAATAACAAATCTCTTGAATCATAATTGAAAAATTTAAATCCATTGCCTCTTTTACTAGATAAATCATAAGTATCGATAGTATCGTTTAAACCACCTGTTTGTCTAACTATAGGAACAGTACCATATTTTAGTGATATCATTTGACCAATACCACATGGTTCATATCTAGATGGCATTAAGAATACATCGCATCCGGCATAAATATAGTTTGGTTTTGTAGCATTATAAGTTAAATTCAAACTTACTTGATTAGGAAATTCCTTTTTTAATCCTCTTAAAGCATCCATATAATGTTCATCACCTGTACCTAAAATTACAAACTGAGTCTTAGGATTTTTTAGTACTTCCCTGAGTGCTGGTATAAGAATATTGAAACCTTTTTGTTCAACGATTCTTGTAACCATACCTAGAACAAAGTAATCCTCACCTTGTTCTAAACTCATTCTTTTTTGTAAATCTAGTTTGTTAATGCCTTTAGCTTCAAATACATTAACCAAAGTATATTTCATTTCAATCTCCAAATCTGTTTCTGGTGAAATATCACTTTCTATTCCATTCAAAATTCCATAAAAATCTCGGTCTCGCAGATTAATTATATCAACTAGATTTTTACTATAGTATTCATATTTTAATTCATCTTTATATGTATCTGAAACAGTAGATATTTTAGTTGCATTATTCAAACCACTTTCCATAAAGTTAAGCTTTCCATTGACGAAATGAATTTGTGACGTTATTCCTAGTTTGTCTAATATATTAGAATTATATATTCCTTGATATTCTATATTATGAATAGTCAATAAGGTCTTAATATCTATGTTATTGTTTTTTAAAATACAAGGCAACAACCCTAGGTGCCAATCGTGGATGTGTATAATATCTGGTTTTTGATTTAATGTATCTAAGAAAGATACAACAGCTTTAGAGAAAAATGCAAACCTTTCTCCATCATCTTCATAACCATAGATTTCTTCTCTATCAAAGAAGTGATAAGAATCAACAAAATAATATGTTGTGTTTTGATTATTAAGTGAGTATAAGTCTACACGGTACTTTTTGCCGTCAAACTCCACTTTTGTTGTTGCTAATATTTCTAAGAACAATTCGTAGTTTTTCTTTATAACTGGATATAAAGGCATTATTACTTGTGATTGAACTCCTTGTAAACTTAATTCTCTAGCGAGTCCACCAACAACATCAGCTAAACCACCAGTTTTAACATATGGATAACATTCTGCAGTTGCTTGTAATACAGATAGAGAGTCATTAGATACAACAACTTGTTTCTTTTCTGAAACAAAAAGTTTATCTATTGCTCCACCAACTACAGAGTTTTCTAATACGTCAGTCTCTTTATCCATTAACGAGTATTCCACAAAAGAATTTTCTCTAATTCTACACTGATTCATAATAACTGAATTAAATACTTTAGCCCCTTTTGCTATATGTACTTTACGTCCTATGATAGAATTTTGTACTTCTCCTTCGATAAAGGCTCCAGAAGCAATAATTGAGTTCTTAACAACGGCTGACTCTCCATACCTAGATGGCGCAGACATAGTTTCTTTTGAAAAGATAGGACGATCCTTTTTAAACCATTCTTTTCTTACATTTTTAAATAACATTTGCATGTTTGCTTCATAAAGCTCTTTTGAAGAATTTATAAAATATGATGATGAATTAAAAGTGTAAATATGTCTTTGAAGGTTTGGTGCATAATCAAAAATATCAGATAAATTCCTGAATTGAATTTGATTGTAATTTTTTACATATTCTAGCAATAACTTTTTAGATATTATATACGTTTTTAAACGTTTTTTTTCAGACGATAAAATTTCTGTAATATCAGCTTTATTCATTAGATGTGAATGTAAAAAGATTTTATAATCAACATTCCATACTAAACTAGCTGGTGAAACAATAACGTATTCTTGATTTGATCTTTCAAAATATTCTAAATGTTCATACATTCTTTGAAAACTAATTTCATTTTCAACAGTTAATATTAAATTTTTTGGAGGCAATATAAAGATACCATCATGTCGTCTATTTAAATCCCATCTATCACCTGAACCGATGTGATCATTTAAAGAACGATAGTTCCCATATGGAAAAATCGATACATTGGTTATTTGTGAGTTTTTACAATTGGATAACGAAAAATCTATCAAACGATATTTCGCACCAAAAGGTAAGGCCCCAGGTACGCGATGTCTTGTTAGTTTAGAAAAATTCCCTTTACTTGTTGCATCAATTATCATAAATAAATCATTCATATATTCCACCAACCTCTAGCATATTGGTTTCACTTATCAAAATTAAATCTTCAGTTTCGCAACGATAATTATCAGGTATTATTATATCTTTATTCACAATAACATTTTGTAGAAAACAATCATGCCCTATTGTTACACTTGGTAGAATAACAGAATTGATTATTTTAGTCCCTGATTCAATAATACATGAATAAGCAATTGAAGAATGTATTACTTCTCCATTAATTAGACAACCATCAGCTATTACAGATTTAATTGCTCTTCCTTTTTCTAGCATAACGTGTGGGTTAAGATTTAATGATTTCGAATATACAGGATTGTTTTTTGATGAGTTTAATCCTAAAAAATCAGGATTGTCTAACAAGTCCATATTTGAGTCATATAATGATTTTATGGTTCCTACATCTTTCCAATATCCATCAAATTTATATACTGAAACAACTTTATTGTTTTCTATACATTTAGGAATTATATTTTTACCAAAATCAATATCATCATCACTTGCTTTTCCAAGAATTTCTTCTAAAACATCAACTGAGAATATATATATACCCATTGATGCTAAATTAGATTTTGGTTCACTTGGTTTTTCTTCAAATCCTAGTATGTGATTTTGATCATCGGTTTCAAAAATACCAAAACGACTTGCTTCTTTTGGATCCACATAATTAGCCGCTATAGTAACTTCTGATTTATTTTGAATATGATGTTTTAACATATTTTGGTAATCCATTTTATATATATGATCTCCAGAAAGTATTAGAACATATCTAGCTTTGTATGATTTGATAAAATGAAAATATTGCTTAACCGCATGAGCTGTCCCTCTTTGCCAAAGGACATCTTTTTTTCTAGAAAATGGCGTTAAGAATCTAATACCCCCATCAATAAAGTCTAAATCCCAAGATCTACCACTACCAATGTAATACATTAAATCAAATGGTTCATATTGAGTAACAATACCGCAGGTATCTATATTACTATTTGTTAAATTGCTTAAAGCGAAGTCTATTAAACGATATTTCGCACCAAAAGAAACAGCTGGTTTAGCTGTTTCGCTTGTTATTTCACCTAATCTAGTTCCTTTTCCACCAACTAGAATCATTGCTATCATCGTATTTTTCATAAGCTTTATCCTTTATATTTCATAATTGATATTGATAGTGGTGCAACTTTAATTTCTATTGATTGATTAAAACCGTGACTACTTTGATCTTTGGTTATTAATATTTCTCCATTATATACATCTGATCCACCATATATATCTTTATCTGAATTTAATATTTCTTCATAAGAGCCAGCTTTTGGTACACCAACAATAAAATTATCATATGCATTTGGTGTCATATTCAATACAACTATTGCAAATTCATTTTCTTCTCTTCCTTGTCGAATAAAAGAGAATATTGATTGTTTATAGTTTGTTTCATCTATCCACTTAAATCCCATTGGGTTATGATCTAACTCAAAGAAACATTTATGATGATTATATACTTTAATTAAATCTCTTACAAACCTATTAGAGCGATTATGGAAAGGATATTCTAGTAAATACCAATCTAATTCTTCTTTATCTTTCCATTCATGCATTTGAGCAAACTCTCCACCCATAAATAACAGTTTTTTTCCAGGATGCATGAATTGTAATCCCATCAAAAGCCTAAAATTGGCAAATTTTTGCCAATAATCGCCAGGCATTTTATCAACTAAAGAGTGTTTTCCGTGTACAACTTCATCATGTGATAAAGGTAATACAAACTTTTCTGAATATGCATACACTAATCCAAACGTAATTAAATCATGATGATATTTTCTGTAAATAGGATCTTTTTCAAAGTACTTCAATGTATCGTTCATCCATCCCATGTTCCATTTATAATCAAATCCTACACCACCATCTAATACACTTGTAGTTAGATTGGGATAGGTTGTTGAATCTTCAGCAAACATAAGAACAGATTGATCGCTTTCTTTAATTGCGTAATTTAGATTTTTTAAAAATTCTACAGCTCCGTGATTAGTTCCTATATTACAGTTACCTAAAAAATAGATTATATTTGATACAGCATCAATTCTAAAGCCGTCAACATGGAAGTATTCCATCCAAAAGAATGCATTAGAGATAAGGAATGATTTAGTTATACCTTTTCCTAAATCAAAATTTACTGTTCCCCAAACTTTGTTTTCTCGAATATTTACATCTTCATATTCATATACTGGTTCTCCATCAAACATATATAAACCATGTGCATCTTTACAAATATGACCGGGTACCCAGTCAGCTATTACGCCGATATTTGCTTCATGGCATTTATCAATTAAATACATTAAATCTTTAGGCACACCATAACGAGATGTTGCACTATAATATCCAGTGCCTTGGTAACCCCATGATTCATCAAGAGGGTGTTCTACTACTGGCATTAATTCGATATGAGAAAACCCATGTTCAATAACATAAGGAATTAGTAAGTCTACTAATTCATTGTATTTATGAAATGAACCATCTGGTTTTGTCATCCATGATCCAAGATGGAGTTCATAGATTGAAAGTTTCTCTTCATATGTGTTTTTATTTTTGCGGTCATTTAAGTATTGTTTATCTTGCCATTCATAACCATCTATATCATATACTTTAGAAGATGTATCGGGTCTTTCATCTGAAAAATAAGCATATGGATCTGCTTTAAAGATAGTTTGTCCATAGGAAGTGACTATACAGTATTTATATCTTGTCCATTCTGAAATGTCTGGAATATAAATACTGAAGATTCCTGAAATGTCTTCTTTTTCTAAAACATGAGTTCTTGAATCCCAGTTATTGAATTCTCCTACTATAGAAACTATCTTAGCATGAGGGGCATAGACTCTAAAGAAAACGCCGAGAATTTTTCCGGAATCATCTTTTTTAATGTGTGCTCCAAAATGTTTATAAGCTTCTTTTAGTTTTCCTTCATTGAATAAATATAAATCTAAATCAGTCATTTTATTCATATTTCTTCTCTCCCAATACCGCTTTTATTTTTGCGTAATTATATCCTTTTCTTAAAAGATAAGATATAACATTTGTTCTTTTATTAATTGAATCTTTGTACTTCTTTTGTGCAACTATATAATCCTTAGCGATGATTTCATCTTCGCTAATTTTTTCTTTTATTATTGATGATGATTTACTAACGTAATTAGAAACCTGTTCATAACTATAACCTTTTGTAATTAAATATTGTTTAATGTTTTGAGTTGCTTTGTTTCTTGATTTATTTTTCATAGAATTCATTTTTTTATTAAACAAATGATTTAAGTTTTCTTCTATTTCTTCCGGTTTTATCTTATCTATAAATTGTAAATAGATTTCTTTATCTATCCTCTTTTTATTAAGTTCATACATGATTTTTTTTGGACCTGTTTTTTTAAAGTCAAAACTCTCTCTAACAAAAATTTCAGCATATTTTAAGTCATCTAGGATCTTCGTATTTCTTAATTTCTTAAGATAGTATGCTTGTTCCTCGTAAGGAATTTTCTTTTTAGTTAGAAAATCAGTTACTTCTTTTGTACATCGCATTTTATATAAAGCGTAGTGTAAAACTT
>Ga0207997_1000030_pt1 | contig 58063 bp, 86 predicted proteins | sample AntAceMetag02UKN_FD_184777 | JGI IMG/M metagenome (GOLD analysis project Ga0207997, IMG submission 184777) | Saline lake microbial communities from Ace Lake, Antarctica - Antarctic Ace Lake Metagenome 02UKN (SPAdes) (version 2) | ecosystem: Environmental > Aquatic > Non-marine Saline and... | reverse complement strand
TCTTTAAGCAGTTTGAAACTGATCTGCTTACAATACTTAATAAGTTTGATATAACTGGTGCTTCAAGGTTATCCATAAATGATTTGCTGACACAATTACCTCAGCAACAGATTGATGCATCTAAGTCTGCAGCTATTGCTACTGAGGATGCATCAAGCAATCAAGGAGATAAGATAGAGACTGCTGCAAATAAAATAGTATCTGCATTTGAGAATGGAACAATATCTTACTCTGAAGCTACGAGTAAGATGGATCAGCTTAGAGTTGCTATTGATAGATTACCTATTGGTATGCAGAATGAGTTTGTGGATATGTTGGATGGTATGGATTTAATTATGAGGCAGTCGGTTGGAGGTAAAAGAGAAGAAGCAGAAGGAGTTGTAGCAGGCATTACTAATGAGGCAGAAGATTTCTCTGCTGACATAACTGCTATAGATGATGAGATGAGTAAAGTTATTGATAATTGGAATACACTTATTTCTGCTAGAGCTGATTTGCTTGCAGAGTTTGAGCAAGAGGCTGCAGATATTAAATCTGAATCTGCTGATAGAATAAAGTCTCTTGAAGAAGAGCGTGCTGCTTTGCTTGGTGTATTTGATTTTGGAGAGACTCAAAATGTTAGGTCTAAGAGATTTGCTGATGCCAGAAATGTTGAGAGCAAAATACTTGGAGAGATTATAGAAGCTCAAGGTAAGTTAGATCGGCTTAATGATAAGTTTGTTTCAGATCTTGATAGGATAGAGAGTAGATTACTTGATCTTGAATTAGAATATGGTAACATAACTGTTGTGTATGAAAAGTTTGCTTTAGATAGGGCTGCAAGAGAGCAGGAGTACATAACTTTTCTAGAGACTGAAGGAGCACTACTTGAGGAACTTTCAGGTAGAGCAATTGATTTTGCTGCTGCATTCAATAGCATGGATATTGCTTCTTTCATAGAAGATTTGAAGGGTATAGATGTTTCCACCTTATTCCCTAATATTGGTGAGCCTGATGCAGAAGCTGCTGCTAATACTGTAGCAGACCTTAATTCTGCAGTAAGTGATGCTATTGCTACATCTAGAACTGTACAAGGTGATGTAGCTGCCAATAGTAATCCGCTATCCCCTACTTTCACTAATGAGCCTGAGACTGAGCCTGAGCAGGAGTCTTTTACGCTACCATCTAAATATGATAAGTATGGTAACTTGTTTGCAGCTAATGGTTTTGAAGGCATTGTGAATAAGCCTACTCACATAACTGCAGGTGAAGGTTCTAGTCCTGAGTATGTAAGCATTCAGCCTTTGGATGGCATACACGGTCTTGCTCAAGGATTAGGTGGAGGAGGAGGAACTACTATCATTATAAATGAGACCATAGATTTACGTGGAGCATATGGAGTAGATGATCCTGCTGTAGCCCAAAAGGTATGGAAGACAGTTTGGGAACCTGCAAGGAGAGGTGCTATGAATAGAGTCTTAAACGTAAGAGGTAAGGTGACAAGATGAGCAAACTATCTGCTACTTCAGATACCGTTAAGCAATTAGGTATATCTGGCATAGGTACTGATGCAATAGGGCATAGGCTATATCTATTCCAGCAATTAGATGCAAAGATAATCTCATACGTTCCTAATGGTGGAGGGTATGGTGGCATATACTATATTGAAGGTGATGCCACAGACTTCATAGCTGGCTATGATTATTTTTGGATCAATAGCAGGAGTTCAGAAGACAAGAATGTTTTCCAGAAGTCTTCTGCAGTATATGATTCTCTTAAGTTATGGACTGCTTTATATGTAACTACTACTGCTGTAGATAGTTCTACCTATACAGCTAACATAAGCGATCAAGGATTTAATATATGTGGCCGTGTTGACATTACTAATATTATAGCAAAAATTGGTAACATAAAGCAGCAGATAGTTGAAGAAGGTTCTATTGGTAATTCTGTAGCAGCTCAGATTGAGTTTACTTTAGATGATGCTGATAGAGTTTATTATGATAAGGTGAATAAGTCTGGTAAGTTTTTTATGAAGAATTCTATTACTGAATTGATTTCAGTAGCTTCTAATTCAGAATACTCTCCTGCTTCAGAAATATATACTACATATGTTAAAGTATCTGATTTATCTAGTAAGTATGTAGGTTCTGATTTTCAGTATGGTTATGTTGAATTTCTTACTGGAGGGTCAGCCGGTAAGCGTTCTCTAATAACTAATACTAATGGTCACAATTTCAAGGTGCTAGGGCACCACGCCAAGAGTAATAAGCAGGTAGGGGAATACTATTTAGAGGCTAGACCTAAAGACCGTGTACGTGTGTTCAAATCGCCTACATTTTGGTTCAGACTAGATTTATGGCATAGAGATTATATCTCAGATAAATTATCTGTAATTACTGGCAAGATTGATAATGAGACAGTATCTGTTCAAGATAAGCAGCGTACAGTATCTGTTGTTGGTTATGGAACTGTAAAAGATCTGATGAATAAAGATCTTTCAGATCTTGATTTTGATTCAGGTCTTAACTTATTAAGGATGCAAGAAATTAAGGCTTTGTACATAGACCGTTGCGCCAATAAATCACTCAAGGTTATAAATAGATCAGCACTAGACCCTAATCCATTAGAAGCAATAACTGTATTGCAGGTAGGGTTTGATGTATCAGAAGGTTGGCATTTTGTAGATTATCACCCTCAAGGTAATTTATTTAGGTTTGATTTTGGCTTATGGTTCCAAGCTAAAGATGAAGGTAGTTTTGAGAAATCAACTAATTCTATTTTCTTAGCTAGCAGTGAAGATGCAACTGATTATAATTATCCTGCAGTATTGCCTGATCACTCACTTGAGTCTAACACTCTTGAACAGAATGTTAAGATTGAGAGAAAGTGGCATGGGAAATGGTGCTCAATTACAGTTGCTGTACAAGAGGATTTCTATGTTGGATCTGTTAATAATCAGAGGACTAAGGATAGCACTACTGCATTCAAAAAATTCTCAGGGCTACCTCAAGATCCTTATAGGTTAACATTCAGAGTGACTAAGGAAAGAGAGATTGCAGATCAGCAAGTATTATCCTATGCTTATGATAATGGAGAAACTGTTGTACCTAATTTATTTTTTGATAAGGTGATGACTACTGGCGGTGAAGAATTCAATTATGCTACATCTATTGGCGCTCAGATGGATAGGAAAGATTCAGCCACTCCTATTTGGGATGATACTAGCGCAGATAGATTAAGGTTGTATAGCTTGAAAAAGTTTAATGGCATATTTTTAAAGTTTGCTGATGTTAATGCAGGATATGATTCTAGCTTGACTAGAATGTTTCAGCACTTACAGCTTAGATTTTCTTCATCTAGTCCTGATGCTAGTTGGACAGATCAAAAAGGTATGAATTGGAATCCTAGATATGCTGGCGGATATTGCAATAATGCTCCTGCTGATAATGATAATTTGACGTTGAATACATATGTCTATCTTTTGACAGATTTTGATACTGATTATCACGCTAATATGTGGTTAGTTAGTCTGAGTGGTTCTAACTTTATGGAGGAAAAGAAAATAAAAACTTGGACTCCTCAATTAATACCGCCTGTAGGTAATTTGACTCTTATTGATATTGTTTTGGAAACAGGTTTTACTAATAATATTTCACAGAATGATAAGTTTGTTGTTATCAATAAAGAGGAGAGCGTAAGATGCATTGATGTTGGAGATTCTACTAAGGATGGAGATTCTCCAGATGTAATAGCTAAGCAGACTAGTCACTTAACAGTAGGCTCCTATTATGACGTCATAGTTAATCAGCATACAAATGTTAAATATTCTGATTTAATATTCAAACCTGGTGATTTATTGCATGTAGGGCATAGAAGCAAATTCAGTTCATTCTCTATTGGCTGTAATATTGATACAGTTGCAAATAATGATTATGCAGATATTGCTTGGTACTTAAGGAATGATTTTGTAGAGTTAGAATATTGGAATGGATTAGAATGGATTAAGGCTACAAATGTTCAAGTTGTCCCTACTTCTGTACTCAATATAAAGGATACTTCTTCAACTTTATATTCTGATGATGATGGAATAAAGTATAAGATATTCTTTGAAGCAGAAGGTTGGAATACTGGTTCTTATGATAATGCTCTGTATGGTAGCGCTGGCGCACCTTCTGATATAGATGAAAATCAGATCTATATGGTTAGGATGCAATTTTCTATCTCTATGCCAATAATGCTAGAATTTGTTTCACTCAATTTAGCTAATGAATTGAATCTTGCTATCTTTTGGGAGAATATTCCAAATTGGAGTACTTCTTCTGTATTTAGAACTGATGGTAAGTATATAGTTGATACGCTAAACCTTGCAAATTTATCTTTGGATTATTATTTTGTAGAATTAATCAATTATGATTCTTACTCTATATTGTCTGAGGCTAAACCTATTGAGAAATTAATAGGATCTGGTAGCGATGTACTGTATACTGTTATTGATCCGAATAATATAGATCAAAAAGTTACTGCTGATGTATTAGTTTGTAATCCAAATAAGAATAATAACATCAGCGCTATTCCTAGGAATATTAACTATAATTGGATGATGGAGAAGATAGTAGATGACTCTGGATTTAAATTCAATAAGACTAATAAAAATCATTTGGATAACTATAATGATTTTGATAATAACTATCCTAGTTTGATTGGATCTAATTATGATGGTTGTTATCCAGTAAGCCCTGGATGGGCTGGAGCATTAGTATCAGAAGACCTCTCTACATATGCCTTCTCAGGATCTTATCAGCATATATGTACTATAAGGGATAATGGTACATACAAGGCTTATGCGGTTCATGCTGATCTCGGAGGTATAGATTTATGGACTTCTACAGATATGAAGACATGGACTAACACAGGGAATATTGTTGCCAATATAGGGGATTATAATATTTTAGCTATAGATGTTGTAAAGAATAAGAGTGATTCAGATTATGCTTTCTTTATCATAGCTGCAGATACTGCCGGAGTAAATAGGTATAAGTTATTTGTTCTTAAGACTGCTACAGAGACAGCTATTGATATGGCAACAGTTACTGAAATACTAGACTTGGTAACACAGAATGTAGGGTCTTGTTCAGTATTAGCTATTAAAGGTAAGTTAGCAGCTACTTCTGATTGTAGAAGGATAATGTGGATTACTGCTTATGATGATCTTAATGTAGACGGTAGTAACATTCCTACTGACTCATCTGATATATGGTATTATGAGAATTATGAGGATAATTTAGAAGGTCTTTGGAGGCATAGCAATGCTTATGCAGTTCAGTTTGATGAAATTAATAATGCTATCAATCCTTGTTTCATAAAAGGTAATTTTGCAGAGAATCTTGGTAATGATGATGATGATAATTATGATAACATGCACTTTGAAGTAGTATACCTTACTACAGGTGGTACAAGGTTAGCAAAGATTTTTGCACCATACCAAGATGGTACTTTATATGATTCATGGGAGACTGGACCACTTACAGCAGGTAATTTTTTAGACGGATTCTCTGTGGTGAAAGATACTAATATATACAACCTTAGAGATATTACTACTAGGGATGCGTTCACCATGATACCTACAACTATTGATGCATTTATCATGATCGGGCTGTCAGTTGGTACCAATACACCATTGGTAAAGGTGGTAGACTTAGAAGTTTCAGATCATTCGCCTGGATACCTGAAGAGTGTTGCTGCTGAACTTAATGGATATGATTGGTTCTGTACTGACTCAAATGATATAACTCTTGATAATGAAATTAACTCTGCTGATTTGTATTTAGGATTTGATAAGAAGTTTAACAAGTTAGATGCAATCCCTAACTCTTTGAAGTTGAGCGATAAATTCTTAGTTCAATATTGGGATGGTACAGCTTGGCAAAATTTTGATACTATGTACCAGAATAGGAATAAGATTTCAGATAGTGAGATTTGGCCATTATTTAGTTGTTACTGGGATACTCCTATTGATTGGAAAGCAGCAGAGATAAGTGCCATAGATGCATACTCATATTTTAGTTTGGAAGTAAGGTCCAACTCTTTATATTGGATTAAGATTAGTTTGTCTTCTGACTATGCAGGATCTTCTACTGCTACATTCAAAGGGTTTAGAAGTTGCTATACTAATTTGTTTCTTACTAAGGGTAGGAATTTATATCTAATGGAGAATTGGAGTTATGTTAAGAGCATATATACTTTTGGTAATGAGGTTGATAAGAATTTAAAGATTGATAGTATGTCTCATGATAAGTCTGGTAGATTAATTTTGGTTAATCTAGTAGAGGATGGTATGTATGATTATCGCATAGATCAGACTTATGTATTTGATATATTTGGTAAGCATAGAGGTCAACAGCCAGTTTGGGATAATGGAGATACTCACATATGTCTTAAGGATAGACCTGAATCAATCTATAGAGTAGGTTATGAGAATGAGGTTGATGCAAGTATAGGTTCCGGTTTTGAAACTTTTAAGGTCCAAACTATAGGATACTGGGATGATGCTTACATAGAAGGATTGTATAGGGATGGTACATTTGCTGGTAATGAGCATGTTGGTTATAATTGCCCAGTGCCAAAGCCTCAGTTTCTCAGGAAGTTCTCTATTAGGAATGGTGATTGGGAGTTGACTGGTAGCTTTTGGGATATTGATTTTGTGAATAATGCATATCTATTAAAGTCAGGACATCCTACTTCTGCTAATAATTTTTCAGATAATATCATTTCTTCTATAACTAATAGTGGTCTTCTTAATGAAGAGTTGGTTAATGGACCATTTCGTAAGGTTGCGCCAGGATTTTACGGAGCACTTGAGAGATCACTAGCTGATATAGACCTCAAGGTGCATTTGAACATTGAGGACGAAATAACTTCACTTCCTGGTGTTCCTGTAGCCGATGCTAATTACCTAGTGGTAACAGGTGCTGGTGGCGCTATAGCAGGTAAGGTAAATGAGTTTGCTACTTATGTAGATAGTGAGTGGAGTTATTCAATACCTTCTAATGGTACTATTATATACATAACTGATACTGTAGAGTATAAGTGGTGGGATGGTCAAGAATGGAGAGAATTTGGCAGTACTGTTGTATGGCCAGGTAGAGAAGATCCTGCTAATGCTGAAGGTATTGGCCTTGAGTTTACTATGGGACAGACTGGCGTCAAGGTTCCTTATTTTAGACCATACAATAACAAGCCTACTAGGTTCCTTAATAATAATACAAATCAGTATCTAGATGATAAGATGGTTATATCTCATAGACATATTCCATTAGGGGTAGAGCTTGCTAATGTGTTTGGTCATCCTGGTTACCCTACTGGCCCATATCCTTTCAACTTGAAACCTACTTGCGCTGCAGCTATGGAAGATTTGGCTTCTATTAAGGATTCTGATGGTACAGATTCTACAAGAGATATTCTTGAACTAGGATCTCCTGCTATGGTATTTGGATCATATATGTTTAAGGATGTTGAACTTAGCGATACTGTAGAAAGGGAAGAGGCTGCTGGTGATGATGTTAATCCTTATGGAGTATCTGCTGTAAATGTATTTAAGTCTCAAGGTAGAGCCATTAATTGCTTGAAGGCTTTTTACTATGATGGGGCAGCTACTACTTATACTGTTATTACAGATGATATGAATTATAAGGATTCTGATAATAGTTATGATATGGATCACGCAGATGATGCTATTTTTCTATGTCTTGATAGGAAGTTCTTTTCCATACTCATGAGCGCGAATGAGACATTTTTAAGTAATGATAAATATGTTAACTTCCTAGACACTACTGGTACTTGGCAGAGTTTGCTATCTTGGTCTAATTATAATGGATTTAATGCAACTGCTTTAAACCAAGCAAGTGATCTATGGACTAAGAAGACATCTGGTACACAGAGTTATTGGGACCCATTTAGAAATGATTGGGATCAAGAAACATTTGAGGGAACTACTGGTTATTGGATTAGGATAAAGGGAGATAGTAATGCTGGAGCTAAATTATTTTGGGCAGTAATAAATGGATATTGCTTATGGGATTCTATGAGATGGTGGAATGACTATACTATTACATCTGACGTATTGCCTGCTGCTCCTACTGATGCACAAAAGCGTTTGATGGATACATATGTTCCACTATCTATTGATTATGATCCAATCAGGAAGAGAGTTACTGGCTGCTTCTGGGATTTTACAGAAGATAAGTATTATCCATTCTCTGAAACATTTGATCAAGATAAGCTTAGAACTGCTACTGCAAATATATGGAGTTGGGAGGGATTAGGATTAAACATAACTGATACCTCCGACTTTAATTATTTTTATAAACTGCAGAGTATTAAATCGGTATCTCCTGTAGATAGCAAAGCAATTCTTATAGATGACAGTAAGCCTGATTCAATAGCGCTAATGGCTAACTTGAAGAATTGGGATAATGGTCAGAGTTTGTTTACTTTTACTTTGGGTTCATAATGGCTGCAAAAGTAATCAATCAAATTGATACATTAGATGGGCTATTAATTTTTGCTACTGAGAATAATTTAGAAGATGGTTTGTTTGCTCATAAAATGGATTACGAAGTTAATAGCGATGCAGAACTAATTGAATTGGTAGATGATACAGCTTCTCTAAGCATTTGAGGAATTATGGAAAATCTTATTGAGTTCAAGCAGATACTTTTCGGGTTCACTGCCGAAGGTAATGACAAAAGAATAATGGCATTCCAAGATGGTGGTAGTAAAGAGAGCCTATCTGATGCTGGTTTCAATTCTGGAGAGCAAGTCATCAACTTCCTTATATTTAAAGGTGACTTGTATGCTTTAGTATCAACCACCACTAGCGGTAGACTTCTTAAGCTTGCTACAATTATTAGTGGCTCTGCAGATACTTGGGAAGAAATAGATGTAGGTTCTGAGTTTGATGAACGTATGCATGACTTCTGCTACGGTGGAGATAAGCTATACATATTTGGTACATATAACACTTGGACATATGATGGTACCACTCTAAGATCTATTGATCCTATTCCTACTGGCTTGAGTATATACTCCTCCTTATATTATGCAGATAGCATTTACTTATATGGATACTTGAATGACTATGGATCAGAGACTCAAATTCTTTATAAGTTTAATGAAGATATTGGTTATATTGAAGTAGATAGTTCTGCTACGCATATGGAATTAGAGAGCACATATGATGTATTTGGTAAGAAGCTTATATCAGAGTATAGAGGTAAGTTGTACTATTGCTTTGTGATAAGCACAGATTTTATTCTAAGATCATATGATGTATCTACAGAATTGCTGGTAAGTGAATATACTCTCGGAGATAGTGATGATGTTTATACTTGCATGCTACAGTATGAAGGTTTGATACTCACTTCCCTATATGATACTGCGGCAGGTAGTCCTGATGTAAAAGTATTTGTTCCTGTTAAGTATGAGATTGAGAATGCATTAGTATCTGGTGATGGTGATGTATCAGAATCCTTGATAAGAGTTGATTCTGATCCTATGTTTTCTAATAGGTTGAAGTCTGATTCAAGCATACCTTGCTTTGCTTCTTATCCTGTAGTAGGAGTTCTAAAGGGTAAATATGGATACGCATTCAAGTATGGCAATAGACCAGAGTTCTATACTGATCTTGATGATGTCAATTCTCTACTCAATATAAATTTGAAAGATCTGATGGATCAGCTATGTAGCATGACTAGTGCTGTGTTCTTTGTAGATGGAAATAATACAGCTAGGATTAGTGATAGGGAAGTGGTAGGATATCCTGACAAGTTTAAGGAATTTAATCAGAAAACTGATTTTGGCAATGACTATATAAAAGAGATCAAAGAGACTAAAGAGTATCCTAATGACTTTAGAAGGATTGTGATAAATTGGAATAACGCTAAATGGGAAACAAATAATCCTGTTGCTATTGGTTCGGTTGCTTCCATAGGTAGTGTATTTGAATTTGATTCAGCTTTTGTTAATGATCCAATTACGGCTGGCAATATTGCTACAAATCTACTTAAGCAGCTAATATCAGTAGAGCAGTTAGATACAGTTTTATCCTTGGCACATTACTTAGAAGGAACTGATAATGTATCATTTAATGTTAAGGATGATTTCATTTATCTTGATAAGGATAGGGAGTACAAATTGTATGCAGTGGAACATAATTTAAATGAGATGACTACTTCTCTTATAGTAGTAGAGCGGGTCATTTCTGAAGCCAAGGAGTTGATCTAATGGCATTAGTAAATTTTACCACCTCTACCACAAATGGTGTGAGTGGTATATCAAATCAAAATAATGTTATTTATCGTAATGGGTATTATTACATTATTTATGTATCACAAGGTGCATTAGCATTTGGCAATACTGCTATGAGGTATAAGAAGTCAATAACTGTAGAAGGATTATATACAGCTATTGAAGGTACTATATTGATAAGAGGGTATTCACAAGATGACTATGATCCTGATGGTAGATCTGCTAGTGCATTTGATTTTAGATATGATGAGACAAATGACAGAATATTATTTGCTACATCTGGTTGGATAAAATATTCTGCTCTAAGTTCACTTAGAACTTCTTTTGCTACTTTTGATGGTAGTGGTGATATAGTTATGGATAATGCATTTCCTCATACTGTTCTGGCATCAAATGGAGCAAGTGAGAAATTTGGTTGTCCCAGAGTGTGTTTATTAGGTTCTGGAAAATGGGTGATATTGAGTTGTGAGCTTTTATACCTAACTAGCCCATATCCTACTCGTTTTGGTAGGGTAAGAGTGTATATATCTGATAGGGATAATCCATCAGCATTTGCTCATTGGACTGGATATGATATGTTGACATCAGCGGCACAAGATTTATCTACAGCTATGTCAATCCAAAGGGTTGCTGATGGTTCTGATGATTTTGTTGTAGTGTATTATAAGCGTAATTCAATTGGTGGGTATATATTTCAAACTTTGAAATCTAAAAGGTTTGATTTTGGCGCAGGAACTTTTGGTGCAGAAGTAGATATTGGTTTATCAATTTATGATTCACCTGCTAATCAGATGCTTAATCCTGATATTACCAATATGGAATTGAATTCTTCTGGGATTCCTTATTTTGTGGCTTTCATTATAAATACTAATGATGATTACACAGAACAGAATAAGGATATGTATTTATGTCAATATGCTGAAGCTACGGATAGTTGGGTGACTGAGTTACAGAGTGATGCACTTTTTACAGATCATTACCCATATCACCCAGTGACTGGTACTATATCTTTCTATCAGGATTATCTATTTCTTGTATATGGTGATAATATAACAGCAGCATCTACAGCAGAGCTTTGTTGGGCATATAAGCCTGCTGGAGAGAGTTGGGTAGATATACGCAGTTATCTTGACGCAGATATGAAAACTACTGATATTTGGTATGGTAATGCTACGTGTAATGGAATTATATCTGGCGGTAAGGCAATAGCTGTATTTGTATGGCTGAATAGGTTTGGTGCTCCAGATCACAATAGCATATACATGACATCTAAGTCCATAGGTGCATTTGGACTTATACCTGTTGTAAATGCAATACGTAACTATAATGGTTTGATGTGTTTTGCTTCTGAGAATACTTTAGAAGATGGTTTGTTTGCTCATAGGTTAGACCGTGAGGCAAACTCGGGAACAGATTTAATTGAATTGGTAGATGATACAGCTTCCTTAGATTTGTGAGGGTAATGATGGAGATTTGGTTTAAGATAATTATTGCTGGTTTATGTGGGTCTGCTATTTCTGCTTTGGTAACTTACTTCATGTCTACAAGGAATATGGATACTGCTATGAGGAGGGTTACTAAAGAGTTCATGGAGGATCATTTGGAAAAGGATCACACTAACATTATGGGTCACGATGCAACTTGGAAGGTGGCAAAGCAAGCTATCAAGGAGCACGTTGATACTTGTGGTAAAGATTTGAAGCAGGATGTTAAAGATTTAGAGAGAAAGGTTGATTCAGTAGTGTTAATCCAAGTTAGACATAATACTGAAATAAAGAGTATGAATGGTACTCTTAAGGCCATTGCTAGAAAAATGAATATAATCATAGTAGATGAAGGAGAATAATTATGTGTAGTTTACCGGACCCAGGTGTACAAGTTTGGGCTGATGAATTTGTAGGAGGGACTACCGATGACCCAGCAATCCTACATTTAGTTGAAGAGAATCTTATGACTAATGGAGATTTTGAAAGTGCCATTAGCGGTTGGAGTAATGATGCAGGTACTGCTCCTAGTAGAGTGGATGCAGGATCATTAGCTGCTAAGGGTAACTATGTAATGCGTTTACAGACGGCTTCAATTACTCATAGAGCAGTAAGCTTTACTGGAACCAAGATACTCTTAACAGGATTTGTTAAGTTTATTGATACTGATGCTGCTGGTAGTTTTGATATAGATCTGTACATAACTGCAAATTCTACTTATGTTGCAGCTCCTGCGGTAAAGAGTATATCTGTAACTATTAATTCTGAAGATGCTATAGTTGATGAGACAGGATACTTCGCACCATTCTATGCTGAGTTAGAAGCTGTTGCGGGTAGTTATGTTCATATTAATTTTGGGTGTGATGCAAGCGTTGAAGTTTATCTGGATGATCTTAGACTGTATGAAGTATCCAAGAATATATCCCTCTATAAGCCTAATAGGTTGTCTGTTAGACATAAGGTGATAGTAGATGCTGACTATGTGATGTATGATGGATCTAAGAAGGCATACGTTAAGGGTTGGCGTCCTATCTATTCTATAGGCTACGATTATATAGATGCAGCTGGAGTTGTTAATACTATTGGAGTATCGGAAAGCATGTTTAACTTTTTCATACCTCACTCTAACAACCTGAATGGTAATTATGTAAGAGGTGTTAATGATTTTAGCGCTCCACCTTTCCGTGGTAGGTATTTAGGTCATGAGCAGAACTTGGAACTAGAGAGCATATTCATCCAGAAGTATAAATCAAGGGAGTATGGAACATCATACTTCTCAGTTACTGCTAATACGTAGTTGATAGTATATATAATTGAATTAAATTAAACATATCTGGTAAGTAGGGTAACTACTATATTTCTTAGTAGGAGAAAACGCTACTGTCATATTATGATCAAAATATTTAGAAACAAAAACGACCAGCAAAAGGTCAACGTAGAATTCCAATCTCAAGATAGCTTCTTTGTAATAAAGAATATCTTGTCATCATTCATAGGGTCTTATTTTAACAGATCAGATAAGACTTGGAGAGTTGATATTGATGATACTGATGCTATGATAAAGCAGCTTTTAGAGATTAAGGGAGAGATACTGCAAGTTGATTTGAATATATATGATGCAATTGATATATTCAGAGAGAAAAGAGATGACCTTCTTCAGCTAAGGAATAGTTTAGATGGTCATGATTGCGGCATAGCTCTTAAGGAACCTCATCAACTACTACCATTCCAGCATGTTGGCGTAGAGTTTATGTATCAAGTTCGGAAGGGTATTGTAGCAGATAAGGTAGGGCTAGGGAAAACTATTCAAGGATTTTGTGGAGCACTTAAATTGATAAGAGAAGGTGTTGCTAAGAAGTGCTTGATCATAGTGCCAGGAACTTTGAGGAAGAAATGGAAAAGAGATATTGAGAAATTCTTAGACGTACCTGAGCCAATAATACTTGAAGGCGTTCCGTCTAAGAGACAGAGTATGTATGAAAAATGGATGGATAATGAAGATCCATTCGCTATTATATCTGATGATACTTTGAAGAGAGATTGGCCCAACTATATGGAGAACAATGTAGTTCATCCGTATGGGGTAGTTATTGATGAGATCCAAAGAGAGAAGAATCCACAATCAAATCGCTCTCAGATGATAAGAGAAGTAGCAGAACATAAGTTGTGTAAGTTTAAGTTTGGTCTATCTGCTACATATGTAGAGACTGGATTAGAGAATCTATTTGGAGTGATGCTTATTGTAGACAATACTGTATTTGGTAATAGCCCATCTAAGTTTGATTATAAGTACCTAGTGACTAATGATTATACTGGTAAGGTAACGGGGTATAAGAATGTAGATGATGCCACTAGAAGGATGAAGTATGTAGCAATCAGAAGGCATAAAGAGCAAGTCAAAGATCAGATGAAAACCTTCCTCCCTAAAGTGAATGTGAATACTTTATGGGTGGAATTAAATAAAGATCAGAAGCAAGTATATAATGAAGTAGTTTCTAGAGTTGCTGACAATATCCGCAATATGGAGAAAGCCGATAAGATAAGGATGGCTACAGTATTGACTGAGCTTAACTATCTAAGGCAAGTATCTATCTCTACAGAACTTATAGGCCATGAGATCTCATCTTCCGTTAAGATGGATATCTTAAAGGAAATGCTTCCTGAGATTATTGAAGAGAATAAGGTGATGATATTTTGCCATTATACTGGTTTTGTAGATCAAATGGAGAGAGAACTAAATTTGATGGGGATTAAGAATATTGCTATGCACGGTAGTAGAGTAGAGGGTAGCGCTAAGAACCGTCAAGACATGATAGATAAGTTCTCAGAATCAAAAGATATAAATGTATTGATAACTTCTGATATTCTTAAGGAAGGAGTTGATGTACCTGCTGCAAGTTACATTATAAATACTGACATATTATGGAATCCTGCTGGTATGGTTCAAAGGGCTGGTAGGATAGATAGGTTGAATCAAACTAATGAAAATATATTTGTTATCAATATATGGTCGGAATCTGGGATAGAAAAGGATATGCATGACGTTGTCTATAAAAGAGAGGAGTTAGCCAATCAAGTTATGGATGATGGGTTCAAAGAAAAGAGGGTCAGGAAGTTATCTTTTAAGGATGTTAAGCGTATGCTGAGGAGAGTGTAATGAATATTAGATGTACCAGAAGTTGTGCATTAATACCATATCTTGTATATGGTGGAGATATAGAGAAAGCTGTAATTGAAACAGAAAATGGTAGTAAGTATGAAATTGAGGAAGGAAAAGATGGATCTCTAAGCATGCACTCAATTGGAGCAATTTGTGAGCAAAAAGAAATCGCCGTTTGAGTCGGAGGGTTTCACAACCAGCACTCCGTATGCAACATATACAAATATTGATTATAGAATACGCTATAAGCTACTGAATAATCAGGTCAAGATAGATCTGAAGGAAATTATAGATAAGATACTTGCTGATGCAGGAATACAAGGTTTCAATACCAAACAAGTAGAGTTTACAATACCTTATGATATTGATGAGACAGCATCTGATGATACGTTCTCCCTACTGGTTGATAGGAAAAGGTTTCAGATTAGGCTACCAGAACTTCAGTACGCAATTAATAAGCAACAGAAGATAGATTGGGACAATACCCATCCTCATAGATGGTCTCCTGCACAGTGGTTAAAGTTTTTTGAGAAGAAGTTTTGGGATACATATGGTATTGAATCTGTTGAGCTTAATTTAAGAGGACGCCAAGGGGGTAATAGGAGAGGCAAGGCCACTACGTTAATTAGGGGCCTTATATATAAGATAAAGGCGCTAAACAGCCTTGAATGTGATGAGACTAGTGTTGTGGAGTATATAGTATGGGCTTTCTCTAATAAAGCGTCAAAAATATCGCTTTCGCTTGGTTTAGTTTGTTCAGATGCTATGATACAAGAATGGGTTATATGGAAACGTAAGCAACTAAAAAGTAAGCCTGCTAGTAAGATAGGTGGGAAGTGGGATGATAATGAGTGATTATGTCAACAGTTTATTATCTTCTGCTGGTATACCATTATCAGTAGATGTGAAGGGTTTGAGTTTGAAAAGTAGTAAGAATTGGAAAAGAGCAAAGCAGTTTATTGAAGGTACATCCAATTTGGTAATAATTGGTCCTGAGCAATATAGGTATGTAATCAAAGTTATGAGGATGAAGTTGATGCTTCAGCCTGAAAAGGTTATGACTATGGTTACATTCAATAACATATACTTTATGCCATTTATTGAGTTGCTACATAAATATGGGGATAGAGATGTTGTAGCTATTTCAAGCATGAGTAATACTACTTCAGAGCCAAGGAAAAGGAATGTCTGTAGTTTCATAGATTGGATGTGTTCAGAAGGTAAGCAAGTATTGTTAGCTTCAGCAGGAGTTGATGAGTTTAGATCTAGTGTAGAATATGCTTGGGATACTGTGGATAGTAATTTTGATGTCTTGCACTATAAGGACTGAGAATGGAATATATTGATCTAAAGTTAGAGCGCAATGTATTAAGCTGCGTATTTTTCCATAGAGATATGTTGCTGAAAATAGTCAACAAAGGAACCTTCCCTATTGAAGCTTTTGCTGACAAATCAATACGCAATATCTATAAGATAGTCCTATCATTTTTCAATCATAATGGAAAGATGATTACAGAGGATTTGCTTCTGAAATATATTAGCAGATACTCTAAGAGCAAAAAGAATGCTGCGTTGTTTATTGAGAAAATGGAGTCAGTTGTAGATAAGGTCTTAGCTCATAAGCCTAGCGATTCTGATATTGATCTTTTTGATACTCATGTGAGTGAGTTGATAATAATGCTCAATGCTCGTATGATGCAAGAGTATCAGATGGCATTATTTGAGAAGGTAGATGCGAATGATATAGATGGAGCAAAAGATCTGATTAATACATTTAAGCTTATTGATGAGGATGATAGCATAGACAAGGGGGAGTATGCTGAGGACTTCAAAGAAAGAGAAGACCTTATATTAAGGAAGTATAACAATCCTGAAGAATATCAGCTTGTTGCTACTGGCATACCTAAATTAGATGAAGCTTTGGATGGAGGAATTGATAAGGAGTTTACTGTAATAGCTGGGCATTCTAATGATGGTAAGTCTCTATTGACTACTCAGATTGCTACCAATATGTGGATGATGAAAAAGAATGTAGTATTTGTTACTATTGGAGAGATGAATAAGAACTCTGTTCAGAATAGAATTGATGCCAACATTGCCAATATTGAGTTCAAATTCTTCCGCAATCCTAAAGACCATTATGATCCAGGTATACATGATCAATGGAAGTCTGCCATAGAAAGATGTAAGAAACACGCAGGTAAATTAAAGATAATTGAATTCAGGAAATCTGCTTCAGTAGCAGATGTATTGCAAAAAGCTTATGAGACTATGCATGAATGGAATGAGCCTATAACTGCCCTGATAATAGATTCCCTAGATAATCTTACTGCAGTTGAAAAACCTGGAGTTAAGGATTGGATGAGTTATGAGGAAATATGTTGGGATACATTCCTAATTACAAAGAACTTTAGGAACCATAATGGCATTAGTGGTATACCTGTAATTGCTACTACTCAGCTTAAGAAAGCTAACAAGGATATTTCAGATAGCTCTAAGACTAGACAATTGAGAGAGGATGATGTTGGTTCATCTCCTTTCCAGTATAGATACTCTGAATTATTCATAGGTATGAAGAAGCGTGAGAATCCTGGGGAGAGTGAGTTACAGATAATGAAGGGTAGGGGAGTGGGTAAGTTTACCGGAATAGTTTGCCACAATAACTTTCCAGTATGTAGGTATCATGATCCAGATGTAGAGAAAAGACATAAAGAAGAATTGTCAAAAGCAGCCAAGGCAGAAGGAACTAAAGAAATTGAGATAGAATATGAAGGAGATGATGAATGAGACCTGAAGAAGTAGACAGCTGGTATGAATTATTGAAAGATAATGGCTGTACAGGGATTATAGATTACGGTGAGTGGATTATGCTTAAGTGTGTATTCCATGATCAGAGTGATAGCAAAAGGCCATCATTTGGTATCCATAAAGAGACTGGTACAGGAAATTGCTTTGGTTGTGGTAGACATAGTTGGGAAGAAATATGTGAGCTATTTGGGTTAGAGACTGAGGAGTTCATAGATGGTGTTAAGGAAAAGACTTGGGAATTTTTTAGGAGAAAGTTATTCAATAGAAGCAATATTACTAAGTTCAATAGGTATAAGATACCTGAGTTAGTTGATCAAACAAATAGTAGATTCCTGAAGTATATTGAAGGTAGAGGTATTGATGGGAGATTGCTGAAAAGATTTGATATAACATATTGTATTGATAAGAAGTCAAAATATTACCAGCATATTATAATTCCTATTGTGGACGAGAAGGGCGTGTTATATTTTCAAGGCCGTTACATAGGCGACAAAGATTGGCTTCCTAGATGGAGACAACCCAAGGACTGTGCTAGGTGGAAGACATATTGGGGTTGGGAGGAGTTCAAGAATAAGGAAAGCGTATTTTTTGTAGAGGGAGTTACTGATGCTTTGAATATGGTTCGGTTAGGATTCCCTACAATTACGGCAAAGAACTTTTCTCCCTATCAGATAAGTATGATACTCAAGTCGGGTATCAAGAATATATTCCTTTGTTATGATAATGATCCTGCTGGTAGAACATTACAGAATAAAAGAGGATGGGATATACATTTTACTGCTAAGGCCAAGTGGTTGTTTCAAGATTCTGGAAGAATGATATATGATGCCAAGCTTCCTAGTTATGCTAATGACCCTGGTGAATTGAAGAGTGCAAGCGATTTGATAGAGGTAAATTCGGTCATTAGAGAGTATGTTGATACTTTCTAGCGTACCTGATAGAAAGTTAATTAAAACACTATTAGCACGCGGTGTTATTAGTTATATTATCTACTAACTAAGGGAGAGATAGAAAATGGCACGCGCTTCAACAAAGGAGAGTAAGTATGCTTCGCTAACATTACCATTTCTGTATAGGCTATGCCATGAAAGGGGCATAAAGAATTATTGCTTTAAAACTGAAGAAGAAGCGGTAGCATTATTAGTTAAATATGATGATGAAAATGATGCTAATCCTGAAGAAGATATTAGCCAAATTAAACCTGAGGAGAATGAAATGGCAAAAGATGATATTGATGAACTGGACGATGACATCGTTCTTGATGATGAACTTTCAGATGAAGGCGAAAGTGTAACTGATAAGGTAAATAAGCGTCTTGAAGGAAAAGATGAAACTCCTTCAGATGATCTAGACGATCTAGACTTGGATGATTCTCCAAGTGAAGAAGCTGCTGTAGAGGAACCTGTTGTTGAAGCTAAAGAAGATGATATTGATGATGACATTGGCGATCTCGATGATGAGATTGATTCTGATGGTCCTGAAACTCACAATTCTAAGGAGAAGAACGTGGCTGCTAAGAAAACTGATGAAAAGAAGACTGAAAAGAAGACAGAAGACAAGTCTACTGAAAAGAAAGCCCCTGCTGAGAAGAAAGATCGTGCACCTCGCAAGAAGGTTGGTGATGATCCTGATGCAACATCGCCTTTCGTTCCTACCACAGCTGGGCATTTTGTATTCATGACTCTCCTTAAGTCTGCTGGCAAGAAGATCAATTTGGACAAGATTGTTGAAGTTGCTAATGCAGCTATTGAGAAGAAGATTGGTAAGGAAAAGCTTCCCAAGGACACTAAGGCTAAGGCCAAGATCATTATTGGTGAGATCAATAGTGGCAAGCGCGGTGACAAGTGGGGTAAGTTTGAAGTTGCTGATGGTAAAGTGACGCACATTCCACAATAGTTAATCTTTTAGAAATGATGCCAGAGGGGGCTAACTGCTTCCTCTGGTATTGGCATATAATTATGGTTATAAAATGCACTAAATGTAAGTGTGGTAAGGATGTATCAGAATTTAATTCTGGCGATTATAAGGTACACATCCTTACAGGAACTTGTAGGAAATGTAAGTCTAAATATGCTAAACACTTTAGACTTACTGTTTTTGGTTTAATTAAGAAATTGTATGAGAGACAGAAATATACTTCAAAGGTTACTTGCAATAGGGAACTTTGTTACACATTTAAAGAGTTCTGCAATTGGATTTTATCCCAAAAGCATTTTTATAGATTGTTTACTAATTGGAGAGATTCAGGATATGAAAAGGATTTAAAACCTACAGTGGATAGGGCTGATAGTAAAATTGGGTATCATTTTGGTAATATACAACTAGTAACTCACAAATATAATTGGAACATAAAAGGTGCAAGAGATAAGGGCAAACCAATAGACCAGTTTGATTTAGATGGAAATTTTATTAGATATTATTATTCATTTGAATCAGCAGGTAGAGTTTTGGGCATATCTTCTACTCATATAAGTAGATGTATCAAGTCTGGTAAAAGTTGTAAAGGATATATTTTTGCATTGAGTGATAATGTAACTTTTTAAAGGGTAGCGATCATGTTAGCATTAGTGGAGGGATTGAATGGAGCAGGCAAGTCTACCTACATTAAAGGGCAGACTGGGCAACTATTGCACACACCTTATGCCAATCCATTAAGATGGGAGAAATCAAAGCACCGCCTGATAGGTTCCCTAGATCGGAAAGAGTGTTATGCAATAGGAGTGTATGAAGCTATTTATCACACTCATGTTGATTTTGGTAATATGCGTAGGTCATACTGGTGGGATAGAACTTGGATATCAGCTTATGTGTATGGCTCAATAAAGAAAGAGGCATTTGACTTCTTGTCAGATTTGTATGTAGAAATTACTAATCATATAGTATTTGTAGATACCAATGTAAGTATTTGCAAGGAAAGATTTGCTAATTCAGTTGAAGATAAATCATATGTCAATAATTTTGAATGGAATAAACTACACTCTAGATTCTGTAGAGCTATGCAAGAATTGAATACAAAAGGTTACAAAATAAAAACAATAAAAGGAGTAGCAGATGAATCGGTTCCGGTCTGAGAAGTTTCCTAAGTTGTCAGTATGCTTGTATGCTCCACCGCCTAATCCTGAGAAGATTATAGCTCACAATTATCTTGAATGTATTGAAGATAGACAGATTGATGATCCTAATGAAATTGATATTGCTGACGCTAAGTCTATTACAGAACATGTTATTCAAGGTGGTCATACTCCTGCTTTGGAAAGCTTGCTTTTAGGGTTTAACATTAGAGGCATGAGTAAGGTAGTCTCTCATCAAATAGTACGGCACCGGATAGGGGTAAGTATAGGTCAGCGCACTCAAAGAGCTAACTCAAAAGAGTATCTTGGAAAATTCTATAATGGTGAGCACTTCATCCTTCCTCCATCTTTGCAGCAAATTATGGCACCATCTGATGGAGATCCTGATGATAATCCAGATCTTATGCATTTGCATAATTATATGCACAATTATTTAGAGCAGTCTCAGAAGCTTTATAATAAGCTAATTAACTATGGAATATCAGAGGATGAGGCTAGATACATCATACCTCAAGGGTCTGAGACTTCTATGGACTTCAACATTATTCTTAAGGCACTTATGTTTACTGCTTCTACAAGGCTTTGCCATGTGATGCAGGGAGAGATGGTTGAAGTATTTAGGCTGATAAAGAAAGCAGTAGATGATTGGCATCCTGGTATTGGTAGTTTATTGAAACCTATTTGTGAGATAACTGGCAAGTGTAATAGGAATGAGAATAATGCAACTGTTGAAAAGCCTAAAGGAGCTTGCCTGAAAACTATTAATGGTGAGATACCTGTTAGAGATATTAAGACTTGTTTTGATCTTACCAAGTATAGCAAAGACGCGGACAAATAATTAAATGGGGGTATGGCGGAATTGGTAGACGCTAGGGATTTAAAATCCCTTGGACTTAAGGTCTGTGCAGGTTCAATCCCTGCTACCCCTACCACTAAGGACTCAAAATGATTGTAATATTAGGCGCAGGACCGTCAGGATTAATTGCTGCTAATTATTTGAAGCTACAAGGTGTTGAGTTCATCATAATTGATAAAACTGGCCATGGCTTTGCAGATAACATATCTAAGGAGTTCAATTTTAAGCTTGGTCAGAGAACTATGTTCTATACTGAACGTATGGGTAGCTTCTTAGATGAAGTAAGTAATTTTGTATTTGATCCTCATGACTTAAGTAGTAGCATAGGCGTATATTTTAAAGGCGAGTTGCATAGGTATCCTGTTCAGAATAATCTTAGCAAGTTATCTATATCAGATAAGATGAAATTTTACTGGAGTTATTTCAATAGGAAGAATACAGATGAAAAGGATTATGCAAATTGGGCTTATGCTAACTATGGTAAGTGGTTTTCTGATAATGTATTACTTCCTCATACAAATAAGACTCTCAAAGAGGATCTATATACAATTGATGCTGAATCTTATGGAAAGAAAGTTATCAAACTTGCATTGCTGAAGAAGCCTAGTAATTTGGCATTTAGCAATCCTGATAGGATACTTGAAGTTCTGAGAAAGAATGTTGAAAAGAATATTAAACAGGGAGAAGTATCTGAAATAAATATGCAGAATAAGTCTATGATGATAGGCGATGAAGATGAAACATCACTTTATCTATATGATAAACTTGTCAATACTATACCTATACTTAAGCTTATGAAGTTGATAGGGAACCATAGTGATGTCATAGAAGTAGCCACTAGAAGCTTACAATATAACAATATGTTTGCTTCTGTATTTATTATGCCAACTTCTATGGTTAATATTGATAAGAATATTGTATACTTCCCAGAGAGAGAATTTGCCTTCTCTAAGGTGAATATTGATAGGCGCAACGGTATAACTGTGATAGTTTGTGAGAGTTCATTTAGAAGGAATGATGAAGACAAGTTCTCTTGTTCTGCATATAGAGAGAAGTTTCTGGAGAGGATAGAGTATGACTTGAAAAAGTCTGGACTCATTAGTAGTGATATGTTTGTATCTATGCAGAGAGACTACAAGATAATATCTCCTTGCTATATAATTACTGATAAGGATTACAAGGCAAGCAATAGCTTCCTACAGGCTCATTTAGAGCATAACAAAATATACAACCTAGGTAGATTCGCACAGTGGTGCCCTTGGATGCGAGTGGAACATGCTTTGGAAAGGATAGATACTATCTATGACGGTCTTTAGCGGTAACTGCGAAGAATGCGGATCATTAACAACTACATACTGTGAAGGTAGCTTAGTCTTATTGAAGATAGTTGTGGATACTGGAGTGCATTACTTGAAAGAGAGGGTTATTTTTTGCCCGGTATGTGCTAAAGTTGGTAAGAAAAAGATTAAGGCTCATAATAGAAAAATGAAGGGGTTGGAATAATGAATATTGAATTATCAGAGCACCCTGAACCAAAAGTAGGGGAGGCGTGTATTTTTGCTTGTTGGCAATATGATATATTGCATCCTGGCAGCGGTATTGTATTTGAAGGTAAGCTGATTGGTAAACAAAAAAAAGGATTCCAGAAAGGTAAGTATTTGGTTGATCATCATTTCCATAGAAGTATGGATTGCGCCATACCTAAAAGATTTGTTAAGGATGAGTTTGGTAGCGGTATGTCAGTTAACATTGATGAGTCGTTCCCTATTGATATTGACAAAGTAAAGAAACTTATTGAAGACAACATAGAGGATTTGAGATATGAGCAATAAAGACTTTGCGCATATTCATCTTCATTCTGAGTTCAGTTTCCTAGATGGCATGTCAAAAGTTTGGGATGATGATCACAAAGAGCCATCAGACCTCCCTAAACGTGTAGCTGAGATTGGTCAGAAGTATTGCGCAGTGACTGATCACGGATCTACTGCTGGGTGGATACGATTTGATAAGGCTATGAAGAAGGTTGGCGTATCTCCTATATTTGGCGTAGAGGGGTATTATTGTGATAACAGATTGGTTAAAGGTGCAGATGAGGCAACTAAGTTAAGGGTAACTAGGGGACTTACTGTAACCAAGGAGAGGAACGCTGCTGTTAGAGCAGAAGAAAAGAAGTTGGGGCTAAGTAAGAGATCACACTTTGTAGCACTTGCTATGAATGCAGATGGTCTTCAAGAAATACTTAAGACCACTTCTATAGCATCAACAGAAGGTTTCTATCGTAAACCAAGATGGGACTTTGAGCTGATAAAGACTATGAAGAATTGTATTATAGGTACTGCTTGTGCTGGTGGTATACTTAACTATTGGTATAACAGAGAAGATTTGGAAATAAAAGATAGATTGAAGATGGGAGTTAGAGAGGCTGAGAAATGGAGAGCTGAGTTAGGCGATAGATTCTATATAGAGTTGCAAGCTATTGATTGGTTGCAGCAGACAAGATATAATAAGTTCTGTTGGAAGATAGCTCAGCACTTAGGGATACCTTGCTACTTGGCTAATGACTCCCATTATGTTACTGCTCCAGATTGGGAAGCTCATGATATACTATTAGCTATAAGTTATAGTCATGGAGTACCTGGTAAAGATGCATTAAATGATCCAAATAGATTACGATATGATATGCATGATTTGTATGTTAAGACTCGCGCTGAAATGGCAAAGAGTTTCCTAAAAAGAAATTCCTTGGACATATATAGCAAGGAAGATATATCTGCTATGCTAGATTGCACGGTGGAGATAGCAGAACGTTGCCATCATAGCATCAATAAGAAGAAAATGATCATGCCTGATATCCCGGTGCCTGATTTCATAAAGACAGATAAATCACACACCTCTGATATTGACCGCAAAAATTACCTTAAGCATTTGTGTAAGGAAGGCTGGAAAAGGAAAATCACACCCTATGTTGCTAAAAGTGAGTGGACTGTATACAAGGATAGACTCAAAGAGGAACTTGGTCTTATTATAGGTCAAGGTTTCACTCCCTACTTCATTATGTGTAATGGTCTTATGAAGTGGACAGATGAGAAGGGCATTGCTAGAGGTCCTGCGCGTGGTAGCTCGGCAGGTAGCTTGGTAGCATATCTATTAGATATTACTATGGTAGATCCCATACCTCACAAGCTTCTGTTTAGTAGGTTCATAGATCCAAACCGTACTGACTATCCAGATGTTGATATGGATTTTGAGGATTGGAGAAGGAGAGAGATTGTTCAGTACTTTGTAGAGAACTATGGCAAGGAGAAGGTAGCAATCCTTGGTAACAATATGACATTCAAGCCTAAGATGGCTCTCAAGGATGTAGCAAGATTACATGGGGTTCCTTTATGGGAAACACAGAAGATTTGTGATCTAGTAGTGAATAGATCTGGAGCAGATAGTAGGTTATCATTCTGTATTAAGGATACTTTTGATCAGCATGAGTTTGCCAAGGAATATAAGAGGAAGTATCCTAAAGTTGCTAAGTTTGCTGAACAACTCGAAGGTTTGAAGAAAATTCAGGGAGTTCATGCTGCTGGAGTAGTTATAGCAGATGGTGATATAAATCAGTATACTTCTTTGAGGTATGATAAGAGGCAAGAGGATTTCCTAATTGCAACTATTGATAGGTATGACTGTGAAGATATAGGTTTGCTCAAGATGGATATTCTTGGCCTTAATACTATGGCTGTACTTCAAGAGTGCCGTGTGTTGATTAAAGAGAGGCACAAGATATGGATAGACTTTGAGGAGCTGTGTAGGGATGTTACATATAAAGGTGGGGATAAGAAAGTGTACAAAGCATTTGCTAATGCTAATACTACTGGTATCTTTCAGTTTAATTCCCCTGGTTTGACTAGACTATCAAAGCAAGTTAAGATAGAGAACTTTGACGAGATAAGTGATTGCACAGCTTTACATAGGCCAGGACCTATTCATGCTGGAGCTATGAATCAGTATCCTGCTCTGAAAAGTGGAGATATGGAGAAGCCTGATCCAATGCACAAGATTGTTGAGGATGAAACTTCTGATACTTATGGGTTAGTTATCTATCAAGAACAGGTTATGCAGATTGTACGTAGATTAGGTAAGTTTGATTGGGCACAGACCAATACTGTGCGCAAGGTAATGAGTAAGTCTGGTGGAGCAGAATACTTTATGACCAACTTCTGGCCTACTTTTAAACAAGGCTGCGCAGATGAAGGTTTAGATGAGAAAACTGCTCTCAAGATATTCCATAAGATAATGTCATTTGGAAGTTGGGCCTTTAATAAGTCGGTTAGTGGAGATACTTTAATTCTTAATACCAATAATAACCAATTTGCTCCAAAATGGATTACTATAAAACAGCTTTATGAGCAAGAAGGGTATGCTACTAATAAATGGAGAACGCAGCCTAGGTGTTATGTTAAGATGAATACATTATCTATGGATAGTGATGGTAGGTTAAGGCCTGCAAAGATAAAGGATGTATTTTATCATGGTAAGATGGAAGTAGCTGAAATTGTTACTGAATCTGGATGCAAAATTAAAATCACTAAAAATCATAGATTACTTGGAGTGGAAGATGGAGAAGAAGTGTTTGCATTAGGTAGTGAAATTAAAGTTGGTAGCATATTGGTTATGAATGATGGTTATGAGAGAAAAACTTTTATTAAAAATGGTGAAGGTTATAGGTGGTTAGCAGGAAAAAGTTGGGTTGATGGTAAGCCTCCTGAAAAAGATAAGAGGGTTTCTGAAGTTAAACACTTTAGGGCTAAAATGGTTGGTAAACCCTGCCAAAGGTGTGGTGTAGAATGGGAGCCTACTGAAAGATTTGAAGTGCATCACGTAAATAGAAAGCCGCCAAATTCTATCCTGAGATGGTTATGTAACTCTTGCCATAAGATTGAAGATTATGAATTAGGGAATAGAGTGAAGGTATGGTCAAAAGGTTTCCCTATACATTATGAGAGAGTTGTATCAAAAGAATATCTAGGAGAACAAGACACTTATGATATAGAGATGGAAGATAGTAGTAGGCCAACATTTATAGCTAATGGATTTGTAAGTCACAATTCTCATTCTATATCATACGCTTTTGTCTCCTACTTCTGTATGTGGATGAAAGTGAACTATCCCATAGAGTTTTGTACAGCTTACATGAATAAGGTTAATGATACAGATGGTAGTAATGTACCTAAAATGGTGATGGAAGCACAGAGATTGAATATTGAAATGAGAGAACCCGACATCAATATCTCTAAGTATGGATTTGTTATTGATGGTAATGCTATTGTGTCTGGGTTTAGTAAGATCAAGAATGTAGGGGATAAGGCTGTAGCAACTATCCTAGAGAACCAGCCTTATAGTAGTATAACAGAGTTCCTTAGCAAGATCAATAATAGAGCCTGCAATAAACGATCTGTAGAGAATTTGATTAAGGCAGGATGCTTTGATTTGTTTGGATATAATCAAGGCGCTCTCCTAGATAACATAGTTGAGATCCAGAAGTTTGTTAAGAGGGGTAATGAGAAAAGTCTCAACAAGGCTATTGATATAATTAATGAACAATGCTTAGGTGAGGAGAATCTTACAGAACAAGAGATTGCTCAGATGAAGACTTCGGTATCACCAGTATCAGTAGGTAAGCATATCACTAGGTACTATGATGATATTGTAGAGAAGTTTGCTAGCAATATACGTGTGACAAAGTTAGAGGATATTGAATTAGATGACGCAGCTCAAGCTAACCAGCAAGCTACTGATGGATCTCAGATAAAGAGATTAGATGTATGGCTGACAGGTTTACTTACTAAGGTTGACTTGAAACGTCTATCTCAGGAAGTCAAGGAAGTTATTGATTCAGGGAAGGAAGAACGCTATGCTCTGGCTAACCTTGAGGATGGTACTGACTTCATAGTCCTATCCTTTAAGAAGGGTGTGTATGAGAAATATGAACAGGAACTCTTCAACTTCAAGGGAAAGGTAGTTCTAGTTAGAGGTACTGTGAATAAGGGATGGAAGAAGTGCTTTGTAGATACCGTACATGTGATGGATGATGTTAGAGCCTACCTAGCTGCAGGCAATAAACCTTTCAACTATGATTATGAATACCTATTCAGGCATCCGTTGAATAGATACTTTGATAAGAAGGGTGGAGTGGCTAAGATGAAGGAGAAGCTTGGATGTGTAGATCTCAAAAAGGTCAGAGAGCTTCCTATTGGAGAGAGTATGTGGACTTTGGGTATTATTTCTGATATACAAACATTTGTAGCTAAACCTACTAGCAAAATACCAGGCCAGAAGTTCTTCTGGATTTTCGTGGAAGATGATACGTTCTGTGGTAGCTTTATGGTATTCCCTACAGATAGAAGATTTAAACAGATGAAGAAGGATTTGTTTATGCTGTATAGGGGGCATATGCCATTTTTACTTAAGGTTCAGAGGGATATGGGTTTCAAGCCAGGAGATGAACAATTTAAACAAGTTTGCATTAGTATTGATAAAAGAGAAGATTGGGAAGATATGATTAGAATGCCTTTCAAGAGGAAGGAGAAGAAATGAATTCTTATAGGTGTTATGATTGTGGGAAGATACATTCTAGACAATATATGAATTATGTATATGAAAATAGTAAGAAAGGAATTTGTAAAAAATGTTCAAAAGTTAGGTATCTTAAATTTGTAAGAAGTATTAATGGTTTGATAAAAGATTTGTATTCAAATCAAGTTAAAAGGTCCAAACAGAAACAGTTCAATATGGGTTATTCTTTGAAAGAATTTGAAAATTGGATGTTGGCAAGAGATAATTTTAAAAAATTATATGATAATTGGGTGCATAGTAATTGGGATATATGGCTAAGACCATCTGTGGATAGATTAGATAATGCAAAAGGATATTCTTTTGATAATATAAGGCTTGTAACTTGGTTGGATAATTGGGATAAGGATATATTTAAAAATATTAAGAAGGCGTATGAATCAAACAGGAAGAAAGTTATTCAAATGGATAAGGATGGTAATATTATTGGTAGATTTAATTCAACTAGGGAGGTAAGGAAGTTGGGATTTGACCCTACTGGTATAGCAAGGTGTTGTAGAGGTGGTGTTAATACATCATATGGATATAAGTGGAAGTATCAATAAAGGAGGCAGAAATGAGTACGCTTAAAGTTGAGACGCCTGATGGTGATGTAATACTTGAAGTAGGTCTTTCTAGGGATGTAATTGCAAAGAAGAAGAAAGATAGCATACGTTTGGTGAAATTGATTGATGACATACCAAAGGAGTTCTGGTATGATAAGTTGAAAGGCAATATTATTCAGGTATATTTGTTTAAGGGGTATTCTGATGCTTTGTCAGTTACATTCCCTGACGTAGGTGCTATATCTCATGAGCATTTTGATTTGGTCAAGTACTATAACAAAGATAGAAACAGTGACGTTAGATTAAAATAACATTAGGATACAGATAGCGAATCTATTATATTCTAGTAGTAGGAAATATTAAATATGTCATTCAAAAATATGGAAGACGGATTAAAGAACCTTACAGCTAAATATAGTAAGGCTTTCAATCTTGAAGAAGTTATAGACGTATCTGATACTATATCAGATGACCCTGCTGCTCTTGGATTTGAGGTTTCAAGGCAGCCGGCGATTTTTGCATATGTAGCCAATATGAAGAGAATTGCTGATGCTAATCATAAGACGTTTACGGATAAGCTAGAACAGTTCAAAGATAAGAAGCTAAAGGTAGTAACTGAATATTTGAAAGCTGATGGGGTTATTAAGCCCACTGCAAAGATGATTGAAGCTAGATTTAACCAGCACTTTATTGTTGATGAATTCCTTATTGCATTAAAGGAAAAACTGAAACTATGGGAGTCAAGAAAGGAGATGCTTGCAATAGTGCTTAAATCTGTTGAAAGCAGAGAGCAAAGTTTCAAGTCTTTAAGTTATATGATGGACACTATGATTAAAGCAGGTATTATGTATCCTAAACATTCTAATAGGGGTAAAGTGTAATGTTGAAATTTGGTAGAGAAGCAGTTGATAGTATTACAGGATTTACTGGCAAGATTACTGGATATGCTAAGTATATGACCGGATGCAACCAGTATTCATTAGAGACTATGAAAGATGGAGATATTAAATCTTACTGGTTTGATGAGCAGAGAGTTCAGTATGTGACTGACAAGAAGAAAAAGAAGATTGTCCCAAAAGCAACTGGCGGGCCTTCGAATTGTCCTCCTTCAAGACACTAGGAGTTTATTATGGGAGTTTTAAAATGCGGTGATGTGGTAAAGGTAAAAGGTTAAGCCCAAAAGTTGACAGTTGACGCAATGATGGATGATGAAAATCAAAAAGATCACCTGATAGTTATTTGTATTTGGTTTGATAAGGATAACTGTTTGTGTAAAGCAAGTTTTGGTATTGAAACACTAGTGTATGTTTACTAATAACAAAAGGAGAAACCGACATGGGTTTCAGAGATGGTAAGGGCGGCAATCCAATTGCTAAGTATCTATTTAAGCCTGAGAATGATAAGTCGTATATCATTCGTATTTGGAATGATACGCTAGAGCAGTGGTCAGAAGTTTGGCCTACATTCCTTGGTGATGGTGGTAGTAAGTTTATGAGGAAGTTTGTAGCATCAGAAGGTTTTGCTAACTTCAAGCCTTTGAATGATTTTAAGAAAGCTATTAGTATTGGTGAGATGTTTGCTAAGGTTGAGCCGGAACGTGAACGGAAACGTATGATCAATAATTGGAATGCTGGCAATCAGAATGCTACTATTGTTATTATTGGTACTGAGCAGAATGTTAAGGCTGAGGGTAAGGTTAAGCGTAAGATAGAATGGGACAGAGAAGCCAAGATCTATCAGTTTGGCTCTACTGTGTATAAGCAGCTTAACGCTATCAATCACAACCCTAACAATATTGAGCAAGCTGAGAAGGTAAAGCAGCTTAGTGGTAAAATGGGAGATCCTGATACTGATGGAGAAGGGTTCCTTTGCTCTGATGTGTATGCTCTGCGTCTCACTAAGACCAAATCAGGTCAGAAGATTGACTTCACTACAGAAGTTGATAAGCTTTGTGGTCCAGTAAAGTCTATCAATAATGCTGAGGAGATCACTAAGGTTTTGGAAGACATGAAGAAGCCTTCTACTCCTGAAGAGATTGAACAGTTCCTTTCTGATAATAGTGAAGGTGCATATACTGGTAAAACAGAAGCTGCTTCTACTCCTGATGAAATAGATCAGACTCCTGCTGAAGAGGAAAGTTCTGCAGAAGTAGTTGAAGAAGTTGAAGCTGAAGTAGTTGAAGAAGTAGCTGTTGATGATGCTTCAGAAGAATTGGATGATTTGGAAATAGAAGACCTGTAGCATGAAGCTGAAAGAATGTAATAGGTGCAATCTCTGTGAGGGGTTGCACCTTTCCCTATCAAGGGGCCATAAGCCTGCAAGTGTTATGATAGTCTTCCATAGAGAGATCTTGGACGATGAAGTAAAGCTTGCTGAAGCTGAATTTATGAGAGCTTTGAATTATGAGCTTAAATATGATTGGTATAAAGCATATGCAATTAAATGTGCTAAAGGTGGAAAGGCTAGGCTTAAACATTTAGATCAGTGCAAAGTCTGGTTACAGAAGGAGCTTGAGAAAGTAGAGCCTTTCCTAGTGATTATGATGGGTACTGCTCCAGCGTTAGCTCTGATAGGAGATAAGTACAAAAGGTTATCTCCAAACGCATTCTACATTAAAGATGACAAGCGCTATTTTTTGGGTGAAAAGATTAATGGGGATAGAGATAAGATCAAGTATAATGTTGAGGTATTAACCAACTACATCAAAAGGTACTACCAATAATGGCACGTCCAAAGAAGACTGAAGAAAAGGTAAACTTCAATAATGTTGATGATTTAGTGAATAAACTTGAGAAGGACCATGGCAAGGGCACCATTATGACAGAAGGCCGTAAGGCTCTAGAGGATGTTAAGTTTATCCCTACAGGCTTGGTGAGCCTAGATTGCGCCTTGGGAGGGGGAATACCTAGTGGTAGAATGATAGAGTGCTACGGCCCGGAATCTTGTTTAGATAAGGATACTATTATAAAATGTTATTTAAAGAATCCTAAAGGTCATGAATTTGGGAATACTCATAAATCTTGGACTATAGAAAGATTATATGAGAGATTTCATAAAATTGAAGTTAAAGGTTTTGGTAAATATTTAAGGAAACAGACTTTAGATTATGAATTTTATGTTCCGTCCATAAATGAAGCTGATGGTGTATTTAGGAATGCTGTTGCAGATGTAGTGAAATGTGGTCCTAAATTATGCTATGAAGTTAAAACTGAATTAGGATATTCAATAATTACCACTAAAGATCATAAATTTTTTACAGGTATTGATTATGATAAACTTTCTGATTTAGATGTTGGCGATATTGTATACATTCATAATAATACTCACTTTAAGAAGAAGCATAAAAAGATAAAATACAAAGAGTGTAATTTAAAGTACCACCCTAAAATGAACGCTAAAGTTAAAAATGGTTATTTTTATTACCCTACAAGGTTGTGCAGAATAGTTTTTGAAGCACATTTGAATAATATGACAACTGATGGTTATAAAAGTTTTTTGAATACAGGAACTACTGCTGAATTATCTAAGTTAAAATTTATACCTGAAGGTTGTGATATACATCACAAGAATTTTAATTCAACTGATGATAGCATTGATAATTTGATGGCTATAGAATCAAAAGATCACAATAGATTGCATGCTAATCATCACCATAATTTGTTAAGGTTTGTAGCAATTCCTGATAAGATAATTTCAATTAGATTTATTAGTACAAGAGAAACTTATGATATTAAATGTTTTAGCCCATACAATAATTATGTTGCCAATCATTTTGTTGTACATAATAGTGGTAAAACTTCCTTCACCTTACATTGCATAGGTATTGCTCAACGGTTAGGTAGAACGGCTATGTTCATAGATGCTGAGCACAGTTATGATCCTAAGTATGCTGAGAAGTTTAGAGTTGATAATAGCAAGTTACTTCTTAACCAACCTGATTCTGCAGAACAAGCTTTGACCATAATGGAGACTTCAGTTGCTAGTGGTCTTGTTAATCTGATAGTATTAGATTCTGTTGCAGCACTTACCCCTCTTAGTGAGATGGAAGGAGAGATGGGTGATGCTCAGATGGGCAAGCAAGCAAGACTTATGTCTCAGGCTTGCCGTAAACTTACAGGAATTATTGGTAAGACTGATTGTACAGTAATTTGGATTAATCAGATACGTATGAAGATAGGCGTTATGTTTGGTAATCCTGAGACTACTACTGGTGGTAATGCTCTGAAGTTTTATTGCTCACAGAGAATAGATGTGCGCAGGATAGGTAGAATACCAAAGGCCAAAGAATCTCAGATGACAGGAATGCTTCAGCGCTTCAAGGTTGTTAAGAATAAAGTAGCTCCACCTTTTAGGGAATCAGAAATTGAGTTGTACTTTAAGAGTGGATATGACTCAATAGGTGATACTGTAAGCGCAGCTGTTGATTTTGATATAATCCAAAAGGCTGGTGCTTGGTATAGTTACGGTAGTGAAAGATTAGGCCAAGGATTAGCAGGAGCAGTTAAGGGATACCGGAAGTTGGATAAGGAAACTCGCAGAGAGATCAAGAAAAAATTGAAAGACTGTTATGAGGCTAACGCATGAAAATTGAAACTAAATTTGATTATCTTGATTATGTTGAAATTATTGGCCCAAGACTTAAAGGTAGAGTTGTGAAGATTGAAGTGGCTAGTACAATATTTTATAAGGTTGAGTATTGGCTTAATGAGGAAATTAAAATTGCATATGTATATGAAGGTGAAATTGAGTTATGGGATAACAATAGCAAAAGAATAGGCTTAACACCATGATTGTAATGGTGTTAATTCATTAACCAATAACTGTTGGAGGTGTGTTATGGCTGGCAGAGGTGGTGGTAGAGGTCAGAGTGGTGCTGGTCGTGGAGGGCAAGGAAGTTGCGGTGGTACTCCGAAACGTGATGGATCAGGTGGAGGTACTGGTAACCGTAATACTTCAAACCAGCCTAAGAAGAAGAAAAAGAAGACCTGATTGTGATGGCTGTATGGAAGCGTGATTGTGAATAATTGCGCTTCCATTAATTGTTATTGAAAAGAAGATTAAAAAATGATCATAAAAAATGACGTTCACGGTAGATCAAGATTTAGTGAAGATGTTCTTGAATGGGATAGGTGTTATATAAATAAGTTTGAGATAACAGAAGATAGAGATGGTAATTTGGTGATAAATGACCACGAATCTATGAGTGGTAAAAGAATGGCAGTTATGCCAAATGTATCAAATGAGATAGTTATAGTAAGGGTTGATAAATGAAAATACTTTTAACAGCAGATTGGCACTTGAAGCACGTGCACCCATTTTCTAAGGTAGTAGAGGGAAATATTTGGGATGAACTGTTTGAAGCAAAAATGAGGGTTCTCTATGAGATCCCTATGATTGCTAAAGAGGAAGCTGTTGATTGGGTAGCTATATCAGGAGATGTATTTGATAATACTAATCCTCCTGAAGCTATTAAAGCTGAGTTGTGTAAATTGCTTGATACATTTACAGTTCCGGTATTCATCCTAAATGGTAATCATGAGACTGCTTCATTCGGGAATCACGCTATGATGGATTTAGCTCAGGCATATAAGAATACCAAAGATAGAAAGACTCATGTCTTCATAGGTAAGGAATATACTGATGCAAATGGCATAGGAGTATTCCACGTAATGATGGAGGGTATAGATGAACGATATAAAAATGCCGTTAAATATGAAGATGATAGATTTTCTGATTACAATACAATATTGTTAGGCGATTTCCATAGCTTCTATAAGAAGACTTTTGCTGGGAAAACTTTTGTTTATCCCGGTTCACCATATCCTACTCGTTTTGGTGAAGAGAATCATTCTGTTTGTATTTTGGAGTGTGATTCTAATGGAATTACATCTGATATCAAACAGATTAAAATACCTTCATATAAATTTATTGAATGCGCTCCAAGTGATATTAAGAAGACAATTGGGGATGCAGAGAGAGAGGGCATATGCTATGTACTTAAAGTACGGACTACGGCAAAAGCAGAGAACCTCAACTCAGTAGCTTTGAAACTGAGAGAGTACAAGGAGAAGCTGTCTAAAAGGAAATCTTGCTTGGATTTTGTATATTCTATAAAGGCCAGTAAGGTCACGGCAGATAAAGATGAAATCAGTAATAGAAGTGTAGAAGATGTTGCATTAGAATATATTGGTAATAATTGTATGTATCCTGAAGAAGGCAAGGCCCTATTCAAGGAGTTGATGGTATGAGTGGGAAAGGTAGCGCAAGACGCCAAGAGAACTTTAGGAAGGTACAGGATAACTGGCCATTTCCAGATAAGCCAATTAAAACATTTGGCAATTTCCATATGTGCGAAGTATGCTACAAACCTGTACTGAACGGGTTGAAGTGTCCTAGATGTAATACTGAAATTAAAACTGATTTGGGAAATATAAATGTTCACAATGTATTAAGTGCTTTGTATATAGGATATTAAAAACCAAAACAAAACGTGGAATTTAAAAATGATAATAACAAGAATCAAAGCTAAGAATCTTTTCAGCTGGAAGCACTTAGATGAAAAGTTTGGAGATGGGACACACTCTCTATGTGGTGAGAATGGGAACGGCAAAACAGCTATCCTAGAAATTATATCTTGGGTTTCATTCAAGAAGACTACTAAGAAACATGTTGGAGCTGATTTTGGAGCATTACAGGGTTGGGGAGAGATACATCTTGATGATGGTGAGTATATCATTAAAAGGAATACCAAAGAGCCTATGAAGATATGGGTTAATGGAGATGAAGTTGAGCAAGACTATGTAGACAATCTCCTAGGGTGTTCGTATGATACATTTATGGCAGCTATAATGTGCAACCAGAGAAGGGTTGCTTCTTTCATTAATGAGAAGACTGATACAGGTAAGGCTAGAATATTTGGAGAGATGTTAGGCGCAGGAAGTATTGACAAGATTAGAACTAAAGTATCAAAACGTAAGAATGAGAAAGAGTTGGTGTTTGAATCAGCTAGGAGTAAGTATGAGCTACTTCAGGAACAGGTAGATACTGCCAAGCTCAAGTTTGATGGTAAGACTCCTAAAGAGTACAAGTCTGCTATTGAGAAGGATAAAGCTGAGTATACTACTTTGGAAGTTGAACTTGAAGAACTTAGTAAGAAATATGATAGAGCTTTGTCACTTGATATAGAATGGCGCAATTATGAATCTAATGCTGTTACATATAATACAAGTATAAAGCAGAGATCAGAATCTACTACAGAGTCAGAAAGTGCTAAAGCTAACTTTGAAGCTATGGAAGAACCTGACAGAGATAAGGAAAAGGTTCTGAATGAAAAGTTAATGAAGGCTGATGATATTGATAGAAATAAATGCGCTGTTATAGATGCTAATAATGTTGAGATATCAAGATTGAAGAAAACTATTGATATGCATGGCGGTAACTGCCCTACTTGTGGATCAGTTATATCTTTTGAACACATTAAGCCTTTAGAACATAGATCTGATGATCTTAAAAAGGATAACCATTCCATAGAAGGTAAGCGTGGTGAGCTTCATATCAAGAGACAAAAGATTAGCAATCTCAGAGAATCTATGCGCAATATTATTTCAGAGTATGAGAATGCTGAGAGAAATCTACAATTCTTACAGAGAGTTGTAGACAACCTTCCTAAACTAATCAAGCCTATCAAGCCAACATCAGAAAGAATAGATGCAAGAGCCATTAAGGTAGAAGCCGATTTAAGGCGCGATACGCTATTTGAGACTAAGGGGGGTATCCGAGATAGGATAGCCCTATTAAAGGGCTATATACAGGCTGAACGGAGCTTAAAAGAGGCTGAGAGTACTTATAAAGATAGGGAGAAGGATTATTATATTGCTAAATGGCTGTTTACAAGTCTACCTCTGATAAAATTGATGTTTATTGAAGAGAATAAGATGGTTCTTGAGAGTGCTATAAATGAATACCTCTCTACTATGAATATACTGTTTATGGTCAAGATAGATACCCAAAAAGAATTGAAGTCCAAGAAGGAGATAAAAGATGAGTTTTCATTTCAAATACTTAGCGCTAATAGAAAGGTAGATAGGGCTGATTTATCAGGAGGTGAAGAAACAATAATCCTTCTTGCTACGCAATTTGCTATAAATGATTTGATAAGTCCTAATTTGAAACTTGAAATTTATGATGAAATTTACGGTTCACTTTCTGACAATAATGTCAGCACAGTAGTTGATGCAATTAAAGAGAGAGGTGATAGCAAGCAAGTGTTTACTATCTCTCATAAACCAGAAATAAGTAATTCATTTGATAGTTCTATTCTAATTAAAAAGAATGAGGATGGTAGTTATGTTGAAAGAATTTGATAAGCTTGTAGCTATATGTAGCAAAGCTAAAACTTTGGAACAGGTTGTTAGTAGCGAGATAGATAACAGCCTTGAAGAGAATGAAATCGGTATCTTCACAAAAGGATATGGTGTGGTATTCAAAAAGAAGGACAAAGTAGAGAAGACTGAACCAGAAGAAGTTGGTGATCAAGATAGTGAAGATGTCAAGGTAGAGAAAGAAGTTGAAAAGAAAAAGGATATCCCTGATGGTGGCCTTACTATTAATGGTAAGATACAAAAGTTGGCAAATGAAGTTGGCATTAGGTTGAAGTGTGATGATGGCATCATAGAGTTCTTCATACCTAAGCTTGATGAGTTCTTTGAGGATGGTGATGAAGTAGAAATGAAGTTGGTTAAGAATGGCTGATGGTAAAGCAGATAAAGAATTTTTTGAAAGTATAACTGGTAAGGTAGACTGGGATCATTTTACCAAGCACTCTCAAGATGAAGCAGGTAATGCTGTTGTATATGAGCTAGGTATATATGAGAAGACAGTTATATCATTACTTGTAGAACTAAATGCCACTATGGCTTTAATGTGTAATCTTATTTATGAGTCCACTCAAGGTCAGCAGATGAGTGAACCAGAATTTGTTATGTGTCCTGGTTGCAAAAAGAAGGTAGTCCCTAATGATATGGGATATTGTTCAAATCCAGATTGCAAACATGACCTTGCTCAGTACATACAGAAGGACGGCATGAAGCTGAGTACATAAAGATATTTACTTGAATAGAATTTTGTATTATATTAGGAGGTACTGATGCGCTTTCATATGCATAAGAAAGTGATAACTTGGGAACAATTATTTAGGTTGTGTAAGAATCGAAGGTTATCCAGATTCTGTGGCATTATGCCAGAAGATGAAACAGATAAAGAATGCAAATGGAATAATGACACTAAAGCTCGCTGTCCTATTTGGAATGGACAGTTCGAAAATTTGGCAATGTTAAGACCTAATAATGAATCTTACCAAAGTAGGAGTGATCATGGAGAGAAAAGACACACCAAAAGCTTCAGAGATGAGGAAAGACATCCTTAAGATTGAAGATGGTATTATATATTATAAAAATGGTATGCGTATGAGGGTGGAGAAGGGTAGTAGCACTGAAGTGACTCCTGAGAAATTGGAGAAATGATGAGTGAAGAACTGGAGCAAATGTTGGATTTGGATAACAGGCAAGCGCCTCAGGACATAGCAAGTGAGACTGGTGAAAGTTTGAGCTTTATTCATAGGGCGAAGCGGAAATTCAAAAAGCTGATGCATGAAGAACTGTTAAAGATTGGGATTATTGAATGTGAGAATTACTGTAAGAAGCGCATTAAGACAAAGAAAGGTAACAAGTGATGAGAATTTTAGCGCTAGATATATCCAAGAATAGAACAGGATATTGCTTTGGTGAAGATGATGTGCTAGGAGCTTATGGGGCAATAGAGTGTCCAAAGAACTTAGCCAAGATCAAACAAGATACTCCTGAGTTTGCCAATTTATTGTTTTGGTATTTTAAAGAGATCAGGTTGCTAGCAAAAAACATACAGCCGGATGTTATAGTTATTGAGAGACTGAACCTTGAACACAATAGGGCAGCTAAGACCATAATCCAATTCCATACCACCGCTATCCTATCTACTAAGATACCTATCAGGAATATTGTTTTGGGTTATGTTCACAACATGACTGCTAAGGCTCATATGGGTGTTAATGTAAAGGCTAGGGATATTGGACCTGACATATTAGCTAAAATGAAAGAGCACAAAATTAATCGTCATGTTAAGATTATGATGGTTGATGCTGTTAATAAAAAGTATGGATTAAAATTGACATACAAACAAGATGATGAGGCTGATTCAATAGCCTTGTGGGATACATATTATAGCAAGGAGATTTGCTGTGAGTAAGTATAATGAGATGTGTATAGAAGATTTAATGAAAGAACTCAAGAGGCGTAAAATGCCTGTACCTAATGGTCAAGTTGCTAAGGAGTTGATGGAATTGTTAGAGGAACAAGATACGCTGATTAAGGATTTAGGCCCAGCAGAAGTATCTACTGATAAGTACCCAGAGACCAAATTCACCAAAATAGGTATAGCATCATTTTTCCATCATAATGGTAAACTTTGCATTAAATATGATGAGAAAATGTATCTTGAGCTTGATACGGTTCGGGAAATTTGCTCTTTAAAGGAAGGGCATGATCTGAAAGGATTTGATGTAAATGTTTGTGATATAACAATATCATACAAACAGTCTAAAAGGAAAAAATAATGCCAATATTCAGCAAGAGATCTGAAGATAAACTGTATACGTGTAATGGAGATTTGATACAGCTATTTATTGCAGCAGTAATTGATTTTGATTGTACTATTTTATGCGGTCACCGTGGAGATGCTGAGCAGAATACGTTATTTGAGCAAGGTTACTCTCAAGTGCAGTTTCCTGATTCTAAACATAATGTTGATCCTTCCATGGCAGTAGATGCGGCTCCATATCCTATTGATTGGAATGATACTGGTAGATTTCATTATTTTGCAGGGCATGTTAGAGGAATTGCTTCATCTTTAGGACTGGATGTTATATGGGGTGGTGATTGGGACGATGACACTCAAGTTAAAGATAATAAGTTTAATGATTTAGTTCACTTTCAACTAGGTAGATGAGAATGGAAGATAAACCGTGTCCACATCTTGATAAGTCAACAAGGCCAAAACCAACTCATGCCTCTAGGCCAAGGGATAAGATAATTGATGAATATAAAAAGTTTATGTTAAGAGCTGTTTCTGATATACAATATATCTGTGATGAAGCTTTAGATCATGATACAAGTTGGGTTATGTTTAAAGAATTGATTAAAGTTAGAATGGATAGGAATGAAATGTGGTTCAAAATAATAAGGAGTGAATATTGATGTGTCCTTCCACTAGTAAGAGGAAAGAATCTGATACTGCATTAAAGAGGTTTGAAGAAAAATACCTCACAGTAGATGACCGTAGCAATCCATATTATATGTATGTACCAAATAAGAAGGATACTGCTGCGTTGCGTAAACTTATGGATTCTCGCAATTATATCCGTATCATGACTCAACTGGATAAGAATCAATATATAGTAGCGCAGTACTATATCTATTCAGAGGGCGATATATGGATGTGTGGAGATTCCCTTACTCTTAATCAGAATCCTGATAAGAAGATTTGGTGTGAGTGTTTGTGCATAACAAGAAAGGATAAGTGCCTTTGTTATGAAGAAGCTACGCATGAGTTCTTAAGTGTATGCCCAGAGTGTAAGAAGTTGGCAGTATTCTGTAAGGATACTCCATTTAAGTGTAAGCATTGTGATTATGAATTAAGCTATAAGCTTGTTAATGATTTACCATTTGCCAAGATCCCTTGTCAGTACTGCCCTAGAGAGATAGGATGGGAAAAGGCTCAACTTATTAGAGAGCTTGTATATAAACATTTGGTAAATAGATCTCACATAGTAGTTAAGAAACAAGAAGAAGAAATGGCTAAATTATTGGAGGAAGATGATGAATGAACTACAGAAGCTTGAACCATTCCCAGATTATCACGATGATGTACCTGCAACTATTGGGCAACTTAATGGATTAGTTGATGTAATTAATGCTATGGGCGCTGTAATAAATGTATTCACTAAGCAAGTGGAATTCACTAATGCTGCAATAAAGGGATTTGGTGATAAGTTGCAAGAGATTGATGCTACAATAACTGAGATGATAAATGAAGACGATGAAACTGATGGTGTGATTAAGGATACTGAGGAGGTTCCTAGTGAGTGAATTTACAGATTCACAAGGCGTACACCTCAACCCTACCCGCAAAGTGAAACGTAAGTATGATAAGATGTGTATATGCTCTGAGTGTGAGAAATTTTCAGTTCAAGCTACTATTGTTGTAAGATATATATGCCATGATTGCGGTAAAGGTAACAATGGAGATGAAGCTGCTGCAAGATATGAATCTTGGGATAAGGGAGATTTGGAACTGAAAACTCCAGGTAAAGCTCCTGCCCTAATTAGAGTGAATGATGAGAAGTTAGCATATACCAAGTTTAGAGATGAGCATCAGATTAGATCTGATATGTTCTCACGCGGTCAAACTAGAGACAGTATGGGATCTCATCAATTTCGTAGAGCTTTGAGAAAAGAGCTTTTGCATGAAAAATGTCATCGTGGGGAAGCTTCGGATGTAGATTGATGCTGACAAAGGAAAAAATTCAACAAATAAAAGATGGCGATGCTTTCTATAGGCTATACGTTGAATTCTTGATGAAGGTGTATAATGACATATTATCATTTGATGAGTTTAGGTCAGCATTCTATAAGTGGCTTGTTACTAGCGATGTCTACTATAGGGAGAGGCTAAACGCTCATTATGAGTCTCTACATTGGCTCCTAAATAAATCTATAGGGTCAATTTGTTTTGAAGTCCTGAAACTCAATCATCTAAGAATTCAAGATATAGAGAAATCAATTTTCAACAAAATGCAATCTAAGCAGAAGTTCTTTAAGTTTTTTGTTTCATATGGGAAAGAGTTAGAGAGGTTGATGGGTGATACCGAAGAACCAGAAGGTTTTAGATCAGTTCAAGAACCTGATTGATAAACAGCAATCAAATATTACTAAGGCTAGAACTGAAGGCCGGAAGAATCCTAGATATGCTACTGTTGTTGGTCAATGCAAGTGTTGCGATAGAGATGGCCTGAAAATGGCAAAGAAGATAGAGCAACTATGCAGCTATTGTTATGGTTGGTGTAAGGATTGGATAAAAGCAAATTATGGATACTATGCTGCTAAACATCTAGCAGAAGCTATCTGCGCTTTTCAGAAACCTATAGAATGTAGATTTTGCCATAAAGAGATTGATAGGATTAGAGATGATGGATCAGTACGTAAGGGGAAGCCTATATGTGATTCTTGTAATGATATATATATAGTAGCAAGGGAAGCAGGAAGGAAAGACCGTGAGAGACACAAGTACAAGAGAAGGGATTATGCATGAGCAAGATGTTTGAATATGTGAACAATAGTTTGCGAAAGATTTACGGTCATGGAGACTATATAAATTTTGTAGTAGATTTCACCAAGATGCTTAATTCTGAGACAATAGAGAGGTCTATACTTATTGGTGTAGATGATTTGGATAAAGTGTATACACTTAATAACATCAAAGGTTTTATCCTATTCTTGCCAATAATGTATGGAGCAGATGTAGTTGATATCATCAAGGTTATCAATCGCATAGATTGGAAAGGTTCTCTCCTAATGTATGATGTTCAGTCTGATACATCTCAGAAATGGATCCAAAAGGTTCCTGTGTTTCCTGGTATGAGACTTATGGGAGTTGATAATATTGAAGGTAATTTCTTTGTAGCAAAATGGGAAAAGTTTCAGCATATTAGAGATAATAGATCATTTGAGAATTCAATTGCATCATGATATCTATGTACTATATGCAAAATAATCAGATATGGAGCAGAACATGACATTCAAAGGCAAACAGAAATCAGGTGTAGACAAAGTTATTACTGAAGATCAAATGCCAGCAGGTAAACACACTTGCAATGCTGTAAGGAGCTATAGTGATGGGTATTGTAAGCTTCCAGGTGTTAAAGAGTTTGGCAGGTGTAAGTTACACGGAGGAGCTACTGAGCTAGCAAGCGATGTATTCCGTAAGGCTATGCCGTTAGAGAAGGCAGAGAAGCTTCAAGCCCTACTAAATGATACTCTTAGCATGGATAATGAGCTGGCAGCTGCAAAGACTATGTTGGTACAAGAGTTGGAGAATTATAACAGAGCTAACTACGTATTGAATACTTATCTTGAGAATACTCCAGTACGCCCTCAGCCTCATGATCCAGATTTTGAGAGAGATATTGTATCATACAATATTGCCGCAGACCTACATGCTATAATACTGGAAAAAGCAGAGAATATGAGAGACAAGAGTTTCAAAGATTCTCAGAAGTTGATACGGATACTAAGTGAAGGCATAGCCAAGAACAACAAGATCAAAGAAGGCAATAAGTTTCAGTTGGATGTTAAGCAGATTAGCCGCTTACTGAAGGTTCAGCTTGAAGCTCATCAGTATTGCAAGGGCTGCCCTAACTTGAAGAAGGTTGTTGCTCATATCAAGGAGCATACTAAGGATATACCTTTGAATCCTAATGTGTCTAAGAAGAATAAGGAAGCAGTTGGTAGGAGAGCCTACTCTGAGATGATAGATGAAGTTAATGCCAATATGGGTGAAGTTCAGGATGCTGACTTTGAAGTAGAATAAACAGCGCTTTCAGATTTAATAGATATATATTATCCTTATCTATTAATTTTAACGGGAGGTATTTATATGGAAAGGCCAGAGTTGGTTGAACAGAAGCACCTTGATTACCTAGATGATTTAAGGAAATCTGCTGAAACCAATATGTTTGGAGCAGGATCTTTCTTGCAGGATGAATTTGGAGTAGATACACATGATGCAAGTAAAATTCTTAAGTATTGGATGGATAGTTTTGGTGATGATGATAGGTGAAGGGAACCTAAATGTTGTCTGTAAATGAAGTTGTAAGAAATCCATTCCGGTCTATTGACATTACCAGAGATATTAGGAGTAAGTTTGCTGTGCTACTTGCTCTTAATGGGTTGAAGAAAAAGGAAGTGTATGACATTATCAATTATGATGATAAGATAAATATGCTTTGGGCAAAATACTTTAAGGAATGGAACTCTGATAGATCTGATAGTAGCCTGACTGATTTCATTTGGCTGTATGTTTGTGCTTTAGATAGTATCCATGAATTTAGCTTATTTAGAACTCATACATTCAATACTTGGATAAAAGGTCTATTTGCTAAGTTCCTGACTTTCAGCTTTGTTACTATAACTATTGGAGCTGGAAGTATTTTCTTATGGAGGTACCTTTCAGCTTTTTGAGGGGTCGGGGATAGACTATATTAAAGGTAGATAGAGGGGGAAGTTAGTACACGGCCAACTAGGGTAGTGTTGATTTGCCAGATTAGATAAGGTGAACGCGCGGTATCAACTCTAGGTATAAATTGTACCCCTCTGTCTTATTCCTCATATTAAAGAAGGACTAAATGACACTATTGGAACTATTTGAAGAAGCGGAAGAAGCTCGCAAGAAAACAGAATCAATAGCAAAGCCTCTCTATGAAGATTGGCATAATAAACTCACTCTTGCTATAGAGAAGGCTTTCAAGACTAAGAAGGGCCAAGAGGTATGTGGCCTACTAAAAGCACCAATAAGATTCAAGTTTAAGGATGGAACAGTATTTGAGCTTAGACCAGCGTACATGAGTAAGCAAGGAGACTTCAAGAATGGAGTATTTAAATGGTCTGCTGGAGAAGTATTCAATTTGAATAAAGTTGAAAAACCTCTACCATTTTAGAAAGGAGAATGATGTGCTATATAATGTTTATCACCCTGAGATAGATGGAAGTATTGAGATAAACATAAATTATTTATCTCAGATAAACGTTTTAAAGAAGTTAGGATTTAGTGCAGGCAAAGCAGTACCTGTAAATTTTCTCAACTGTGATAGTTTTGAGAAATGTGGGTACATTAGCATACATGGAAAGTGCCAAGGCAAAACTTGTTCCTTTATCAAGAAAGGCAAAGATACGGGAATGATATGAGTAATATGGACTGGCTATATTCTGAATCACAAGTGCATGATGTTGGTAGGATAGGAAAGTTTGATCCAAAGAAGGAGGCATTTTATAAGGGTCAATATGAATACTACCAGTCTCAGAGGAACCTTTGCAGGGATAGGTCTACATCATTAGCAGTAGGGCTTCTTGCTGATTATAGGTATTATTGGAAGTGCGCAGAGAAACTTAACAAGAAAGTCAAGGATGTGGTGCAAAATTGTAGTTAAATTGAAGAAAAGAGATCATAGCTGGTGGGAAGATATTCCTGATGCTATTGTGAATGATGATAAGTTATTGAAGAAGTTTATCAAAACAGTTACTAATATTTTCAGGCCATTAGATGTAGAAGTCTATCCTGAAGAAGAACTTAATGTGGAAGGAATTTTGAATGGCCAAGAAGTCTGCTAAGAAGAAGCCTGCTGCTGAAGAGATACTAGCTGAAGAAATCTCAGAAAAGACTCTCAAGACTATGGATGAGTCTATGGAGAATTTATCAGAGGATAAAGTAGGGGAGCCAATTCCAGAAGTTCAACCAGAGGAAATTCAGCAGCCAGAAATACAAGAAGAAGAAAAGGAGTATGATAATACTGGGAAGCTTTTCCTTAGATATTTTTTCTGTAATGAATCTATATCTCCCAAGGTTATTACCAAGCTAGACAAAAAGGTATACTTCCCTAAGAATCCCAAGATCAAGCAAGGCTGGTATGTTACTTCTGTTATTGAGGAGAAGGAACGCTATGGAGTAATGGACACTATTCCTCTTGCTGATGTTCCTGATGAGCTATGGAGCAAGAAAGTCATAAAAGGTATCTTCATTAAGACCAATTATGAAAAGGGCGTTATGGAGATTCATCGCGCTATGCCAAAGGATAAGTTGGAAACTGAAGAGTCTCCAGTCATTTATGAGATTCCTCTTAATGCTCCAAACTATTCTTCTGATAACACTATAGAGAATATTATCAATAGCAAGAAGGGGTAGTATGAATAAGAAGTTACCGCCTGAGTCTACTAATGATTACTACGGTAGTTATGAACAAATACACAAACACCTAAGTAAGATAGGGAATAGGGATCAAGAGTGTGGAGTTCTGATTACTTTGGACAAAGGCTGCTTCCTAATAAAGACACACCTTGTCTCTCTAGGTAGTTGGAATAGCGACTGTACAGATCTAAGTGTATTGTTTAATAGGATTGTAGCAGATAAGGCCAGTAGGTTCCTATTTGCTCACAACCATCCTAATGGTATGTCAGTCATTAGTAAGGATGATGTAAGATTTACCATAGCAGTAGTCTTCTTAGCAGATTTGTTGGGAGTAGACTTTACTGATCACGTCATATTCCCTTATAAGAGAGATATGGTAAGTATCAAAGAAAAGTATCCATTAGTATTCAAACGTAACTATCAAGAAATATTCTGTAAGGCAACCAGTAAATTTTTACCAAAAATATAATGAGCACAAAAAGACTAGATCAAATAGCTGATAAATGGAAAGAGTATATTGAGGATCATCCTAGAATATATGAACCTAATATATCCACTACTAAAACCAAAGAATCAGAAAACTCACCTCATCATGAGAAGAAGAAATGTAGGACACCTCTTCTTGATAGACATTGCCAAAAATGTGGTAAGCCATTTCAGACTCATAGTGCAAATGCTAAGTACTGTGCAGAACATCCTGCAGATAATGTAAGACTGAAACAGCTGAAGGCTAAGCAAAAGGAATTAAAGTCATAACTTTCTAATTTACATAGTAGTATATTCCTTTATATAAACGCGGAAAAGGGAGATACTTATGAGTAAGAGAAAAGAGAGAAAGCCTAGTTTGAAAGATGAAGAGAATTTTGGTACTCAGACTAGGATATATACTATGAGAGGATGGGTAGTCTGTGATGATCAGGCGGACCTTGATGAAGAGATTAGAATTATTGATAACTTTATAGAGAAAGGAGAGTACAAATGATTAATGGAGCTTTAATATCTATGATGGCTTCTGATGCTGCTTCTGATGTCTCCGAGCATATCGGTCTTAGCAAAACTAAAAGGATGGAGATATTTGATATATTGAAACCTATATTCCATAGGGTTGCAAGTACCTCTGTTGAGAATGTAACTGTATGCCAAGCTAAGATTAGGGATAAGGAATTTACTTGTCCTGATTTAACTGATAGATATTTCTGTAAGTGTCCGAATGGAACTTGTGAGTATGAATATAGCCAAACTAAAAAAGTAGAATAAACTCATAACTTTCAGATTAAAACAGAAGTATATTACTTTTATAACCGGAAAGAGTTCCATGGTAAGAATAGTAACCTAACAAAAGGAGGAAAGTAAGGCTGCCGTGAATCGCTTTCAAAGAAATACCCATTAACCATTATGTTAAACTAAGGAGCTAGAAAATGTCTGCAAAGAAAAACGTTGATAAGAAAACTACCGAGAAAAAGGCTGTTGTTAAGAAGACTGACGAAGTTGCAAATGAAAAGTCTCTTGAAGGTCTTACTAAGATGACTGTTGAGAGTGGAGTTATCTCCTTTAAAGAAGGATCTGGATCTCAGGATCTTCTTAACCTTCTTGTGACTATCGGGTGGGACCGCGAAGCAGTTATTGCTGCTGCCAATAAGCTTAAGGCTGCTGGTAAGGGTTTCCTGAAGTGCAACCCTGTTGCGAAGTATAATAAGGTTGCCGGAATTGTTAAGAATCTGCAGCGTAATGGCTATAAGATTCCGAGTGCGTAGGGTCTGGGTTTTTTATTCCTTTCTCCCCAGACCGGAGAGGGTGAGGTGTTTAGGGTTCACCTCAGCCCTCTCTCCACATAAACCTGAAAGGTGTTCAAAGTAACTGTATGCTTGGCGGAATTAGACGCTGCTCTCATAAGGTGTGGCCTTAATTGGAATACCAAGTCTTACGGCGATCAATATGAGCTAAGAATTTAATAGGTTGAATCCAAGCGACAAACCGTGGGAATCGGTAAAAGCGGGAGCGTACAGTTATTTAATTGGTATAAATCTAGAAAGGTGTTCAAATGGAAACTAAAACGGAAATTGATTATGAGCTGATAATGTGTGAGTGCATGAATGCAGGTAACGCTGCTGGTAGAGATAAGCTTGCTGAGCTACAAAATGCAGGATCTCAGTTCTCAGTAACTGATGGAAACACAGGCAGAGAAGTAGGAAGGATGCTTGATCTATGCGGAGGAGCTTGGATAACTATTGCTGATGGTAGAAGTCCTCTAATCAAAGGTTTGAAGAAGATAGGTGAACTTGATGGCGGATCTTGGGTTGCAAAAGATAGGTCTTGGTGGTTGAGAAAGAGTTACAGATTTGGGTATGATTTGAGTATCCATAGTAATGTTAAGCGTCAAGAGATGTCTGTCAATACTGCTATTTGCGAAGCAGCAGTAAGGATTCTTGTTATGAATGGATTTAATGTAGGAGTTCACACCTTTGTAGATTAGGAGCTAATTATGACTACACAAGTAGCTTTAAAAGTAGATAATGAAAGAGAAGGCTGGAAGCGTTTTGAGGAACTTGGTAAGGGTGACTTCTTTGTTTGGGGTTCCAATCTGTTTATTAAGATTAATGTGTCTTGCTTTGATCCTAGTTCAAAAATGTACCATTCAAGTGGTGAATCCAAGAAGTTCAACGCTATAAGGTTACTCAAGAAGACTGGTTCACGTTCTATAGTCTCAGGTCACACTTTGGTCCAGAATGTTGATAAATTGTCAATAACTTTGGAAGGGAGCTACAAGATATGAGTGAACCAATTATGAGCCAGAACCTATCTGATGCAAAGAAAGTTAAAGAAGGTGTTGAAGCACTTTCTAAGCTTGTCAATAATTATGGATTTTCAGAGAAGGAAGCGACAGATGTAGTAGCAGAAGCATTCCTGAGAGATCATCATACTCTACAACAGAGTATGGCTAGATTTATTCATGCTATATTCCTTAACATTAAAACACGTATTGGAAGTGATGTTAAGATCTATACAGATCCGCGTAATGAAATGGCCATTAAATGGATAATGGAATGCGCAGACGAAGATACTTACTTCCCTATGGTGTAGGAGAATATTGTGAATATTGTAGATGCACAGAGTTCAGGATTCTATGTAAACCTTATTAGTGAAACCATAGAGTTTTGCTTTGAGGGGGATAGGATTGCTGCGCACGAAGGTATAATCTGTGAACTATGGTTTGATGCGGCAAAGTTGTTTGAGGGATACCTACATTTTATGATTGATAGCTATGCAGATAAGCTTGGGAATCTTGCTATAGAAATGCGTCAAAAGAAAAAGGATGGGATACTTGAAAAAGCTGAAGGTAAAGGTTAATTGTAAGCAAGAGAGATGCCCAGCATTCCAAACTTGTGAACAGTTACCTACAATAATTACTACTCATACAGACAAAGTAGAGAAGATAAGGATAATGTTTGTTTGTATGAGTCAAGATGAAGATCTTCCCCTACAGAAAGTAATATCTGCCGTAACTGGCAAGTTGGGGAAAGTATTCAACTATGCAGTCACATATATGACTAGGGATAACATAGGTTTGCGCTTTTATCTTGATCATGAATCAAAGTATTGCCGTAGATATCTGGGAAGGGATATCAAGGCTCTGAAGCCTAATGTGGTTGTAGCTTTAGGTATTGCTCCTAATAATTGTATCAATCAGTTCTGTGCAGGGCCTGAGACTGCTTTCCCTGCTGAGAACTTTCACGGTTCAATATGGCCGTCTAAGTTTGATAGTATCCCTATGATGTATACATATAATCCTATGTCAGGAAAACTCAAAACTATAGCAAAGGATCTGCTAAAGCTCTACGGATATCTGAAGCAGTTCAAGTGTAACCTTGATCCAAAACTAATTGCTCAACTGGAGAATAAGAAATGAAATGGCTAAAAGAATTACTTGGCATGCCTATGGAACCTAAGAAAGTTTATTGTGACAACTGTGATAATTTCAGAAATAACAAATGTATTATTGCGTATAAAGACACTCCTATTGAAAGCGTTCCAATTTATGGAAATTATGAAGAGTTGAATAAATATAATAATTGTAACAGACATCATTACACAGATCCTTGTTAAATTTCAAAGTTGGAGCATGAGAAATGAATAACTATAACACTAATGCACCAAGGAGAGCAATCAAGTTAATAATGGTATCCTTGGGTATACTTTCACTTGTATCACTATTTATCATTTTTAGGAGCATAGCATGAAGATTTCAGAAATAGCTATGTGCCTCAAAGAGCTTGAGAAGATACGTTGGCGTTTGATTAATGGAGAGTTTGTAGATTGGGATGAGATCCTTACAGGAAAGATCAACTATCTCAAAGACAGACCTCAAGAGTTTTATCTTATTAATGAATTCCCTTTCCAATCTGCATTCTGCTATATGTTCAGAGGGTATCAGATTAGGAATAAGAAGATTGTACAGGTAGGGCCTCCTTATTCAGAGTTTAATTGTTTGTGTCCTCTTTGGCCAAAAGGTAAGAGTTGCTATGTAAAGGGCCAAACGAATAAGTTTATGGTAGAGAAGATTGATAGCATCCCTATAGAGAATATTATGAAGATTTTGAAGAAGATGCCACTTCATAGAGAGATGGTAAAGATACGTCACTTATCAGGAATATGGAATATTCACTTGCAACCACAATTAACTGCTAAAATAACCACAGACTCAACACTTCCGTTAAAGGCTGATATAGACTTCTGAGTCTATAGGGCTAGGTAACTAGCCCTAACCCTATTGAAAGGGCTTTACGGGTGCTGTATGGAAGCGAGAACTAAAATGAAAAGGGAAGATAAGAGAGGATTTAGCGAAGCGCTATGGAGCACATTCGGATTTGAGCCGACTTATGTGCTGAAGAAGCCTTTTGATAAAATGGATTGTCAGTATGATTATAAAGATTGCAATGATTGTGGAGATTGTCTTTAGGAAGAAGACTATGGTCCATACGTAAGAAAATTCAAAGAAGTATTGGAAAAACGTAAGATACCATTTGTTGGAGTTAGTAATGATGAGTGCATAGAGCTGAATATTGAGCCTTATTCTGATGTTAAACCACTTAAGAGATTTTGGGATAAGTTGCAAGCATATGTATCAAGATCACCATATACAGCTAAATCAAAAACTAGATATGGAGGAGGAGGGCATATACACGTAGCTATTCCTGAAAGAATGATTGGTGATGTAGGGTATAGAATCAAGTTCCTTATCAATCTATTTACAGATATGCAGAATAGACCATACTTAAATTGGATGTTTAATGAGTATGGTGATAATACTTCTGCAGAGCCAATATTGTTATCTGATGAATTAAGTTCTAGGTATAACACTGTATGTGGTTTATTGAGAGATAAAGGTTTCCGCATAGAGAATACAAATTGGTCAGGTGAAAGATGGCAGAGAGTTGGTGATCCAAATAATTTAGGAACTATGGGCTGGGGAACAAAAGGTACTCCTGTTGTATTGTCAAGAGGTTATGCAAATTGTAAGCCTATGACTATTGAGTTTAGAATATTTGACTCACCAAGCACATGGAGTGAACTGCTTAGCCAAGTATTATTCACTAATAGATACCTTCAGACTATAGAATGTTTGACTGCTGCTAATATCCGCATACCTTTAGACGTTAAAACAAGTAAAGATGTTCTGAAGCTGTCAAAGAGAAATAAATGTATCAAGGAATTCTTTACATTAATAGATCAGCTTGATTTGAATGAGAATATGTACAAGTACTGTGTTCAGAACTATTTGGATAGGAAAGCCACAGATTGCCTCCTACCGGAATGGATAGATGACTTAGACGAATAAAGTCAGCCCTTTATAGTTCTTTCAACGGTATCTTCTATCTATAACCTTAAGCGCTCTCGGAAAGGAGCTAGATTATGCCTTGGAATCCTAGTAAGAATCGTTGGGAAAGAGATAAGTCCGTCAATCGTAAGCATAAGTGGATAGGCGTAACTGCTGAAGTTAGATCAGACGTCAATATACCTATGGGAGGTATGTGGGGATATTCCAGAGTCATAAGGGACGTAGGTAACGCCCCCAACTCTACGCTTGAGAAGTATTCTAAGGAGAAGCGTTTGGCCTTTGGGAGAGTAGTTAATACTGATCCACAAATAAGAGAAGCTTTGAGATCTGAATTGATGAGAAGATGCCGGGAAGGTATCTATCTATTTGAATCGCGTGCAGAGAAGGTAAGACTGCGGCCTGTGGCTCGTATGCATGATGGGAACCCTAAACCTAATTTTGAAAGGAAGGTTGCATAAATGCTAACGGCAAAAGATTACCAAGCTGCACTTGATGTGCAAGATGCTTGTAACTTGTCAGGAGTAGTTCACTCGTTTGCAGAAGTTCTTCCCAGAATTAGGGAAGAAGCGAATGATACAGATAAGATCAACAGACATCCTATATCAGTTATGTATGCTAGTAAGATTGCTCACCTTTCAGAATGTGATGTGTTAAGGAGAGTTAACCATGCTTATGATGTGTGCAAGGAAAAGGCTAAATTATGAGAAGAAATATGATGGGAAGATATTTGCATAGTGAGCCATATGATCAAAAAGGGAAAGATTATATGTGTTATGTAGTATATCTTGGCAAAGGTAAGTATGTTGGTACAGGTAAACCTGGCAGACCAGCTTGGACTACCTCTACAAAGCAAATAAAGAAGGCTTATGCTTTCGCTTTGAAGAAGAATGCTGATAAGACTGCAAGGAAAGCTAATGGAAAGGTTCTTATTCTGAACCTTAGCGCTGAAACTATTACAACTCATAAAGTACATGAAGTATCTGATATCTGTCAGTTCTAAAGTCATAACTTATCAGCTCTTTCAACGGTATACTATACGTATACCTTTAACGCTCTAGAAAGGAGCTTATGATGGATAAAGGAATGGAAATTGCTGCGTCTGCGGTAGTTAAGAAATGCATCTCTGATGCTAGGGAAGAAGCTGTTCAGTTAGGATCTGGAAGTATCAAAATTAAAGCTATCCGTAATTTGAGGGATTTTTGCGGAGGTAATCTAAGCTTGTATAATGCTAAGAATACTATTGAACAGTATATCCTTGAAGATGTTGAAGCAGAAGTTCTTGCTATCCAATCTAAGCACTTCCAGGAATTTGGTAAGGCTATTGCCAGACTGATAAAGGGTGATACTGGTGGGACTATCTGTAATTCACTTTTGCAAGAAGGCATTACAATATGTTTTACTGGAGAAGATGTATGAGTGAGATGATAGTCCTTGATACACCTGAGCAGATAAGAGCCTATGGCCTTCTAGTATTGAGAAGTAGGCTAAAGCTTGAAGTTCTGACTGGTATGCCCTTTAGCAATAGGATCTCTACTACTAATGCTGTACGTAGGGAGATTGGATCAAAAACCCGTAGCAAGAAGAAGTTACTTGAAGAATTCATTACTTACCTGAAAGAGAAAGGAATCCTGAAAGATGGGATACACAACTGATTTTGTAGGAGCTTTTGAGCTCAATCAGAAGCTTGATGAAGTAACTCATACGTTTCTGAAAGGTTTGGGAACTACAAGGCGTATGGCCCGTAACCTTAAAGGGTTTGGAGTTGAAGGAGAATTCTTCTGTCCTATTGATGATGATTACGGTCAGAAGAGAACTCCTGATGTTATTGATTATAACAGACCTCCAAAAACTCAACCTGGTCTGTGGTGTCAGTGGATTCCGACTGAAGATGGTATGAGTATTATTTGGAATAGTGGAGAGAAGTTCTATAATTATGAGAAATGGATCAGATATATAATCGGGACTACTTTGGCTCCTAGAGGCTATGTATTGAATGGTAGTGTGAAGTGGTTCGGAGAAGAAAGATCTGATGTTGGAGTTATCACTATAGCTGATAATGTAGTTAAAATTGGGAGGCTACAGAATAGATGAAAAGAAATCCTAAGAAATTCGTGAATGGTGATGTAGTAATGCTCATTAGCGATATACTTCCATGTAAGAAGGGAGATATATTTATTGTCAAAAGCAATAAGGAATGGATATGGGAGTATTCCCTATACAATACTGGCGTTAATTTGCTTGCTGATTATAGCGAGCTATTTTATCTTGGCAATATGGATCTTGAGCATAAGTTCATAGAGACTCTGATTAAAGTGTATCTTGAGTATACTATGTCTGCTTTTGATCACCACACTATAACTAAACAGATCTCATGGAAAAAGAGATTGTGTAAGAAGTGTAGGGGTGGTATACCGCCCTACTCTGCTTCCTATACCATAACCGCAAGTAGCAAAACTGGTAGTCCTTGGCCTAAAAAGTTTAATTACTGTGAAGAATGCTTTAAAACTTATTACAGGAAGAGAGTTATCAGAGCTTTAGAAGCAGAAATCAACTACTTCTCAAGATTCAGTAAGAAATGGGTATCTGATCACCCTCATATTGATGTTAAGGTGAATAGATTGAAAGACGCTGTGAAACAAATTCAAGAGATAGGAGTTTAACGTGTATTATGCCATAACTACAAAGTACATAGGTTCAACTCCTCATAGGGCTTCTAGGGTTAAGGCTACAGAACCAGAAGGACGTTCTGTTACTTTACCTTGGGACCATGAACTTCAAGCTTCAGCTAATCATAAAGCTGCTGCTATTGCTTTAGCTACTAAATTGAAATGGTGGGGAGAGCTTGTTACTGGGACTAATAGTGGTAGCTTCTCTCATGTCTTCTCTAGCCGTTATTATGGTGGAACAAAAGAAGTTAATTATTTGTGCGATATGTAGAAGCCGTATAAGGCCCGTTAAGCCCGTTTGAATCCTTACCCCTATCTAGGTAGCCCTAAACCCCTTTCAAGCTACTAGAGAGCTTTCTAGCGATGTTGTAAGGACTGTATAGTACTTCTAGCTACCCGAATAAAAAGGAAATTCAATTATGGAACAGTTTCTAGCTGATTTAGAGAAAGGGATTGAATCTGATATTGAAACAGATAACATAATCAACGCCGACAATTATACAAATGTAGCAAGGCTTAAGCTCCTGTGGGTGATACGGAAGGGATTGAAGAAAATAATAAAAGCAGAACTATCAGATCTTTCAAAGGTTATATTACCCGTATAACCCGAAACCCTTAATTGGAAAGGAAGTATGAAGATGGGATTTAGTATTGAAGTACAGAAGAAGATTTGGGTAGGAAAGAGAATCATATCTATTGGTAACGGCTATCAAGTAAAGGTGACTGAGGAACCTCTCTATATTGGTACTGTTATTGATGTAGTACCTTTATCTCAAGCTCAAACTCCTAATTTAGTAGTGAGGTATGATCACCTTGATGAACTTGTATTGACTTTTGCTTGTACTATCCTGTATGATGAAGGGATATGGAATGCGTTGAACAAGCTAACCGCAAAAGAAAGATGGAATTTAATCACTTCGTTCGCAAATAGGTTTTGAGCCTGAAAGGAAGTGTGAAGATGTCTAGTAATATTTCATTCTTTGGTCAACGTGTTTATGGAGATGGTGATGATGCAAATGTATCTTGTCCAGTTTGTCACAAGCGCGTTAATTTGCACTGTGGTGGATCTAATCAGGATAACGGGCTATCTTGGTTTGATCCATATCGCGGTAAAAATGGCAAATACGCTCACTTTGAATGTCTATCAGATAGAAGGATTACAGAACTAAAGAAGGAGGATTTACATGTCTCAACCATTTAAGTACAAGAAGAAGCCCGCAGTTACCTTCAAAAAGAGAGTGGCTATACATGATCTAGTCATAGCTAATATTGGAGATATTGGCTTGTTACACGCTATTCAATTTGGAGATACTGTTGATGACTTATTTGTAGAGGTTTCAATAGGTAAATTTTGGATAAATTCAAACAACGTTAGGATAATAGGAGAATTGTAATGGAAACTAAGCTTGAAAAAGACATTAAACTGTTTGATCAGTCTATCAAGAAATGGAAAGATCAGTTAATCAGAACTCACTTTGATACTCTTTACCCTAAATTCAGGTCTAACATGGGAAGTAATTATGGCCCTCTGTGCCGAGAGTATGACTGTTTGCCTCGTGCTAATTGTTCAGGTTGCCCTATTCGGGAGCATACTGGTGATACATCTTGTAAGAATACCCCTTATTCAAAAATATTAGATTCAGTATCAACTAATGATTGGTGTGGCGTTAGGAAATATACTGTAGAGATGATAACTATGCTTACAGACATCAGAGGTAAGCTTATAGCTCAGAGAGATGCTTTTGATGCAGCTGATTTGCTTGATAGTAAGCTCGGAGTAGTATTCCTTGATGAGAAAAAGGAAGCTGCAAGAATTCACCGCGCCAAGAGCAATAAAGATTATAGTGAGTATGAACATCCCCTAACGCTATATGATGTTAATGGTAAGCCTGTTATAACCATTACCCGTAATAATGTAGCTGATATGATATTCATTAGGGATTTCAAATCACGCCGTGTAGCTAAGTCATTCCGTCGTAATGATAACATAGATACACTAATGGTAAAAATAAGGCAAGGAACAGAATGTGTAAATATTGCTGAAACGAATAAGATAAGGCAAGAAAAAGAGAAATCTGATCCCAACGTCCCTATACACTTTACTATGATAGACGGTAGATATTGGAAATCAGATCAGAACCGCTACACTATTACATTTGAACACGTTAGCTATGATAAGGTAGGCCATTCTATATACCAGATATATGATGCTAAGAATGGGAAAAGAACTGTTGATGTAAATTCATTCTCTAATGCCGTGTATAAATGCCAAGAAATGGGTCCAGATCAACTTTAACTGAAAGGAATGTATTATGAAACCAAAAGTAGTAACTTTCAAGAAGACTGTGTATATTCACTCTAAACTCACAGTAAGGATAGGCGACATTGGTATATTGCATGAAATAGATGAAGATATGGTGTGGCTCAAATATATAGTAGAAATCAAGAATAATGATTCATATCCCTATAAATTTGATACTACCCATAAATGCTTCAAAAAATCAGAACTAACTATCATAGGAGAATTCTAAATGGATAATATGGAAGTAATGAATGAAATTGAAGTAGTTGTAGTAATAACTAAGGGTGTATATGCTATAGCTGAAGTTGGAGATATTGGTATCCTTGAACCTTACACAAGGCATTCAGACATATACCCATACCGTATAACTAGCACTGATGATGGTTACTCAAACGTTTTCAAAGAATATGAGTTTGAACTACTCTCCATTCTCTAACTAATCACATGTTATATATTTCTCTCACCTTTCCACACTACCCCTCATAAAACCCATTTTTTAGGAGGTAAATAGCAAAAAGTACCTAATAACCTATATAACCTTTATACATTTATTCTTTTGTTTCTATTTATTGGAAAGGAGTTACTGTACTATGGACTATGATATTCCTAATCACTTAGAGTATGACTTTAATCAAGAGTTGAGTATAGCTCCTGAGAATGTGGAAGCTGCAGTGGAGCTATGGGATGAGTTAGTGGATAGTAATCAAACTACATTCTTATGCTTCACTCAAACTGAATTGTGCGCTAGACAAGTTTCCTTTCTAAAAGCTGAGATTGAGCGGAAACGGCATTCATTGTAGAAGTGCCTTGCGTTAAGTCCCATGTAGAAGTGCTTCCGCATTATACTATGAAGTACTCCCCTATTGCTATAACTACAAGCTATTTTTCTATAGCATACTATCTTGCTACTATGTAGAAGTGGTAGCAATGTTAGATCCTCCCCCTATACTACCTTACTATTCTGTGGTATGAAGTGCTGCGCATTATACTATGAAAAAAATTAGGCATTGTTGCTAGGGTGTTTTTTGAAAATTGTGTGGTGGGTTGTGTTTTTTGATGTGAACCTGACATGCTTATGCTGCACATCATGAGCACACATGATTGATCATGATCATCAACTGCAAAAATAGCCTTCCCAATGCTGCCAACATGATATCTACACTGTATAACTCCCTAAAGTCAAATTCCTCACAGCCATGATATCTACGCACTGAGTTCCCTATAATCATATTTGGCCATCACATTGCAATGAGAAGGAATATTCTCTCAATGCAACACAATTCAATGCGTAGCACTTCAATGCAACACAATTCAATGCGTAGCACTTCATTGGAGGATCAAACCACACAATAGTCAAATAGCCTCTCAATGCTAAACA